>Ga0209320_10000022_pt1 | contig 68456 bp, 59 predicted proteins | sample Rifsed13ft4_FD_184008 | JGI IMG/M metagenome (GOLD analysis project Ga0209320, IMG submission 184008) | Soil microbial communities from Rifle, Colorado, USA - sediment 13ft 4 (version 2) | ecosystem: Environmental > Terrestrial > Deep subsurface > Rock core/Sediment | place: Rifle, Colorado... | reverse complement strand
AGAATATGGCAAATTATGCTGTAATTTTGATGAAGAATTGAAATTAGAATATTGAATATAAAACCAGCGCACAACAGCGGTTTTGCCGGATTTGGGTATTCGGCTTAATTTGAAATTGGTTTTATACTTAAAATAAAAGTGATAATCCGCAAGATTAATCTGAATTTAATCCCAAAACCCGAGCAAAGCCGCAAGGACGTTAGCAAGTATTTAATGAAATTAAATTATGAATATGGACGAAAAGAAATCGACGATCTCTAAAATTTGGAATAAAGCACCTTTAATCATAAGATCAATTATTTTAGGATTTACAATAAGTACAATAGGTGTATTAACTTGGTCAGTATTAGCGACTTTTGTACCATTGCCTTGGTCATTTATATTAATGATGGCATTTTTATGGTTTTACATTAAATATTTAAGTGGCTCATGGAATCCAAAGCACACGAAGCTATTCAGAAAGCAGAATTTTAGAAACCCAAAACTTTCATTGAATGCATGGTTTTTATCAATAGTTGGTATTACACTTATTGTATTAATAGAACAGTCAGGTCTGATAGTAACTTTTCGTTTAATGGAATTCCCTGCAGAAAGGTTTTCTCGGGAGTATAGTTTCCTTGAAAATGTTCCCGCATGGGCTGCTTGGTTGGTAGTTATTATGATTTCTGCTGTTGCAGGTATTTGTGAAGAAATTGGATTTAGAGGATACATGCAGGTTCCATTAGAAAAAAAATATGGACCATTAATGGCAATTTCAATTGGTTCAATAATTTTTGTAATAGTGCATCTTCATCAAGCTTGGTCTGGTCCAATTATTTTTCAAATTTTCTTTATAAGTGTATTGTTTGGTTCAATTGCATATTACTCCAATTCTTTAATACCAGGAATAATTGCACATTTTATTATGGATATATGCAATTTTTCGTTTTGGTGGTCAAAACTGGGACATCAATTTGACAAAAAAACGATCTTGGAAACAGGAATTGATTATCACTTCATAATTTGGAATGGTACATTCTTGATTAGCATTGGATTGTTTATTTATGTAATGTCAAGATTGAAATCTATTAAAAATAATATCCGACTAGATATTAAAACACCTGCTAACAATGTATAAAAATAATAGCCGTGATAGTTGTAATTTCAAGGGCTGTAGACCGCTTCAGCTTACTTGTAACTTGACAAGAAAGTGACACGCAGTCAGCTACTATTCTTATATTCACCGTTAGCAGTCAGGCTAGCAATAATAATTAGAGATTTAACTTACTAAAAAAACATGGAAAATCAACATATATTTTCAAGAAGAGTTTTGGTGAAAAGTTCAATTCTAGGGCTTTTGACTTTGCCTATTCATAATGTACTTTATGCAAAAAACATTTTTAACATTGATGAGAGTACTACTAATGAAATAAAACAACCCAAACGTTATCCGGCAATTGATGATGAAATAACAAACGAAGTGGTTGGAGTTTCACATTTTAATTTGGACAGGTTAAAAGAGCTTGTCAATAGAAGACCTGAATTGGCTCGTGCTACTTGGGATTGGGGCTTTGGCGATTGGGAAACTGCTATAGGTGCGGCATCGCATGTAGGTAGAAAAGACATCGTCGACTACTTAATTTCAAGGGGGGCAAGACCAGATATTTTCACTTTTGCCATGTTGGGGGCACATGATACGGTAAAATCTATGATTGAATTTATGCCTGGATTACAACGAACATCGGGTCCACATGGCATTAGTTTACTCCAACACGCCAAAAACGGGGACAGTCAATCAAAGAATTCAATCCAATTAATTGATTATTTAACCGCTTTGGGCGATGCTGATAGCCTAAAATACCAAGGCATAGACGAGGCCGAAAAACAAAAATATGCTGCCGATTACAAATATGGGGAGGGTGAATTTGATGGCTTTTCTGTAAAAGTGAATAGCCAAAAAAAGCTTTTGTTTGGCAAACTCGGAAAGTTTGGTGGCTCGCTATTGAAAATTGGCGACCATACATTTACCTATAATGGTGCCCCTTCGGTCGAAATTTCTTTTCAATTTGAGAACGAGAAAATTGTTTCACTAACAGTTAAAGAGCCTGAATTGACTTTGATTGCAAAAAGAATATGAAAATGAACAAACAAGCCCGAACCGCTAACAGCGCTTTGGCAAAATGGACCGGTTTTGTGCTAAATTGAACATTCGGAATTCTAATAAACATTTGTTCTAAACTGAACATTTGTGCTTCTAATTCCGTCACTTCGCCAAGCCGCAAACCGTTGTACGAAAGCTTAAAAAAACTCTCGTCTTAAAATAGGTTGACAAAAAATTAATCAAAAAAAAAAAAAAAAAAAAAATGAAGAAAATAATAATAGTATTAATTCTGGCAATAACGGGACTTTTTTCCTGTAAGCAAAGCAGTAAATCAAAGCCAGATACTATTGGTGTAGAAACTTTAGATTCGACAACAAATATCAAAAGTCAAAAGCCATCGGCTAAGCATAGTGAAAATAATTTTTACACTAAATATGAATATAACGAGTCTAACGGTGCACGCCTAATAATACAAAACAGCTTTCCAAAAAGTGGAATAAACTATATTGACCCAAATGGTAAGAAATATATGTATGCTGTATTTTGGACTCGAATAACAAATGAGACAATTAATCCTATTGAATTGACAATTGATTTTCCTTTAGATTCATTTGAGATTCCATCTTCATCGGGCAACCATATGAAATTACTTCTTCCTTCCGACACAATGACAATTCATAAAGAGCCCTTGTATGATTATGGTCTGACAATAAAATCTTTTTTAGATAAGAATAGACATAAACCGTCTTCGTTGAAAAGAACTATTAATCCAAAAGGCACAAGTGCTTTTTATGTTGTGACTCTCTCTAATCGTGGAGTAGGCGGAACTTTGCGAACAGGATTTAGCTTAAAAGGGCAAAATCTATTTTATATAGTTAACAATAAAGAAATTCTTTGCGGAACGATTGATTTAACAAAATTAATGCTACGAAAATAAATAAAAATTCAGCACACAACAGCTACTACAACGGATTTGGGCAATTGGCTTAGTGGAAAGTTGCTTTTGTATTAGGGATGATTGCTATGGCCTTAATTTAACCCTAAACCCGCTGTAGTAACAGAACGTCACAACCAATTTAAAAACAAAAATGATGAAGAAATATATTTTTGTAACTGTATTATTTTTAATTTCTAATTTAATAGTTAGTCAAAAAATAGAACAAGAAGAAATCAGTGGAACTTGGAAAGTCGCAAAAAATTTGACGAAAACCACTGATCCTAAATTTAAAGATTTAATTGAAGGATTTAACTCCTCAATTTTTAAGTTCAAACAAAACGGAAATTTTGAAATGTCTTCTCCAAATAAAAGCAAAATTTTTTTGATGACATTAGAAATGATTACTAACAAAAAATGGAGATTTAATAGTAATCGACAAATGATTAAAATTGGAAGCGAAAAAGATTATTTCTCCATTATGGGAATAAATGTCCAAAAAAATCAAGGTAAAATGATTTTTCAAATAAGCGAAAGTGAACTGCAATTTGAAATGATTAAATCATAAATAAACTGGCTATAACATATGTTATTCCTTTCTGTTAGCGCGAGCGTCTCGCTCGTGACTACAAAACAAATTAGCCAAAGTTGAAATCCTAGATGAGATTGCTTCGTTCCTCCCCTTCTGGTGATCGTCTGCGACGAGTATCTACTTTAATTAGAAAACAAATCGTAGCGTTTATAACGCGGTTTCTTAAACTAAATACTTCCTACTTCCCCAAACTTGTACTCTTCATTGTCGAAATCCTGGATGAGATTGCTTCGTTCCTCGCAATGACTCAGATTATATAAAACAAATGCAAATGCTTAACAGTTAAACTATTTTGCGTTTTCCTCAAAATAACGCGCTTCGATGCGTTTGATGTCTTTTATTGAATTCTTGGCCCAAGCCAGGCGCTTGACTAAAATTTCCTCCTCGGACAAATGCCAATCGATATTGGAGTTCCGCAATCTGTTGGTCAGGTTTTGAATGATAATTGAGGCAGAAACCGAGATATTCAAGCTTTCGGTGAAACCGACCATCGGAATTTTGAGGAATCCATCGGCACGCTGCAAAATTTCTTCTGACAATCCGTCCCTCTCTGTCCCGAAGAACAAAGCGCTCGGTTTTGTAATATCAAAATCGTCCATCAAGCAATCATTTTCATGTGGCGTGGTGGCGATGATTTGGTAGCCTTTGTTTTTCAAGGTATCCACGCAGTTCGTAATGCTATCATATGTATTGATATCAACCCATTTTTGGGCCCCCATCGCAATTTCCTTGTCGATACTTTTCCCGTAACGCTGCTCGATGACATTCAGCTCCTGTATCCCGAAAACCTCACAGCTGCGCATCACCGCACTGGTATTGTGCATCTGGAAAATGTCCTCTACGGCAATGGTGAAATGCTTGGTTCTGTTTTCCAGTACTTTCAGGAATTTCTCTTTGCGGTTGTCAGTAAGAATGTTTTCAAGGAAATTAAGGTAATCTATATCAGTCATTGGAAATTATTTTTGGCAAAAATAGTAAAAAAGACTAGCTTTAAATAAATATAGTAAGTTTGTCATTTCGACGAAGTAGAAATCACAAGATATTGAAAAATAAAAAATGAAAAAGAAACTAGTAGTACTAACTGGCGCAGGGATTAGTGCAGAAAGCGGCATCAAGACTTTTAGGGACAGTGACGGACTTTGGGAAGGACACAACGCCCAGGATGTGGCAACCCCTGAAGGCTGGTATAGAAACCCTAGTTTGGTGCTGGATTTTTACAACCAAAGGCGAAAACAACTCAAGGAAGTGAAACCCAATCTAGGGCATCAGATTCTGGTAGAACTGGAATCTCATTTTGACGTTTTTGTGATCACACAGAACGTCGATGATTTGCATGAACGTGCAGGAAGCACTAATGTGCTGCATCTGCATGGTGAATTATTGAAAGTAAGAAGTATTGCAAACCCAAACTACATTCTGGATTGGAAAGACGATTTGAACATCGGCCACTTCGACAACAATCAAAACCAACTGAGACCACATATCGTCTGGTTTGGAGAAGAAGTCCCGGCGCTTGAAGAGGCGATCGCCCTTACCGAAACCGCGGATTATTTTGCCGTGATTGGAACTTCCTTGCAGGTATATCCAGCGGCGGGATTGATTGATTTTACCAATTCCACAACTCCCGTTTATTACATTGACCCAAAACCCATAAAAATCCCGAATCTGCGAAATCCCCTTCAGGTTTTTCCGCACGTCGCTTCTGAGGGAATGAAACTATTAAAAAAGGAGCTTCTTCGGTTTATTTAAAAAACAATCCTTTTCGGAATTGCTTCTAAAGGTTTATATTTGTGCCTTTCCAACAAATAACACAACAATGACTACTTTAAACGAATTGAATGCTATTTCTCCAATTGACGGAAGATATAGAAACAAGACTCTTTCTTTGGCTCCTTTTTTCTCGGAAGAAGCGCTAATCAAATACCGCGTATTGGTTGAAATTGAATATTTCATTGCTTTGTGCGAGGTTCCTTTGCCACAACTTAAAGGTGTAAACCCGGATTTATTCGAAAGTTTGCGTAACATTTACAAGAATTTCTCCACTGAAGATGCGCTTTGGATCAAAGAAACGGAGAAAGTAACCAATCACGACGTTAAAGCGGTTGAATACTTTATCAAGGACGCTTTTGAAAAATTAGGTCTATCACAATACAAGGAGTTCATCCATTTTGGGTTGACTTCACAAGATATAAACAATACGGCGATTCCACTTTCAACAAAAGAGGCTTTCGAAAAAGTATATATGCCTTCTTTGATCACTTTAACTTCAAAATTGAAAGATTTAAGCGGAGAATGGAAGGACATTCCAATGTTGGCCAGAACGCATGGACAACCTGCCTCCCCTACTCGTTTGGGTAAGGAAATTGGTGTTTTTGTGGAAAGATTGGAAGAGCAAATGCGTTTGTTGTTCAACATCCCTTTTGCAGCCAAATTTGGCGGAGCAACAGGAAATTACAATGCGCATCATGTGGCCTATCCACAAATTGACTGGAAAAAATTTGGTGGGAATTTTGTTGAAGAGAATCTAGGTTTGCACCACTCTTTCCCTACAACCCAAATTGAGCATTACGATCATTTCGCAGCGTTTTTTGATGCGTTAAAAAGAATCAACACCATTATCATTGATTTGGACAGAGACATTTGGACGTACGTTTCGATGGAATATTTCAAGCAAAAAATTAAAGTGGGTGAAATTGGGTCATCAGCGATGCCACACAAAGTAAACCCTATTGATTTTGAAAACTCAGAAGGAAACTTAGGTATAGCCAACGCTATTTTCGAACATTTGTCCGCTAAATTGCCTTTGTCAAGATTGCAACGTGATTTGACTGACAGTACGGTTTTGAGAAATATTGGAGTGCCAATTGGACACACCATCATCGCTTTTGAAGCCACCTTGAAAGGATTGAACAAATTATTGTTGAACGAACCTAAGTTCCACGAAGATCTGGAGAAAAACTGGGCAGTTGTTGCCGAGGCGATCCAAACCATTTTGAGACGTGAAGCCTATCCAAACCCTTACGAAGCATTGAAAGGATTAACAAGAACCAATGAAGCGATCGACAAGAAAGCAATTCACGGTTTCATTGCCACTTTAGATGTTTCAGAAGAAGTAAGAGCGGAGTTAATGCAAATCACTCCAAGTAATTTCTTGGGAATTTAAAGAACCAATAAGAAAATGAAAATTCTTAGTTTATATTTTTTCGAATATGACAAAAATTTTCTTTACACTTAAAAATATAAAAAAATAATCTTCAAAAAAAGCTATCTTTATCGATAGCTTTTTTTATTACAATACACATCCAAAATACAAAATATGAGTACTGTAGCAACAGTTGCTGAGGCATCACACCATTTAGAACCTTTAATAAGTGACTTAGGATTAATCCTTATGACCGCCGGAATTGCTGTATTAATATTTAAAAAACTAAAACAACCTTTGGTTTTAGGATATTTAATTGCGGGCTTTTTGGCAGGTAATCACTTTGACTTTTTTCCCTCAGTAAAAGACATAAAAAGCGTAGAGGTTTGGGCAGAAATAGGTGTTATCTTTTTGCTGTTTAGTTTGGGCCTCGAATTCAGTTTTAAGAAATTGATGAAAGTGGGAGGCACAGCTTCTATCAATGCTTTTACACAAATAATAACAATGGTAATCATGGGTTATTTAGTTGGACAGTGGATGGGCTGGAAACAGATGGATTCCATTTTTTTAGGGGTAATACTCTCCATTTCTTCCACAACTATTATCCTTAAGACTTTTGATGAATTGGGTGTAAAAGCACAAAAATTTGCAGGTATTGTTATTGGTTCCCTGATAGTCCAGGACATTGTAGCCATCTTAATGATGGTATTACTTTCTACTTTAGCTGCCAGCCAGCAATTCTCAGGAACCGAATTATTACAGTCAATTTTGAAGTTAGGTTTTTTCCTGACAGCCTGGTTTGTGGCGGGTATCTTTTTTATTCCAACATTATTAAAAAAAACCAAACACCTTTTAACAGACGAAATGATGTTGATTATTTCAATCGCCTTGTGTTTGATGATGGTTATTTTAGCTGCAAATGTCGGATTCTCACCTGCACTTGGCGCCTTTATCATGGGATCTATTATCGCCGAAACGACTCAGGCGGAACAAATCGAACATTTAGTAAAACCCGTTAAAGACTTATTTGCCGCCGTGTTTTTTGTGTCAGTTGGAATGCTTATCGACCCAAACACGCTATACGACTATGCATGGCCCGTTTTAATTCTGACTTTTGTTACCATTTTCGGTCAATCCACCAGCTCAATAATCGGTTCGCTAATTTCAGGACAGCCTTTAAAACAGTCCATCCAAATCGGTATGACTTTAGCGCAAATAGGCGAGTTTTCTTTTATTATCGCCACTTTAGGAATGTCATTAAATGTAACTAGTGATTTCTTATATCCAATAGTTGTTGCCGTTTCTGCTGTCACCACTTTTACGACACCGTTTATGGTAAAAATGGCAGTTCCTTTTTCTGAGTTTTTAGACAAAAAACTACCCCGAAAATGGGTTAAAAGAATGGCACGATACAGTGCAAATGCACAAGCGATAAAATCCATAAGTACATGGCAGGTGGTATTAAGAGCTTATATGATTCAAATTATAGTTCACACCATTATAATTACTGCAATAATTTTATTGTCATCCAGATTCGTTTTGCCTTTGGTCGAAAATTCAAAATTTGGTAATGCTATCGCAGCTTTGATAACTATGATTATAATTTCTCCATTTTTATGGGCTTTGTCCTTGCGACGTGTTGCCGTAAAAGAGGTCGAAATATTATTTCAGGAGCGTAGATACAGAGGCCCAATTTTAATGATGATCTTTTTTAGAATGGGATTGGCAATATTCTATATTGGTTTTTTACTGAATATCTTTTTTTCTCCTATAATTGCATTTTTCGCATTGATAAGCGCCGGAGTTCTTTACTATCTATTTCCAAAACAACTGCATGAGCAATATCACCGAATTGAAAATCACTTTCTAAAAAATCTTAACGACAGGAATTCTGTAAAAATAACCAGACAATATGCCAGTTTAACTCCCTGGGATGGACATATGACTACATTTGAAATAGCAAAAGAATCAAATATTGCAGGAAAAACTTTAGAAGAATTACGCCTTAGGGAGCAAATGGGGATTAACATTGCTTTTATCAAAAGAGGTGACATTATGGTAAAAATACCTACCAAAAATGAGCGGTTATTTCCCGGAGATGAAATTTGCGTTATTGGCTCAGATGAACAGGTGGACGAATTCAAAAACTATTTGCACCAGCATGAAATAGAATCTCCGGAAAGTGTACAAAAAACAGAAATCATATTGCAACAGGTACCGTTAAATAATGAAGAATTCATCGGAAAAAGCATAAGTCAGTCTAACATCAGAGAGAAAACCAACGGAATGGTAGTCGGTATTGAACGAAGTGGAAAACGAATTCTAAATCCTGAATCAAATTTAATTTTAGAAAAAAATGATATTCTATGGGTAGTAGGTGACAAAAAAAGAATGGGCCTTTTATTCGAAAATTAGAGAATTGAAAAAGGGCATAAGTTTTAAACTTATGCCCTTTTTGATTTATATCTGCAATAAATTATCTTGAATAATTTGGAGCTTCTTTGGTGATAGTAACATTGTGCGGATGACTTTCGTTGATTCCGCTCGCGGTGATTCGAATGAAACGTCCCGTTTCTTGCAAAGTAGGAATGTCTTTTGAACCACAGTATCCCATTCCGGCACGAAGACCCCCAATGAACTGCAACATACTTTCGTTCAATTCCCCTTTATAAGGCACACGGCCTACAATCCCTTCAGGAACTAGTTTCTTAACGTCGTCTTCAACATCTTGAAAATAACGGTCTTTAGAACCCGTTTCCATCGCTTCAACAGAACCCATTCCGCGGTATGATTTGAATTTTCTGCCCTCGAAAATGATAGTCTCTCCGGGAGATTCTTTAGTTCCCGCAAGAAGTGACCCTAGCATCACGCAATCGGCACCTGCGGCAATCGCTTTAGGAATGTCTCCTGTGTAACGAATTCCACCATCAGCGATTACGGGAACTCCCGTTCCTTTTAACGCTGCGGCAACTTCGAGTACTGCAGAAAACTGAGGGAAACCAACGCCCGCTACAATACGAGTGGTACAAATTGAACCTGGACCAATTCCGACTTTTACTCCATCGGCTCCATTTTCGACTAAAAATTTAGCGGCTTCGGGAGTGGCAATGTTACCAACGATAACGTCTATTTGAGGAAATTTAGATTTTACTTGTTTCAGTGTGTTTACCACACCTTGAGTATGACCATGAGCCGTATCTATAATGATGGCATCAACTCCAGCATTTACTAAGGCTTCTGCTCTTTCAAGAGCGTCACCGGTAACTCCGATTGCAGCCGCTACGCGCAAACGTCCGAAAACGTCTTTGTTTGCAATTGGTTTTTGAGTTAACTTCGTGATATCCCTAAAGGTAATCAGTCCAACTAATTTATTGTCTTTATCTACAACTGGCAGTTTCTCGATTTTATGTCCTTGCAAAACCACTTCCGCTTGTTCTAGGGAAGTTCCTGCGGCAACGGTAACTAAATTTTCTTTAGTCATCACCTCAATGATAGCTCTTGCATTGTTTTTTTCGAAACGCAAATCTCTATTGGTAACAATTCCTTTCAATTTTTGATTTTCATCAACGATTGGAATACCGCCAATTCCGTATTCTTTCATCGCGTTTTTTGCGTCTGCCACCGTTGAAGTTAGAGGCAAAGTCACTGGATCAATAATCATTCCTGACTCCGCACGTTTTACTTTACGTACTTTGGCAGCTTGTTGCTCGATCGTCATGTTTTTATGCAGAACACCTATTCCACCTTCTTGAGCAATAGCGATTGCCATAGCACTTTCAGTAACGGTATCCATAGCAGCGGACACTATAGGAACGTTAAGCGTTATGTTTCTTGAAAATTTTGATTGGATACTCACTTCGCGAGGAAGCACATTGGAGTAGTTAGGAACTAATAATACATCATCGTAAGTTAAACCTTCACCGATAATCTTTGAGTTGTGTGCTATCATGTTGCAATTTGTAGTTGAATTGCGTGCAAATATAGCAAATTATTTTGATTTATTTTTGAAAAATGGGGACGAAAAAAAATAGCCCCTGCCGTCAACAATTTCCTTAATTGTTTAATAGGATAATTATGATATTAGAACGCGGCGTGAATTACTATAACTACTGCCCTAGCCCAAAGAGCAATGGAAAGCCGCGAAAAAAAAACAACTCTTTTTATGAAGTGCTTGAAATGTATCGCTGGATTAGCCCTTATTAAAAATCAAAAGGGTTCATTATTATCCTTGAAAATAAAATTAAGTCCGAATTGGAAAGAAAGGCTGTTGGCTTTTGAGACATCGCGATACTCCAGAAGATTATCAGCCATGGCATACATATTAAACTTCCCTATGGTGGTGGACAAGCCCAAACCAATATTCGTATAAGAAAAAGAGTCCAATGTATAGGTCGCTTTTAGCTGCAAATTGCTGAGGACATTCCTTTTATAATATCCCGTAAGAGCCATGATCGGCGCTCTTGGCGCAGTCATCAAAAACAATTGAGCACCTACGGCATTTTTATAAGCTGCATCATCATTGCTACAACTACAGTCACTCCCTCTGGAATCGTCAAATGAGTACTGATAGGAAGCATTCAATTTTGTGGGCCTCCAAGTGGTATATTTGGTATATATTGTATCCAAAGGAATGGCATTTTTAAATTCCTGGTATACATCCCTGGGAGCATCACTATCATTAAAATTAGGGTTTATCCCTTCGTATTTATAAAGCCCTTTGTAAGTGAAACTCTCCACTTCTTTGGAATGCTTTATAAAACCAATGTCTAAAACGCTGGCTGTAATTTGAATGTTTTCCTGGAGATAATAGGTAAACCCCAAATCAAAACCTAGACCCAAATTACCTCCCAAAAAAGTCTTTTTCTGAATATCACTTGCCGCATCCACATCACTATCTTCCTCAATATAAGGCGAAATCCCCGAGGTATTCAGCTGTGAATTTGAATAAATAACCTGTTCATAGGCCGTAGTTGTCCCAGGAATCGTATAAATGTAGCCCGAATTGTCAGTGGAAGTCGCATTAAAAATACTGGAATAAATCTTTGCTCTCATTCCTACGACAAGATTCTCCCTAATGTTTTTATTATACCCAAAATGTAAAACCGAAAGCATTTCTGTTCTTCCATTTAAATCGCCCAAATTGAACACCTTACCTAAGTAGTCTCTGTTTCCGTCTAGAGCGAGTATTGCCAAATCCTTAGGCATATAGGACAGAAAATCAAATTCCTGATACATCCCAAAAGAAACATAGGCATGATTTTGCCAATCCCCAACTTTAAAGCCTCCGTTGAACAATTCGATTTGTTCGTTTAAAATCACCTTATCTTTTCTGGAAGTCGACGATAGCACATCACGCAGTTTCGTATTAAAATCCACACCGTTATTGGCGAACAAGTCGTAAGTGGAAAAACCGGTTGAGCCCACATTTAATGAAATTCCCGAAAGTAAAGGAACACCAAAATAATAGTTATATTTAAAATCGGCTCCTGGATTTGTCAACAAAGACTGAGGAACTGTTCTGAAATTATATAAAATTTGTTTGTTTTGGGATAAGCAACCAATCGATAGTAATAGAAGCAAAATTAAGTATACTTTTCTCATTCTACCGATAAATAAGCTGTTGCACTTGAACGCAATTTAATACTCCCCAAGCTACTCTCGCTTAATGCCGGGCCGGGAGCCATAGAAAGCACGAATTCCATCCTCTTGGCGGTTTTCAACAAGTCAAGTCTGGCGTTTTCAAAAACCTCCGTTTTTTCTATAATGATGGGAGCGCCGGTAGAAGCGGGAACATCGAAGCGAATGGTAATGACTGCCTGACCATTCTGATCTAACAGGATCAAATCAAAAGAGTATGCCCTGTTTATGGTGTTTGTGACTTCAAAAAAGAAATCAGCTCTTTTTAAATTATTTCGCAAAAAGGCATCCCGAAAAACATCAAAATTTTCTGCATCGAAGGAAACAGTCCGCTCCATCCCATTGTCAACAAAATTTTTTGCGGGAACATCAAAATAGCTTAGATTAGCAATAAATATGGGTTCTAACTTGAGATCGTTTACTTGATTGAAGTCTAAATCACTGTTACATGAAAAGGAAAATAATGTCAATATGACAATTCCTATTAATCTATATGTGGGGTATGCTTTCATTATAAAATTGTATTGGCAAAAGTAGGTTAGGGATGAAATAAGAACGCCTCAAAGAGATACATATTATTTCGTTATCCTTTTTTTGATCATGGAAAAAGTCAATTGCTCCTAATGAAATTCTCCAAAGAGTTTAGAAGCCTCATTATAAGCGCTTTCAAAACTCAGTGGGTTTAGGTTTGTGTTTTCCTTGTTGGATGTAAAATAGGATAATAATTTTTCAGTGGGCATATTTCCAGTTAAATCATCCTTAGCCATGGGACATCCACCGAATCCCTGAATAGCGCCGTCATAACGACGACAACCAGCACGGTAGGCGGCGTCAATTTTTTCGAACCATTTGTCGGGCGTGGTGTGCAAATGGGCTCCAAACTCAATTTCGGGATATTGTGGAATTAGATTCGAAAACAAGTAACTGATCACCTCGGGCGTTGAGCTACCAACGGTATCGGAGAGGGAGAGAATCTTGACACCCATAGCGGATAATTTCTCGGTCCAATCGCCAACAATCTCCACGTTCCATGGGTCCCCGTAAGGGTTTCCAAAACCCATAGACAAATAGGCAACCACTTCCTTTTTGCTTTTGTCGGCAATTTCAAGAATTTCCTGCAAAGTAACTAAGGATTCCGCTATGGTTTTATGAGTATTCCGCATCTGAAAATTCTCGGAAATCGAAAAAGGGAAACCCAAATATTGAATTTCATTATGAGTGGAAGCTATTTCCGCCCCTTTGGTATTGGCTATAATCGCCAGTAATTTGCTCGTTGTTTGTGACAAATCCAGTTGCGCCAAAACGGCTGCGGTGTCCTGCATTTGCGGAATCGCTTTTGGGGAAACAAAGCTTCCAAAGTCAATTGAATCAAAACCTACCCTCAACAAAGATTGAATGTAAGCCACCTTTCTTTCGGTAGGGATGAATGGTTTGATGCCTTGCATTGCATCACGGGGACATTCTATTATTTTTATTGGCTCCATAGACTTTCAAAGATAATAAAACTTGCAAATTGGCAAAGAGTAGCTGCGATAAAGTTTGCAAAAAAAGAGTGGTATTTTACAAACTATTCCGTTTTATAGTCATAAACATAATTATTACATAATTTGGCAATGGATTACTTTAAATATTCACCAAATCCTTTTCGCTCAAAAAGGCATTTCATAAAAAAACGGCAGCAAAAAAAATTCCTGCTGTCGTTTTAGATAGTTATATTCCTTATTTCAATCTCTCCAAAATCTTTTTATTAATGGCTTTCACCAAAGCGGGCCCTTCATAGATGAAGCCCGTATACAACTGCACTAAACTGGCTCCAGCATCCAATTTTTCTATCGCATCTTCGGCAGAATGGATTCCTCCCACTCCGATGATTGGAAATGCCTTATTGCTTTTTTCAGATAAAAATCGGATCACTTCGGTAGAGCGTTTTCGCAAAGGCTTCCCTGATAAACCACCCATTTCGGCTTTATTATCGGATCGCAATCCTTCTCTGGAAATGGTGGTATTAGTGGCAATTACTCCAGCAATTTGCGTTTCTTTTACTATCTCAATAATGTCCAACAATTGTTCGTTGGTCAAATCGGGTGCGATTTTCAGTAGGATTGGCTTTTGTTTTGGCTTCGCCAAATTCTTATTTTGCAAAGTTTGCAACAATTGCGTCAACGGCTCTCTATCTTGTAAGGCACGAAGGTTCGGTGTGTTTGGGGAACTCACATTCACCACAAAATAATCCACATAATCGTACAAAGCATCAAAGCAAATTTCGTAATCTGAAGTCGCCTCTTCGTTTGGTGTCAGTTTGTTTTTACCAATGTTCCCTCCAATCAGTACACCGGTGTTTGCCTTTAGTCGTTCTACCGCTTCCATAACACCACCGTTGTTAAACCCCATTCGGTTAATGATCGCTGAATCTTCTTTCAAACGGAACAGACGCTTTTTCGGGTTTCCCTCCTGCCCTTTTGGCGTCAAAGTTCCTATCTCGATAAAACCAAACCCGAAATTGGACAATTCCCTAAATAACTTTGCATCCTTATCAAAACCAGCGGCCAAGCCGACAGGGTTTTTAAATTTTAAACCAAAAACTTCCGTTTCCAGTCTCTTGTCTTCAACCAAATAGAGCGAACGATAGATAGCTGAAAAACCTGGTATTTTGGACGTAAAACGAATTAAAGAAAAGGTGAAATAATGGACTTTCTCGGGATCAAAAAGGAAAAATAACGGACGTATAAGGAGTTTGTACATGAGTGTTTTGTTGTGTCGTGCAAAAATAGAATTATCTAGCCGATAATTATAATTATAACCAAAAGTTTATTCTTTATCACAATAAATAAACCGAACCCATCATTGTGATGGGTTCGGTTTATTTATCTAAAATCTATAATGTATAAGGATAGTGACAATGAATGTTCCATTCTAACTTAATCTTCGCTCACATCATTCCATTTCCATTTTATCCATTTTCATTTTATGATCTTTCATATCATGCATCATCATACCGTCCATGTCCATCTTATCACCATTTTTCATCATCATGGTTTTTCCGTCTTTCATTTTCACCATTCCATTCGGTGATACCACAGTCCCATTGGACATTGTCATTTCCTTGTCCATCTCCATCATCTTACCGTCCTTCACCATCATCATTTTGCCGTCTTTCATTTTGACGTAATTTTTCATTTGGTGCATCATCATCATTCCGTGCATGTCCATTTTATCTCCATTTTTCATCATCATGGTTTTTCCGTCTTTCATTTTCACCATCCCGTTGGGATAAACCATTGTCCCGTTCTCCATTGTCATTTCCTTGTCCATCATCATCATTTTGCCGTCTTTAACCATCATCATTTTACCATCTTTCATTTTTACGTGGTCCTCCATTTGCATCATTTTTGTGTCCTGCATGGTCTTTTTCTGCATTTCTTTTTCCTGGGCCATCATCCCAATTGAGAAAATGGCAGTTACTAAAAACATAATTATTTTTTTCATAACATATTGATTTTAAGATAATTAAATTAATTTTTAAACAATAAATTTACAAAAAAAATATTTTAGAGCAATATTTTTACTCAATTAAAAAACAGTGGGAACAAAAAATATAAAAACTTGGGTAAAATCAAATTTTTTCCATCATTAGAGCTCTAACTCGATGATTTATTTTAAACGTCCATTTCTTCACTAGAACTGAAAACCAAAAAACAAAGATTCCCCTTTGTAAATTTAAAATGCACAAAAACAGTATGGCCTATTCCATAAATAATTTTCTATTCATGTATATAAACAATTTATTAACAGCTATTTAAAAAAATGATGACTAACTTTAAACTATCAAATAGAAAAATCGCTAACCTAAATACAACTCGAAAATGGAAAAGCACATTCACTCAACAACCAAGGACAAACAGAACAAGAAAGGCCTCTTGATAACAAGGACATTTGACGCCCCTCAAGAACATGTTTGGAAAGCTTGGACAGACTCTGAAAGCTTCATGAAATGGTGGGGACCCAAACATTTTAGCTGCCCTTTTTGCGACATCGATTTTAAAGTAGGTGGCAAATATTTGAACTGCATGCTCTCACGTGATGGAAAGAATTTTTGGGGCACGGGCACTTATAAAGAAATTGTCCCCATGAAACGAATCGTATATACCGATTCTTTTTCGGACGAAAAAGGAAATGTCGTTCCATCCACATATTATGGGATGGAAGGGTTGCCTTTAGAGTTAGAGGTAATCCTCACATTTGAAGAATTTGAAGGCGGAACGAAAATGTCTCTTACACACATAGGCATTCCTGCTGGTAAAATGGAAGAAATGACAAAAACGGGATGGAATGAATCCTTTGACAAACTCGAAAAAATGCTAATTGCAAATAGGCTTCAGGTTAATCCGAAAATGAAAGTCATAGCGATTCCAGGCATACCGGAATTATTTATCATCCGCGAATTTGAGGCTACACGGGAAACCGTTTTTAATGCCCATATAGACCCTGAACTTTACATACAGTGGCTTGGCCCGCGCTATCTTAAAACGACGCTAAAAACATTTGAACCGAGAAGCGGCGGCAAATGGCGGTATGTTTCCAAAGACGATGACGGTAATAAATACTCTTTTCATGGTTTCTATCATGAAATTTCCGCGCCAGAGTACATTATTTCCACTTTTGAATACGACAAGTTTCCAGAAAGCGGCCATGTATTTCTACAAAAAATCAGATTTGATTCCTTATCAAAACAAAGAACAAAATTAATCTACCAGATGATATTCACCTCTGTTGAAGATCGCGATTTCATGCTTCAATCCGGAATGGAAAGGGACATCGAGGAAAGCTATGAAAGACTCGAAGACCTTTTGTTGAACAAATAAACACATGCAATTCTGACATAATTTAAATCAATAGCATCATGAACTCGTTAATCAGCAAATCGATAATGGGCGGAATAATAGGCTCGGTTATAATGTCAATAGAACTGTTTGCGGCATCAAAGATAGGAATGCCCAAAATGTCACCGCCAGATATGTTAGCCGATATGATGACCATTCCCCTGTCTGTCGCTTGGGGCCTGCACATCCTGATAGGAATTACCTTTGCCTTGGCATATAGCTTTATTTTCGCACCAAAGGTAAAAATCTCAAATACCTACCTGAAAGGCGCGATATTCGGTTTTGCAGTTTTCGTTTTCGCACAAATAGCCATAGCACTTTTGGAAATGATATTTCCAACTCCTCAAATGGAAGGTTCCATGACGCAGCTGATGATAGGCAGTATTATAGGCCACGTTGTTTTTGGGATGGCGGTTTCTAAAACAGTTGGTCATGCTTTCAGCACGGAAAAAGCTATCGAATACAGCTAGGAAAAACCGTCAACTCAACCATTGGTGAATGGGAAGACAGATTGGCTATAAATTAATTTTTATACCGTAAATTGATAATGTTTTATGTTGCTAGTTATAAAGAGGGCGTTTTTCAAATAAACTGTATCTTTGCTTTTCATTATAAAAAAAATTTATGCAACATATAATCGACCGTTTCATCAGCTATGTAACTATTGATACGGAATCTGACCCAAACTCTGATACTACACCAAGCACGGCAAAACAATGGGACCTGGCCAATAAATTAGTCGAGGAATTAAAAGCCATCGGCATGCAGGATGTCACGATTGATGACAAATCATATATTATGGCCACTTTAGCCAGTAATGTGGACCATGAAGTGCCTACCATTGGATTTGTTTCTCATTTTGACACTACTCCTGATTTTACGGGTGCAAATGTAAAACCGCAAATTGTCCCTAATTACGATGGGAAAGACATTGTCCTTAATGCCGAACAAAACATCATACTCTCACCTAGCTATTTCAAAGATTTATTGCTTTACAAAGGGCAGACTTTGATTACTACAGACGGTACGACCTTGCTTGGAGCAGATGACAAGGCGGGAATTACCGAAATTATGACTGCAATGGAATTCTTGATCAATAATCCTGAAATCAAACACGGAAAAATCAGAGTTGGCTTTACGCCCGATGAAGAGATCGGTCGCGGTGCACACCATTTTGATGTGGAGAAATTCGGCGCTGACTGGGCTTATACCATGGACGGAAGCCAAGTGGGAGAGCTGGAATATGAAAATTTCAATGCGGCTGGAGCAAAAATCACTTTCAAGGGTAAAAGTGTGCATCCTGGATATGCCAAAGGAAAAATGATCAATTCCATTTTGATAGCCAACGATTTTATCAACGCTTTGCCGAAGGACGAAACACCGCAGGAGACTAAAGGTTACGAAGGTTTCTTTCACGTAAATCATCTTACGGGAGGCATCGAAGAAACGGTTTTGGAGTTGATCATCAGAGATCACAGCAAGAAAAAATTCGAAAAACGTAAGGAACTAATTGAGAAAATTGCCAAGAAAATCAATAAGAAGTTTGCGAAACAGTTTGGAGAAGATATTGTCGTTGCTGAAATTAAAGATCAGTATTACAATATGAAGGAAAAAGTTGTTCCAGTAAAACATATCGTCGATATCGCCGAAAAAGCGATGAAACTGGTCAACATCAAACCTTTAATAAAACCAATCCGCGGGGGAACAGACGGTTGTCAATTGTCATACAAAGGACTGCCTTGCCCGAATATTTTTGCGGGCGGACACAATTTTCATGGCAAATATGAATATGTTCCCGTAGAAAGTATGCAAAAAGCAGTGGACGTGATCGTAAAAATCGCTGAGCTGACAACAATGCCAAATTTTGGATTGGAGCAACCTAAAACTAAAAAAGGAAAATAATTGGAACCTTCACAACCAAAAAAGCATACTTGGGACAAGAACAATAAATGGATAGAAGAATTAAATCTACTAAAAGGAATTATTGCCCAGACTGAACTTGTCGAAACTACAAAATGGGGAGGCCCAGTTTATGTTTTAGACGGGAAAAACGTTTTGGGTATTGGGGGATTTAAAAGTTATTTCGGAATTTGGTTCTTTAATGGAGTTTTTCTTGAAGACAAAAAAAAAGTATTAATCAATGCTCAGGAAGGTGTTACCAAATCCCTACGGCAATGGCGCTTTTTATCAATAGAAGAAGTCAATGAAAATAGGGTGTTAGCTTACATTCATGAAGCTATTGCTAATGAAAAAATCGGCAAAACAATTACTCCTGCAAAAAAAGAGGCTCTTGTTTCGGAAATGTTGCAGCAGGAATTAGAAAACAGTGCTGATTTGGCTAAAGCCTTTCAGCAATTCTCACTCGCCAAACAAAGGGAATTTCACGAATACATTGAGGAAGCCAAAAGAGAGCAAACCAAACTTTCCAGAATGCTGAAAATAAGGCCAATGATCATGCAAAACATTGGTTTGAATGATAAATACAAATAAAAAAAGCCCCATTTTCATGGGGCTTTTTAGGTTTTAAGCCCTATCAGTTTTACAAAAGCGATGAAATCCTTAGGCAAAAGCTTAACATTATCGTGTTTCTTTATTCACTATATTTACTATTGCCCTGTTAATCAGTTGATTTAAATCAAAAAAAAAAAGAGAAAGAATGTACTATTAAAACTAAACTGAAGACGCAATCATGGATGAAAAAAAAGTAGAGATAAAAACTCCAGCGGCCACCATTAAAAAGGTAGTTCCTGTTAAACCTAGAAAACCAACAGTTAATAAGCCAACTGCTGACGCCATTCCCAAAGCCTCCAAGGACGCTAGCATAGAGAAAAAACCAATTGTAATTCCGCAAAAAGCAATTACCCAAGACGACAAAGACGAAAAGAAAAAGGCAAAAACTCAACTGAAGAAATTAAAAGCAAAAGAGAAGGCTAAACTAAAAAAACTGATTGTCAGCGAAATAGCCAAGCTAAAAGCCAAGGCAAAAAAAGCAAAAGCTAAGAAAGCAAAAAAGGACAAAGCCAAGAAAGCAAAATTAAAATCGAAGCTTAAAGCTAAAAAAGCCAATGCAAAATCTAAAAAGAGCAAGAAAAAGCAAAAAAGTAAAAAGTGATTTCCTTTTTCTGCCAAAAAAAAAGTCCCATTCAGAATTAAATTCCGAATGGGATTTTTTTGTAACCTTAAAAAAATATTATTTTTTTGCCAATACAGCACTCATTTCCATAGAAATTGCAGAACGCTCCATTTTTAATTTTCCAGCCATTGTTTCGATAACAACTGTAGTATCAGCAAGCTCGGAAACTTTTCCATGAAGACCACTTTTAGTAACGATCTTATCGCCTACTTTTAAAGCGCTTTCAAATTCTTTTTCACTTTTCGCTTTTTTCTGTTGTGGTCTAATCATAAAGAAATAGATTACTACAAACATTAATAGAAAAGGGGCAAATTGAGTTAATTGTTCCATAATTTTTAATTCTTTTTTTATTTATTACTATTACATTAATCCGCGACCGGTCTTAATCATTTTTTTACTGGCTTCCAGCTCTTTAACTAAATTGTCTAAAATCCCGTTGATAAAAATACTACTTTTTGGTGTAGAATACTCTTTGGCAAGTTCTAAATATTCATTTAAAGTCACTTTTACAGGAATTGAAGGGAATTTCAAAAATTCACAAATAGCCATTTTTAAAATAATGGTATCCACCTCTGCAATTCTGTCACTATCCCAATTGGGGGTTTTATCAGCAAATTCCTTTGCCAATTCCATTTCGTTCAAAACTGTTTTTCTAAACAAATCTTTAACGAATGCCTTGTCTTCGCTGTCCTTGTAAACTTTAGGAACAGTGAAATTATCGTCCATGATAGGTTTCATAGCCTTCAACTGCTTAATTATATGGGTGTTAACCAATGGGATATCATCAATCCAAGTCAGTTTATCGTCTTCCAAAAATTCGTACAATTTTTCGTTTGGCACGATCACCTCCAAAAACAAATCCACTATAAGCTGTCTGTCCTCTTCAAAGGAACCCGCTGGACTACTCATGTAATCAGTATACGGCTTACTCGCTTTTACGGCATTCAACAACAACAAAATATAGTCGTCATTCAAAGTCCAAGCGTCAATTTTACGGCTCTCCATAGCGATGCTCAGAGAATTGTTTTCAGCTAGAATTTGAAAAATACTGTTTTTGATGAACTTTTCGTTGGGTTTGCGTTCTTCAGGAGTTGCAAGATGCTTAAGACTTGATTTATGCAGAAATTCAGTTTCTTTTTTACAGATTTCCATAAGCGAGGAAATCATTGTAAGGTATAAATCTTGAATATTGTCGATACTATAAAAAAGAAATTTTTCTTCTTTCTCTAAGTTATCAGAACCGTTTTGATGCATCGCATAAATGGATTGCATGACTTTAACGCGTATGTGTCTTCTATTTACCACCTTGTAAGAACTTTTATTAAATTATTTTGCAAAAATAAGAATTTCATTCTTGTAAATAAAATATATAATTGCTTATTTTAAAAGTATTCAATGATGGGCATTCAGGGGTCATTATAATCAACCCCTGGATTCCGCATCACGAACACCTGATATTATTTATTTCTGTTCTCGATCCTTCTTTGATCAATTCTGTTTTGCGCGATGGTAAGCGCCGCTTGATGCGTTGTGATTCCTTTAGCAACAGCGTAATCTATTATCTCTAAAGTTGTATTGTAAATATTTTCGGTTCTGCGCATTATTTCTTCTTTCCCGTAATGTGCTAATTCAGCGTAAACATTGATAATTCCACCGGCATTAATCAAGAAATCCGGTGCATATAGAATACCGCGTTCTTGCAAAATAGCACCGTGAATATCTTCGTTTGCCAACTGATTATTGGCGGCTCCAGCGATCACTTTTGCTTTTATTTTATGAACCGTACTGTCATTAATTGTCGCTCCCATAGCACAGGGCGCATAGATATCTACATCAGCGCCATACAAATCTTCTCCAGTGAATATTTGAGCATTGTATTTAGTTCCCACTTGATATAGTTTTTCTTCGTTGATGTCAGCAATGGTTACCAGAGCACCCTCTTTAGTTAAATAATCCACTAAAGTTTCCCCGACATGACCAATCCCTTGGACCAAGACTTTTTTGCCAGCCAGCACGTCCGAGCCAAATTGATGCTTTGCGGCTGCCTTCATTCCCATATACACACCATATGCAGTGACAGGCGATGGATTGCCTGCTCCACCTCTTGATTCAGAAATTCCCGTAACATATGGAGTTACATCTCTCACGATATCCATGTCACTTGTTTCCATTCCCACATCTTCCGCCGTAATATATCTTCCTGATAAAGAATGTACGAATTCACCAAACTTGCGCATCAATGCAGGTGTTTTTTGCGTTTTGGCATCACCCCAAATCACGGCTTTTCCACCGCCAATGTTCAATCCTGTAATAGCAGCTTTATAGGTCATCCCACGTGAAAGGCGTAATACGTCATTTAAGGCATCCCATTCGGTTGCATAATTAAACATCCTAGTTCCTCCCAAAGCTGGTCCCATAACCGAATTATGAATACCAATAATTGCTTTTAAACCCGTATCTTTGTCGTTGCAAAAAACAATTTGTTCGTGATCATCAAATGATAATTGTCCAAATACGGGATCCATTTTTTGAAGTTCCTTTGCTGTTGTGAAAGCTGCATTCATATCGTAAATTTTTATAATGATAAAATTATGAATTTGTCAAAAAGACAAATCAAAATTACGTAAAAAATACAGATATGTCAAAATTATTAATAAAAATCACTTATTTGACAATTCGAGAACGAAAAAACAAATTTAAAATTATTGAAAATCGATTAAAAACCGAAAAATAAAACTATTTCAATACAGAATCTCTTAAAAAAATGAAAGAATTACTTTATTTAAACAAATATTTTGTCAAATATAAATATCGCTTTTTACTAGGAATAGTGTTCACCATAATTGCACAAATTTTCATGTTGTTCACCCCTAAACTGATCAGCAAATCTTTTAAGGTAATCGAGACTTTTTCAAAAGACAAAAGCATTGCCACATCAGTGATTCGCCAAGAGTTAATTTCCAATATTTTACTGATTATTGCCACCACAATTATCGCTGGTTTTCTTACATTTTTGATGAGACAAACCCTAATCGTAATGTCGCGTCACATTGAATTTGACTTAAAAAACGAGGTCTTTAGACAGTATATGAACTTGTCCCAAAATTTCTACAAAAAGAATCGTACGGGCGATTTGATGAACCGCATAAGCGAGGATGTTTCGAAGGTGAGAATGTATGTTGGGCCAGCGGTCATGTACACCATAAACACTATTATCCGATTCACAATCGTTATTATGTATATGTACAATGTATCCCCTCGATTAACTTTGTATACCATTCTTCCGCTGCCTTTGTTGTCGTATGGAATTTTCAAATTGAGTTCAGAAATCAACAAGAGAAGTACCATTTTCCAGCAGTACCTATCAAAAGTATCCAGTTTTACACAAGAAATATTTTCAGGAATTCGCGTAATTAAGGCCTACTCGCTTGAAGACCAACATCAAAACAACATGGTGAATCTGGCTAAAGAAAGCAAACGTAAAAGTTTGAATTTAGCCAAAGTACAATCATTATTCGGGCCATTAATGTTGGCTCTTATCGGCATAAGTAACCTGGTGGTCATCTATTTTGGCGGTTTAATGTACATTGACGGAACGATCAAAAGTATCGGTACAATCGCCGAATTTATTTTATACGTCAACATGCTTACTTGGCCTGTTGCCTCGTTAGGCTGGGTTTCATCAATGGTTCAAGAAGCTGAAGCTTCACAAAAACGACTGAACGAGTTCCTTAAAATTGAACCCGAAATAAAAAATAAAAACCCAAATCACTCCATAATAAATGGCTCGATTTCATTCGAAAATGTTAGCTATACCTACGAGGACACCAATATAAAAGCAATTAAAAACATTTCTTTTACCGTCAAAAAAGGAGAAACATTAGCCATTCTCGGAAAAACGGGATCAGGAAAATCAACTATTCTGTCGTTAATTTCAAGATTGTACGATGTGACAGAAGGTAAAATCACAGTTGACGATAAAGAAATCAGCACCTTAAACCTTTTTGATTTACGAAACAGCATCGGAATTGTGCCTCAAGATGCCTTTTTATTTTCCGACTCGATTAAGAACAACATCAAGTTTGGTAAAGAAACTGCAAGCATTGACGAAGTGATTGCAGCTGCAAAAAATTCGGTTGTACACGACAACATCATGGGCTTTAACAAACAATATGACACCATTCTGGGCGAAAGAGGAATCACATTGTCAGGAGGACAAAAACAAAGGGTTTCCATAGCGAGAGCCATTATAAAAAACCCGCCTATTTTACTCTTTGACGACTGTCTGTCAGCGGTTGACACTGAAACCGAAGAAGCTATTTTGAACAACCTAAATGAGATTTGCAAAGACAAAACGACCATAATTGTTAGCCATAGGGTATCATCTGCCAAAAATGCCGATAAAATCATTATTCTGGAGGACGGAAAAATTATCCAACAAGGATCTCATAACCAGTTGATAAATCAAGAAGGGTATTATGCTTCCCTCTATCTAAAACAACTTTCCGAAAAAGAATTGCAGTAATTGTTGTTTAATACATATATTTTTAGGATTTTTGGTTACGATTTAATAACCATAAATTGACTGAAAGGATTATGAGAGAAAATGACATGTTAGAAAAAGAAGAGATATTTTCTAAAGTTTTACGTGCAGGAAGAAGGACTTACTTCTTTGATGTTAGAGCGACAAAAGCGGATGATTATTATATTACGATTACAGAAAGTAAAAAATTCACCGAAGAAGATGGCTCATTTCACTTCAAGAAACATAAAATATATTTGTACAAAGAAGATTTCGCATCATTCTCGGAAATCCTTAACGACATGACTTCCTACGTTTTGAACCACAAGGGCGAAGAGGTGATATCAGAAAGACATCAAAAGGATTTTAAAAAAGAATATGCCACTGAAAAAGTGGTAACTGAAGAAACAGTACCCGAAACATCCAGTTTTATCGATATTGATTTTGATGATATTTAAGATATTTATTTAAATTAAATATTTTGCACAAAAAGCAAAAAGTCCAAAAACCATACGGCTTTTGGACTTTTTGCATATAAAATAATTCAAATAAAAAATTTTCATGAACGAAATTGCATTACAATATACCGAAAAGTATAGTGAATTAATTATCCCATGGTTGCTGACAAGCGGACTCAAAATCGTACTAATCATTGTAGGCGCTTTAATCCTCAATAAAGTGATCACCTCTTTCATTGAAAAAGCGGTTAGAATCGCGGTTAGACCGGACGGAATCTCTTCAAAAGAAGCAGAAGAAAAGAGAGAAAACACCTTAATCCAAATATTCACCACCACGGCAAACATTGCTTTGCTAACCATCACCGGTTTAATGGTGCTGCAAGAATTCGGAGTAGAGATTGCCCCTATTTTGGCCGCCGCAGGAATTGTGGGCTTGGCTTTCGGTTTTGGTGGGCAATACCTCATTCGCGATATCATTTCCGGCCTTTTTATCATACTTGAAAACCAATACCGCATAGGCGATGTGGTGAGTTTTGATAACGCAAGTGGTACAGTTCAGGAAATCAGTTTAAGGAAAACAACTTTACGGGATTTAGACGGAACCGTTCACCATATTCCTCATGGTGAAATTAAAAAAGTATCCAATTTTTCCAAAGATTTTTCCCGTATCAATCTGGATGTCGGGGTTGGATACAGTTCCAATTTAGAACATGTCATAGCGGTAATAAACAGGACAGGAACTGAATTGGCGCAAGATGATTTATGGAAAGATTCCATCATCCTTGTCCCCCAATTCTTGCGTGTAAATGATTTTGCAGATTCGGCCATTATGCTAAAAATATTAGGCGAAACTTTACCTAGCAAGCAATGGGAGGTTACAGGAGAACTTCGCAAGAGATTAAAAGTAGCTTTCGACAAAGAAGGAATCGAAATTCCATTTCCGCAGATGGTTATTCACCAAACCAAGGAACCAGAAAAAGAGACAACTAAAAATGAAACTTTAAAACAAGAGTAGTTTTAAACCCTTAATCAATTCCCATTTAAAAAGTCTGAAAATCAATTGGTTTTCAGGCTTTTTATTTACATTTATAGAGGCATTAACAAACAATCTCTAATTTTGAAAAACATCAGCCGAACCGTCTGGATTTTATCATTAATCAGTTTGTTTACTGATACGGCCAGCGAAATGCTGTATCCTATCATGCCTATATATCTTAAGTCCATTGGCTTTTCAATTGTTCTTATTGGTATTCTTGAAGGTGTTGCTGAGGCGACTGCGGGACTCAGTAAGGGTTATTTTGGAAAACGCTCTGATGTAACAGGAAAACGAGTTCCTTTTGTCCAAATTGGCTATGCCTTTAGTGCAATGTCTAAACCCATGATGGCGGTTTTCATATATCCTTTATGGATTTTCTTTGCTCGCACAATTGACCGCTTTGGCAAAGGAATCCGAACAGGAGCTAGAGACGCAATCCTTTCTGAGGAAGCCACTCCCGAAACCAAAGGAAAAGTGTTTGGTTTTCATCGCTCTATGGACACATTAGGAGCCGTTTTGGGCCCTTCATTGGCATTGCTCTACCTATACCTCTACCCTGAAGACTATAAAACTTTGTTTTACCTTGCTTTCATTCCGGGACTGCTTGCCGTGGGCGCCTCCTTTTTCTTGAAAGAGAAAAAAGGAACCGTTCCCACAGAAAAAAAACGGACGCCCTTTTTCTCCTTCCTAAATTATTGGAAAGTAAGTCCTGTCATGTACCGCAAGGTTGTAATCGGTCTTTTGGCTTTCACTTTATTTAACAGTTCAGATGTTTTCCTGCTGCTTAAAGCTAAGCAATCCGGAGCAAGCGATAGCGTCATCATTGGCATTTACATCTTTTATAATCTCGTATACGCAACATTTGCCTTCCCTTTGGGAATATTGGCAGACAGAATCGGATTAAAGAAAATGTTGATGTCCGGAATCGGGATTTTTGCCATTGTCTATTTCGGGATGGGTTTCAACCACAACATCTATGTTTTCATGGGACTGTTTGCCCTTTATGGAATTTATGCCGCCGCGACCGAAGGTGTCTCGAAAGCTTGGATCAGCAACATCACGGACAAGAATGACATCGCTACGGCCATCGGCACCTATTCAGCTTTTCAAAGTGTTTGCGCCATGTTGGCAAGTTCCTTGGCGGGACTGATTTGGTATCAATTTGGATCAGATGCCACTTTTATCGTAACCGGAACGGCAAGCGTTTTAATCTTGCTTTATTTTGTTTTTATGACCAACGAAAAAAATAATGGGGCTTAAATTGCAAAACAACATCTGATTCATTGATAAAACACTCGAAAACAACTATTTTAATAAATCTAAAAATCTTATATTTGAGTATCACTATTCATCATCAGTTCAATGTCCAAAAAAATAAATATTCCTGATTGCTTTATTGGCTTGACAGACACCGAGGTGCAAGCCTCAAGGGAACAATTTGGAAATAACGAACAAATACACAAACAAAAATACAGGTGGTGGTTAGCCCTTTTTGACCTTTGCAAAGAACCAATGTTGTTGTTATTGATTGTAGTGGCCATCATTTATTTTATTTTGGGTCAAAACAACGAGGCTTACTTTATGTTGGCTGCAATAATCGCCATTTCCGGGATTTCATTTTACCAAGACAACCGCAGCCGAAAAGCATTGGACGCTCTAGAAAAGCTGAATGAACCACTGAGCACCGTACTGAGGAATGGCGTAACGAAAAGCATTCCTACCAAAGAGATTGTTGTCAATGATCTTGTAATAGCCAAGGAAGGCAACACCATTAATGCTGATGGGGAAATAGTCCACAGCAATGATTTTTCGGTAAACGAATCCGCACTTACCGGGGAGCCTTATGCGGTATTTAAATCAGAAAAAACAGAAAACAAAACTATTTACAGCGGAACCCTGGTCGCATCAGGACTGGCTGTTTATAGGGTGAATAAAATTGGTCCTGCAACAGTGATCGGCAAACTCGGAAGTTCCCTAATAGGCATTAAAGATGAAGCGACACCACTTCAAATACAAATCGAAAAATTTGTAAAAGGGATGGCGATCATAGGTATTGCCTTTTTTTTGTTGGTTTGGGCAGTCTATTTTTGGCGAACCCACAATCTGCTTAACAGTTTACTGAAAGGATTGACGTTGGCCATGTCAATTCTTCCCGAAGAAATTCCGGTGGCCTTCACCACATTTATGGCTTTGGGCTCTTGGAGATTAATGAAAGAGGGAGTTATTGTCAAAAAAATTAGAACAGTGGAAACCTTGGGGGGAGCCACGGTCATTTGCACTGATAAAACAGGAACTATTACCGAGAATAAAATGAGTCTGCAATCCATCTACGCTTTCAATACCGACAAGCTTTACGAAAAGGAAGATTGGAAAAACGTTGAGGCCGAAAAAGTAATTGAAATTGCCATGTGGGCAAGCGAGCCCGTTCCCTTTGACCCTATGGAAAAAAGTTTGCATCGTGAGTACGAGAAAACAACGACTGCCGACACCAGACGTGAGTATATGATGGTGCATGAATATCCACTGGACGGAAAACCGCCTATGATGACGCACGTCTTTCAAAATAAGGATGGCAAACGCATCATTGCCGCCAAAGGTGGCCCTGAAACCCTTATAAAGGTCTCCAATATTGACGCAGAGGATATAACCAGGATTCAAAAAACAATAGACAATTTAGCGTCCAAAGGCTACCGCATCCTTGGCGTGGGCTACTCCGAATACGGAGGAACGGACTATCCAAAAAACCAACAAGACCTTCCTTTCAATTTTGTGGGACTAGTGGTTTTCTACGACCCGCCAAAGCCTAATATTCAACAAGTAATCCAAAAATTCTATAATGCGGGGATTCAGGTAAAAGTGATAACTGGCGATAACAGCATCACAACCAGGGCCATTGCTGAAATGGCCGGAATAAAAAATCCTGGTTTTGTGATGGAAGGCGAAGAAATCATGCAAATGGACGAAGAGAACAGATTAGAAAACATTCACAACAGTACGCTAATGACCCGAATGTTTCCTGAGGCCAAACTTGCGGTGGTGAATGCACTAAAAAAAGACAATCAAGTAGTCGCCATGATTGGTGACGGAGTCAATGACGGCCCGGCATTGAAAGCTTCCCACATAGGGATTGCTATGGGCAAAAAAGGGACTGAAATCGCCAAAACGGCTGCCGACTTAATCTTAGTCGATGACGATTTATCCAAAATGGTAGTAGCTATAGCCGCAGGGCGCCGTATTTATACCAATCTCAAAAAGGCAGTGCAATATATTGTTTCCATACACATTCCCATTATCCTTACGGTTTCCTTACCATTGTTTTTGGGTTGGGTTTATCCCGACATTTTTACGCCCGTGCATGTCATTTTCCTGGAGTTGATTATGGGTCCCATGTGTTCCATTGTATATGAAAATGAACCTGCCGAGAAAAATAGCATGCTTCAAATGCCGCGGCAATTGGGGAGCACCTTCTTGTCATTAAAAGAGATGGGAATCAGCATTATACAAGGAATTGTCATCACGGTAGGAATATTGTTTGTGTATCAATTATCTGCTCAAAATGGAGGCAGCGAAAATTTAACTCGAACTATGGTTTTTACCACGCTAGTTTTTTCGAACATAATATTGTCATTGGTCAATCGTTCGTTCTATTATTCCGTTTTCACATCGTTGCAAAACAAGAATAACATGATGGTATTTGTCAATTCAGCAACGCTCCTGATGCTTGCCGTGATTATATATATTAATCCTATTGCCCATTTTTTTGCCGTTCTCCCATTGCAACTCCATCAAATTGGAATTTGCATTTTGGTAAGCACGGTTTCTGTAGGCTGGATCGAAATCTGGAAATGGAACAAACGCGCCAAAACAAAATCTTTAAAATAATTATAAAATGAAAAAACCTATCGTATCCGTAAAATGGCTTCATGAGCATCTTAACGATCCCGATTTAATTATACTCGATGCCAGCCAACAGGTAAACCAAGCAAAAGTGGAACCCCAATTTCAAGATATCCAAATTAAAGGCGCCCGTTATTTTGATATCAAAAACGAGTTTAGTGATACCGATAGCCCTTTACCTAACACGCTTCCTAGTCCCGAAGCCTTCGAAAAAGCAGCCAGAAAACTGGGCATCAACAACGACAGTAAAATAGTCGTTTATGACAGTTTGGGGATTTTCTCGAGTGCAAGGGCATGGTGGTTGTTTAAAATCATGGGGCATGAAAATGTTTGGGTTTTAGATGGCGGACTACCGGAATGGGCAAATCACGCTTATACTGTTGAAAAACCCGAAAAACGACACTATGCCTTGGGGAATTTTGTATCGAAATTCAAACCGGAACTTTTCAAAACCAAGGAGCAAATTTTAGAAAACATATCCACAAAGGAAGCCGTACTGATCGACGCAAGATCCGAAGATCGCTTCCTGGGCCAAACGACGGAACCCAGAGCGGGACTACGAAGCGGCCACATTCCTGGATCCATCAATATCCCGTACAGCAATCTCTTGAAAGACGGTAAATTTTTGCCCAAGGATGAATTGGCAAAAATACTGCCGCAAAACGACAAGCCCTTACTTTTTTCCTGCGGCTCCGGAGTGACGGCCTGCATTGATTTGATAGCGTATGAACTCATCGGAAACAACAACCCAAAAGCAGTATACGACGGTTCCTGGACCGAATGGGGACAAATTGACAGTTTGCCTATTGAGTAAAAAAAAATCCAGATAAGAACAGTGAAATAATCAAAGCTAAAATGAAACAAATAAAATGGTTTGACAGAAAATTTGAATTTTCATCCGAACAGAATATTTTTCCATCGATCATCGAGAGACTGGAATGCGCACCAGCAAACTTGCGACATTTAATTGATCAGATTTCCGCTGAAAAATTAATAACTAAGATTGATGAAAAATGGTCCATTCAAGAAAACGTAGGACATCTTATTGATCTCGAGCCGCTATGGCAAGGAAGACTTGAAGGCATATTAAATCACAAGGAATTTTTGAGACCCACCGATTTAGAAAACAAAAAAACCGATCTGGCAAGGCACAATGAAAAAGACATTAATGTCCTAGTAGCCGAGTTTCGAAATCTTAGGGAAGCAACAATAAACGCATTAAAATTGCTCTCGGAAAAGGAAATTAACAAATTTGCCTTACATCCAAGGTTAAAAACGCCAATGCGAACCATCGATTTGTTCTTTTTTGTAGCGGAACACGATGACCACCACTTTGCGCAAATAGGTCATCTGTTTTCAAAATAGACGGTAGTCGGAAAAGTCAATTAATCACACACCACTAGATTTTCACCCATGAACGAAGAACAAAAATTGGACAATCCCGTTTGGTATTCCTTGGTGGAAAGCCATAAAAAACTGGTTCTCACTTACAACAAAACCCGCTTTTATCATCAAGATTATTGTGCCTTTGGCGCTTTTAATGAAATGCCGAACAAAGGAGAGGACTTTCTGGCCTATTCAAAACTAGTTCCTTCCTTTTTTATATTCGGGAAAAAACCGAGCATCCCGGCTTCTTTAAAGCTCAAAGACGAATTGGCGTGCTTGCAGATGATTGTACGCAATAAAATTGTAATTCCTTTTGCCGATGAAATTATAAAACTGGAAGAAAGCCATAGAGAAGCACTTTTGGGACTGGTCAAAATTGTTTATCCGGAATACTTTAAATCCAAGACGGCTGATTTAGGCAATTATTACGGCATATTCAAGGGCAACCAACTTGTCGCCATAACAGGCGAACGCATGCAAATGAATGCATTTACGGAAGTGAGCGCCGTTATTACGCATCCTGAACATATCGGAAAAGGCTATGCGAAGCAACTGGTTGCGCATGTTGCAAATGCCATTTTTGAACAAAACAAAACTCCTTTCTTACATGTAGCCACGGCCAACATTCGAGCCGTCAAATTATACGAAAAATTAGGATTTGAAACCAGAAGAAAAATAAGCATTTGGAACATAAGCCCGTGATGCAATCCTAAAATTGGTTTAGAGTTTCCGCAATTCCCCGTTGTTGAAATATTGATCTTGTGGCAACTAATCACTGGCATTCGCTTTTAAACATATTTTGCTGATTATCAAGTGAATAATTAAAATAAACCGTAACTTTAATCTTATATTCTATAATTTGAATAATCTTTAAAAAACGGCATCATGGAAAGCACAAAATGGGTGATAGACCCGGCACATTCTACGCTACAGTTTAACATTCAACATCTTAACATTAGCACCCTAAGGGGAACATTCACCAAAATTGAGGGAACGGTAGAAGCTGGCGAGCATTTTGAAAACGCAAAATTTTCATTTAGCGCAAACGTCAATTCCATCAATACTAATGATGAAAAAAGAGACACCCACCTTAAAAGCGCCGATTTCTTTGATGCGGAAAAATTCCCGAAGCTTTCCTTTATCTCAACAAACTTCACAAAAAAGGGAGATGACAAATTTGAATTGACAGGCAATCTTACCATTAAAGATATAACGAAACCGATTACACTCGCTGTAATATATGGAGGAACAGCGAAAGATCCTTGGGGCAATACCAAGGCGGGTTTTGAGATTAGAGGTAAAATTGATCGCAGAGAGTATGGACTGACATGGAATGTTGCAATAGAGGCCGGAGGGAAAATGGTGAGCGAAGAGGTCGCCCTAATAGCAGATATCCAGCTCTTAAAAAAATAATTACGCCCTTGATCTTCCGATACGCTTACACTAAAAACATAAGTTATATTTATCAATTAAAGTGATAAATATACTTATGTCCTTTTTACAACTAAGTCTCGAGAGTCCGTTTATTTTTCAAAGTCTTTTATACAATCCAATTAATTCCCCGGAAGCAATTATATGCTTTTTCATGGCATTCATTAGTTCATTTTCATTGGTACTTGGTGGCAGGGAGTTCAATTTAACGTCCAAAGCAAATACCTTAAAATGATAATGATGTGTGCCTCTTGAAGGACATGGCCCAGCATACTTGTTTTCATTCATGCTGTTTTTGCCTTCTATTCCGGGCCGGCTATTCTCTTTTATGGTGTTGCTTGGCAGAATATTCCACACTACCCAGTGGGTATAATTTCCATTCGGAGCATCCGGATCGTCGACAATTAAAGCGAGACTTTCCGTGTTTTCGGGAATATTCCCGATAGTTATATCCGGATTAATATTCTTCCCATCGCAGGTATATTTTGACGGGATAGTTTCGTTGTTCTTAAAAGCGGAACTTTTAATTGTCAAGGTGGTGCTTATGGTTGCTGACATGATATAAAGAATAAGAAGGTTCTTAGTTATGGGTTGTAAATAGTGGTACTTGAAATCCCTTTTCAGGTTTTCTTTTTCGGAACGTCCTCCGAAATCAGCCCCTGCTTGCTCGCCCAAGTTTTGGCATTATTTATTGCTGTGGCGATAATTCTACCCTCCTCCATGTTTCCTTTTTCCAGCAAGGCATTGGCGATTTCGATAGCTTTGTTGCGAACCGGGGGAGGAAGATTCTTCAGAGAACTCGGATAATTTGTTTTTGTCCAAGGCATGACTGTTGCTCTTCAAGTCCAAATACCGGCTATCGTCATTTCGGATAACGATAGCCTATTTTTCTAATGTGCCAATTCTTGTTCATGGCACATTGCTGCGCATTCGCGGCATGCCTCAGCGCATTTTTTGCAAGCTTCCATCTTTGGATATTTCTCACATTCGGTGGCGCATCTCTCGCACATCACCATGCACACTTTCAGAAATATATCCGCATTATCCGAGTTTCGTTCCAGTACCTGTGCCGTTAAGCGGCATAAATCGGCACAATCCTGATCGTTCATCATACAGCTGGACATATCCATTTCTTTTTCTAAATGGCAGGCATCATAACAGTGCGTGCATTGTGCGGCACAAAAATGCAATACGTCAATCATTTTTTTCTTTTCCATTTTATATTGTATTTAAAATTTATAATCCTCGTTACTTTTTAAACTCCAAATGGGAAGGTTTCCGGCATCTGATTTCCGTCCGGTTTTATGTGAAGCGGATGCAATGCCGACGTTTCGTCAATGTAAACAAAAGCATTATAGCGATACGGAAGCATACTCGGGACATAATTGCCAAAATGCTCCTGCTTTGGATGGTACACCACGCCGATGGCCCGATGGTCGAATTCCCTTTTCCCGATGCGGTTTTTCATCTCTTCTGTCATAAAAACGATCCTGTCTTTAGCATCCAGCTTATGTAATTCGTATTCCCAACTGTGCTTTATTGCCTCCGGAACTTTCATTACTTGCATCACGTCGCCCCATTCCCGGCCGGCAATTACAGTGCCCTGATAGCTTCCAAATCCAACAGAAAACACTTCCTCGGGTTTATGCTCCTCGTTTATAATTTGTCCCACATTTATCTTACCCCTGTGGGCCATATCTGTCGCGCGCGCATCACCAATATGGGTATTATGCTCCCAAATGATTCCTTTGGCTTCCGGTCCATGAAATTCCATTAGTTTGTAGAGAGTTTGTACCATGTGTCGGTCTCTAATATTCCAAGATTTTGGCCCTGAACTTAACATTGCCCGATAATAGCGTTCCGCATTGACAATAACCTGAGCATTTTGCTCCAAATTAATCGCCGCTTCCGGATCCGTATTATGCATCGGGACGTTTCTTCTGATTTTGGTCAACAGATTGACAACCTCATCTTCACACTGCAGCGAAACCATTCGGGTGGCCCTTGCATATTCCTGCCCTTCCCCGTAGTTATAGGGCTCGAAACAGCTGAGCGCATCGATTGCCGCTTGCTTTGTCACTGGATCTTTCTCATCCAAATAGTTTATGATCTCATCAAATGATTCCCAGAGACTATATACATCCAATCCATAAAACCCTACTTTCCTACCTTTTGAATGATTGTCATTATGTGTGCGAAGCCATTCCCCCAATGCGACGGTCTCCCAATTTGCCCACATCCAAGTAGGCCATCTGTTGAATGCTTGAAGTACTTCGAAAGCGGTTTTTCCTGCGTCGGGATAATTTTTCACATATCGGTTCAGCTTGTAGCAATCCGGCCAGTCACCTTCCACGGCAATAAATGAAAAGCCTTTTTGCTCAATCAGTTTTTTGCTAATTTGCATGCGCCAAGTGTAATATTCATGGGTACCGTGAGAGGCTTCCCCTAACAGTACATACTTGGCGTCTCCTATCCTTTCAAGAAGGGCATCAAGATCCTTCTCGTCATTCGGCTCTAGTGAATTTTCAAGAATCAACTTTCTTACATCAACCGTTTCGGCTTCATTATAATTTAGATTAGAAGAGTCCATAATTTCGGGATTATTTTAGTCTTGTTGCCAACAATTGTTGGGGACTTATTGTTTACTGCCGCACAAACAGCCGCATCCATTTAGTTTTAAATCTTAGGAATGTTTATCCCCGATTTCTTTTCAATTCGCATAAAACATTTAATTAGAATGATTTATACAGCAATCAAGGTTCCCCTTGTTAGGTGTAGGGGAACCTTAACCAAACGAAATAAATTATTTGGGGCAAAAAACACTATCGCTCAATTAAGCCCAAAGTAAATTTACGATATTTTTTAAACTAAATATCTATAATTCAGCTTATTAACATTTTTGTAACTGAAATATGCGATTGTGGATTTTTAAGCCATTTGAAGTTAGCCAATCCGTAATCCATTTTCGATTTTGAAATCCGGTGCAAGTAAAACAACGTCGCTATCAGCCCCAATTGCTCCCAGGACAAGACATTCGCTCATGAACTTCCCAATTTGCTTTTTGGGAAAATTGACTACAGCAACAATTTGTCGGTTGATCAAATCTTCTTTGGAATATCGTTTGGTGATTTGCGCAGAGGTTTTTAGGATCCCTATCGCGCTACCAAAATCAATGCTGAGCTGGTAAGCAGGTTTTCTGGCTTCGGGGAAATCGTTTACTTCCATTACGGTGCCTACTCGCATTTCCACTTTTTCGAAATCTTGCCAACTTAAATTATTTTCCATATCAATGCAATCATTAGCGTCCAAAGCCATTTAAAACCTAAATGTAGCTTTTTTGAACAAAAAAGCAATCCTTTTTTCTTAACTTTAAGCTCTAAAAATTAAACAATGTCGCGAACCGCATCTAAAATGCTTCCCTTGGGAACAAGAGCTCCCGAATTTTATTTAAAAGACATGACATCCGGAACAGAATCCTTTTCTTTTGCGGATCTGAAAGGAGAAAAAGGCACATTGGTTATGTTTATTTGTAATCACTGTCCTTTTGTGCATCACGTTATTGAGGAGGTGGTTATGATTTCCAATGATTACAGGGTACAAGGACTTGGTGTTGTCGCCATATCGAGTAACGATGTGGTAAACTACCCTCAGGACGCTCCTGAATTGATGACCGAATTTGCTTTCGAAAATGGTTTTGAGTTTCCCTATCTGTACGACGAAACGCAAGAAGTAGCCAAAGCCTATGATGCTGCTTGCACGCCCGATTTCTTTTTGTTTGACAATCAGGACAAATTAGTTTATCGCGGGCAACTAGACGACAGCCGTCCAGGAAATGGTATCCCGTTAAGCGGAAGCGATTTGAGAGGTGCGATTGACGGGGTGATTTACAACAGAACAATCAATCCCGATCAAAAACCAAGCATAGGCTGCAATATAAAGTGGAAAAAATAGAGGAAAGAATAAAGAGGAAAGAAAAAGGGAAGGACATTATCAAAACATCCTTTAAAAACAAAAATCCCCTTCGCCGCGGCGAAGGGGATTTCGATATATTCTTATAATCTCCGACCACTAAAAACTGGCCGCTGAATACTTATTATTTAACGTCCATCAACTCTACGTCAAAAATCAAAGTGGCGTTTGGTGGAATTGCTCCTCCGGCACCGCGAGATCCGTAACCTAAATGAGCCGGAATGACGAAACGCGCTTTGTCACCCACTCTCAACAATTCGATACCTTCATCCCATCCTTCGATCACCTGACCTTGGCCTAATCTGAATTCGATTGGTTTTTTTCTTGGATAAGAAGAGTCAAAAACTTTACCGTTTTCTAATGAACCCTCGTAATGAACTGAAACCGTTTTTCCGCTTTCCGCTTTTTTACCCTCACCTCTTTGGATGAACTGGTAACGCAATCCGCTTTCCGTTTTTTCAAAACCGGCCGCCAGTTTTTCCATCGCAGCTTCCGCATCAGCTTTCATGGCAGCGTCACGCTTGTTACGTGCCCCTTTGAAAGTGATAAAAGCTTCGATGGCGTTCCAATTCTTTGCTTCGTCCCCTACTCTTACAATTTCTAAACTGTCTAAAACATCACCTTGAGCAATAGCGTCAACGACATCCTGTCCTTCGACAACATGTCCAAATACAGTGTGCTTCCCGTCCAACCATGGAGTCGGAACGTGTGTGATATAAAATTGAGATCCGTTAGTTCCAGGACCTGAATTAGCCATAGCTAAAATTCCTGGTTTGTCGTGTTTCAAACTTGGGTGGAATTCATCATCAAATTTGTATCCTGGGTCCCCAGTTCCAGTTCCAAGTGGACATCCTCCTTGAATCATGAAATCTGGAATTACTCTATGGAATTTTAAACCGTCATAAAATTTTGTCCCCTGCGGTTTTACTTTATTTTCCATATTTCCTTCTGCAAGTGCTACAAAATTCCCTACGGTTCCTGGTGTCAATTCGTGTTCTAGTTTTACTAAAATAGCACCTTTAGTGGTGTTGAATTTAGCGTATATTCCATTTTCCATTGTTGTATAATTTTTATTGAAATGCAAATTTACAAATTAAATGACCAATTTGAAAATTTGAAGATTTGTTAATTCAGGACTATTATTTTATTTTAGTCGGATGCCAAGAATCATAACGCTAAAAATAATCTAATATACTGATATTTAACAATATAACTTTGATATTTCATTGCGCTATTTTGTATCTTTAGTAAACATTAATTTTAAAATCTATTGCTATGAAAATGTTAGTCAATGTAATCTTCCCTATTGAACCGTTCAATTCAATGGTTAGAAATGGTTCAGCTGGAGAAATCATCGGTCGAGTAATTGATGATATTAAACCGGAAAGTATTTATTTTTCAGAACAAGATGGCAGCAGAGGAGCTGTCATGATTGTTGAAGTTCCGGAAGCTTCTGCAATTCCTTCAATTTCCGAACCCTGGTTTTTAAATTTTGAAGCCCACTGCGAGTTCAGGGTTGCCATGACTCCAGATGATCTAATGAAGGCTAACCTGACCAAGCTCGCCGAAAAGTGGAATGACATTCCCGTAATGTAACTACGGAAACGAACGATTAAAACCACTTCAAATCAGTAGAAGGGGTTATTTTTTAGCTCTTATTTAAGCGGATAAAAAATACAGTTCCTGAAATAAGTTTAAAAAAAATGGCGTCTTTTACGAATGCCATTTTTTTGCTTCTTTTTTAAAATTGTTCAAAGCGTTAATTTCTAGCGCTTTGAAAATCCTGTGTCGTTTACTGTTCAAGTATTTCTTATCATTTCGCACTTGTATTAAATCCCAGTTGTAAAAAATACTGGCGGCTCCTTTTTAAAGCCAACATGCTGTTTTTGAAATTTGGTCTAGCGGGATTGTTCACAATATTTTGAATTTCCTGATTATGATTTTTAAAACCTTAGTCAGAAAAACGAAAGCCAAATTACTCCTGAAAAATCTTTGTACCTTTGCAGCTTTCAAACTAAGATTTAAAATTATGCGCATTGATATCGTTACCGTTTTACCCGAATTATTGCGGAGCCCTTTTGAGGCTTCGATTATGAAACGCGCCATCGACAAAGGATTGGTGGAAGTTCATTTTCATAATTTACGGGACTATACCACAAACAGGCAGAAAAGCGTTGACGATTATCCCTATGGCGGGGGCGCTGGCATGGTGATGACGGTGCAGCCCATTGATGCCTGCATCACGCACTTGAAAAGCGAAAGAAACTACGACGAAATCATCTATATGTCACCGGACGGTGCAACTTTGAACCAGAAAATGGCCAATACCATGTCGATGTATGAGAATATCATCATCCTGTGCGGGCATTACAAAGGCGTTGATCAACGGGTTCGCGACCATTTTATCACAAAGGAAATCTCCATTGGGGACTACGTGCTGAGTGGAGGCGAGCTGGGAGCTCTGGTATTATCCGACGCTTTAATCCGATTGATTCCGGGCGTTTTGGGTGACGAAACCTCGGCATTGACGGACAGTTTTCAGGACGGATTACTATCAGGGCCGATCTACACGAGACCTGCGGACTACAAAGGATGGAAAGTCCCTGATGTTTTGACCAGCGGAAACTTTGCCAAAATTGACAAATGGCGTGAAGACATGGCCTATGAACACACCAAAACGAGACGCCCGGATTTGCTGGAAGAATAAGCACCATTATAAATGTTGAATTTTAAATATCTAAGAATAGGATTCAAATAATTCAAAATTTATAATCTATAATTCAAAATAATTATTTACTTTTGCGCCCACTTTAGACCAACCTCTGGCGAGATCCGTGAATGTTGATTTGATAAAAAACCATAATTAAAATTATCATGGCAGATTTAATGAAATTCGTTCAAGACGAATTAGTAGCTAGAAAAGATTTCCCTGTATTCGGAGCTGGTGATACTATCACTGTATACTACGAAATTAAAGAGGGTGAAAAAACTAGAACACAGTTTTTTAAAGGAGTTGTTATTCAAAGAAGAGGTTCTGGTAACACAGAAACTTTTACAATTCGTAAAATGTCAGGTGCTGTAGGTGTTGAGCGTATCTTCCCTGTAAACTTGCCTGCTTTGCAAAAAATTGAAATCAACAAAAAAGGTGCAGTTCGTAGAGCTAGAATTTTCTACTTTAGAGAACTTACCGGTAAAAAAGCAAAAATTAAAGACAAAAGAAGATAGTCAAATATCTCTTTATCATAAAAGTCCCGACAGTGTCGGGACTTTTTTTTGCCTTTTTTTTAGGCAAAGGCAATAAAAGAAATAACATTTTAAGATTAAGTAGTTAAGTAATCCCATCACTGACACATTTCTACCGAAATCCCGCACTAATTTCGGTCTGATTTTCATATATTTGCTTCGCTTAATTTTTAGCAAAATACACATTTCACATCCTATTCTTCAGGGTACGATCATAAAAATAAAAAAATGACACAAAAATCAAAGATTGTTTACACCTTAACTGATGAGGCGCCATTATTAGCGACTTACTCTTTTTTACCAATTGTTAAAGCATTTACCGCACCGGCGGGGATTGAAATCGAGACCAAAGACATCTCTCTTGCCTCCAGAATTTTAGCTAATTTCCCTGAATTCCTTACCGAAGACCAAAGAGTTAACGATGCTTTAGCTGAATTTGCACAATTGGTGACTACCCCTGAAGCAAACATCATCAAGCTGCCAAATATTTCCGCTTCGGTTCCTCAATTAAAAGAGGCTATTGCAGAATTACAAGCGCATGGATACAAAATACCTGATTTCCCTGAAGATCCCAAAAGTGATGACGAGAAAGAAATAAAAGCAAAATACTCTAAAATTCTTGGTTCTGCGGTAAACCCTGTTCTACGCGAAGGAAACTCAGACCGTAGAGCTCCAAAAGCGATCAAAAACTTTGCGAAAGTTCACCCGCATTCCATGGGCCCTTGGTCCCCAGATTCAAAAACAAAGGTGGCGACAATGGAAAATGGTGATTTTTACGGAAGTGAAAAATCGATAACTATTCCTGAGGCCACTGACGTGAAAATCGAGTTTGTAGGAGCGGATGGAACAACAACCGTTTTGAAAGCAAGCACTCCATTGAAAGCGGATGAAATAATTGACACTTCAGTGATGAGCATGAATGCTTTGAAAACTTTTGTAGCCAAAACGATTGAAGAAGCTAAAAAAGAAAATGTATTGTTTTCGGTGCATTTGAAAGCGACAATGATGAAAATATCGGATCCAATTATTTTTGGTGCCGTTGTTGAAGTTTTCTTCAAAGATGTTTTCGAAAAATATGATGCCATTTTTAATGAATTGAATATCGATACCAGAAACGGATTAGGTGACGTCTACGCAAAAATTGCGGGACACCCTAAACAAGCTGAAATAGAAGCCGCCATCAATCAAGCAATTGAGAATGGCCCAGCATTAGCGATGGTCAATTCAGACAAAGGGATTACCAATCTTCATGTGCCTTCTGACGTAATTGTTGACGCTTCTATGCCAGCAATGATCCGTACTTCAGGGCAGATGTATAATAAAGACGGAAAACAACAGGACACGATTGCATTAATTCCGGATCGTTGTTATTCTGGAGTTTATGAAGCTACGATTGAATTCTGCAAGAAACATGGTGCATTTGACCCAAGAACAATGGGAAGTGTCCCTAATGTGGGCTTGATGGCGCAAAAAGCGGAAGAGTACGGTTCCCATGACAAAACATTCCAGATGGCTGCAAACGGAGTTGTTCGTGTAGTAGACACCAAAGGGAATGTATTAATGGAACAAGCTGTTGAAGCAAAAGACATCTTTAGAATGTGTCAAGTAAAAGACGCTCCTATTCAGGACTGGGTAAAACTGGCGGTAAATAGAGCTCGTGCAACAAATGTGCCTACCATATTTTGGTTGGATGAGAACAGAGCGCACGACAGAAAAGTAATCGAAAAAGTAAAAAAATATTTAAAAGACTACGATACGACAGGTTTAGACATCCGAATTCTAAACCCAATCGAAGCTACCAATTTTACATTAGAAAGAACAAAAGAAGGACTAGATACTATCTCCGTAACCGGAAACGTATTACGTGATTATTTAACCGATTTATTCCCAATTCTTGAATTAGGAACCTCAGCAAAAATGTTATCTATCGTTCCTTTGATGAATGGTGGTGGAATGTTTGAAACCGGCGCCGGTGGATCTGCTCCAAAACATGTAGAGCAATTCACGCAAGAAGGATATTTACGTTGGGATTCCCTTGGGGAGTTCTTGGCATTGGCAGTTTCACTGGAACATTTAGGTTCTGTTTTTAACAATCCAAAAGCATTGGTTTTGTCTGAAACTTTGGATTTAGCTACGGAGAAATTTTTGGCGAACGACAAATCACCTGCCCGCAAGGTAGGCCAGATTGACAATCGTGGTTCGCATTTTTATCTTGCCATGTATTGGGCGGAAGCGTTAGCGGCTCAAACTAAAGACAGTGAATTGCAAGCTATTTTTACTCCTATAGTAAAAGACTTGGAAGGAAATGAAGCTAAAATTAATGAGGAACTGATTGGAGCGCAAGGAAAGCCGCAAGACATTGGAGGTTATTACCAACCAAATCCGGAATTGACCGGCAAAGCAATGCGTCCAAGCGCAACCTTAAATGCCATATTGGATAAAATCGCCTAATTCGACTTTACTGCTTAGCATACTTACAAAGGCAACCGAAAACGGTTGCCTTTTTTTCTTAATAGTACTTTAACCATTGTTTAATAGCAATTTACTTATCTTTTTACCAAATTTGCAGTTCAAAATTTAAGAAATGATTTTAAAAAAATGTAGTTGCCTCTTCGTCTTTCTTTTATTAACCATTTCTTCCTTTTCGCAAGATAGATTTACTTTAAGCGGAACAATTACCGACAATAAAAACAACGAAACACTTATTGGCGTAAATGTATATATACCTGAAATAAAATCGGTTGCCATTACCAACGAGTATGGCTTTTATTCGATTACACTTCCCCAAGGAAATTATACCATGCAAATTAGCTATGTAGGATTTCAAACCATTACCGAAAAGGTAGTGTTATTGGAAAACACTAAAATCAACTTTAGCTTATTTGACAGCAGTGAAATATTAAAAGAAGTTATTGTTTCCGGTCAAAATACTGGTAGCAATATCCGTTCTCCCGAGATGAGTCTCAACAAACTTTCCATTTCGGCGATTAAAAGGATGCCGGTAGTTCTAGGCGAGGTAGATATACTAAAATCGCTTCTACTGCTTCCCGGTGTTACGAATGCCGGTGAAGGAGCCTCAGGATTCAATGTCCGCGGTGGCGGAGCCGATCAAAATTTAATATTATTGGACGAAGCAACCATATTTAACTCCTCCCATGTTTTCGGTTTTTTCTCTGTTTTTAATCCTGATGCCATAAAGGATTTAAAATTATACAAAGGCGGAATTCCGGCACGTTATGGCGGAAGGGCCTCTTCTGTTTTGGACATTTACCAAAAAGACGGCAGCAGCAAAGGTTTCCATGTAGATGGCGGAATTGGCTTAATCTCCAGCAGGATTTTGGCCGAAGGACCATTGGTAAAAGATAAAGGTTCTTTCCTTGTCGGCGGAAGAAGTTCCTATGCCCATTTGTTTTTAAAGCTATCCGAAGATCAAAAAGACAACTCCGCTTATTTTTATGATTTGAACACGAAATTGAGTTATAAATTAAACCCCAATAACAACTTATATTTATCGGGATATTTTGGGCGGGATGTTTTTAGTCTAAACAAAAGCTTCATTAATATTTACGGAAACTCAACTTTGAACTTACGCTGGAATCATTTGTTTTCAGACAAGCTTTTTTCAAATTTATCGTTGATCTATAGCGACTATTATTATGGTCTGGACCTTGACTTTGTTGGTTTCAAATGGGATTCCGGCATCAAAAATTATAATATCAAATACGACTTCAAGAATTACATTTCCGACAAGTTTAAATTGAATTATGGTGCAAATGCCATTTATTATGATTTCAATCCCGGAACCATCCGACCTTCTGATGAAAATTCTGGAATTAATTTTGACCAATTGGATAAGAAGTACGCCTTTGAACCTGCATTATACCTCAGCGCTGAGCAAGAAATTTCAAAAAAAATCTCTTTATCCTATGGTTTTCGTTACAGCCTGTTTTATCGTTTAGGCAAATCTACCGTAAACAATTATGAAGACAACAATCCCGTCACATTCAATGCTGATCTACAGATCTATGAAAAGGCGACTCCGATAAGCACCCGATTCTACGACAAAAACAAAACCATCAAAAGCTACAACAACCTGGAGCCACGCTTTTCCATTGCCTATAAAATCAATGACGACCAGTCCGTTAAGGCAAGTTACAACCGCATGGTACAGTATCTGCAATTAATCTCAAACACCTCATCACCTACCCCTCTTGATGTATGGACTCCAAGTGACAGCTACATCAAGCCACAAATTGCGGACCAAGTTGCCCTGGGATATTTTAAAAATTTCACTAATCAAACCTATTCACTCGAAGTAGAAACCTATTATAAAAAAGTACAAAATAGACTGGATTACATCGATGGAGCCGATTTGATTGCCAATAAGGCAATAGAGCAAATAATTCTAAACGGCCAATTAAGGTCCTATGGTTTAGAACTTATGTTTCGTAAAAATGAAGGGAAACTGAATGGATGGATATCATATACGTTATCTAAATCCGAGCAGCAAACACCCGGAAGAACGCCTCTCGAAACCGGAATTAACGATGGCCAATGGTACAATTCCGTTTATGACAAATTACATAATATTGCCATTACCAGTTCTTATAATTTGAACGAAAAATGGTCTTTTGGAGCCAATTTTTCATTACAAACAGGACAAGCCGCTACCTATCCAAAAGGGAAATACGACTATCTGGGGATTTCCGTTCCAAGTTACGGATTGAGGAATGAGAATCGCCTGCCAACCTACCATCATATGGACATTGGAGCAACATTAACACCTCGTAAAAATAACGGTAGAAATTGGAAAGCCGAATGGGTTTTTAGTGTCTATAATTTGTATAACCGAAAAAATGCAGCGTCTATAAATTTTAGGGAGAACGTGGATACGGGAAACAACGAAGCGATAAGAACATCCATTTTCGGCATCGTCCCCGCGGTAAGCTATAACTTCAAATTCTAATTCCATGAATAAAATAAATGTTTTCTTACTAATAATAGCGGCCATTTTCTTGAACGGCTGCGAGGACGTAGTCGCCATCGATTTAAAAACTGATCCACCTAAACTCGTTATAGAAGCCTCTATTAATTGGTATAAAGGCACAAATGGACAAGAGCAGACAATAAAATTAACTACCACTACAAATTACTACAGCGATGAAATCCCAAAAGTGTCCGGGGCGACGGTTTTCATAAAAAACAGTTCCAATACAACATTTGATTTTATAGAAATTGCAAATACAGGAGTGTATGCTTGCTCCAACTTTAAACCCATCATTAACGAAGCATATACTTTAACAATAACAAACAGCGGCAATACGTATACTGCTACTGAAACTTTAAAACCAGTAGCTTCCATTAGTGAAGTTATTCAAAATAACGAAGGCGGTTTTACAGGAAACGAAATAGAAATCAAAACTTATTTTACGGATCCTGTAAATGAGTCCAATTACTATCTGTACCAATACAGTTATTCTAATCAACTGAAGCACAATATTTATGCAGATGAAGATACTTTTTTCCAAGGAAATGAATTTTTCAGCATTTCGCAAAATGACGACCTGAAAATTGGAGATGAAATTTCGGTTACCCATTATGGGATATCTAAACCTTACTACAATTATGTGAATGTATTGATAAGCGTTGCCGGGAATTCCGCTGGCGGGCCGTTTCAGTCGCCACCGGCAACGGTGAGAGGAAACGTTATCAATACCACAAATCCGGATGATTACCCATTGGGCTACTTTTCGCTAAGCGAAGCTGACAGCAAGACATATGTAATTAAATAAAGTGGCCCTTTTTGAATCTTATTACCAATTGCTGACTATAGAAGTGACCAAGCGAAAACGGTATTGGAAACTATTTTCTATCTTTGCGCAAAATATAATTGAATTAACGATTTTAGATCCTAACCCCACTTCTCACAATGTCCTCACATCATATCGTTCGCGATGACCAAGAACCCGCACTAATAATCGCAAATGGCGCTTCATGCAACCCTGAATTGTTGGGTCAGTTATTGGAATGGTCCCCTTTGGTGATCGTTTTAGACTCCGCTATGGAACGGGTTATGCAAATGGATATAAAAGTGGATGTTCTGTTAGGCGATTTTGACCGTGGTTTTGACGCTAATTTTTACAAAGAAAAACAGTATCCTATTGAAATAGTGCATACTCCAGACCAAAACAAAACCGATTTAGAAAAAGCGTTTGATTATCTCCACGAAAGAAATATTCCCGCTGTAAATGTGGTTTGGGCTACAGGAAAACGCACTGACCACACCATTACAAACCTAACCAACATTGTGCGATACAGGGAAAAATTGAAGATCGTCATACTCGATGATCATTCGAAGGTTTTTTTATTGCCCAAAAGATTTGAAAAATGGTATACTGCAAACACACCAATTTCACTAATCCCAATAGGTCATGTAACGGGAATTCACTCCGAAAACTTATTTTATCCTTTGCAAAATGACACTTTAACCATTGGTTATCGAACCGGAAGCAGCAATCATGTAATTAATGATGGAATCGTAATAATCGAACACGACCAGGGAGACCTGCTTATGATGGAGTGTACGGATTAACCATTAAATAAAAATAAATTATCTAAGCCGTTAATTTTTTACATAACTTGCTGAAGATTCTCATACATATGAAATCACAATTTTTGCCCTGAAATACAGAAAATGACACCTAAAACGATTACAGAAAAAACCAATTTACATCCAAGAAATCAACATAGATTCCGATACGATTTTAAGCTTTTAATTGAAAACTGCCCTGAACTTAAACCTTTTGTTTCCATAAACGAACACCAAATTGAAACAATCGATTTTAGCAAGCCTGAAGCGGTAAAAGCTTTAAATGAAGCGTTACTAATAACCTATTACGACATTCAAAATTGGGACATTCCCGCGAACTATTTATGCCCTCCCATTCCCGGCAGAGCTGACTACATTCATTACATCGCCGATTTATTGGCTGGCAGCAATAATGGAGTAATTCCTGAAGGTGATGCAGTACAGGGCTTAGACATTGGGGTTGGAGCCAATTGCATTTACCCAATAATTGGGAATGCCACTTATGGATGGAGTTTCGTAGGAACGGATATAGACGAAAAGGCGATTGAAAATTGCGAAAAGATAATCGAAGCCAACCCAAAGTTGATCGATTTTATCAGTTTGCAACAACAAACCGAATCGCGCTTTATTTTTAAAAACATAATTACGGCTGAAGACAAATTTGCCTTCAGTATTTGCAATCCTCCTTTTCACTCCTCCCAAGAAGAAGCCACAAAAAGCAGCATAAGAAAGGTAAACAATTTAGAAAATACGAAAACTACCAAACCGGTATTGAATTTCGGCGGCCATAATGCAGAATTGTGGTGCGAAGGTGGTGAACTCGGTTTCATAACACAGATGATATACGAAAGCGCCAAATATCCAATGCAATGTTTATGGTTCACGACCCTAGTGTCCAAACAATCGCATCTGTCGAGCATCTATAAAACATTAAACAAAGTAAATGTTGTCGAAGTAAAAACAATTGATATGGCTCAAGGCCAAAAAATCAGCCGCATAATTGCTTGGACATTTCAAAGCGAATCTCAACAGAAAGAGTGGAAATTTTAATCGATCTTGTAAAATAGTCTTTCGCCCTGATCGGCGCTCTAGATTCTCAACAAATCTAATTTGAAAATCCACGCAGTTAATTTTTCAAATTAGATTTTTTTTTGCATATAAATGGTATAAACAGCAACGATACCATACATTAATCGTCATAAGATAAAATTTACAAAACCCTTAAAACTAATGTATTACAAAAGTACCGCCTAAAAAAATGACAATTTCACAATAATCAGGGCCAAACCAAACATCATATTGCCAATTTCCTATTTTTTAACATATAAATAACATTTTACTTATAAAATTGTATTTTAGCTAGAACAAACTAAACAACCAAAAAAATGAAAAAACTACTTTTTATTCTAACCCTAATTTTTTCTGCAGGCATAACTGCACAGGAAATTAACGTCTCCGGTTTAGTAACGGATGAAATGCAACAGCCATTGCCAGGAACAACAATCCTTGTAAAAGGAACTGCTAAGGGAGCCACGACCGATGCTGACGGAAGATATTCCGTAATAGCAAATATGGGTGAAACCCTACAATTTTCTTATGTAGGTATGGAAACTCAAAACATAAAGATATCTGGAACCACTATTAATGTTACTTTAGTTGGAACGGGAGAAACACTTCAGGATGTTGTGATTCTTGGTTCGCGTAGTGCTGCCAGAACAGTTACGGAATCTGCCGTGCCAATTGACGTGATCAGCATGAAAGATATCGCTTCACAAGGGCCGCAAGTCAATTTAAATCAGATCTTGAACATGGTAGCCCCTTCGTTCACTTCAAACACTACCACCGTGGCCGATGGAACGGATCATATTGACCCTGCCCAATTGAGAGGTTTAGGCCCGGACCAAGTTTTGGTATTGGTTAACGGAAAAAGAAGACACACTTCTTCATTGGTAAATATTAACGGCTCGCCAGGAAGAGGGTCTGTAGGAACCGATTTAAATTCCATTCCTGCGTTTGCAATCGAAAGAATTGAGGTTCTGAGAGATGGCGCTTCTGCACAGTACGGTTCAGATGCAATTGCGGGTGTTATCAACATCAACGTGAAAAAAGCCACCAATAAATTTGACATCGCTCTTTTTGGAGGAAGTCATTTTTCAAAAAACGCCAATGACCACCGAGGAGGAAATGATGGTAACAATGCCCAAATAGATATGAATTATGGTACAGGTCTTGGAAAGGAAAAAAGTTTTATCAATGCAACGGCCAGTTTCCAGTTAAGAGGACAAACAGGTAGGGCCAAAGATGCAACCGGCAACATATTCAGCGCGTTCAATGCGATAGAACAAAGAGGGTTTGAAGCGGGAACAAACATCAACGAATTATGGGGAAACATCAACAACACGCCAAATTCTGCTCAAATCTTAACCGCAATCCACACTTATGCCCCTCAAGTAAGTTATTTTACTGCTGCACAACAAACCTCCATTCTTGCTGCAAACACGATCAGTGACATGCAAACAGCATTAAATTTTGATGCTACTGATGGAGAATTGGCTTACAGAAAACTCGAAAGAAGAAATTTCAACATGAAAGTGGGACAATCTTCACTAGAAAGCGCGCAATTTTTCTTGAATGCCGCATACCCGATAACTGACAATCTAGAAGTTTATGCTTTTGGAGGGACTAGTCATAGAAAAGGTCAAGCGGAAGGTTTTTACAGAAGGCCAAATCAATCAAGAGCCTACACCGCTTTATATCCAAACGGCTTTTTGCCTGAAATTCATTCCACCATAAATGACATATCAGCTGCGGCCGGTCTTAGAGGTATGCTATTCGAAACTTGGAATTTTGACTTGAGTAATACTTATGGCAAAAACACTTTCGATTACAATATTGAAAACACATTAAACGCAACACTAAGGGAAGACTCTCCCACCGAATTTGATGCGGGTGGCTTAGGCTTTTCACAAAACACAACCAACTTTGATGTGTCTAGAAAATTTAACAAATTGAACGTCGCATTTGGTGCCGAATACAGGTACGAAAACTATAAAATCAATGCGGGCGTACCGGATTCGTATAATCAGTATGACATCAATGGCGATGTCGTAACCGGCACTACCCCTTCCGACATTAAAGTTACCGATTTCTACGGCTCCGGAAGACCTGGTGGCTCTCAAGTGTTCCCTGGATTCAAGCCTTCAAATACAGTAGACAAGGGGCGAAATAGTGGAGCGGTTTATGCCGATTTGGAGTACGACGTTACCGAAAAATGGTTGCTCAATGGTGCCCTTCGTTACGAAAACTATTCCGATTTTGGCAGCACCACCAACTACAAGCTGGCGACTCGCTATAAATTAACGGATAACATTAATCTACGTGGTGCAGTTTCGACAGGATTTAGAGCGCCTTCACTGCACCAAATCTACTTCAACTCCACAGCCACGCAATTCGTGGGAGGTGTTCCGTTTGAAGTGGGAACATTCAGGAATGATTCCCCAGCCGCAAAATTGTTGGGTATTCCCCAATTGAAACAAGAAGAATCTAAAAGTGCGAGTATTGGTTTCACTGCTAAAATTCCTGAAGCGAAACTAACCCTAACTGCGGATGCCTATTTTGTAAAAATTAAAGACAGAGTAGTACTTACGGATCAATTTTCCAGACCTGGCGGAACTCCTGCCCCTGGAACTCCCGCTGCGCAATTAAACGCGCTTTTTGACGATGCAAATGCAACTGCTGCGACATTCTTTGCAAATGCAATTGATACAGAGTCAAAAGGAATTGATGTGGTATTAAGTCACAAAGCCGATATTGGAAATGGTTTAATATTAAAAACTGATTTGTCAGGTACGATTTCCAATACTCAGCAAGTAGGAGATATTCATGCTTCAAAAATTCTAGCGGATAATGGCCAAATAAGCAGATATTATTCTGAAACTAGCAGAGTTTATCTGCAAGAAGCTGTGCCAAGAGTAAAAGCTAATTTAACCAATTCCTTAACTGTAAACAAATTCGATTTCTTTCTAAGAAATGTCTATTTCGGAAAAGTAACTGATCCGAACACAGTTGACGTAAATGGGGATGGGAGAATTGAAGGAGCCATTGTTAACGGTCAGGTGATAGAAATCGAACATCCAATATGGGGAGCAAAAGTAATAACTGATTTGTCGGTAGGCTATAATTTTACTAAATCGGCTAAGATTGTTATTGGAGCTAATAATCTTTTCGATATTTATCCGGACGCTAATTTTGGGCCAACTACAGCCGTTAGACCGAGATTGGTTAATGGTGCAATTGATTATACAAATACCCCGTCAACTGTTGATTTATCAAATTCAAACCAATTTACATATTCAAGAAACGTTTCTCAATTTGGACAAAACGGAAGATTCCTTTTTGCTCGTTTGAGCTTTAGTTTCTAAACCATTATTTGATTTTATTACAAAACCATCATGCTCAGCATGGTGGTTTTTTTTTGATTTTAACTTCTTTCCGAAATAGTCATAATCTTCGTAACTTTGTAATTCTAAAAACTTTGCCCCCTAATAAAAATGAATTTCCAAGTAGTTTCCGATTACCTTCCTAAAGGCGACCAGCCACAAGCCATTGAAAAATTAACTCAAGGTATAATTGATGGAGAAAAGTTCCAAACGTTACTGGGGGTTACAGGTTCAGGTAAAACATTTACAGTGGCCAATGTTATTCAAGAAGTCCAAAGACCCACTTTAGTTTTAGCGCACAATAAGACTTTGGCAGCTCAACTGTATTCCGAATTCAAACAGTTTTTCCCCAATAATGCGGTAGAATATTTCGTTTCCTATTACGATTATTACCAACCGGAAGCATTTATGCCTGTTACTGGAGTCTTTATTGAAAAAGATTTATCTATCAATGAAGAACTGGAAAAAATGCGTTTGAGCACCACCTCTTCCCTTCTCTCTGGGCGTAGAGACATATTGGTTGTCGCATCAGTTTCTTGCTTATACGGTATTGGAAACCCAGTTGAGTTTCAAAAAAATGTGATTGAGATTGAAAGAGACCAAACCATTTCACGAACCAAATTATTGCACAGTTTAGTTCAGAGTTTATATTCTCGGACAGAAGCCGATTTCAATCCCGGAAATTTCAGGATAAAAGGAGATACCGTTGAAGTATACCCAAGTTATGCGGATGACGCTTTTCGAATCCATTTCTTTGGTGACGAAATTGAAGAAATAGAGTCTTTTGATGTGAAAACGTCGGCGGTAATCGAGAAATTCAATAAATTGACCATTTATCCCGCCAATATGTTTGTGACATCTCCAGACGTATTGCAAGGAGCGATCTGGGAAATCCAACAGGATTTAGTAAAACAAGTCGATTATTTCAAAGAAATAGGAAAACATCTTGAAGCAAAACGACTGGAAGAACGAACTAATTTTGATTTGGAAATGATTCGCGAATTGGGGTATTGCTCGGGAATTGAAAATTATTCTCGTTATCTCGATGGTAGATTACCAGGAACAAGACCGTTTTGCCTCTTGGATTATTTTCCAAAAGATTTCTTGATGGTCGTTGACGAAAGTCACGTAACCCTTTCTCAAGTGCACGCCATGTACGGCGGTGACCGTAGCCGAAAAGAAAACCTCGTGGAATACGGTTTCCGTCTTCCTGCTGCGATGGACAATCGTCCTTTGAAATTTGAGGAATTTGAAGCGATGCAAAACCAAGTGATTTATGTATCGGCAACTCCCGCCGATTATGAATTGCAAAAAACGGAAGGTGTCGTAGTGGAACAAGTGATTCGTCCCACCGGATTGTTAGATCCAATAATCGAAATCCGCCCGAGTTTAAACCAGATTGACGACCTTATCGAAGAAATTCAAGTCCGTTGCGAATTGGACGAACGTGTTTTGATCACTACCTTAACTAAAAGAATGGCCGAGGAATTGGCAAAATACCTGACAAAAGTTAACATTCGTTGTCGCTATATCCATTCTGATGTGGACACCTTAGAACGTATTGAAATCATGCAAGATTTACGTAAGGGAATATTTGATGCGTTAATTGGAGTAAACTTACTTCGTGAAGGACTTGATTTGCCGGAGGTATCACTGGTTGCAATATTGGATGCAGATAAAGAAGGCTTCTTGCGTAGCCATCGTTCATTGACACAAACCATTGGGCGAGCCGCCAGAAATTTGAACGGGAAAGCCATAATGTATGCGGACAAAATTACGGCCAGTATGCAAAAGACAATTGACGAAACCAACTATCGCAGAACCAAGCAGATTAATTTTAATGTGGAGAATAATCAGGTGCCACAAGCCTTGAACAAAAAAATTGAAAGCGCATTTACCAAAAATCCTTTGGTGGACTATGAACTTGGATTAACATTAAACGCTGCCGCGGAAGCGGAAACTGAATATTTATCAAAACCCGAAATTGAAAAACGCATTCGAGAAAAACGAAAAGCGATGGAAAAAGCGGCAAAAGATTTAGATTTCATGCAAGCCGCAAAATTGCGTGACGACATTAAAAAATTACAAACGCAGTTAACCTAATTGCGCTCTTCTTTAAAAATACCCATCAAAATGTCTGATGAGATAGTGGTTTTTGGGGATTTATCCATCTTTTTCAGAACTCGTTTGCTGGCTTCCGGATTCAGACCCATCCTGATGGCGATTTCCTTAATGGCAACCGACTCTTTTAGGTGTACTACTCCATCACTATGCATCAAAAGGGCCAGCCGATAAAATTGTAGGATGCGTTGAAGCTCCGTCTTTATTGGCAATTTAGGCAATTCCTGATGGAACAAATCATTGAATCCTCCTTTTTCAATATTCAATTCGTTGGCGACAAGAAACAAAAATTCGTATTCTTTTTTGTGTAAATGACCGTCGACTGTAGAAAACGCAATCATTTCTAAAAGTAAGCTCTTTTTTTCTTCGTATGTATTCATCAAAATGTTAATTTTAGCTAAAATATCACTTTTATAATGAAAACCCTAAATCTTGGTAATGATTAAACAATTTACTCTGGTTCTCCTATTTTTTTTTATAAGCACAAAAAACATAGCACAACAAAGCACCGCTTCAAAACAAATTTCCACTTTCACAGTTGAAGCATCACAGTTACAGACCTCAAAAAAAATATGGGTATATCTGCCGAAAAGTTATTCCTCTTCAGATAAAAAGTATCCGGTTATCTACATGCATGATGCGCAAAATCTATTTGACTCAACAACATCCTATGCAGGAGAATGGAATGTGGATGAAAAACTGGACAGCATCAATGCTCAGGTAATCGTGATAGGCATTGAACACGGCAATGACAAACGAATGGAGGAACTTACTCCTTATAAAAACGAAAAATACGGCGGCGGTAATGCCGACGCCTACCTTGAATTTATCGTTAAGACCTTAAAACCTCAAATTGACAGAACGTACAGGACTAAAACTAAAGCAAGAAATACAATAATCATGGGAAGTTCTCTCGGAGGCTTGGTTTCCTATTATGCTGTCATTAAATACCCAAAAATATTCGGGAAAGCAGGAATCTTTTCGCCATCTTTCTGGTTTTCGGATAAAATATATGATCTGGCAAACGAAAACAAAAAAATGAAAACCAAAATCTATTTTTTGGCTGGTGACAAAGAGAGTGACGACATGGTCTCCGATTTAAACAAAATGGAAACAATTGTCAACCAAAAAAGATGCAGCTGTCTCAATTTAACGAAAAAAGTGATTGTAAAGAATGGGGAACACAACGAGAAATTATGGCGTGACGGATTTTCGAATGCCGTAAAATGGTTAGGCTATTAGGATTGTCATTAAATTATTCTACAAAAAAAATATTCAACTCGAATTTAATACAAACAATCAATTATGGAACTGATATTAAGAGCATATGACCTTAAGTTAAAACATACGTTTACCATATCAAGAGAATCGATAGACTTTCAACCTTCACTGATCGTTGAATTAAAAAGTGACGGATTTTCGGGTTTTGGAGAAGCGACCTCCAATCCCTATTACAAAACAACTGTTCCTGTGATGATGGCTGATTTGAATAAAATTCGATCCATTATAGAGACTACCACAGATGAAACTCCTGAAGCATTCTGGGCAAAAGTGCATCCTTATTTAAAAGAGGATATGTTTGCACTATGCGCCTTGGACATGGCATATACCGATTTGTATGCTCGTAGAAAAGGAAAAAAACTGTACGATTTATGGGATTATACAATCGACAAGAACCCATTAACAGATTATACCATTGGGATCGCTTCGATAGATAAAATGGTTTCCAAAATGAAAGAATTGCCCTGGCCCATCTACAAAATCAAGTTGGGAACCCATGAAGACATTGAAATCGTGACCGAACTTCGAAAACATACCGATGCCATTTTCAGAATTGACGCGAATTGCGGATGGGGTGTCGAGGAGACCATTAATAATGCTATTGCATTGAAAAAACTGGGCGTGGAATTTCTGGAGCAGCCCATGAAAGCGGATAATTGGGAAGGACACAAAGAAGTATTCAAACATTCTGTTTTGCCTATTATAGCGGATGAAAGTTGCATTATAGAAGAAGATGTAGCCAAATGCCACAATCATTTTCATGGTGTCAACGTAAAACTTGTTAAATGTGGCGGATTAACCCCTGGAAGAAGAATGATTCAAGAAGCAAAAAAACTGGGTCTGAAAACGATGGTTGGCTGTATGACTGAATCTTCGGTGGGTATCTCCGCAATAGCACATTTGCTTCCCCAGTTGGATTACGTAGATATGGACGGCGCTTTGCTGCTGGCAGAAGATATTGCCACGGGAGTTACCACAAAGGACGGAGTGATTTACTATTCTGAATTTAACGGCACCGGAGTTACTTTAAATACACTATAAATGAAGGTCAATACCTTTCCCGATAGAATCATTGAAATAGACCATGAGGATTACCTCTATTTTGGTGGGACCGCCTATTTGGGCTTACCCACCAATCCCGAATTTCAGAACATCCTCGTTAAAAACATTTTAAACTGGGGAAGCTCTTATGGCAGCTCCAGAAGTGCGAACATTAAATTGACCGCCTATGACAACGGGGAACTTTTTTTGGCCAAATTTATAAAAGCAGATGCCGCGTTCACGACTTCATCTGGAATGCTGGCTGGTAAAATAGTTGTTGATACCTTAAATCCCCTGACTGACTGCTTTTTTCATTTTCCCGACACTCATACTGCAATTAAAACGCCAAATAGCATACCATTTTTTATTGGAACGGAACTAAACCCTCGGCTTTTGGACAATGCGAAGGAAAAAATCACAATCCTGACGGATTCGTTCCCATCATTCCAAATAAAAGAGATTGACCTTTCGGTCCTAAAATTGATTCCAAGTAACAAAGAAATAACGTTGGTCATTGACGAATCCCATTCTCTCGGAATATTAGGCAAAAATGGCCGCGGGATTTATTCCTCAATCGATTATCCAAACATCAAAAGAAAAATAATGCTGTCTTCTTTGGGAAAAGCCTTTGGTTTGACAGGAGGCGTGATTGCGAGTGATTCCGAATTTATCAAGCAAATTGCCAAAAATGATATTTTTGTCTCAAGCGCCGGAATGAATCCCGCTTTCGCACAAACAATAGCTGATGCCGGAGACATCTATATTCAACAACATCAAAAACTGAAAGACAACTTAGTTTATCTGAATGAGAATTTGAGGCCATCGAAGGCATTTGATTTTAATAAGGACTATCCGATTATCTACCCGGAATTTGAAAAAAGCACCGAAATATTTGCCGCCAATAAAATAATAATTACCAATTTTAAATACCCGACCGCTGCTAAGGATTTGAACCGAATTGTAATTACTTCCAATCACAGGAAAGATGATTTGGACAAAATTATTCGCATTCTTAACCACAGCTAATTCAAAATTCAAAATTGGTGAGCAAATACTTTAAAAACGTACCTTTGTAAAAAATTAGAACATGATGACAAATAACGATATCTTCAAAAAACTCCGTGTAGCTTTAATGTTACGTGATGACCAAATAGTTGAAATATTGGAGTTAGTAGATTTTAGAATTACTAAATCCGAATTGGGCGCTTTTTTCCGTGACGAAAAACACGAAAATTACATGGAATGTGGTGACCAGGTTTTGCGTAACTTTTTAAATGCATTGGTAATCCATTTGCGTGGAACAAAAGAAAACCCGAAAAACCCAAATGACGTTTTAGCGAAACATAAAGCTCAAATCCCTGCAAAAGAGGGAGCGAAAGAACGACCTGAATTTAAGGCAAAACCAAGGGACGAAGAAAAGTCCAGAGGGGACCAAAGCCCTTCTAAAAAGAGTTCCGCCACCAAGAAACCTAGCAAAAAACAATACCCGAAAGGGAATGCTAAAGTGCAGGTAGTCGAAAAAGTAAAATACAATTTCGGTAAGGATAAAAAGTAATCACTGCATGAAAACAGCTTTAATTATAGGAAGTACCGGTTTAGTTGGTTCCCATTTATTGGACCTTCTTTTGGACAGTGACGACTATAATAAAGTAATCACTTTCGTGAAAAGGGATACTGGAATAAAGCATCCAAAATTAACGCAATATGTTATAGATTTCGACAAACCGGAAACCTATAAAGATTTAGTGCAAGGAGACGATTTCTTTTGCACCATTGGTACAACAATCAAAAAAGCGGGAAGTAAAGAAGCATTTAGAAAAGTTGATTTTGAATATCCTCGACAGTTTGCCACTTTTGCATTGCAAAACAAAGTCAAACAATTTTTGATTATTTCATCCCTTGATGCAGATGCAAATTCTGGAAATTTCTATTTGAGAACCAAAGGAGAAATTCAAGATTTCCTCAAGGGCTGTAGTTTCGAAAGCGTTTCCATTTTGCAACCTTCACTTCTATTAGGACATCGAACCGAATTCAGATTAGGCGAAAAGGTGGGTGCTTTTTTTATGAAGACATTCACTTTTCTATTTCTTGGTAAATTAAAAAAATACAAACCCATTGAAAGTACCGCCGTCGCCAAAGCACTTTTGAAAATTGCTCAAAGAAACAATAAAGGCTTCAAAGTATATGAATCCGACACAATACAGCAAATTGCGGATAAATAAAAGCAATTTATTCTCATTTATCACCACAACAAAAAAAATCCTGTTCGCTTGAGCAAACAGGATTTTTTAGATATATAACCTATTTCTAATTTAAGAAAGCGCTGCTTTTACTTGATCAGCTGCTTCTTGAAATTCAACTGCAGATAAAATTGGCATTCCTGAATTGTCTATTAATTCTTTTGCGATAGCTGCATTGGTACCTTGCAAACGAACAATGATTGGCACTTTGATAGCGTCTCCCATATTTTTGTAAGCATCAACTACTCCTTGCGCCACACGGTCACAACGAACAATTCCTCCGAAAATGTTAATCAAAATTGCTTTAACGTTAGGATCCTTCAAGATAATACGGAAAGCCGTTTCAACACGTTTCGCATCAGCAGTTCCACCTACGTCAAGGAAGTTTGCAGGCTCAAAACCGGCATACTTGATTAAATCCATAGTTGCCATCGCCAATCCGGCTCCGTTAACCATACATCCTACAGTTCCATCAAGGTCAACGTAGTTTAATCCCACTTCTTTTGCTTCTACTTCAATTGGATTCTCTTCACGGATATCACGCATGTCAGCATATGCTTTTTGTCTGTATAAAGCATTATCATCGATATTTACTTTAGCATCCACAGCCATAATCTTATTATCAGATGTTTTTAAAACCGGGTTGATTTCAAACATTGATGCATCAGATCCAATATATGCATTATATAGAGAATCGATAAATTTTACCATTTCTTTGAAAGCGTTTCCTGAAAGACCTAAGTTAAAGGCAATTCTTCTTGCTTGAAAACCTTGTAATCCTACAGCAGGATCAATTTCCTCAGTAAAGATTAAATGAGGTGTGTGTTCAGCCACCTCTTCGATATCCATCCCACCTTCAGTAGAATACATGATCATATTACGTCCTGTAGCTCTATTCAACAATACTGATACGTAAAACTCAGAAGTTTCAGTTTCACCAGGATAATAAACATCTTCAGCAACTAAAACTTTGTGTACTTTTTTTCCTTCTGCAGAAGTTTGAGGAGTAACCAATTGCATTCCGATAATTTGATCTGCAATTTCTTCTACTTGTTGAATATTTTTGGCAAGTTTAACTCCACCACCTTTTCCACGACCACCTGCGTGAACTTGGGCTTTAATTACGTACCAACTTGTACCTGTTTCAGCAGTTAATTGTTTTGCGGCAGCAACAGCTTCAACTGCATTATTTGCAACGATTCCACGTTGAATGCGAACTCCGTAGCTAGCTAAAATCTCTTTTCCTTGATATTCGTGTATGTTCATAATATAGAATTTGTCTGGATCCTGAATTTATTTCAGAATATAAGTGGCACAAAAGTAGCAAAATTCATCTAAACAGAGAAATCTTTTTCCCATTTAAAAAGCGATATATTGTTTAGTCGAAAATTAAAAAAAAAATCTACTCTTTATATCATCAAATTAGATGTCAATTAGAAATGGAAAATCACTATAACGTTTGAGACTTTAGTGTTGAAGCGGCATATCACCGCTTATTTCTGTTAATTTTCATACTAAGAAATGAAAGTCATTATTGATTTGACAATCTAGCTATGCTTAAAAATTATAATTATTATTTATTCAACGATTTTATATTATTCCCGTAAAAATAAGTGTTAATTGCCGTTTTTAGTGCATTAAACCTAACGAATACTTTATTTTTGTAAAAAACTATTAAGCATGAAAGTTAAAGAACAAGGCCTTTATTTGCCCGAATTTGAACACGATAACTGTGGCGCGGGATTTATTTGTAATTTAAACGGAATTAAGTCTAACGACATCATTCATAAAGCACTCGATATCCTAATTAAATTAGAGCATCGCGGTGCCGTAAGTGCCGATGGAAGAACTGGAGATGGAGCTGGAATTCTTTTTGATATCCCTCATGACTTCTTCAAAAAAGTATGTGACTTTGAAATTCCCGAAATAAGAGAATATGCTGTTGGAATGGTTTTTTTACCAAAAAAGAAAAACCAGGTTAAATTTTGCATGGATACTTTTGAAAGTGCAGTGCGCGATCAAAATTTGAACATAATAGGATGGAGAGACGTACCCGTTGACGTTGCCTACCTCGGACAAATTGCAGCCGAAAAGGAACCTACGGTAAAACAAATCTTTATTGGTAAAAACGGATTGGATTTGACCGAACAACAATTCAATGCCAAACTTTTCGCAGCCAGAAAAATAGCGGAGCATGAGATTCGGAATTCAAAAATTTCGGAAAGCCATATGTTCTATTTTTCAAGTTTATCCACAACTACTATTATATATAAAGGATTGCTAATGCCTGAGGACATTAGCGGCTATTATACCGATTTAACTGATGATGATTTGGTGACTCGACTTGCTCTGGTTCACCAACGTTTTTCTACCAATACTTTCCCTTCTTGGGAATTGGCACAACCATTTCGTTACATGTGTCACAATGGAGAGATTAACACGCTTCGAGGAAACATCAGCAGAATGCGTGCTCGCGAGGAATTGATGCAAAGCGATGTTTTTGGCGATGACATCAAAAAAATGTTCCCTATAATATTAGAAGGAAAATCTGATTCTGCTTCGATGGATATGGTTATCGAATTATTATTGATGACTGGTCGTTCATTACCGGAAGCGATGATGATGGTCGTTCCTGAAGCTTGGGAAAAACACCAAACTATGTCTGATGACAAAAAAGCATTTTACGAATACAATGCTTGTATCATGGAACCATGGGATGGGCCAGCTTCTATCCCGTTTACCGATGGTAATGTTATTGGTGCTTTATTGGATAGAAATGGATTGCGTCCTTCCCGATATACACTTACTAAAGGTGGTTTTGTAATTATGGCTTCTGAAATTGGTGTACTTGACATCAAACCCGAAGACGTAGTGCAACATGGTAGATTAGAGCCCGGAAAAATGTTCCTTGTCGACATGAACGAAGGTCGCATCATTGAAGATGACGAGATAAAAAATGCAGTCGTTACCAAACGTCCTTATAGACAATGGCTAAATGAGAATCTTTTGCAATTGGCTAAAGTACCTTATACCAATAATGACACGCCTACAGAAAACATAGATTTCGAAACAAGATTGCGTTTGTTCGGTTATACTATCGAGGATGTAAAGACCATCATAAATCCTATGGGCGCTAAAGGGGCCGAGGTCATCAGTTCTATGGGTAATGACACTCCACTGGCTGTATTATCCGATCAGCCACAACTCTTGTATAACTATTTCAAACAATTATTCGCTCAGGTTACTAATCCTCCTTTAGATGGTATCCGTGAAGAAATAATTACCGATGTCAGTTTAGCGATCGGTGGTGACTATAATATATTTGAGATTGAATCCAAACATTGTAAAAAGCTAAAAATCCAAAATCCCGTTATTTCAAAAGAGGATTTGGATAAAATAAAAAATATTGACCATCCGGATTTCAAATCAGCTTCTATATCTACTTTATACAAAATAGAAAAAGGAGTTAACGGCTTAGAACGCGCATTGGAAAAATGTGTGCAAGCTACCTATAAAGCCGTACAGGAAGGGCATAACATTATCATTTTGTCAGACCGTGGGGTAAGCGAAGATATGGCTCCAATACCAATGATATTGGCCTGCTCATACATTCACCATTCCCTTAACATATTACAAGTTCGCTCTAAATTTGGAATCATTATAGAATCCGCTGAACCACGCGAACCACATCATTTTGCATTACTATTTGGTTATGGTGCCAGTGCCATTAATCCTTATTTGGTAAATGAAATTATACGCGATCAAGTAGACAAGGGTTTTATTACAGATGTAAAAGCAGATTATGCGATTGCAAATTATAATAAAGCGATTGCGAAAGGGATTCTGAAAATCATGAATAAAATCGGTATCTCTACATTACATTCTTATAGGGCTGCCCAAATTTTTGAGATATTAGGTCTAAACAAAACGTTCACTTCAAAATATTTTCCTTTTACACCTTCAAGAATAGAAGGCATTGGCTTAATTGAAATAGAAAAAGAGGTTAAAAAAAGATACCAAAAAGCATTTCCAAATTCTAAAATTGCGAGCCTTTTGCCTTTAGAAATTGGTGGTATTTACCGCTGGAGAAGAACTGGTGAAAAACATATGTTTAATCCTACCACAATTGCAAAATTGCAACAGGCAGTGAGACTAAACAGTCCAGAGAGTTACAAGGAATACTCCACGATGGTCAATGACCAAAGTAAAAACCTGATGACAATCAGAGGATTATTTGAATTCAACAACCTAGATCCTATTTCTATCGATGAAGTGGAACCTTGGACTGAAATCGTAAAAAAATTCAAAACTGGTGCGATGTCTTATGGCTCTATCAGTCAGGAAGCCCATGAAAACTTGGCTATCGCCATGAATAGAATTGGTGGTAAAAGTAACTCTGGAGAAGGTGGAGAAGATCCAAAACGTTTTATAAAGGATTTGAATGGTGACTCTAAAAACAGTGCCATCAAACAAGTCGCTTCCGGAAGATTTGGCGTATCAATTAATTATTTGACAAGTGCCAAAGAGATTCAAATAAAAATGGCGCAAGGTGCAAAACCTGGCGAAGGCGGTCAATTGCCTGGCGAAAAAGTGGTGCCATGGATTGCTGAAGTGAGAAACTCAACACCATATGTTGGATTGATTTCTCCTCCTCCACATCACGATATCTATTCTATTGAAGATTTATCGCAACTGATATTTGATTTAAAAAATGCCAATAGAGAAGCGCGAATTAATGTTAAGTTAGTTTCTGAAGTCGGCGTTGGAACAATTGCCGCAGGTGTCGCCAAGGCAAAAGCCGATGTAATCTTGATCTCGGGATATGATGGAGGAACTGGTGCCGCACCTTTAACTTCGCTACAACATACAGGTATCCCATGGGAACTTGGACTAGCCGAAGCGCAACAAACATTAATTCTAAATGATCTAAGAAGCCGTGTGGTGTTAGAATGTGACGGCCAGTTAAAAACAGGTCGCGATGTCGCCATCGCTGCTTTGCTTGGAGCGGAAGAATTTGGATTTGCCACTGCACCGCTTGTTGCTTCAGGTTGTATCATGATGAGAGCGTGCCATTTGAACACTTGTCCGGTGGGAATTGCAACTCAAGATCCTGAATTAAGAAAAAACTTCAAAGGAACACCTGAACATATCATCAACTTCATGTATTTCATTGCCGAAGAGTTAAGAGAAATCATGGCCCAATTAGGATTTAGAACGCTAAAAGAAATGGTGGGGCAATCACAAAAACTGAATGTCAACAAAGCCATCAAACATTATAAAGCGAGTGGTTTAGATTTATCAACCATTTTATATAAACCAGAGAAAGCCAAAACGGTACCGAATCACAATACGACAACCCAAGATCACGCATTAGAAAACGTACTTGATTTTGAAATTATAAAAGCGGCGATTCCTTCTATTTATAGAAAAGAAAGAACAAGAGTCAATTTTAAAATAAAAAATACAGACCGCTCCGTCGGTGCCATTTTGAGCAACGAAATCTCAAAAATATATGGTGCTCAAGGATTACCTGACGACACTATTTTAGTGGACTTTGAAGGTTCCGCAGGACAGAGTTTCGGGGCATTTGCGACCAATGGATTGTCATTTAAAGTACTTGGAAATTGCAATGATTATTTAGGAAAAGGACTTTCCGGTGGGAAATTAATTATCAAAGTACCTGCTGCCGCAACCTTTAAACCGGAAGAAAATATAATTATCGGAAATGTAGCACTTTACGGAGCCATAACTGGCGAAGCCTACATAAACGGAATGGCTGGTGAGCGTTTTGGAGTAAGAAACTCTGGAGCAATAGCAGTCGTAGAAGGAATTGGAGATCACGGATGCGAGTACATGACCGGAGGAACAGTCGTAGTGCTGGGCAAAACGGGCAGGAATTTCGCCGCTGGAATGAGTGGTGGTGTTGCCTACGTTTTTGATGAGAAAAAACAATTCGAAAATGGTTTGTGCAATATGGAAATGGTAGCATTGGAAACTTTGGAAGAGGAAGATTTGACGAAACTGAAACGTTTGATTAAAAATCACTCTATGTATACCAACAGCCCATTAGCCAAAAGAATTTTGGAGGACTGGGAAAACCAACGCAAGCATTTTGTCAAAGTAATGCCAAAAGATTACAAAATAGCATTGCAAAGATTAGCAGAAGAAAAAAAAATTGAAGAACTAATAGCATAGTCATGGGTAAGATAGGTGGATTTAAAGAATACGACAGAACGGACGAAAGCAATGCAGTAGTAAAGGAACGTGTATCAAACTATAATGAGTTTACGATTCCGTTATCAAAGGAAAAAATAAAAGAGCAAGGCTCAAGATGCATGGATTGCGGTATCCCATTTTGCCACAGTGCCTGTCCACTGGGGAATTTGATTCCTGATTTTAATGACATGGTGCACCAAGAAGAATGGCAAAGCGCTTTGGAGATCTTGCAATCGACAAACAACTTCCCCGAGTTTACGGGTCGTTTATGCCCTGCCCCATGCGAAAAATCATGTGTTCTTGGTATAATAGAACAACCCGTAGCAATTGAAAATATTGAAAAAAATATAATCGAAAGAGGTTTTGCGGAAGGATGGATAAAACCACAAACACCGGCTGTAAGAACAGGTAAAACAGTGGCTGTAATTGGTTCCGGACCTGCCGGACTGGCCGCTGCTCAACAATTAAACAGAGCGGGACACAGTGTTACCGTTTTCGAAAGAGACAATGCCATTGGCGGTTTACTGCGTTATGGAATTCCAAATTTCAAATTGGAAAAAGGAATCATCGACAGACGTGTGTTGATATTGGAAGCCGAAGGGATTGTTTTCAAAACTAATGTGAATGTTGGCGTGAACTATAGCGTGGAACGACTGAATGAATTCGATTCGATTGTTTTATGCGGTGGCGCAACAGAAAGCAGAAGCTTACCTACAAAAGGAATAGAAAGTAAAGGTGTCGTTCAGGCAATGACTTTCTTGACGCAACAAACGAAATCATTATACGGGGAAGTAATTCCTGACCAAATAAAGGCAACCGGCAAAGACGTTATCGTTATTGGTGGTGGTGATACGGGCTCGGATTGCGTGGGAACTTCAAACAGACATGGAGCAAAATCCGTGACAAATTTTGAAATCATGCCGAAACCACCAGTTGGAAGAAGCGAAACTACTCCTTGGCCATTTTGGCCTTTGCAATTGAAGACATCTTCTTCTCACGAAGAAGGTTGCGACAGAAACTGGTTGATAAACACCAAAGAATTCATTTCGAACGAGAAAGGGGAATTGGTAGGTTTAAAAACCGTTGAAGTCAGCTGGAAGTTGACTCCAGGACAGAGACCGGAGCTAATAGAGAAAGAAGGTTCCGAGAAAATATGGCCATGTGATTTAGCATTATTGGCGCTAGGTTTTACCGGACCTGAAAAAACTTTAAGTAGTCAATTGGGCTTAAAACTGGATATGCGAAGCAATTACAAAGCAACCAATTATCAAACCAATGTACCGCATATTTTTACCGCAGGAGACATGCGCAGAGGGCAATCTCTGATCGTTTGGGCAATATCTGAGGGGCGTGAAGCCGCAAGGGAAGTCGATCTATATTTGATGGGATCCACCAACTTGCCTACAAAAGGCACTGGTGATTTGCCAAGTCTATAACAAACATAAAAAAGGAAGTAAAAAAGGCTGTCAAAAAGTAATTTCTGACAGCTTTTTGTTTTTTTTTGGGCTGCCCAGCATCCACTAGCGTTCCTGCTTGGTCGGGCTATCCGTTGCAAGTCCTCGCCCCTTTCGCTAACGCTCCAGTGACTGTGGGCTTTTCACTTCTATCCCTCAGCCGAAGCTACGTAAATACAAACTAAATGTTTAATACATAACAATTTGTTACAAATTGTTAAAATTGAGATAATCATTTGCCGTATCCATAAAAGAGTAATAAATTTGCTAAAAATTAATAACAATGCAACCAAAAGACTTACTTCAGTTAACAGAACAATTTGGCAGTCCCATATACGTTTATGATGCCGACAAAATAAAATCGCAATACAATAGATTAACGAAAGCTTTTTCTAAGGTCGACAACTTGCGCATCAACTATGCAATGAAAGCATTGTCAAATGTGGCTATACTTCAATTACTAAGAGAAATGGGATCTGGTTTAGATACCGTTTCTATTCAAGAAGTACTTTTAGGGCTTCATGCGGGATACGCCCCAGAAAAAATATTCTATACCCCTAACGGAGTATCTCTTGAAGAAATTGAAGAGGTAAACGCAATGGGAGTTCAAATAAACATTGACAACTTATCTATATTAGAGCAATTTGGTGCTAAACACCCGAATGTTCCCGTATGTATCCGTATCAACCCACACGTTATGGCAGGTGGAAACACGAATATTTCAGTGGGACATATCGACAGTAAATTTGGTATCTCAATTCACCAATTACCCCATTTAGTTCGTATTGTTGAAAACACTAAAATGAACATAGTAGGGATTCACATGCATACTGGTTCTGACATACTTGATATCGAAGTGTTTTTATATGCTGCCGAAATATTGTTTGATGCTGCCAAAAATTTCAAAAACCTAGAATTCCTGGATTTTGGAAGCGGATTTAAAGTGCCTTACAAAAAAGACGACATCGAAACCGATATTGAAGAATTAGGTAAAAAACTGTCCAAAAGATTCAACGCTTTTTGCATAGAATACGGAAAAGAATTGACGCTAATATTCGAACCAGGAAAATTTTTGGTAAGCGAGGCAGGGTCCTTTTTAGTAAAAGTAAACGTCATAAAACAAACAACTTCAACTGTTTTCGCAGGTGTCGACAGTGGTTTCAATCACTTGATTCGCCCGATGCTGTACGGTTCACAACACCAAATTGACAACATCTCGAATCCAAAAGGAAAAGAGCGCTTCTATTCCGTGGTAGGATATATTTGCGAAACGGATACTTTTGCCAACAACAGAAGGATTCCTGAAATTAAGGAAGGTGACATATTAAGTTTTAGAAATGCTGGAGCCTATTGCTACTCAATGGCTTCCAACTATAACTCCAGGTACAGACCGGCCGAAGTTTTATGGATGAATGGAAAAGGACACCTGATCCGTGCTCATGAAACCTTTGAGGATTTACTAAAAAATCAATTTCCTTTGCCAATAGAAGCTACCGTTTAGAAAAAATAAATTGACATAAAAAAAAGCTGTGTTTTAAAAAATACAGCTTTTTTTTATGGCTTAAACCAAATTAATCTTTCAGAACCTCCTCAAGAACATGAGACTCTGTTCCGTTAGGAAAAGAAACTTTTATTTTCTGCGCAATTGTCGGCGCTATTTGAGTGATTTCTTTTTTATTAAACGACTCCCCTTTTTTAATATGCCATCCGTAAAAAATAGCGGGAACATGCGTGTCATAGGAATAGATCGTTCCATGGGAAGTACCAGTGCCTTGATATTCGATATAACCAGGTTTGTCTAAAATTACTATGTCTCCATTCTGGGTAACATCATATCCTTTGGCTATAAAATTCAAAAAATAGTCATTACCCGTTGAATTCAAAATTTCTTCCTCTGTATAGACCCTTTTAACATAATCCTGAGTCATTAAATAGCCTTTAAAAGCATCCTTAACCACATTCAAATCGAGGTTTTTAGCTTTGATAGTTTCTTTATTGAAAAACAAATTAAAACTGGAATAATTTAAAACTAAATCAGCCCCAAAAGTTTTTATAGAAAAATCCTTTAAGTTATTCCTAATATCCTTAGGGTTTATGCTCTTTACGTTATATTTATGATCTTTTAAGTAATTTACGTTTTCAGCACCTGCATGGTCAGCAGTCAAAAACAATAAGTAATTATCTTTTCCGACAGTTTTGTCGAGATAGTTTAAGAACTCCGCTATCGTTTGATCTAATCGAAGGTAGGTATCTTGTAATTCCATCGATCTGGGTCCCAATAAATGACCTACATAATCTGTAGAAGAAAAGCTAACCGTCAGGAAATCTGTAATGTTATCTTTCCCCAATTCTTCTTTTTCGATTGCCTTCATCGCAAATTCAGCTAATAAATTATTTCCAAATGGAGTAGAACGCAATACACCCGCATCATTTTTGGCATACATATCCTTTAAATCATAAGGAAAAACTGGGGCGGTACTGTTGTACAATTTACCTTCATACGGATTATTATCCTCCAAGCTTTCATTATACGTACTTTTCGGTTTCAACAAATCCCATCCTTTATCGAGGTATGGCATATAATATTTTTCGTCATTGAATTTCTGAACCCACTCTGGTAGTTTATCTCCATAAAAAGTGCTGGAAATAAAAGAACCCGTCTTGCTGTACCAAAATGCCCAATTGGCAAAATGACCTGCAGGTAATATAGCCCCCCGATCCTTGAGACTCAAACC
>Ga0209320_10000011_pt1 | contig 80428 bp, 75 predicted proteins | sample Rifsed13ft4_FD_184008 | JGI IMG/M metagenome (GOLD analysis project Ga0209320, IMG submission 184008) | Soil microbial communities from Rifle, Colorado, USA - sediment 13ft 4 (version 2) | ecosystem: Environmental > Terrestrial > Deep subsurface > Rock core/Sediment | place: Rifle, Colorado... | reverse complement strand
ACGGGAGCTGTAGAAGTTAAAGTAATAGAAAAGCATTAATTTAGATATGAAAAGGGTATATAAAATAACACTATTATTTGGCATCACTATTTTGGTGGCATCTTGCCATAATAATTCAGCACCGAACTATCAGTACTTTCCTAACATGTATGAATCAGTGGGCTATGAAACGTATTCGGAGTCTAATGCTTTTAGCAATGGAAAAGAAGGTCAGCTTCCTGCTGCGGGAACCATAAACAGAGGTTTTGAACCTTATGACTATGAAAACACACCAGAAGGCTATGAGTTGGCAAAAGCAAATCTTACATCACCTCTTGATTCTCTAGACAGAAATTCGGACAAAGGAAAAGATCTTTATGAGATTTATTGCATTAGTTGTCATGGTTCGACTGGAAACGGAAAAGGGAAATTAGTCGAAAGAGAGAAATTCCTTGGGGTGCCTAGTTATAAAGACAGAGTTATCACTGAAGGAAGTATTTTTCACGTTGAAACTTATGGTTTAAATGCAATGGGTTCCCATGCTAATCAATTAAGTGTCCATGAACGTTGGTTGGTTGCTGACTATGTTCTAAAACTAAAAAGCCAATTATAATTGTCGAACAAACTGATCGTAAAAGATATGTATACATTTTCAAGTAAATTAAAGACTTTCTCTATCATCTTAATGGCCGTAGGTCTATTAGGAATTGGATATGGTTTTTTAACTGCACCAAAAGATATTCACGAAGTTGAAAACATACTCGCTTCTGAAAGCCATGGAGGACATGGAGAGGTTAAAAATGAGGTTTCTAACGCTGCTGGCGAAAGTCATGTTGCTACAGAAAACCATAACGAAGCAAAAGAGGCTTCAAAACACAATGAGCATCTAACGCATGTGTTACATCAGCTGCAAAACAAGCCTTGGGCTGCGTTGTATGTTGCTTGTATCTTCTTTTTGCTTGTTACAATGGGAGTTCTTGCTTTTTATGCCATTCAACAAGTTGCATCAGCAGGTTGGTCTCCAGTGCTGTTTAGGGTGATGCAAGGGATTACGGCATATTTGCCATGGGGTTCTGTGATATTCTTCGTTGTTTTAGTGCTGTGTGGTTTGCACTTAAACCATTTGTTTATTTGGTTGGATCCTGAAGTGGTTGCACATGATAAACTTATCGCCGGTAAATCAGGTTACTTAAACTTTCCTTTTTGGATCGTTAGAGCTGCCATATTTTTAATTGGTTGGAATTTATACAGATACTATGCTGCCAAAAATTGTTTGGCACAAGACGAATCTAAAGACGATAGTTTTTACAAAAAGAATTTCAACATATCAGCAATGTTTTTGGTTTTCTTTATAGTATCTGAATCTATTATGTCTTGGGATTGGATTTTGTCTATTGACCCACATTGGTTCAGTACTTTATTCGGATGGTATGTATTTGCAAGTTTCTTTGTAAGTGGTATCACAACCATATGTATGGTAACTTTGTACTTGAAATCAAAAGGATACCTAGAACATGTTAATACAAGTCACATACACGATTTAGCTAAATTCATGTTCGGTTTTAGTGTTTTCTGGACTTACCTTTGGTTCTCGCAATTCATGCTAATTTGGTATGCAAACATTCCTGAGGAAATCACTTATTTCATTACAAGAATTCAGTTGTATAATTTACCGTTCTTTGGAGCAGTTGTCATGAACTTCCTTTTTCCAATACTGATATTAATCAACACAGATTTCAAAAGAATCTCTTGGGTACTTGTTATGGCAGGTATAGTAATATTAGTTGGACATTATATTGATTTCTTTAATATGATCATGCCAGGAACAGTTGGAGACAGATGGTTTATTGGAGTTTCGGAAATTGCATCAGTTCTTTTCTTTCTAGGATTATTTATTTTTACTGTTTTTACGGCATTAACTAAGGCTCCTTTGTTACCAAAAAGAAATCCTTTTATAGAAGAGAGTAAACATTTTCATTATTAATATTTAAAGAAGTAAACAGATGACAAGTTTGTTGGTAATTATAGTTTTAGTTTTATTAGCTGTTGCTTTATGGCAATTGACTAAAATATTTGATCTTACTCAGGTAGGGTCTGATAAGGACAGTTCGCAAGTAGCTTCCGATAATGATAATAATGTACAAGGATATTTAATGTTTGGCTTTTTAGCCTTTATATATATATTTACAATTTATGGATTGTTTAAATGGGGACCTTTAGTTCTTCACACGCCAGCTTCCGCTCATGGAGGTCAGATAGACAATCTAATGAATATTACTTGGATCCTTATTTTTATTGTTCAAGCGATTACTCAAGTATTATTGCATTATTTTGCTTTCAAATACAGAGGAAAAAAAGATCAGAAAGCATTATATTTTGCAGATAATAATAAATTAGAGGCAATTTGGAGTGTGATACCGGCAGTAGTATTGGCAGGTTTGATACTTTATGGTTTGTATGCTTGGACAAATATCATGTTTATCGATGATGAAGATGATACTGTAGTGGTAGAGCTTTATGCTCAACAATTTAAATGGACTGCCAGAGTTGCTGGAGCAGATAATGTTCTAGGAAAAGCAAACGTGAGATATATCGAAGGTGTTAATACACTTGGTGTAGATCTTGGTGATGCATATGCACAAGATGATATTGTGGTTTCTGAGTTGCATATACCAAAAGGCAAAAAGATTCATTTTAAAATGAGATCGCAAGACGTTTTGCACTCTGCTTACATGCCTTATTTTAGAGCGCAAATGAACTGTGTTCCAGGAATGGTTACTGAATTTGCTTTCGAGCCAATTTATACAACAGCTGAATATAGAGAGCTTCCGTATATGATTGAAAAAGTAGCTAATATCAATTCGTTAAGATCTAAGAAAAGTGTTGCTTTAGTAGCTAAAGGAGATGCAGCTCTTGATCCGTATGCATTCGATTATCTACTACTTTGTAATAAAATATGTGGTTCCTCTCATTATAACATGCAAATGAAAATTGTAGTGGATACACCTGAAGATTATAAAAAATGGTTATCAGAGCAAGTAACTTTAGCTCAACAGATGAAGGAAGCAACTGCACCAGCAGCTGTTGAAGGAGCGATGAGTAGCGATTCTTTGAAATCTAACGATACGGCAGCTGTTTCTAAAATAGCGATGAAATAATTAATAAGAAATTTAAAGTAAACATATATGTCAGCAGAAGGTCACGATCACGGACACGATCACGAACACGAACACCATCATAAAGATACTTTCATTACTAAATATATCTTTAGTATTGATCATAAAATGATTGCTAAGCAATACCTGATTACGGGTATTATTATGGGAGTTATAGGTGTAGGTATGTCTATGCTTTTCAGAATGCAATTAGCTTGGCCAGAAGAGTCTTTTAGAATATTTAATATTTTATTAGGAGACAAATGGGCACCTAATGGTGTTATGAGTAATGATATTTACCTGTCGTTAGTTACCATTCACGGTACCATAATGGTATTCTTTGTGCTAACGGCTGGATTAAGTGGAACATTTAGTAATTTATTAATACCACTTCAAATTGGAGCTCGAGATATGGCTTCTGGATTCATGAATATGATTTCCTATTGGTTGTTCTTTTTATCAAGTGTAATCATGATTTGCTCTTTATTTGTGGAATCAGGACCGGCAAATGCAGGTTGGACGATATACCCACCCTTAAGCGCGTTACCTCAAGCAATTTCAGGTTCAGGAATGGGTATGACTTTATGGTTGGTGTCAATGGCAATATTTATCGCATCTTCTTTAATGGGGTCGCTAAATTATATCGTTACGGTAATTAACTTAAGAACAAAAGGAATGTCGATGACTAGATTGCCTCTTACTATTTGGGCTTTCTTTGTAACGGCTATTATTGGAGTTGTTTCTTTTCCGGTATTGTTATCAGCTGCATTGTTGTTGATTTTTGATAGAAGTTTTGGTACATCATTTTTCCTTTCTGATATTTATTTAGCAGGTGAAGTATTGCATTACCAAGGTGGGTCTCCAGTATTGTTTGAACATTTATTCTGGTTCTTGGGACACCCTGAGGTTTATATCGTAATCTTACCGGCATTAGGGATCACTTCTGAAATTATTGCAACTAACTCTCGTAAACCAATCTTTGGATACAGAGCTATGATTATGTCGATTATTGCTATTGCATTTTTATCGACGATTGTTTGGGGACACCATATGTTTATTTCGGGAATGAATCCATTCCTTGGATCCGTGTTTACCTTTACGACATTGTTGATCGCAATTCCGTCGGCTGTAAAGGCATTTAATTATATTACGACTCTTTGGAAAGGAAATCTGCAATTAAATCCAGCGATGTTGTTTTCGATTGGTTTGGTTTCTACCTTTATTACTGGTGGTTTAACTGGGATTATTCTTGGAGATAGCACATTAGATATTAATGTTCACGATACTTACTTTGTAGTAGCTCACTTTCACTTGGTAATGGGTATATCTGCTCTTTACGGAATGTTCGCCGGAGTTTACCATTGGTTTCCAAGAATGTTCGGAAGAATGCTAAATAAAAACTTAGGATATGTTCACTTTTGGGTAACCGCAGTTTGTGCTTATGGAGTATTTTTCCCAATGCACTTTATTGGATTGGCAGGTTTACCAAGACGTTATTACACAAACACGAACTTTCCATTGTTTGACGATTTACAAAATGTAAACGTTTTGATAACGACTTTCGCCTTAATTGGTGGTGTTTTTCAATTGGTGTTTTTATACAATTTTTTCAGTAGTATTTTCTACGGTAAGAAATCAGTTCAGAATCCATGGAAATCAAATACACTTGAATGGACCGCTCCTGTAGAACACATGCATGGTAACTGGCCGGGTGAAATTCCGGAAGTTCATAGATGGCCTTATGATTATAGCAATCCAGCGCACGATGAAGACTTTGTTCCTCAAAACGTACCTATGAAACCTGGTGAAGAAGTTTTACATCACTAGTTTCTAAATATATTTAAAATGCCTTTCTAAATTGAAAGGCATTTTTTTTTACTTATAACTTTGTCATATCTTTGTTACATGAATGAAAATTTAGATCCAACGACGAACGGCTATAATTCGGAAGAATTTGATCTTGAAAAAAAATTACGGCCACTATCATTTGATGATTTTGCGGGTCAAGATCAGATATTAGAAAACCTGAAAGTTTTTGTTGAAGCCGCTAACCAAAGGAATGAAGCCCTAGATCACACCCTTTTTCATGGTCCTCCCGGTCTGGGTAAAACCACTTTGGCCAACATATTGGCCAATGAATTGCAAGTGGGGATTAAAATAACTTCTGGACCTGTTTTAGACAAGCCTGGAGATTTGGCGGGCTTGTTGACTAACCTAGAGGAAAGGGACGTTTTGTTTATAGATGAGATTCATCGTTTGAGTCCGATAGTCGAGGAATATTTGTATTCGGCAATGGAGGATTTCAAGATTGATATAATGATCGAATCTGGGCCAAATGCGCGGACAGTGCAGATCAACCTGAATCCGTTCACGCTAATCGGAGCGACGACTCGTTCGGGGCTTTTAACGGCGCCAATGAGAGCCCGATTTGGAATCTCGTCAAGACTGCAATATTACACTGCCGAATTATTGACGACAATAGTGGAGCGAAGCGCATCTATTCTAAAAATGCCGATTTCAATGGAAGCCGCAATCGAAATTGCAGGCAGAAGCAGGGGGACACCTCGCATCGCCAATGCCTTGTTGCGTCGCGTGCGCGATTTTGCACAGATAAAAGGGAACGGCACCATTGACATAGAAATAGCGAGATATGCTTTAAAAGCATTAAACGTCGATGCTCATGGTCTGGATGAAATGGACAACAAAATACTGACTACCATTATCGATAAATTCAAAGGTGGTCCGGTGGGACTGTCAACATTGGCAACAGCAGTTTCCGAAAGTAGCGAAACTGTGGAAGAAGTGTACGAGCCTTTCTTGATTCAGGAAGGGTTTATCATGAGAACGCCAAGGGGTAGGGAGGTCACCGACAAAGCCTACAAGCACCTTGGCAGGGTAAAAGCGAATGTGCAAGGCGGATTGTTTTAGTTTTTCTGGAGCTTTTTCCTGCTATCCGCTTCAATCTTGTGGGGCATATATGCCCGACCCACAAGGATTTCCGCTTCTATCAGGGCTAAATCGAACCCGTTAATAAGCACGTTATTACTAAAGCCGAACATACCGAATTTATCAAATCCGAAGCCAAACGTCTCGGATTTTTGGCTTGCGGTATATCCAAGGCGGGATTTCTTGAACAGGAAGCACCAAGGCTTGAAGATTGGCTGAACAAAAATCGTCAGGGTCAAATGAGCTATATGGAGAATAATTTTGACAAGCGACTCGATCCCACCTTGCTGGTCGATGACGCGAAAAGTGTCGTTTCCCTGTTGTTGAATTACTATCCGGAGCAACTTCAAAACCCGGATTCCTATAAGATTTCGAAATACGCTTACGGTCAAGATTACCATTCTGTTATAAAAGACAAATTAAAAGAGCTGCTTTTCTCTATTCAATCCACTATCGGTGAAGTTTCGGGTCGCGCTTTTGTGGATTCCGCCCCTGTTTTAGATAAGGCTTGGGCAGCCAAAGGCGGTTTGGGCTGGATTGGTAAAAACAGTAACTTATTGACGCAGAAAGTGGGCTCCTTTTACTTCATAGCGGAACTCATAATCGACTTGGCGTTGGATTATGATCACGCCACAACGGATCATTGCGGCAGCTGTACCGCCTGCTTGGATGCTTGCCCTACAGAAGCTATTGTGGCTCCTTACGTTGTGGATGGAAGCAAATGTATTTCCTATTTTACAATTGAGCTTAAAGAGAATATTCCAGCAGAAATGAAAGGGAAATTTGACGAATGGGCATTCGGCTGCGATATATGCCAGGATGTCTGTCCTTGGAACAAATTTTCAAAACCGCATAACGAACCGTTATTTAACCCGAATCCCGACCTGCTGTCAATGTCAAAAAAGGATTGGGAGGAAATTACTGAAGAAATCTTTAAAGCGGTCTTTAAAGACTCCCCTCTAAAAAGGACAAAATTTCAAGGCCTCAAAAGGAATGTTGACTTTTTAAAATAGTTTTATTGAAACTTAATTTTGGAGACAAGGGGTGAAAATCTTTTTTAGCGGATTCTCATAGATGATTCCCTAATAATGGTATTAGTTTCGAGCTCAATGGTTCTCGGGGTGAATGGAGTCCCTTCTTTATGGCATAGCATTTCTTCTAATAATAAGTTAAAAGCTTCCACACCCATTAAATGACTTGGTTGATCAACAGTACTCAGTTTTGGAGTCAGTACTTGTGACATAAACCAATTGCTAAATCCTATTACCGCCACTTGTTGAGGAACTTTTATTTTATTATCGTTAAAATAGGAAAGGACGCCCACCGCAACTAAATCCGTAATGGCAAATATGCCATCTACATCCGGATGTTCCTCTAAAATTTGTTTTGCAAAATCAATCCCTTCCTGAAAAGTAACACTTTCACAAGTGTAAACCAGCTTTGAATCAAAAGGTATTTTATTTTTTTCTAATGCTTTTTTATATCCAATGAAACGATCAATTGCATTTTGCGGATTTACTGGGCCACGAATATGTACAATTTTTTTACAACCTTGATCAATTAAATGTTGAACAGCTGCCATTGCCGCTTTTTGGTCATTTATTATAACTTTTGAACTGGGGATAAGTTTTGAAATTTTGTCAAATTGAACAAAAGGGATTTCTCTTTTGAGAATTTCTTTAATATGATTGTCGTCATTGGATTCATTTGAAAGAGACATGATAATTCCATCAACCCTTTTATTCATTAAAAGTTCCACTTGTTTTTTTTCTAATTCTAGAGATTCGTTAGATTGTAGGATAATAACTAAGTAGCCGTTCTTTTCAGCCTCGGCTATGATGCCATTAATTACACTTGAGAAAAAGTGATGTACAACCTCGGGAATGATTAAACCTATCGTTTTGGATTCCTTTGTTCTAAGGTTCACAGCAAAAGTATTAGGGCTATAATTAAGTTTTTGCGCTAAGTCAGTAACAGCTTTTTTAGTTTTAGGACTCACATCTGAATAATCTTTTAGTGCTTTTGAAACTGTTGTAATTGATATTCCTAAAGCTTCGGCAATCTCTTTTAGTGTTGTTGGTTTCATATCGTATATATGATTTTTTCTTTTTTACTGTTTCGAAAACGTTTTCGATACCACGAAAACGTTTTCGATTTCACAATTGCTAATGTGTTTTGAAATTAAATTTACATTTGACAATAATAACCAAAATAACTATTAATTTAACAATTCAATATTATGAAAAATTTTAATTTATTATTTAAAAATATAGGGCTGTTTGTAGCATTATTTTTTTTAAATATGTCTTTTTCGCAAAACAACAGCTTGTCAGGTGTTGTAGTCGAAGCAAATGGCTCCCCTATTCCAGGTGTGAATATTTCGATTTTAAATGCTAAATATAGCGCTTCTACTGACATTGACGGTAAATATTTTTTTAAATCTTTGCCTAAGGGTAGTACAACTATTGTGGCTACATATATTGGTTTCAAAACTATTGAAATGAAAATTAATATCAATGGAGATGTAGTTCAAAATATTACTATGGCTGAAGATGCAAATGTTCTTGATGATGTTGTGATTACGGGGGTTATTAACCCTAGAGCAAAAATTAAATCAAGTGTCTCGATCACCTCTTTGAATGTGAATCAAATTGAACAATCTGCACCAAGATCAACTGCTGAAATCTTTAGAACTATTCCAGGGATTCGATCAGAATCATCTGGAGGTGAAGGGAATTCGAATATCTCAGTTCGTGGTGTACCAATCTCTTCGGGGGGGTCTAAGTATTTACAGATTCAAGAAGACGGTTTGCCAGTATTATTGTTTGGTGATATTGCCTTTGCAACTGCCGATATTTTCACAAGATTTGATCGTAATGTAGCCAGAGTGGAAGCTATTCGTGGAGGTTCAGCATCTACATTGGCATCGAATTCTCCTGGTGGAATAATTAATTTTATTAGTAAAACAGGAAAAACAGAAGGGGGTTCATTAAGTACTACTTTTGGTTTAGATTATAACAATTTTAGAACAGACTTGGATTATGGAGCTAAAATTGGTGATGGATTGTATTTTCATGTAGGTGGCTTTTATAGAGCTGGTGAAGGTGTGAGAAATACTGGAGCTACTTCTAATAATGGGGGTCAGGTGAAATTTAATATTACTAAAGAATTTGAAAATGGTTCTGTAACTCTATATACTAAATTTTTGAACGATAAAGCCGTTGCTTATATGCCTATGCCAGTGAAAGTTTCTGGGACTAATGCAAATCCTACTTGGGGTAATGTTGACGGATATGACGCGACCAAAGGGGCGTTGCAATCGATATATTTAAATCATAATATTGGTCTTGGCCCTGATGGGGAATTACGAAGAGACAAAGTGTCTGATGGGATGAATCCAGTTTCAAAATCAATTGGGGCAAGTGCTAATTTTGATTTGAATGAAGGATGGAAAGTCTCTGATAATTTCAGGTATTCTTCTAATAGCGGTGGATTTATTTCTCCTTTTCCTTCTGAAGTAGCAAGCGCATCCGCTGTTGCAACTTCCTTTGGTGCAGGGTCTACGTTGAGTTACACTAACGATGGTTCCTCGTTCAACACGTCTAACGGGTTGGTTGCTAGAATTCATATGTTTGATACGCAATTGAATAACTTGGATAATTTCATGAATGATTTAAGAATCACTAAGAAATTTAATAAAGTTGGAGTTACTGCGGGATATTTTAAGTCAATTCAAAATATTTCGATGTCATGGCTATGGAATTCCTATTTACAAGAAGTGTCGGATAGTAATCCTCGTTTGTTAAACGTGTCAGATGTCGCAGGTAACTTATTGTCGGATAATGGGTTGTATGCTTACGGAACACCATTTTGGGGAAATTTAGCACGGAACTATGACACTCAATACAATGTTTCTGCGCCTTATATCAATATTTCTGTTGATGCTAGCGATAAATTATCATTTGAAGGAGGTTTGCGTTATGATATGGGCAAAGTTACTGGTTCATTTGCTGGTGGTGTTTCAACCACTTATGACATTAATAACAATGGTGATATTTCTGTGCCAGAGCAAAATGTATCTGCCATTGATAATGCTAATTCAACCGCAGTTGACTACGACTATGATTATGTTTCTTATACGTTAGGGGCTAACTTTTTGATTAATAGCGGACAATCTGTATTTGCTCGCATAAGCAGAGGGGCTTCTGCCAAAGCAGATCGTATTTTGTTTTCAGGTTTGGATTATTTAGATGGAAGTAAAATTAATGCTCTTGACTTTTTGACTCAAGCAGAAGTTGGTTACAAGCAAAAATTCTCTAATGGATATGTATATGCAACAGCTTTTCACTCTAAAACAGATGAGCAAGGGGGGTATGAGGCAACGTCTAATAGCATTATAAAAAACAACTACAAATCGTACGGTGTAGAATTAGAAACGGCTTATAACTTGAATGATAAACTAAGTGTACTTGGAGGCCTGACTTATACGAAAGCTGAGATTACTTCTGGTGATAATAATGGAAATGAACCAAGGAGACAGCCAAAATTGATGTATAATTTTATTCCGACATATAAATTTTCAGGTGGTAAAAACACATTTGGATTGAGTTTTATCGGGCAAACTAAGGCATTCGCACAGGATTCGAATCAATTAGTAATGAATGGATTTGTTATTGTAAATGGGTTTGTTGAAGTTGGAATTGCAAAAGGACTGTCCTTGAATCTTTCCGCCAACAATTTATTTGATAGTTTGGCAATAACAGAATCAGAGGAAGGAAATATTACTGAAAACGCCGTGAATTATATTAGAGCAAGGTCATTGACCGGAAGGTCATTGTCTATGGCTTTAAATTATAGATTTTAATTAGTTCAAAAATTGATTATTTTAAGTTGGTTAGCAATTCTCGCATCCATACGGGGTGCGGGGATTGTTTTTAAATCAAGGCGAATATGATGAATTTATAAATAAGAAAATAGGGAACCATGCTAAATAAGAAGAGTCTAAGTTTTTGGCAAATCATCAACATGAATGTTGGTTTTTTTGGTATTCAGTATAGCTTTGGTTTGCAACAAAGTGCTGTTAACCCAATTTATGATTTTCTTGGGGCTAGCCCAGATCAGTTACCCATTCTCAACCTTGCGGGCCCATTAACTGGATTATTGATTCAGCCCATTATTGGTGCAATGAGCGATAAAACCTGGTTGCCGAAGTTTGGTGGTCGACGAAAACCTTACTTTTTTATTGGCGCAATACTATGTAGCATTGCTTTGTTTCTTTTTCCTTTCAGTAGTTCGTTATGGATGGCAGCGGGCCTGCTTTGGGTGTTAGATGCTGGAAACAATACAGCTATGGAGCCCTATAGGGCTTTCATTGCAGACACACTCGAACCGTCGCAGCAGCCTACAGGATTTCAGGCTCAAAGTTTCTTCACGGGATTTGGACAAACTTTGGCAAATGTCTCGCTATTTATTTTTCCGTTAGTTTTTGTGGGTACAACGGGAAGATTACCTACTTGGGTTTTTGCTTCTTTTTTTCTTGGTGCTGTTTGTTCCATTGGATCTGTTTGGTGGAGTTCACATACCACCAAAGAAATTCCGCCTACCGAAGAAGAATTAGAAAAAATAAAAGCAGAGCCATTAGGCCTTTTCACACCGTTTACGGATATATTTTCGGCAATAAAAGACATGCCAAAAGTGATGTGGCAACTTTCACTGGTTTATTTGTTTCAATGGTATGCCTTGTTTTGTTACTGGCAAAATTCATCAAAAAGTATTGCGTTGTCAGTTTGGAATACAACTCCGCAAAAAGACATGAAGTTATATGGTGAAGCTGTAAGTTGGACAGGATTAGTAAACGGTTGGTATAATATAGTAACTTTTTTATGTGCTTTTGGGTTGGTTTATTTTGCGAGGAGATATTCGCCAAAGATGGTCCATTTTACTTGTTTATTGTTGGCGGCAATAGGTTTTTTAATATTTCCACATATTGAAAATAAATACCTGTTATTTCCCGCGATTACTGGTTTTGGAATTGGATGGGCAAGCATGATGGGAATTCCCTATTTAATGGTTATTAACAACATTCCAAAAGAACGCTATGGGGTTTACATGGGAATAATCAATATGATGATCGTAATTCCTATGTTTATTCAGACCATAACGTTTGGATACGTACTCAAACATTTTTTGAACAACGACCCTCGATTGGCAATTAGTTTTGCTGGAGTCTTGTTGATTATTAGCGCAGTGTGCACTTTATTTATTAAAACCAAAAAAGAAGAAGTAGGTGAGTGATTTAAATTATATGAAAGCGATTGAATTACTACAAAGAGCATCTTCATCTGAGGGTTTTCTGGCTAGTGCTCAAAACATTTCAAATTACAAAAGAGTTTGGGCTCGTGATGGTGTGATCTGCGGATTGGCCGCATTGGCTTCTGGTGATGAAGTGCTGATAGGAACTTTCCGTAAAACATTGGAAACGTTAGCCACAAATCAACATCGTAACGGAACGATACCGTCAAATGTTATGACAAATGGGGACGTTGTAGAAGTTAGTTATGGCGGACTGGCTGGAAGAGTGGATGCTGTTACATGGTTTATTATTGGGATTTGCCAATACGCTTTTTATAAAAATGATTTTGCTGTCGTGAAAAAATACAAAGGCAATATTCAGAAATGCCTGCGTCTTTTGGAAGCTTGGGAATTTAACAATAAAGGGCTTTTGTACGTACCATTGTCAGGTAATTGGGCCGATGAATACATTACAGACGGTTATGTGTTATACGATCAATTGCTCAGGGTTTGGGCTTTGAAAAGTTACAACCATTTTGTAAATGACAAATCAATCGCAAGCAAAATTGAGATAATAACGGGGCAAATTGAGATTAATTTTACTCCGAATTCAGTTGGTGAAAAATACCATGAACGAGCGTATAATGAAATTATCATGAAGAATTTCATGCCTTGTTCATTTTCTCCAGCGGGGTACAAAACGCAGTTTGATGCTTTTGCAAATTCATTGGCGTTGTACTTGAAGATTGGTTCTGAAGAGTTTCAAAATGCCATTGTCGACTATTCAATTGCACTGAAAAACGAGAGGCTATTACATCTTTTGCCGGCATTTTGGCCGCCAATTGAAGAAACTGACGTCGATTGGACCTTACTTAAAAATAATTGCAAATACGAATTCAGGAACTATCCATATGAATTTCATAACGGCGGCAGTTGGGCGATGGTTAATGGTTTTTTTGGATTGGCATTACTTAGTCAAGGAAAATCAGCGGAAGCAATTGAAGTTTTGGAAGCCATAAACAAAATAAACGCTATCGAAAACTATAGTTTTTATGAAAATTTCAATAGTAAAACAGGAGAGCAGAACGGTGTCCCGTTTTGTGCATGGAGTGCTGCAGCTGCAGTAATGTTGCGTCAAAGTATTGATGCTGATTTTAATTTTTTAATATAAAAAAATGGAAAAGTCTATAGATATAATTTGCGTGGGCGAAGTACTGATTGATTTTATAGGTCACCAAGTAAACACTTCAATAAATAGAACAAAAGACTATCATCGTTTTCTAGGAGGTTCGCCTACGAATGTAGCTGTGAATTCGGCTAGGCTGGGTTTGAAATCAGTTTTGGTGGCGACTTGTGGTGAAGATGGCTTGGGCGAATATATTATAAGGAAGTTGAAAGTAAATAATGTAATTACGAGTCATTTAAAACAAATTAATGCGGTGCCTACATCTGTTATTTTTGTTTCAAAATCAACAAGTACGCCTGATTTTATTCCATATCGGGAGGCAGATTATCATATTGACCAAAGTCAAATTCCGCAGGAGCTGTTAGAAAAAGCTAAAATTTTTCATACTACTTGTTTCGCCTTGAGTAAAAATCCAGCAAGAACGACAATCTTGGAGAGTGCCAAAAAAGCGAAAGCTTTAGGAGTGCAAACAAGCATTGACATTAATTTTTCTGAAAGGATTTGGCCTGATCGAGAAGAGGCTAAAGAGGTGTTAAAAGAATATTTGTCTACGGATCCATTTGTTAAACTTAGTGAAGATGATTGTTATAGACTTTTTGTGGAAGCAAAAACAGAAGATTTTATTTTCGAATATTTTCATGGATTGGGAGCCACTACAATATGTCTGACGAAAGGGAAAGACGGAGTGGTTTTGTCAGATAAAAAATCCGGGATTTATCATCAAAAGGCAATTCCAGTAAATGATGTTAAAGATGCTACCGGTGCAGGCGACGCTTTTTGGACAGGCTTTTTATATGCTCAATTGTTGAACAAGAACTTTGAGGAAACGATTACAATTGCTCAAAAGCTAGCTGTTTTAAAACTCCAAAATGTGGGAAGGCTTCCTGAAGGCGTTAATATTTCAGAGTTTTTAGATATAATTTAAATAAATAGAAGAAGTTTTTTTAAAAAAATTATCTTTCTATTAGTCGATTTATTTTATGCAGTTTTATTTTTTCGGCGAAACGCTCCTTTTCTACAATATTTTTTTTAACTTTATGGTCAACCAATTTTTATTAAGATGACTGTAAATCAATTATTAAGCGTAAAGGGAAACGAAGTGCACTCAATTGTTTCAACAATCACGGTATATGATGCGTTAAAAGTGATGGGTGAGAAAAATGTAGGAGCGGTTTTGGTAATTGAGGATAATGAACTAAAGGGGATTTTATCTGAGAGGGATTATGCGCGAAAAATTGCCCTGAAGGACAAGGCTTCCAAAGATACTTTAGTGCATGAAATTATGGAAAGAGATTTGGTTACGGTATTACCGACTGATGATTTGGATCATTGTATGGAATTGATAACAACAAAAAGAGTCAGGCATTTGCCAGTTTTGGTAGATAATTCGGTTGCCGGAGTCATCTCTATTGGTGATGTGGTAAAAGCAATCATAGAAATTCAAAAGAACACAATCGAATATTTGGACTCTTATATCCATGGGACCAAAGCATAATTTAAAGGAATCGTTTGTATAAAAAAGCTGCCAATTTGTGCAGCTGTTTTTTTTTCTATAGAAGGTTTTTTTGAATAAAAGAAAAGGATAAAAGCCTACTTTTTAAACCAAGTCTTATATCTTTGTAGGCTAGACAAAATCTAAAAAAATGAACAAGAATAGCAAGAGAAGAGAAGCGTTATTATATCATGCAAAACCAATTCCAGGTAAAATACAAGTTGTTCCCACAAAGAAATATGCAACACAAAGAGATCTGTCTTTGGCATACACTCCAGGAGTTGCCGAGCCTTGTTTGGAAATCGCAAAGGATGTTAATAATGTCTACAAATACACTGCAAAGGGGAATTTAGTGGCTGTAATAACAAACGGAACAGCAGTTTTAGGTTTAGGAGACATAGGGCCTGAGGCATCAAAGCCAGTTATGGAAGGGAAGGCATTATTGTTTAAAATATTTGCAGACATTGATGTTTTTGATATCGAAATAGATCTTAAAGATATTGACAAGTTTGTCGATACCGTAAAAGCGATCGCTCCAACATTTGGGGGGATTAATTTAGAGGATATTAAAGCTCCGGAATCATTTGAGATTGAGAGAAGGTTGGTTGAGGAATTAGACATTCCTGTGATGCATGATGATCAGCATGGGACCGCGATTATTTCGTCAGCAGCTTTGTTAAATGCACTTGAATTAGCCGATAAAGAAATTCAAAATGCTAAAGTAATTGTTTCGGGAGCCGGCTCTGCAGCCTTGGCCTGTGCCAATTTATACGTTTTGTTGGGGGTTAACCCCGTTAATATTACGATGTTTGATAAGGATGGTGCTCTTTCAGAAGAAAGAACAGATTTGTCAGTATTGCAACAAAAATACTCCGTTGGAAAAAAAGAGACCACCTTGGCTGAAGCCATAAAAAACGCGGATGTTTTCTTAGGCCTTTCCGCGGGAAACGTTCTTTCGGCTGAAATGCTATTGACTATGGCCGATAATCCCGTTGTTTTTGCAATGGCAAATCCAGTTCCGGAAATCGACTATCATTTGGCGATAGCGACTAGAAGTGATATTATTATGGCTACGGGAAGATCAGATTACCCTAATCAGGTTAACAATGTTCTTGGGTTTCCGTATATTTTCCGGGGCGCATTAGACGTTCGTGCAACCAAGATCAATGAAGCCATGAAAATGGCTGCGGTTAGGGCGCTTGCAGCTTTGGCTAAGGAACATGTTCCTGAACAAGTAAACATCGCCTATGGTGCTACAAAACTTATATTTGGGCGCGACTATATTATACCTTCGCCGTTCGACCCGAGATTGATCACAGTCGTTGCGCCAGCTGTAGCAAAAGCGGCAATGGATTCCGGAGTGGCTTTAAATCCCATTACGGATTGGAATAAATACGAAGAAGAACTTTTGGACCGATTGGGGAACGATAATAAGATGGTCCGTTTGATCACCAACAGAGCCAAAATAGACCCCAAAAGAATCATTTTTGCAGAAGCGGATCATTTGGATGTTCTTAAAGCAGCACAAATTGTCCTTGAAGAAGGGACTTGTTTGCCAATATTATTGGGGAACAAGGAAATCATCTTGGAACTCAAAAAAGAGTTGGGATTTGAGACTGAAGTTCCAATAATTGACACCAAAACTGACGAAGAGGACGCAAGAAGAAATAGATTTGCAAACACATACTGGGAGTCCAGAAAGAGACGTGGAATATCTTTATTAGATGCCCAAAAACTAATGCGAGAAAGAAATTTTTTCGCGGCAATGATGGTCAATGAAGGAGAAGCAGACGGATTAGTAACAGGGTATTCCAGAAGTTACTCTTCTGTAGTTAAGCCAATGTTGCAGCTTGTCCCTAAAGCTCCAGGGGCCTCTTTAGTAGCCACGACAAACATGATGATGACGGCACGAGGACCAATGTTCTTGTCTGATACAGCCATAAACATAAACCCAACAGCAATTGAATTAGCCAAAATTGCCATTATGACGGCCAAAACAGCCAAGATGTTTGGAGTGGAGCCAGTGATAGCAATGGTTTCATTTTCTAATTTTGGTTCTTCGACTGATGAGAATGCAACTAAAGTGAGAGAAGCGGTTGCTTACTTGCATGAACACCATCCAGACATGATTATCGATGGGGAAGTTCAGGCTGATTTTGCTTTGAACCAAGAGATGTTGAAGGAGAAGTTTCCATTCTCTAAATTGGCAGGGAAAAAAGTGAACACTTTAATTTTTCCTAATCTTGATTCGGCCAACATTACCTATAAACTGTTAAAGGAATTAAATAAGGTAGACTCGATTGGGCCAATTATGTTGGGTATGGGTAAACCTGTCCATATTTTCCAATTAGGTGCAAGTGTGGAGGAAATGGTTAACATGGCTACAATCGCTGTTATTGATGCCCAAGAAAAACAAAAGAAAAAAAGATAAATAGAATTAAAAAAGTTCCTTGCGTTTGCAAGGAACTTTTTTAATTCTAATAAAAAACGAAATATATACAGTATATTTATGATAACACATTTACAGGGAAAATTGGTTGAAAAAACACCAACGCAAGTCGTTATCGATTGTGGAGGAGTGGGGTATCACGTAAACATCTCATTGCATACCTATTCATTGCTTCCTAATACTGATTTTATAAAACTATTCACCCATCTTCAAATAAAAGAAGATGCGCACACGTTGTTTGGGTTTGTGGAGAAATCAGAAAGGGAGATTTTTAAAATGTTGTTGTCGGTTTCAGGTATTGGAGCGAGTATAGCTAGAACAATGTTATCTTCTTTAGATCCGAAGCAGATTACAAATGCGATTGCATCTGCAGACGTAATTACGATACAATCCATAAAGGGAATCGGAAGTAAAACGGCCCAAAGAGTGATACTTGACCTTAAAGATAAAGTGCTGAAATTATACGATTTAGATGAAGTTTCGATGTCGCAAAGCAATACAAACAGGGATGAGGCGTTATCTGCTTTGGAGGTCTTAGGGTTTGTTAGGAAAACTTCAGAAAAACTAGTTGAAAAAATCGTAAAAGAAGATCCGGAAGCTTCTGTTGAAGCAATTATTAAGAAAGCTTTAAAAAACTTATAAAAGAAACTTAAAAACACGAATTGTATGCGTAAGATTTGTATTTTTTTGCTGGTTTTATTTTGTGGTTTTGTATCGCATGCCCAGGTAAATGAAGAAGCCCAGGATACCGTAAAAACCGGTTTTTCTTTAGGAAAAGTCAAAATAAAGGACCCTCAAAGTATCCTCTCGGCCTATACCTATGATCCAGTGACGGATAGGTATATTTATACCAATTCAGTTGATGGGTTTTCCATTAATTACCCCATTATTTTAACTCCAAAAGAATATGAAAGTTTGGTATTGAAAGAATCCATGAGAGATTATTTCAAGAAAAAAACGGATGCAATTGACGGTAAGAAAGAAGGCAGTGAAGAGGCGAAAAAAGATTTGTTGCCCAAATACTACATAAACTCTAGCCTTTTTGAATCCATTTTTGGGAGCAATACAATAGATGTCAAGCCTACCGGTTCTGTGGAAATGGATTTAGGCGCTCGATACACAAAACAGGACAACCCCTCTTTTTCACCAAGAAACAGGTCCAATTTATCTTTTGATTTTAACCAAAGGATCAGTATGAGCTTAATGGGAAAAGTAGGCACGAGACTGAATGTAAATGCCAACTACGACACACAATCGACTTTTGCTTTTCAAAACTTAATCAAATTGGAATATGCCCCTTCAGAGGATGATATTATCCAGAAAATCGAAGTAGGAAATGTTAGTATGCCTCTGAATAGCTCACTGATTAGAGGGGCTCAAAGTTTATTTGGAGTGAAAACTCAATTACAATTCGGAAAAACTACCGTTACGGGCGTTTTTTCAGAACAAAAATCGCAAACTAAAAGTGTGGTGGCCCAAGGCGGAGGAACTATACAGGACTTTGATATGTTCGCTTTGGATTATGATAATGACAGGCATTTTTTCTTGTCTCAGTATTTTAGAAACAAGTATGACGCTTCTCTTAAAAACTACCCGTTCATTGACAGTAGGGTTCAGATTTCAAGATTGGAAATTTGGGTCACTAATAAGCAAACTCGTGTTAATACCAATTCGAATAACTTAAGAAATATCATTGCGCTTCAAGATTTAGGGGAAGCAAAGTTGACAGGTTTAAATGGTGTGGAATTAGAAAATATAGTGGCCGTGGATCCTATTCCTAATGGTTTTTTTAGAACTGCAACAAATTCTCCAACGGATAATACAAACAATAGATATGATCCAGCTTTAATAGATAATATTGATGGTTTGCTTAAAAATGAAATTCGTGAAATTGTAACGTCACAGGCTGGATTTAAGATAGATGTTAGTGAAGGTAGGGATTATTCGAAATTGGAGAATGCAAGGAAATTGACCCCGAATGAATATACATTTAATGCCCAATTAGGATATATTTCGTTGCAACAAAGATTGGCTAACGATGAGATTTTGGCGGTTGCCTACCAATACACAATTGGAGATCAAGTGTATCAGGTTGGAGAGTTTGGAAGCGATGGGATAGATGCAACGGTTGTTACCGGAACAGACGCTTCTCGTGCGATCATAACCCAAAGTTTGATTTTGAAAATGTTGAAGAGCAACCTGACTAATGTCAAAAATCCAGTTTGGAATTTGATGATGAAAAACATTTATCAAATCCCCGGTGCTTATCAGGTGAAACAGGAAGATTTTAGGTTTAATATTCTTTACACTGATCCGTCGCCTTTAAATTATATTACGGAAGTTTCAGGGAGTCCATTTCCGCCCAGCCCATCTCCAGATAATAGAGTCGCGGAAACCCCCTTGCTTAAGGTGTTTAATTTAGACAAACTGAATTATAATAATGACCCCCAAACTGGAGGTGATGGTTTTTTCGATTTTATGCAAGGCATAACTGTTGATTCTCAATATGGCCGAATAATTTTCACCACCAAGGAACCTTTTGGAGAATTGTTGTTTTCTAAATTGTCAAATGGCACTGAGGATTATAATAACGAGAGTAGTTATAACCTAAATCAAAAGAAATACGTGTTCAGAAACATGTACCGCAATACACAATCAGGTGCATTGCAGGATAGTGATAAGAATAAATTCCTTTTAAGGGGTAAATACAAATCGTCAGCTGGTGACGGGATACCTATCGGGGCATTTAATGTGCCAAGAGGTTCTGTTGTGGTTACCGCTGGAGGAAGAATATTGGTTGAAGGTGTAGATTATAGTGTGAACTATCAGCTGGGAAGGGTTCAAATATTGGATCCGTCTTTGCAGGCGTCCAACACGCCCATTAATGTTTCATTGGAAAACAACTCCATTTTTGGTCAGCAAACCAGACGGTTTGTGGGGGTCAACGTGGAACATAAAATTTCGGACAATTTTTTGGTGGGAGGTACTTTCTTGAAGATGACCGAAAAGCCATTCACCCAGAAATCAAGTTTTGGTCAGGAATCGGTGAACAATACTATTTTTGGATTCAACGGTAATTATTCAACGGAGGTTCCTTTCTTGACGCGATTGGTTAATAAATTGCCAAACTTAGATACTGATGTACCTTCAAATCTTTCGATAAGGGGAGAAATTGCCTTTTTGAAACCAGATTCCCCAAAAGCAGATCAGTTTGAAGGAGAATCAACCATTTACGTTGATGATTTTGAAGGGTCTCAATCTACCATTGATATGCGTTCAGCCTACGCTTGGAGTCTTTCTTCAACACCAGACAGAAATGCACGAAGCGCTTATGATTTCAATGCAAATGCAAATGATTTGAGTTATGGTTTTAAAAGGGCCAAACTAGCTTGGTATTCGATTGATCCCGTTTTTTATACCCAAAAACCCGCTGGAATTACAAATAATGATTTGTCTTTCAATAGCACCCGACGCATATATAGCGAAGAACTGTACCCTTTAACGGATATTGCTCAAGGACAATCGCAAGTTATCAATACTTTGGACTTAAGTTACTACCCTTCAGAGAGAGGACCTTATAATAACAACACGAATTTTGAGGCTACCCCTGCCGATAATTTTGGGGGCATTATGCGGTCGTTGAACTCTACGAATTTCGAACAAGGGAATGTGGAATATATACAGTTTTGGGTTCTAGACCCATATGTAGGGATAGGTAAGATTCCTCAAAATAATACGGGCAAAATCTATTTCAATCTTGGGGAAATATCCGAAGATGTTTTGAAAGATGGAAGAAAGCAATATGAAAACGGACTTGGACCTGATCAAATATTGGTAAACCCCAGACCAATTTGGGGTGACGTTCCCGCTTCACAATCTTTAATATATGCCTTTGACGCCAACGCAGCCAACAGGACCAATCAGGATATTGGTTTGGATGGTTTGGCTAATGCCAATGAGGGAGCAGTTTATAATAATTATGCTTCTGAACCAGATCCGGCGGCAGATGATTACAACTATTATTTGAATACTTCGGGCAGCATCTTGGAGCGCTATAAAAATTATAACGGAGTCGATGGAAACTCGGTGGTTGACATTAATAATCCCAATAGAGGGTCATCGACGGTTCCGGATGTAGAGGATATCAATAGGGATAACACGATGAATACGATCAATGCCTATTATGAATATAGCATTGACGTTCAGCCAAACATGGCAATTGGTCAAAATTACATTACGGATATAAGAAACACACAAGTAACATTAGCTAACGGGGAAGTTACGGATTCGCGATGGATTCAGTTTAAGGTACCTGTTACGCAACCGGAAAACACGATTGGAACTATCTCTGATTTTAGATCGATACGTTTTATGAGGATGTTCATGACTGGATTTAATCAAGAGGTGACGGTTCGTTTTGGCGCTTTAGATTTAGTTAGGGGAGAATGGAGAAGATTTACCAATACGCTTGATTTTAAAGATGCAGATGTAACAGATGACAGGACTGACTTGGATGTGTTGGCCGTAAATGTTCAAGAAAATGGTGATAGATGTCCAGTAAATTATATAGTGCCTCCAGGAGTGCAACGTGAACAATTGTATAATAACAATACGCTTATAAATCAAAATGAACAATCATTATCATTAAGAGTTTCAGGAGATGGCCTCGAGCCTGAAGATTCTAGAGCCGTTTTTAAAAATGTAAGTATTGACATGCGTCAATTCAAAAAGTTAAAAATGTTTCTGCACGCTGAGTCTTTGCCAAATGAAATTGCACTTAGGGATGACCAAATGGTCGGTTTTATTCGTTTTGGAAATGATTTTACGCAAAACTTCTACCAGATCGAAATTCCTTTGAAAGTAACAACGCCTTCATCTACAACAGATACGAATTGTTCTGCGTTGAGCGCTGAACTGGTTTGGCCAGAAGCCAATGAAATAGATTTGTCGTTGGCATTGTTGACTCAGTTGAAAATTCAGTCGATGAGTGTTGATTTAAGCACTTTGCCTCTGGATGGAATCTATTATCAAAATGAAGACGAACTTAACCCCGCATTGGCTAACAAACCCAATAAATTGAGATTAGGGATTAAAGGAAACCCTAATTTCGGACTGGTTCGAACTTTGATGGTTGGTGCAAAAAGCAATGAAACGCATCAGGACATCAAAGGGGAAGTCTGGTTCAATGAACTCCGTTTGGCCGACATGGATAATCATGGCGGAATGGCAGCCGTTTTAAGCATAGATTCAAATCTTGCTGATTTTGCCACTGTTTCGGCCACAGGAAAGAAAAGCACGATTGGTTTTGGGGCATTGGAAGAAGGGCCAAACGAGAGAAGACGCGAGGATATTCAACAATATAACATTGTCACCAATGTGAATTTGGGCAAAATGTTGCCGGTTAAATGGGGTATTAATTTGCCTTTTAATTACGCTATTGGCGAAGAAACGATAACCCCGGAATATGATCCTTTTAATCAGGATATCAAACTAAAACAGCTATTGGACAACACCACCGATGCTGAACTGAAAGACAATATCACCAATAGAGCGGTAGATTACACAAAACGTACCAGCATCAATTTTATCGGTGTTAGAAAGCAAAGAAACCCTGAGCAAAAGCAACATGTTTACGACCCGGAAAACTTCACTTTTTCTCAATCCTATAACAAAGTGGAACGACATGATTTTGAAATTGACGATTATCTGGACCAGCAAGCAAATTCATCTGTTGATTATGCATACAGTTTTCAACCGAAACTGGTAGAGCCTTTCAAAAAATCGGAGTTCATGAAAAAGAGTAACTATTTGAAACTACTTAGTGATTTCAATTTTAACTATTTGCCTTCTAATATCTCGTTTAACTCTAATATCAATAGGCAGTACAACCGCCAACAATTTAGACAGGTAGATGTGCAGGGTATTGGACTTGATCCTTTATACAGAAGAAACTTTTCGTTTAATTACCAGTATGGTTTTAATTATAATCTAACTAAGGCTTTAAAATTGAGTTATACGGCCTCGTCCAGTAACATCGTTAAAAACTATTTAAATGAAGATAACGAGCCTATAGACAGTTTCTCGATCTGGGATAGCTATTGGGATATCGGAGACCCTAACCAGCACATGCAGCAGTTGATTGTGAATTATGAAATCCCTATTAACAAAATTCCGGTATTCAGTTTTATAAAAGCTAATTATTCGTACACGGGTGATTACAGCTGGCAACGTGCTTCAAATGCTCTGTCACGAATAGAGATAGAAGGAACGTCTTATAATTTAGGGAACACTGTTCAGAATGCGCGTTCTAATACTTTGAATTCAAGTTTCAATATGGATATGTTGTATAAATATTTGGGGATTTCGTCCGGCGGTAAAAAGGCAGCTGCCAAACCAAAGACAGCGGCTCCTAAACCTGGAGAAAAAGTGGTGAATACCGCAGCTAAGCCTCAAGAGAATGACAATCAGTTTGTTGATGGATTGTTGGGCGTATTAACCAGTGTGAAAAACGTTCAAATTAATTATACGGAGAACAGTGGTACTGTTTTGCCAGGATATACTCCAGGCGTAGGTTTTCTTGGGTCGTCTAGACCTTCATTAGGGTTTATTTTTGGAAGCCAAGACGATGTGAGATACGAGGCGGCTAAAAACGGATGGCTAACCGATTATCAGGATTTCAACCAAAATTTCTCGCAAGTAATAAATAGAATGTTTAAAGCCACTGCAAATGTCGATTTGTTTCCGGATTTTAAAATTGATTTGACGGCAGACCGTTCTTATTCCAAGAATTTTTCAGAACAGTATGATATTTTTGAGGGTCAATATAATCCGCGTTCGCCATATACTTACGGTCTTTTTTCAATATCGACGGTTTTAATAAAAACGTCTTTTTCAGCAAGTGACGAAAATGCTTCTGCGCCATTTGATGATTACAGGAATAATAGACTTGAAGTTGCTAATCGATTGGCAATTGATCGCCAAAAATATGATTCATCTTATGATCCAACTATTATTGATGCGGATGGATTCCCTAAAGGATACGGAAAAAATAATCAAGCAGTGTTGTTGCCGGCCTTTTTGGCGGCTTATTCAGGAAGCGACGCGTCTGGCGTTTCGTTAGGGATTTTCAGGAGTTTTCCAATACCGAACTGGTCAGTTAAGTATAGCGGATTAATGCGATATGATTTATTTAAAAGAAATTTCAAAAGATTTTCTTTGCAGCATAATTATAGGGCTTCATATACAATTAATCAATATCGATCTAATTTTGATAAAACTCTTAATGGGGTGGATGCTAGTGGCAACTTTTTTAATAAAACCATTATGTCGAATGTCAATCTAGTGGAACAATTCGGTCCGCTGATCAGAATGGATTTTGAATTGAAAAGTTCCCTGAAAATACTTACCGAGATCAAAAAAGACAGAGCTTTGTCCATGAGTTTTGACAATAACTTATTGACGGAAGTGAAAGGAATTGAATATGTTGTAGGGCTTGGATATCGCTTTAAGGACGTGATCTTTTCTTCGCGATTGGCGGATAATCCAACAGGCATAATTAAAGGGGACATTAATATGAAAGCTGATTTTTCCTATCGTAATAATCAAACGATAGTTCGATATTTGGATTACGATAACAATCAATTGGCGGGCGGGCAAAACATTTGGTCTTTGAAGTTGACGGCTGATTATTCTTTCAGTAAAAACCTTACGGCTATATTCTATTATGACCATTCATTTTCCAAAGCAGTAATATCAACGTCATTCCCGCTAACGAACATCCGGTCCGGATTTACGCTGCGCTATAATTTTGGGAATTAAATTATAGAATCTAAACTATATTTGAATAGAAGATTGTTACATTTGCCGAACATTAATTCAATTATCAATTATCAATAGTATTTATTATGAATATACCTGCAAATTTAAAGTACACTAAAGATCACGAATGGGTTAGCCTAGAAGGTGATGTGGCAACGGTAGGGATTACCCATTTTGCTCAAAAAGAATTAGGGGATATCGTTTATGTTGAAGTGGAAACATTAGACCAAACTCTTGAAAAAGATGAGGTTTTTGGTACAGTTGAGGCAGTAAAAACAGTTTCTGATTTGTTTCTTCCAGTAGCGGGAGAAATTGTAGAATTTAATGACGCCTTGGAAAGCACCCCGGAAGCAGTGAATGCAGATCCGTATGGTGCCGGTTGGATGATAAAAATTAAAATTTCAAATGTTGCGGATTATGATTCGTTACTTTCAAGTGAGGCTTACAAAGAATTGATTGGTGCTTAAACAAATTTTATTTTGGGCTGCCGTATTGTGGACAGGAATCGTTTTCACCCTTTGTTTAGTCCAGTCGAACAGTCTTCCGGTAATAAGCATTGCGAATCTTGACAAATATATTCACGCTTTTTTTCATTTCGTCTTTACGGCACTGTGGTTTTTATTTTTAATAAGCCATTCGGAAAAGAAAAATATTTTTATGCCATTAATGATTGCATTCATGCTTTCCGTTTTTTTTGGAGTAGCAATTGAAGTGCTGCAAGGGCTATATACAACTACCAGAAGGGAAGATGCCCTTGATGTTGCGGCGAACATTTCAGGTGCAACTTTGGCCGTTTTTATGATCGTCATGTATTATAGAATTAAACCCATAGATAAAAAATAAAATCCTGCTTCGGCGGGATTTTTTGGTTTAAGTAAGAAATATTTTTTTATTCATTATTTAATTTATTGGCTGATTGGATTAGTTTTATTTAATCACTAAATTGGCGCTTTAAGAATTGTGATTTATCAATAATTTTCGTTGGTCAAAAGTAAATGTCTGTATCAAACTGATGCGTATTCAATATGCGTTTTTGTGGACCAATGATTGTCATTGTCGTGAAACTAATAAAACAATGAACATCAAACAATATTTAGATTCGACCTATTTAAAAACGGCCATTCAGGCTGAACTTAACGAAAGCCAAAATCTGGCTGTCGTTAAAAAATTCATCCGAGAAGCCATTGATGAAAAATTCAAGCTTATTATGATTCGGCCCGATATGGTTTCCATGGCCAGAAACATGATTACTGATGCTAATTCGAATGTCGAAATAGGAACGGTAATCGATTTTCCGGAAGGAAAGTCAGGAGTTGAGGCCAAACTTACCGAAGCGAATCAGGCGATTCAGGATGGTGCTGATGATTTGGATTTTGTCTGCAATTATTGGGCATTCAAGGAAGGGAATGTTGACTTGGTAAAAGAAGAGATTCTAAAATGTACGCAACTAGGGCTGGAAAACAACAAAGTTGTTAAGTGGATCATTGAAGTTGCAGCATTAAATGAGAAGCAAATCGTGCAATTGTCCGCTTTGGTGAAAAATGTTGTCGTTTCTAATTTTAAAGAGAAAGATTATGCTTCCGTCTTCGTGAAATCGTCAACGGGATTTTATAAAACTGAAAACGAATTGCCTAACGGCACAACAGTTTCATCCATAATATTGATGTTAGAAAACGCATCGCCACTTCCCGTAAAAGCTGCGGGTGGTGTAAGGACTTATCAAGAGGCTTTGGAAATGATTCGTTTAGGTGTAAAACGAATAGGCACATCCGGTGCAAAGGCAATCGCCAGCGGGGAAAGCACACAATCAGGGTACTAAACTTTCAATCAAAAGCAACATGACAAAAGGTTTGTTAATTTTATGTTTATCATTTTTTTCTTTTTTTTCCTATTCCCAAAACGGAAATAATAATTCACCTCAATCAAATTTGCCTGAGCGATTTCCTGTCTTTCCTAAATGTGAAAACTTAGAGTCGACAGCATTGGAGAAGTGTTTTTACAATGAAGTGCAGGACTTGGTTTTTCAAAACTTTGTTGTGCCGGAAAATCTGATGAAAAACAATTTTCAGGGAAGTGTAAAGGTGCTTTTTGAAGTGGACAGTAATGGGGTTTTTAAAGTGATTTATGTCAACGCGGTCGACGAGGATTTAATAGCGGAAGCGAAAAGGGTTTTTGCGAAGTTCCCGAAAATCACTCCAGCTACCTACAACGGAAAGCCGACGTATGCGCAGTACAATATCACGTTCTCCATTCCGTTGAAGAACTCAGAAACAATCGCAGCGGAAGCGCTTGCGCGTGTTGATGTTTTGCAAAACACTACAAAACAGCTTACGGAACTTGATAGCATAGTCTATAAAAAATATAATAATCCTGAGTTTGAAAGTCATTTAAACATTCCGTTTTCGCATAGTTATTATGCGCAGTTTGACGCTTCTTTAAATCAAGTGGGCAGTAACAATCACACCGCCTCAAAACCATATACTTATCTGGAGGTTGCCAAATATTATGATCTTAAGGCAGTCAATGAAAAACTTAAGAAAAAGGTGTCCGGTTGGTGGGCCAGAAAATTATGGAATGAAAATGCTGTCGAAATCCAAGGGGAAGATTATTGGTTTACTTTAAACCCGATTTTGGATTTGCAACTTGGTAAAGCTTCACATAGCGATGTGTCTTATACTTATGTGAACACCCGTGCGCTTAATTTCCGTGGGGGTTTGGGCGACAAACTTAATTTCACAACGACTGTTTTTGAAAGTCAGGGGCGTTTTGCTGATTATTTTAACCGTTATGCTGAGTCGATACGACCGGCTGGAGGCAACCCGGCGATTATTCCCGGGATTGGAATCGCTAAAGATTTCAAGACGGATTCGTATGATTTTCCTTTGGCGGAAGCCAATATCACTTTTGCTCCAAGCAAGCATATCGATGTGCAATTGGGTTATGGCAGAAATTTTATTGGTGACGGATACCGTTCTTTATTCGAAAGTGACGGCGCCAGTCCGTATCCGTATTTTAAAATAAACACTAATTTTTGGAAAATCAAATACACCAATACCTATATGTGGTTAAAGGATGTACGTCCGGAAGTTACTCTGGAAAGAACGTATGCGACGAAATTTATGGCAAACCATTATTTGAGTTGGAATGTGTCCAATAAATTGAATATCGGTTTGTTTGAATCGGTGATTTGGACAAATACGAACGACAGGGGTTTTGATGTCAGTTTCGTTAATCCTATTATCTTTTATAGGTCCGTCGAGTTTGCTTCATCAGCCAGGACCGGAAATGCGTTATTAGGTCTTTCCTATAAGTATAAATGGAGTAACCAAATCAATTTCTATGGGCAATTTCTTTTGGATGAATTTTCTCTTGGGGATGTCAAAAGTGGCGATAACAGTTGGAAAAATAAATTCGGATACCAGCTAGGCGTTAAGTATTACAATGCATTTCATGTTGATAATTTGTTGTTGCAACTGGAATACAATCACGTGCGTCCCTATGTGTATTCACATAGTGTACCTATTACTAATTACGGTCATAACAATCAGAACATAGGACATCAGTGGGGCGGAAATTTCAAGGAGCTGATCGCAATTGCCCGCTATCACGAAGGTAGATATTTTGCCGATGTAAAAATAACCGCGGGTACACGCGGGCTGGATTTTGACACTGCCGAAGACAGTTATAACTACGGAGGGAACATCTACAAGGATTATGATGAAAATAGACCTTTTGATGCGGGGGTAAAGGTAGGACAAGGGAATAAAACGGCCGTTTTTATAGCCGATATTCAGGCTGGCTATTTGATCAATCCCGCAACTAATTTAAAACTGTTCGGAAGTTATATATACAGGAGTTTTGACCCTACTATGAATACGGCCACCACTTTTAATCAGAGTACGAACTGGTTCACATTGGGATTGAGGGCGGACGTTTTTAATTGGTATTTTGATTATTAGGGTACTGTCCTGAAATTCAAATGGCTTCAATGATAAATTGAATCGTCGATTTTGTAGTTGCAGGCATTGTGTTTCTCCATCGATATTAGTGAAAAAAAATCCAATTTCTACAATCTAAATTCTACATGTAATGTGTACCTTTGCAGCAGTTTTGTAAAACCTAATGAAAACCGCATTGAATACTACGTCAAATACATTTTCCCTTAAAACGGTTTTTTTGGATTTTAAAGAAATCACGAAAGCGGGACTGGCCATCAGTGTTTTATTTTCCTCTATTGCGGGATATTTTCTGGGTTTTAATGATGAGCATCCGTTTCAGTGGTCTGTTTTGATAATGCTTGCCGTTGGCGGCTACTGCATGGTAGGGGCTTCGAATGCTTTCAATCAAGTCATTGAAAAAGATTTGGACGTTTTGATGAACAGAACCAAGAATAGACCTGTTCCGGCCGGAAGAATGTCTCCCACTGCCGCATTGTTAGTAGCTAGCTTATTGACTATAATTGGAGTCGGTCTTTTATATATGATTAATCCCAAAACAGCAATGTTTGGTGCGATTTCTATATTTTTATATACAAGTGTTTACACTCCGTTAAAGACAATAACGTCTTTGTCTGTTTTTGTCGGCGCTTTCCCGGGCGCAATCCCTTTTATGTTAGGTTGGGTTGCCGCAACGGGTGATTTTGGAATAGAGGCAGGAACTTTGTTTTTGATACAGTTTTTTTGGCAATTTCCGCACTTTTGGGCTATTGGTTGGTTTTTATATGAAGATTACGAAAGAGCGGGATTTTTCATGCTTCCTACAGGGAAAAAGGATAAAGGCACTGCATTACAAGTTATTTTATATACCGTTTGGCTAATTATAGCTTCATTATTGCCTTCTTTTGGCTATACGGGAAAATTGTTTATATCCCCTATCGCCGCTATCCTAGTTTTTTTACTGGGCCTATGGATGCTTTACTATGCGGTGCAACTATACAAATTGAGAAGCGCAAAAGCGGCAAGAACCTTGATGCTAGTGAGCGTTTCGTATATCACTTTGTTACAATTCGTTTATATAATTGATAAATTTTTGAGATAATTATGGAGGTTATAATGACAAAAGACGAGCATAAGGCGAGGACGGCAAGATCATACAAATTGATATTGTTGTTTGCTATGGTTAGTATGACCATGATGTTTGCGGGGCTTACAAGCGCTTTCGTAGTAAGCAAATCTAGAGTGGATTGGTTGAAGGATTTTGAATTGCCCTCTGCCTTTTATTACAGTACCCTTGTGATTATGGGATGCAGTATTACTTTTCATTTGGCTAAAAAAGCCGTTCAAAAAGACAATAAAAGTGCCACTACTACATTTCTTTTCGCTACTTTAGCCTTAGGAATATTGTTTGTGGTTTTGCAGTTCGTAGGGTTCGGCCAGATTGTAAAAAATGGCTATTATTTTACGGGAACGGAGAGTTCAATTACAACGACATTTCTTTATATCGTAACGGTTGTGCACTTGATTCACCTTGCTGGGGGATTGATTTCGCTTCTGATTATAATTTATAATGATTTTAAACAAAAATACAATTCGACTCAAACTCTTGGAATAGAACTAGGTGCGATGTATTGGCACTTTCTTGATTTCTTGTGGATTTATTTATTTGTATTTTTATATTTCTTTAAATAAGAAAAAAACGTAATTTTGGGAACTTTTTAACGAATAACTTTTATGGAAGCGACAGTTACTACTGCAAATAGTGAAGAAAAAACTTGGGGAGGCGGCAATGAGCCAATGGGAGCAAGTTATGGTAAATTAATGATGTGGTTTTTTATCGTGTCAGATGCCTTAACGTTCTCTGGATTTTTAGCAGCCTACGGTTTTTCTAGATTTAAATTTATCGAAACATGGCCTTTGGCTGACGAAGTGTTTACTCACTTTCCATTTATGCACGGTGTGTCTGCACCCATGTATTATGTGGCGTTGATGACTTTTATTTTGATTTTTTCGTCTGTAACAATGGTTTTGGCTGTTGATGCAGGTCATCAAATGAAAAAGAACAAAGTTGTTGTTTATATGTTTTTAACCATTATCGGTGGTATGATCTTCGTAGGGTCACAAGCTTGGGAATGGAAAAATTTCATAAAAGGGGAATATGGTGCAATCGAGACAAAAGGAGGTAGTTTGCTTCAGTTTGTTGACAAAGATGGAAAGCGTGTTGCGCTTGCTGATTTTGCGGCGACTTTGCCTGTGGAGAGAGAGCAATTGAATAGGAATAAAGCAACGTGGTTCATGAGTGAATCTTCTTTGCCGTCCTATACGGTAGCTGAAGTTCAGGCTGGTTTCAAAGCGCATCCAGATTTGTTGATACGTACAGAAGTTATTTATGAGGCGGATGAGGCAACTAAGAACGATGCTACAATCAATCATGATTTAACTAAAATTAAGCACAAAACAATCCTGACGAGAGAGGAATCCATGTTGAGATTAGGGCAAGCGACCTATGTTGTTGAAGGTGCGAATTTGACAAGAAATGAATACGGTAGTAAATTATTCGCTGATTTCTTTTTCTTTATAACAGGTTTTCACGGTTTTCACGTTTTTTCAGGGGTGATTATTAATATCATTATCTTTTTTAATGTGCTTCTTGGAACATACGAAAAAAGAGGGAGTTATGAGATGGTAGAGAAAGTTGGGTTATACTGGCACTTTGTCGATTTAGTTTGGGTATTTGTATTTACAGTATTCTATCTAGTTTAATTTTTAAAGATTATTATTATGTCACACGAACACGAATATGTATCAAATACCAGCAGAATCTGGAAAGTTTTCGGAATCTTATCAGCTGTTACAATAGTTGAGGTAATTTTAGGGATACTAAAACCGGAGGCCTTACACCTAAATCATTTTTTAGGGATGAACTTGCTTAACTGGATTTTTTATGCGCTGACTCTATATAAAGCGTATTATATTGTATATGCGTTTATGCATATGGAAGGGGAAAGAAGCAGTCTGAGATATGCCGTTGTTTTACCGGTTATATTCTTAATATTATATTTGCTTTTCATTCTTTTGACTGAAGGTAATTATATTTATGGGGTTTTTAAAGATTCCACTATCAAATGGAATTTTTAACAATATATTAATTCAAAAAAAGGGTATCCGTCGCGGCGGATGCCCTTTTTTATTTTATTTTTGTGTCCTAAATGACATATCCACCATAATGAAAAAAAATATAGTTCTTTTTGTTCTTTTTGTATTGCCAATCGTTGCCTATCTTTTTTTTGCGTCCGGTGTTAATGGCTTTACGAAATTACCCGTAATCACCCCTAAAATCGCTGATTTTGGAAATTGGGAATCTTTAAATAATGAAAAAGTTAGTTTAGACAATAAAATCACTATTTTAGGTTTTGCCGGTTCTGAGGTTTTAAAGCACAGAGGAAATCTATTTAACCTTAACGAAAAGATCTATCAGCGGTACCATACCTTTAAGGACTTACAATTTGTCATGATTTGCCCTTTAGGAACAGAAGATGATATTAAGAAAATCATGGATGCGCTGGACGAATTTACTGATGTTTCTCAATGGCATTTTGTTTTTACTACGCCAGACCAAATTAATCGATATTACGGGGAGTTAAAATTAGTTGGAAAACTTGATGAATACTCGGGTACTTCAGATGTCTATATTGTTGACAAGCAACGAAATCTTAGAGGCAGAAAAGAAAAGAAAGGCCATAAGGAGGGGTATGATACTTTTCATCCCGCCGAGTTGAGTAATGAGATGTTAGATGATTTTAAGGTTATTCTATATGAATACCGCGCTGCGCTCAAGAAAAATCACAATGCCACAAAAAAACTTTAAAGTTATAGTTTATGTTTAAAAACAAATCTTACATCGGGATTTCATTCGTAATTCTCATTTTCGGAATTTACGCAGTTCCTAAGATTGTATCCAGAATGCAAAACAATGAGATTGTAAAGGGAGCGCGCTTGGACATGGTAACGGGTGCAAACAGTGAAGCTGATAAGTTGACGAAAATAGGCCCTGCACCCAAGTTTGAATTGATCAACCAGGACAACGTAAAAATCAGTAATGAAACATATAAGGGAAAAGTATATGTATTGGAGTTTTTCTTTACCACATGTCCCTCAATTTGTCCAAAAATGAATCAAAGCATGCTGTTGATTGAAAAAACATTTTTCGGCAATCCTAATTTCGGTATAGTTTCAATCACCATAGACCCGTCTCACGATACGCCTTCGGTTTTGAAAGATCACGCCGAGTTATTGGGGGTTAAATCCTCAAATTGGAATTTTTTAACAGGCGATAGGGAATACATTTTTAATTTAGCCAACAAAGGCTTTAACCTGTACGCGGGGGAGAATAGTGATGTAAAGGGTGGTTTTGAGCATTCGGGATTATTTGCTTTGATAGACAAAAACGGAAATATTCGTTGCAGAAAAGACGATTTTGGTAATCCTATCTTATACTACGATGGATTGGATAAAAAAGGGGTAAGAGATATTCAACAAGATATAAATGTGCTTTTAGAAGAATAAATGTTATGAGAGATCAAAATTTGGAGCAAAAATATAATAAATGGATTATTCTTTTATCAGTTGCAATTCCTCTGGTTGTCGTTTTGCTTTTTAGTGTTAATTTGAAAAAAATGGGTTTCGCGGTGGAGCCACTTAGTTTTCTTCCACCCATTTATGCTTCGATAAATGGACTTACGGCAGTACTGTTAGTGTTCGCCGTGTTGGCAATAAAAAACGGAAACAGGAAATTGCATGAGCGCTTGATGAAAATGGCAGTAGGATGTTCTGTTGCCTTTTTGGGGATGTATGTGGCCTATCACATGACTTCAGATTCAACAACTTACGGAGGGGAGGGAGTCGTAAAGTATATTTATTATTTTATATTGGTTACGCACATTGTTTTATCAGTTGTAATCATTCCTCTAGTTTTGATAACCTATGTTCGCGCGCTGGCACAAGTATTCGATAAACATAAAAAAATTGCCAAAATAACCTTTCCTATTTGGTTGTACGTCGCGATTACGGGCGTTGTGGTTTATTTAATGATATCTCCTTATTATGTTTAAAATAAATAAATTACAAGCTTCTTTATTCGCTTTATGCCTCTTTGTTCTTTCCGTTTCCGCAAATGCGCAATGCGCAATGTGTCGGGCTGCACTGGGTGGTGAAGGTAATAAAGCCCAGGCACAGGCAGTCAATGACGGAATCGTGTATTTGATGTTGATTCCTTATGTTTTAGTGGCCGGTATTGGTTTTGCCGTATATAGATTATACAGAAAAAAGAAATCGGAGTAACTTTTCGGTATTTACTTCAAGCCGTCGACTGAAATATTAATTTCTCCCTTTACCGTAATAAATGCAATAATCGCATTTTTCGTCAGTTCGATTTTTTGAAATCGAATGTCTTCCATTTTTCCGTTAACAAATACTCCGGGCATTGGCGAATAGTTGTTTAGGTAGCCCATCATAGTTTGCTTTCCTTCTTCAAGATTAGGTTGAATGGAATAACGGCAGCTTTGTTGAATTTTTCTTAAAACAATGCCTTGTGCAAGCCAATTTGCCGCTCTCATCAACTTATCTTTGGTGTCTAGGACATAATCAAGTTTGTCGAAATAAATTTCTTTTGTATCATCGGCGTATTTTGGGAATCCAGACAAATAGATTTTTCCGTTTATGGAGCCAAGCAAATCTAATGCAATAACGATTTTACCGTCTTTATGCCAGATCGACACATCTTGAACTTTTACTTTCTTAGAACCCGATTCAAATTCTTGACCTGCAAAATTCTTGCGAATTATCTTTGATGCATCTTGATAGGTAGATACTGCTACAATATTGGCCGAAATTTGGTTAGGGATTTTAATGGCGGGTTTTAATGTGATTTTAGTGGCGTCAAATTTTGTTTCCGGTTGCCTTCCGATCAAGGTTTCCATGGTGCATTTCATTCCCATTTGTAATACAAAAGCATCCTCTTTCAGTTTCGCTGCAGTCGAGTATATTTCGATTGGTACAATTCGAAGCCAGCTTTCATAATCTTCATTCATCTGAAAAGGGACAGATGTTTTTTCTAAGGCAGTCAATACATTGGGTTTGAAATCCATTGATTTTTCAATGGCTTCGTCAATTTTTCTTTCTATTTTCGATTTAAACAATTTTACGGCCGGATTTATTAAGAAAGTGACTGGTACATTTTTTCCAAAAACTGTCATTGTCGGGCTTTCATTCCGTTCTAGCGATTTTAGCTCGGTACGTGTTTTTAATTGCCAATTATTCAAGGCAACGTCACTTGTCAAAGTAACAATACCGTTCAAATTGAATTCTCTTGTATTGTAAAGTTCAACTCCCATTGTTTTTGTGCCGATTCTATATTTAACGATTGCCTTCAAAGGGAGAATAGTTTCTATTTTTTCGCCTGAAGCGGCATTGTTATTTCGGATTGTGATAGGGGCGAGTTTCCAGATTTTGAGTTCAATATCGTCATCGTCTATGTTATTGTCTTCATAGATTAGCCCATTTAATAGCGAATTGGTTTTGTTCTCGATATCTTTCAGTTTGACGCTAACGGGCAGGTTTATAAAGGAAGGGCTGTTTTCGTATACTATGGGGGTTGCATCGTCTGCTTCTGGTTTTAAGGTGTTGATTTGTTGCGAAGTGGAGCAAGCGAAAAAAGACAGTAAACCTAAAATTAAAATTAGGGATGAAACGTGCTTTGGCATTTTTTTTAATTTGATTTCACAAAATTAACAAAACAAATATATTTTTCAGATATTTTGTAACAAATGCATTTTTTAATTGTCTTATAGTTTTTATAAGATAAGCAAAGTGATTGAATATTTTGTGTATTTATTCTCTATCTTAAATGGAAAAAGTTAATTTTGTGTAGTGGCTAAGCTACATATTCAGCCAAAATATATGGGAAATAAAATTTATTATAGCTTGATTCTCTTATTGCTTTGCAGCATTTCTTTTCAAGCGCAAACTAAGAAATGGACGTTAAAGGAATGTGTAAATTATGCTATACAAAACAATATTTCAATAAAGCAGACTGCGTTAGATACTGAAACGGCTACTATTGATAGAAAAGGAGCGATAGGGAATTTTTTACCTTCATTAAATGCTAATGCAAGCCATTCCTGGAATATAGGTCTGAACCAAGATATCACTACTGGGCTTCTGCAAAACAAAACGACTCAGTTTACGTCTGCAGGAGCGAGCGTAGGAGTTGATATCTACAGGGGATTGCAAAATCAAAATACGCTGAGGAAAGCTAATCTTGCTATAGTGGCTTCAAAATACCAGTTATTGAAAATGCAAGAGGACATTGCGCTTAACGTTGCGAATGCTTTTTTACAGGTGCTTTTTAGTAAAGAAAACCTGAAAGTGCAGAAAGATCAATTGGCCATCAATGAAAAACAATTATTGCGTTCGCAAGAATTAGTCCAGGCAGGCTCTATTCCCAGGGGTGATTTATTAGATGCCAAAGCGACCGTGGCCGCTGACAATCAAAAATTAATTGCCGCTGATAACGCATTGTTGATTTCGAAATTAAGTTTATCCCAATTATTGCAATTAAAGGATTTTGAGAATTTTGATATCGAGGATGGTACTGAAGTAAAGGACGAAAACAACATCTTGGCACAAACTCCATCGTCTATTTACGACAAAGCCAAAGAAAGTAGAACAGAGCTTAAAATCGCACAAACCAATTTGGAAATTGCCGCGAAAAATGTAGCTATCGCAAAGGGAGGTTTTCAACCTACTTTACAAGGTTTTTATAATTTCAACACTCGAATTTCGTATGCTGACATTGCACTGAGAGACAGTAATGGAGCAGTTATAGGTGTACAGTCTGCACCACCGTTTTGGGATCAGTTCAGCGATAATAAGGGACAGTCTTTTGGGGCGCAATTGAGTATTCCAATCTTTAACGGGTTCTCAGCCAGAAACAATGTGGAGCGGTCCAAAGTAAATCTGGAGAAATCCAAAATTGCGCTTGAGCAGCAAGATTTGAATCTTGAGAGAAATGTCTACACCGCATTTACGGATGCCAAAGGAGCATTAAATGCTCACGAGTCTTCGCTGATCGCTTTGGAATCCAGACAGGCTGCGTATGACTATGCCAAAGAAAAATACGATGTGGGTTTGATGAATTCTTTTGACTTAAATCAATCACAGACCTTACTGTCGAATGCGCAATCTGAAGTCCTCAGATCGAAGTACGATTATATATTTAAAATTAAAATATTGGAATTCTATTTTGGAATCCCTATCATTAAAAATTAATTAAACATGTCAAAAAAAACAATTTATCTGTTAATAGGTGGTGCTGTTGCATTAATCGCCTTATTAATAGTCCTTTCAAAAACGGGTGTTATTGGTAACAAGGATAAAGGTAAGGAAGTGGAGATTGCCACAGTTACCACTTCAACGATTGTGGAGACGGTATCGGCTACCGGGAAAATCCAACCCGAAATTGAAGTTAAAATTTCATCTGAAGTTTCTGGAGAAATTATTTTATTGCCGGTAAAAGAAGGGCAAGTAGTTAAAAAGGGGGACTTGTTGGTTAAGATAAATCCGGATTTATATACTTCCGGGTACAACCGATCCGTTTCAAATTTATCAGGAACAAAAGCGGGTCTAAGCCAAGCCGATGCGCAGTTTAATGAAGCCAAATCCAGTTATGAAAGGAATAAGGTTTTATTTCAAAAGGGGATTATTTCAAAGTCGGATTGGGACAAATCAATTTCTTCTTTCGAAGTTGCGAAAGCGAGCAAACAATCCGCTTATTTTAATGTGCAAAGCGCTTCAGCTTCGGTAAATGAAGCCAGAGACAACTTGGGAAGAACAATTATCTATGCTCCTGCTGACGGTACAATTTCGGTGCTGAACGTTGAGTTGGGTGAACGGGTATTGGGAACACAACAAATGACGGGAACCGAGATTCTGAGGGTCGCTAACCTTAACAACATGGAAGTTGAAGTCGATGTGAACGAGAATGACATCGTTAAGATAAAAGTAGGAGATTTTGCCAAAGTTGAAGTCGACGCTTATTTGAAAAAACAATTCAAAGGAGTTGTTACCAGTATTTCGAATTCGGCAAGCAGCGCACTGACGGCAGATCAGGTAACCAATTTTAAAGTAAAAATAAGAATATTGAAGGAATCCTATCAAGACCTATTGGTCGGGAAACCGAATGCATATTCCCCATTCAGACCTGGGATGACCGCGACGGTTGACATTATAACCAAGACAAAGAAAAATGTTTTGTCAGTACCGATTAGTTCGGTAGTTGTGAAATCTGACACTGCTGCAGTTAAAGAGATAAAAATGCCAGAGGAGATCGAGGAAAAAAATGCAGCCCCTAAAAGCGACAAAAAATACGAATGTGTTTTTGTGAAAGTGGGCGATAAGGCTAAAATACGAATCATAAAAACGGGTATTCAAGACGATGCCAACATTGAAGTTATAAGCGGTCTAAAAAAAGGAGATGTTGTGATTACAGGTCCTTATACTACAGTTGCTAAAGAACTCAATTCTGGTGACTTGGTCTCCGAGAAAACGGATAAGCCAAAAAAATAAAAATGTGCCTGATTTGGATCACAATCCAAAAAAGCACTGAGATTAATATCATAAATAATAAAGATTGGATTATATTCTCAACATAGAAACATCTACTAAAAATTGTTCCGTATCCATTGCCAAAGCGGGTAAGACCATAATTTGCAATGAAATTGCGGAGGAAGGATATTCTCATGCGGAAAGATTACACGTTTTTATAGAGAAAAGTTTAAAAGAAGCGGGAATAACCCATAAAGATTTATCGGCTATTGCCGTAAGTCAGGGGCCAGGTTCTTACACGGGACTTCGTATCGGTGTTTCGGCCGCTAAAGGCTTGTGTTTTGCGTTAGACCTCCCATTGATTGCTGTTGACACATTGCAAGTATTGGCTTCACAGCTGAACATTCCAAGCGGATTGATCGTTCCAATGATTGATGCCCGCAGAATGGAAGTGTACAGCGCTATTTTTACTGCAAATTTAGAACGACTTAGGGACGTGCAGGCTGAAATCATCAGTGAGAGTTCATTTGACAATTTTCAAGAAACGCTTTATTTTGTTGGCGATTGCGCTGAAAAGTGCGAATCTGTTTTAACCAAGGGTAATTTTGTCTTCTTGGAAGAAATCAGATACCCTTCGGCAAAAGAAATGAGCGCAATCAGCTTTGAAAAATATAAAAAAAACGACACCGTCGATGTCGCCTATTTTGAACCTTTTTATTTGAAAGATTTTTTGATAACTACTCCAAAAAAACAATAGAATGCCTGATTGATTGCTATTAAGTGGTAGCCGCGGAAAATTCCTTAACGTAGGGTTGTATTACAATGCCGGCAGCGTCAAAAGCGATCTTGCAATTTTCCAATGTTTCCGTAAATACAATACCGAAATCCTCGTTGTTTGCCCATGGCCTAACGGCCAATTGAATGGCGCTATCGGTCAAGTTTTTCACGAAAACTTCCGGTTGGGGAGTTTGAAGCACTTTTGGGTTACTGTTTAAAACCTGCATGATCAAATCTTTCGCTTCTTTGATGTTGGAACCGTAAGAAATAGAAAACGTTAGATCAGCCCTTCGGTATTTTTGCAAAGAGTAATTGATGATGGTACCGTTAGATAAAATTCCATTGGGGATAAATACGGTCTGATTGTTTGCTGTCGTTAATTTGGTTACAAAAATTTGTATTTCACTAACGTTTGCTATGATTCCCTGAGCTTCTATTAGATGCCCCACTTTGAAAGGCTTAAAGAGGATGATCAGCATGCCACCGGCGAAATTCGAGAGTGATCCTTGGAGGGATAGTCCTACCGCAAGACCCATGGCTCCCAGAATGGCAACAAAGGAGGACGTCTCAATCCCGAGATTTGAGATAAACGTAACAAATAATAATACTCTCAGAACCCAAAGTAAGATATCAGCCAGAAATTTAGTCAAGGTCGGGTCTAATTCCCTTTTAATCATAACTTTTCTAATTAGTCTATTGATTAGTCTAATAGTATAAAGACCAATAAATAAAATGAGAAAGGCTGAAATCAATTTTGGAGAATAGTCAATTAAAGTTTTAACAAATGTAGTGGCGTAACTGGCTACATAATCTGGGCTTAAGGTCATTTTTTTAGTAATAAAAAAACCTTCTATCGTAGAAGGTTTATGTTTATGATGCAAAAATACAAATTAATTCTTTTTGAATAGATTAATCGGCATCCTCTTCTATTTTATTTGTCCTGTCATCGGAAGTTCTTTCTTTTACGTTTTTAATTACATCACTTAAGGCATCAGTTGCTTTTTCGGCATAATCGCTTATAGTCTCTTTTGCATCTTCGGTAAAGGCCTCTGCTTTTTCAATCAAGGGTTCTGATGCTTCTTTTACTTCTTTAAATTTCTCCTCTACAAATGTTTCTGCTTTTTCAAGGTATGGCTTTGCGGTTTCTTTGGCATGTTCTGCCGCGATTTCGGCTTTGTCGGCCAATTCATTTGTAGTTTTTTTGGCTGAGCCAAATAAATTTTTAAAAAATGTTGATAGTCCCATGGTTTTTCAAGTTAAATTAGGATACAATAGTAAGCATTTTTTTCTTATGGTTGCACTGTTAGAATAGTAATAGTTTGTTGATAGTCAGCCGTTGGCGAAAAGTTACTCTATTGTAAAAAGAAAAAAGCGTTTCCGGAGAAACGCTTCTTTTCTTTTTACAATAGAGTTATTCGAGTTCGAATGTCACTTTAAGAGTTACTCTATATTCCGATATTTTACCATCGCTTACCGCGGCACTTTGGTCTTTCACATATACCGAACGTATGTTTTTTACAGATTTTGATGCTTTAGTAATTGCTTTTTGTGCTGCATCTTCCCAACTACTATTTGAACTGGAAAGTAATTCAATAACTTTTAATACTGACATAATTTCTATTTTTTAGTTAAACATAAATTTAACCAAAATATTTATAATTACATTGAAAAAGAGGTTAATAAAATTATAATATTAACAAAATCAGCATTTTGACGGTGATTTATTTATGCATTAACCGCCTCTACTTGAATTTTCTCATCATTTAGCATACTTTTTAGCATATTCTCGATACCTGATTTTAAAGTAAATGTTGAAGAGGGACAACCACTGCATGCACCCTGAAGGATTACTTTTACGACCTTATTTTCCTCGTTGTACGAATCAAAAATAATATTACCACCATCGGCTGCAACTGCAGGTTTTACATATTCTTCAAGAATATTGATAATCTGTTGTGAGGTAACGTCCAGTTTGTCAAACTCTTCATTTTTGCTTTTTTCTTGATGCTCTTTGGCGATAATAACGCTTTCATCAAGAACAATTCCTCCATTTTCAATATACTGCTTAATGAAGCTCCTTAATTCCAATGTTATTTCTTCCCAGTTATTCACTTCGTATTTGGTAACTGAAATGTAATTTTCATCAATGAACACTTCTTTCACATATGGGAATTTGAACAATTCTTTTGCCAAGGGGGAAGGGGCAGTTTGGTCGATGTTTTTAAATTCCATCGCGTTTTTAGTTAGCATTCGGCTAACAACAAATTTTAATGCTGCAGGGTTCGGCGTCGTTTCGCCATAAACGGTTATAGGTTGTTTTTTTGTTTTATTTTCTTCAACCGTAATGATGGTGCCGCCATTGTTTACGAATGCGTCAATTTGTTCTGCGACAGCGTCTTTAACGTCCTCCCATTCCACAATGCTATATTTTTCTATGGCAATAAAATTTCCCGAGATATAAACCGTTTTTACAAAGGGTAAGTGAAATAATTGTTGGGTTAGTGGAGATGCTTTGGCTTCGTCTATGTTTTTGAACTCATAGCTTTCATTTTGGGTGATGAAATCTTCGAATTCAAACTTTAGTATAGTTGGGTTTTGCGTTTCTTTTATGGTAACTTTTGTCATAACTTTTGTAAATTTTTACAAATTTAGTAAAGTTATTTTCTACGAATAACTATATTTGATATAATAATGAATAAATTAACTTTATCTTAGTTGTTTAGATGAATTTCGATAGACCTTTTCTTCTGCTTAATGTTTAATTTTAAATAATAGTATCTCAATGCATATCAAAATTAAAATTTTACTAGCATTTTTTTTTGTAAGCTCTTACTCTTTTTCACAAGAGGGAATCCCAGTTTATTCGGATTATTTGGCGGATAACTATTATTTGATTCATCCTTCGATGGCCGGTGCCGCAAATTGCGCCAAAATTAGACTTACTGCTAGGAAACAGTGGTTTGGTCAGGAAGATGCACCTGAGCTTCAAACCCTGAGTTTTAACGGAAGGGTTACTGAAAAAGCAGGGGCGGGAATCATTCTCTTTAACGATAAAAATGGCTATCATTCTCAAAAGGGGGCGAAATTGACGTATGCTTATCACCTGATGTTCTCGAGGGATGAAATTGATTTGAATCAATTGTCGTTTGGTATAAGTGCTGGTTTGATCCAGAGTCAATTAGATGAGACCAGTTTTTTGCAATCGGGGGATTGGGATCCAATTATTGACGGAACGGTTGTGCAGAAAGATTCCTATTTCAATGTTGATTTTGGTGCGTCTTATAATTTTTTGGATTTTTATGTCCATGGGACCATTAAAAATGCAATAGAAACCAGAAGGGATATTTATACCGAATACGAAAGTGATAATTTAAGGAAATACCTGTTGAGCGCAGGTTATGTTTTTGGGGACAGTGACCGAATTTTATTGGAACCATCCATATTGTTTCAAATGGTTGGTAAAACCAAAGAGAAATCCATCGATATAAACATGAAAGCTTACAAAAACATGGATTTTGGAAGACTCTGGGGTGCGCTTTCTTACAGAAGAAGCTTCGACGGGGCCGAATATATTGATGGGAATGGGGTTTCGAAACAAAAATTGCAATACTTTACTCCGATTGTGGGGGTGAATTATAAGGATTTTATGGTTGCCTATACCTATTCGCACGTAACGGGGCCTGTGAAGTTTGATACTGGCGGCTATCATCAGATTACTTTGGGGGTAAACTTGTTTTGCAAACCGGTAAAATATGTATGCGAATGCCCAGCCATTAATTAATCCTAATTTATTATAATGTTAATAAAATCTGTCAATGGGAAAACCCCGGTAATACCGGAAGATTGTTATGTAGCCGAGAATGCGACGATTGTTGGGGACGTGAATTTTGGCAATTCTTGCAGTGTTTGGTTTAACGCAGTTATCAGAGGCGATGTGAATTTTATTAAAATTGGGAATAAGGTAAATATCCAAGATGGGGCTGTAATACATTGCACTTACAAAAAGCATCCCACCATTATAGGGAATAACGTGTCAATCGGGCACAATGCCATCGTTCATGGTTGCACTGTACACGATAATGTTTTGATAGGAATGGGAGCCATAGTGATGGATAATTGCGTAATCGAAAGTAATTCCATTGTTGCTGCAGGAGCTGTAATTACACAAAACACCGTGGTCGAATCCGGTTCGATTTGGGCTGGTGTTCCCGCTAAAAAGGTTAAAGACATTGATCAATCTAATTTTGCGGGAGAAATTGCTCGTATTTCAGATAACTATGTGATGTATTCCAATTGGTTTAAGGAAGAGTAGTTTTAGAAGAACTAAAAATCCTTTTCAATAACTTCATATTTATTCTCGAGAATTCCCCTGAGCACTTTTGGATTTGTGTTGGTATAGAAAACGGACTCGTTTTCTTTGGTTGACGATAAGCCTACTTCCTCTCTCAAAACACTCTGTGTTTGTTTAGCTACCGCTCTACCTGAATCAATAATCTGGATGTGGTCCGGAAGTATTTTTTTTATTTGAGGAATCAAATAGGGATAGTGGCTGCAACCCAGTACTAAATAATCGATATTAGCTTCAATCATAGGAGTTAGGTAAGAGTGTAGTAGTTTTTCCATCTCCGGGGTGTTCATATTACCGCTCTCAATTAGTTGTACTAAACCATGACCCACTTGCTCTACTATTTTGGTGTCATGAAACATCTCAGTGGTCTTGTTGAAGAGCTCACTGTTTAATGTTCCCTGTGTTGCCAGGATTCCTATGATTTGTGTTTTAGAATTCGCTACGGCCGGTTTAATGGCTGGCTCGATACCAATGAAAGGAACATCATACTTTTCTCTTAATTCTCGGATAGCATTAGTAGTTGCCGTGTTACAGGCGACAACAATCAATTTGCAACCCATTTCAAGCAGTAAATCCGTATTTTTCATGCTCAAGGCAATAATCTCTTTTTTGGATTTCTGTCCATAAGGGGCATTCTTGCTGTCAGCTAAATATATTGTTTTCTCATTGGGAAGCAAATTATGAATTTCTCTCCAAATTGAAGTGCCTCCTATGCCTGAGTCGAATATGCCTATCGGTTGATTGTTATCCATTAAAACAAAGTTAAGTCCTCTAGTTTATATATCCTAAATAATTTTATTGCAAAAAAAACCGCTCTATCCTTTATTTTGGATGAGCGGTTTGATATAAATCTTAGAGTTCGTATCTACTAGAAACCTAGATCTTTTTTTACGTCAGCAGTCAAGTTTGGGCCATCAGCAAGTAAAAGAGTTGAACCGTCTAACACATATTGAAATCCTTTAGCTTTTCCAACTTTTTGGATTGAAGTTCTCACTTTTTCCATTAATGGTTTTACGATATCAGATTCTTTTTGTTGAAGTTCTTTTTGGGCATTGTCTCTAAAATCAACAATTCTTTTTTGCATATCTTGAACTTCCACAGAACGTTCTCCGTTTATTTTATCAGAAACAGTAGCAGATTCTGCTTCGTATTTTTTTAATTTTGCTTGGTATTCTTCAACCATTTTTTTGTAGTCGGTGTCATAAGTTCCGCTTAATTTTTCTAGTTGTTTTTGAGCATCTAGCATGGCTGGCATTTTTGCCATAATTTCACTTACATCAACATGCGCTGTTTTGGCTTGTGCATTAATAGTTTGATTTGCTCCTAAAATGAATAATGCAGCAATTAATAGAGTTTTGATTTGTTTCATCGTTTTTAAAATATTAAGTAATTAATTTATTGTTTTAGTTTAATTTGTTCTTCTCTCGCTTTTTTTATGGAGTCCCGCACTTCAATTGTTCTTAGTCGTCTTTCCTCGACTGCTTTTTTACGGTCTTCAATCACTTTCTTGCGATCTTCCAATGTTTTGGCCCTTGCGTTAATTTGATTTTGTTTGGCTTCTTGCGCAGCTATTTTTGCTGTTTCCTTATCGTCAGTTGCGCCGGATGTTTTGTCCTCTATTTTAGTGGAGGCAGAAACCGTGCCATTTTTTTTAGCTTCTCTATCCGCAATTATCTTTTGCCTTCTTTCCTCGGATTCTTGTTTCTTCGCCTCTTGAGCTAATTTGCGATCGGCGATGGCTTTATCTCTTGCAATTTTCTTTTCGTCTAATGCTTTTTGCCGTTCTGCCAAGGCTGGATTTTCATCTGCTGCATCTTCTTTGCTCTCTTTGGCATCTTCGGCTTGAAGTTCCTTTTTCGTTAGCTGCTCCCTTTTTTCCGCCCTATTCAAAACGCGCAAAACCTGATCACTAACATCAAATCTTTTTGCTGAAAAAAGCATAGTTAAATCTGAAGATTTGTCGAATATAAAATCATATTTTTTTGCTTCGGCAATATCTTGCACGGCAGTAAACACTTGATCTTGGATGGGCTTCACCAATAGGGACTTTTGTATCATCAAATCCCCATTTGCTCCAAATCTTTTTTGCTGAAAATCCAACATTTCATTTTCAAGGAACTTAATTTCCATCTCTCTTTCCTCGATAAGCCCTTTTGTCAGCAAGGCCTTTTCGGCTTTAAGAGCCTCTTTTATTTTGTCAATTTCGATTTTCTTGGCTTCAATTTCTTGTTTCCACTTTTGTGCCTTTTGCTCTAATTGGACATTGGCTTCAGCATAGTTGGGTACATTTTGTAAAATGTACTCCATGTCAATGTAGCCTATTTTGGTGCCTCTTGTTTGTGATTGGATATTGTTTACCACAATCAACGCTAGAATCGAAATTAAAAAATGTTTTCTCATAGCTTTTGGTATTAGAAAATCTTAATGCATTCTCTTACTATTAAAATTGCTGTCCAATAATGAAATGGGTTTCCCATCCATTAGGTTTTGATTGCCCTGGCAATGCGTCAAAACCATTTGCGAAATCGATACCTAGTAATCCAAATGCTGGCATAAATACACGCAATCCAACTCCTGCGGATCGGCTTAATGCGAAAGGGTTATAACTTTTAAAATTCTCATATGATGAACCTGCTTCCAAAAATGCCAATGCATATATAGATGCCGATGCTTTTAATGTTATCGGATAACGCAGTTCTAATGAAAACTTATTGTACACGGTTGCACCAATTTGTTCTCCGACGCTATTTATTGGCGTTAAGGAGTTGTTTGGATACCCTCGCAACTGTATGGTTTCTCTCCCATCCATTGAATAATTGGCTAATCCATCTCCCCCTACATAGAACCTTTCAAAAGGAACGACACCTCTGTCTTGATTATAAGCGCCTAAGAAACCGAATTCCGTTAGCGTTCGCAGTACTAATTTACCATAAACTTTTGTATACCAGTCCGCTTTGAATTTTATTTTATAATATTCTAACCAATTAAATTTCTTTTGATCCACTTTTGCAGGATCTGGGGCGGCTTCTTGGTAGGTGAATACCTTGTTTCCCGCAGCATCTATGTAATCACCGATGTTAACTGTGTTCCCGTTTGCGTCAACCTGATTTGACCGGTCAACGGTATTTTTTAATTTGTATTCTTCTTGATCCCCTAAGGTTTTGTAATCAACTCCATTCATTAGGGAATAGGGTGGGGTTAATTTTGCCGTAATGCTGAACTCGGAACCATACATCGGGAAAATTGGATTGACTCCCTTATTGCTTCTTGATAATCCAACGGTGTACGCTAGGTTTCTCGAAGCTCCATTACCAAATGTAAACAGCCCCGTGTTGTAATTATGCAAGTCATAATGTTGATAACTTACCGATTGTGACAATACAAAAAAGTCGTCCGGTACGGTTAATCTTTTGGCTAATCCTACCGATAAGGTTAAGATGTTAAAACTTTTGTCTTTGTCTACTCTTTGAGTGATGTAATTGTTCAAAAATTGTTTGCTGTACGATATAGAGGAACTAAACTGCACAGGTTTCTTTTGTCCGAACCAAGGCTCAGAAAACGATACGCTGTACGTCTGGAAATAGGTGCTTCCTTGTAATCTAAGCGACACCTTTTGTCCGTCACCCATTGGTAACGGTTTGTAAGCATCTTTGTTAAGCATATTTCTGGCCGAGAAGTTATTAAACGACAAACCTAATGTACCAATGAAACCGCCTCCGCCGTAACCTCCTTGAAGTTCTATCTGGCTGGAACCTTTTTCTACAAGTTGGTATTCAATATCCACCGTACCTGCGGCTGCATCAACATGTTTAAAGTCTGGGTTTATGGCCTCAGGATCAAAAAATCCCAATTGTCCAATTTCGCGAATTGTTCTTATCAATAATTCTTTATTGTATTTTTCTCCCGGTTTCGTTCTTAATTCTCTATAAATAACGCGGTCGTTCGTTTTGTCGTTTCCAACAACCGTAATTTTATTGAAGTATGCCAATGGACCTTCAGTAACTCTTATCTCGAAATCAATCGTATCATTTACAGTTTTTACTTCTACAGCATTGATGGTAGAGAATAAATAGCCGTTATTTTGATATAAATTCGTGATATCCTCCCCGTCAGGTTTTGATTTGTCTGCGATTCTTTTTTCAAGAAGTACCCCATTATAGGTTTCTCCTTTTTTGACACCCAATATTCTTCCTAGATACTGATCCGAATAAACTGTATTCCCTAAAAATTTAACATCGCCAAAATAATATTTGTTTCCTTCCTCAACATTTATCTTTATTGCTAGTGCGTTTTTGTCCTTATTATAGGTTACGGAATCGGATAGGATTCTTGCGTCCCTATATCCTTTTTCTTTATAGGCCGCAATAACTTTTTCTAAATCTGTTTTGTATTTTGCTTTTATGAATTTCGAAGCCTTCAATACGCGAAACAGACTTTTTTCCTTGGTGTCTTTCATGGCCTTGCGCAAGGTGTTGTCAGACAGTTTTTCATTACCGATAAAATCAATCTCGTCAATTTTTATCTTTTCTCCTTTGTCTACATTGATAACCATATTGACCTGGTTTACTGCGGAGGTGTCCTTAATAACGTTTATGTTTACTTTTGTGTTGTAATAACCGTCTTTTTTATATTTGTTTTCTATGTAGTTTTTTGTAGTCGTAATCAGATTCTCATTGACTACTTTGCTTTTTGTTAAGCCATTGTCTTTGATTAGAGCTTCGGTTTTGTTTTTCTTAATTCCAACAAATTTAACCTCATTTAACTTTGGCAATTCTTTGATCTCCAGATCAAGATAGATACTGTCGTTTTGGATTCGGTTGACATAAAATGCGATTTCGTCAAAAAGACCCAGTTTTCCCAGTTTTTTTATAGCATTGCTAATTTGTTCTCCAGGGACCGTGATTTCTTGCCCTTTTTCGAGCCCGGCAAATGTGACAACGGTTTGGTCATTGAAACTGATCTTGTTGGTTAGGACAACGTCGGCTAGTATGTATTTTTTACCTTGATCAAAAGGAACTCTGTCTTGAGCTTTAATTTGTGAAAAACTTCCCAAAATTAGAAGGGTAAGGACTGCTTTTATACTTTTATTCAACACTAAAAAATTATTTAATTTGTTCACTTGTTTTTCCAAATCTACGTTCTCTTTTTTGATAACTAATAATAGCCTCATATAAATTCTGTTCTTTAAAGTCAGGCCACAATACATCAGTAAAATACAATTCTGCATAGGCTATTTGCCACAACAGAAAATTACTTATCCTATGTTCTCCACTTGTTCTTATTAATAAATCTACATCCGGTAAATTTTGCGTGTAAAGATGCTCATTTATAATTGAATCGTCAATAGAGTCTATTGAAATTATATTATTTTTAACTTTATCGCTGATGTTTTTTACGGCATTTATGATTTCTTCTCTCGAACCATAACTCAATGCCAATGTTAAAGTCATTTGGGTATTGTTTTTGGTTTTTTCAATCACATCAAGAAGTTCCTTTTGAGCGGATTGAGGCATTTTTTCTAAATTGCCTATCGTGCTCAATTTTATGTTGTTGCTTTGTAATGTCGTAAGTTCTTTTTTTAATGATTTGATTAATATTTTCATTAAAGTGTCAACTTCCAGTTTAGGTCTATTCCAGTTCTCGGTAGAGAATGCATACAGGGTTAGATTCTGGATGCCCAATCGAGCGCAAGTTTCAATTATGATTTTTACGGATTTTGTGCCGCTCTCATGGCCAAAAGCTCTTAATAGTCCTTGTTGTTTTGCCCATCGCCCATTTCCATCCATAATAATGGCTAAATGTCTAGGTAAATTGTTCTTATCAATATTTTGTAGTAAATCCATTTTTTTAGTCTGCACAATAACAGGGTTTTTCGCCAAAGGTATACGTTAATGTTAACCCAGAAAAAACATACCAATCATTATTATTTATATTTCCAAATTTCAGTTGCTCTAGGTTTTTATTAGTGGGGTTACTCCCGTCAATATCATCAGTAAGCGTGTATCTTGCTCCAACCTCTAATCCTATTATAAAGCGATTGTTTAAGTTTGTTTTAACCCCCACAGTCATTGGGATAGCGATTGTTCCGTGATCTGCATCAGATCTTGTTTCGCCGTTCACGAAAAACAGACCGTTGTATTGTGTGTAACTAATTCCGCTATAAACATATGGAGTAAAGTGTCTCTGTAATTCATGGAGATTAAAATCGAAAAAATTGAATTCAAGGCCTAAAGATACTTCTTTTATGTTATTTTCAAAATGATAGCCTCTTTCACTTCTGCTGGGTTCTTTCGAATCCATGTCATTTGAAGAGATTTTCGATTGTGTATAAGAAAAGCGGTAGGCATGCCTTGGGCTTTTATTCCATTTATAAAGTATCCCAAAAGCGGGCTCATTAGGTGCTATATAAGTGGTAGGCCCTATTTCGCCTATGTAGTTGCTTCCCCCAAGAAAAACTCCAACTTCATGTATCTGCGAATGCATAGTCATGCCAACGAATAAGCATATAAATAAGCTGAAAATTTTATTCATTTTAATTAAAATTGCGTGCAAATATAATAATTATCGATACGAATCAATACCCCAAATGTTAAATGTGTCCATTAATTGAATAAAGGACGTGATACTATATAGGAAATTGATTTAGGTTAAAGGAGAAACGGTAAAATCTGATGAAATAGTATAGTTTGGAGGCAAAAAAGAATTAGTTCCTTTTGTCCTCACCCCAGAGTAATTTGGTGCGAAGTGTTTTTAAAAATGTTTCTTCGGGAATTTCTACCATATTTATTTGAAAAGGGGTTTTTTTTATGGTCAAGATGGACTCGTTTCCTACCGAAGTTATTCTGGAGTCTAGCGAAACTAAATAATTTTCTTCCCTGCCTGAAACTTGTAATCTGATCTCTGTTTCGTCCGGGATTACAAGTGGTCTTGCATTTAGGTTGTGTGGCGCAATTGGTGTGATGACTAAACCTTTCACATCTGGAGTCAATATCGGTCCCCCGCAACTCAGGGAGTATCCAGTGGAGCCGGTTGGTGTCGATATTATTAGTCCGTCCGCCCAGTAGGAGTTTAAAATTTCGCCGTTCAAATAAGTGTCAATAGTGATCATCGAGGTCGTGTCCTTGCGACTTACCGAAACTTCATTCATGGCAAAATTGATGTCTTTGAGCGCCTCATTAGGCGGATAGCAAGACAGACTCAATAATGTTCTTTTCGAAAGGGTGTACTTTTTGTCGATAACGATCTGCAGAAAATCATGAATGTTCTCTTTCTGCACGGTCGCAAGGAAGCCCAGTCGACCGGCATTTATTCCTAAAATTGGCACTCCCGAATCCCGAACTAAAGTGGCTGCCCTTAAAATGGTACCGTCGCCACCAATGCTTATCAGCATGTCAAAACTTTGGTCTAATTCAGTGTGGGATGAAAAAGTGTTATACTCTTTCTGAACAATTTTTTTTTCATATAAGATTTCCAGAAAACTGGCCTCAATGACTAATTCTACGTTGTTTTGATTGAAAAAAACGAAAATGTCTTTTATAATCGGCTCCGTACTGTTCTGGTAATATTGACCGTAAATGGCTACTTTCATTGGGCTTCTTAATCGTTTGCTTATTAATTTTTGATTTGATAAATGACGGTTAAACCAATAACCGAATAAACAATTACATGTTAAGGTATTTGTCTAAATAGTCCGAACGCTCCTTCAAAGTATTAATGTAATTGTCTTCGTGGTGTTCAGATGTAATTTCATAACCATACCTTCTGAAAGTTTGGATAATCTCATTTATGGGGCCTAAGTTTATTTTAATGGTCACCTCGATGCTGTCAACATCTGCTTCAGAAATAAACAAACCCAAAAGTTTGCCATTGTTGCTTTCCACTATTTGCGTGATTTGGCTCATCGAATAATCCAAGATTCCTTTTTTTACTTTTATGATCCGTCCGGGTTCTTTTAAAAACGGAGTTTGGTGAAAAAAACTCATGATGTCCTCTATTTCGTAATAGCCAACGTAATTGTTGTCTTTGTCCAAAACGGGAATCAAATTGGTGCGGTTTTTCGCAAAAATCTCCAAAACTTCAATCCAAATGGAATCTGTTCTTGTAAAAAACGGTTCCAGGGTATATTTGTAATCAATCACCTTTTTGTCATCATCGAAAGTCTCGACGTCGTCAGAGGCAATGTTGCCAATGAAAATTCCCTCTTCAAGAACGGGGAAATGGGAGTAGTTCAATTCCATGAAAAAATCTTTAACAGTCGCAATAATTTCTTGGCTGTCAAGGGCTTTATAATCAGTGGTTATGTAGTTCGTGATTTCCATCTTAATTAAATCCTCAATTTTTATGCAAAATAATCAAAAAAAGGCAAAAAACCCTACCTTTTACTTTGTATTTTTGCTTCAATTAAACCCTTGTTTTACAATCAAAAAGTGTTCCAATGACAAAGTTAAGTGTAAATATCAACAAAATAGCCACTTTGCGTAATGCTCGCGGAGGAAACGTGCCTGATTTACTGAAGGTAGCAGCTGATATCCAAAAATTTGGAGGCCAAGGAATCACCATCCATCCCCGTCCTGATGAGCGCCATATCCGCTATAAAGATGCTCGTGATCTAAAATCAATAGTTTATACAGAATATAATATAGAGGGAAACCCGGAAAAATCATTCGTCGACTTGGTCCTTGAGGTAAAACCAACACAAGTGACTTTGGTGCCGGATGCCGTGGATGCCATCACCTCGAATGCGGGCTGGGACACGATAAAGCACACCGGTTTTTTAACTGAAATTGTCCAGGAATTCCAGCGCAACGGTATCCGCACTTCGATATTCGTGGATCCCGTTCCGGCAATGATCGAGGGGGCAAAAAAGATAGGGACTGACCGAATCGAATTGTACACGGAGGCCTATGCCCACCAATATGGGTTAGGAAACAAAAGCGGCATAGACCCATACGTTAAATCGGCCATTTTGGCTAATGAGCTAGGATTGGGAATCAATGCGGGACATGATTTGAGTTTAGATAACATCCAGTTTTTCAATCAAAATATCCCCGGTTTGCTGGAAGTTTCGATAGGCCACGCTTTAATCGCGGAATCGTTGTACTTAGGATTGGAGAATGTGGTTAACATGTATCTGCAAAAATTAAAATAGTTTTATTACTGAGTGATTATTGAATTTTAGGGGCAATCTGCAATCTAAAATCTGCAATCTAAAATCTAGAAGATAAATGCTGTATTCAAAAATAGAAGGCGAAGGAAAACCGTTATTGATCCTTCATGGATTTCTGGGAATGTCAGACAACTGGAAAACACTGGGGTCGCAATTTGCCACGGAGGGTTTTCAAGTTCATATGCTGGACCTACGGAACCATGGTAGAAGTTTACAGTCAGGCGAGTTCAGTTACGAGATAATGGCTCAAGATATTTATGATTATTGCCAAGCCAATAATCTTAACAATATTGATATTATAGGACATTCGATGGGTGGGAAAACAGCGATGTTGTTTGCGGCCACTTACCCGGAAATGGTAGATAAATTGATTGTCGCTGACATTGGCCCCAAATTTTATCCGCAGCACCACCAATCGATTTTGGCGGGTTTGAATGCGGTGGATTTTTCCAAAAAACCTAGCCGCTCTATAGTAGAGGATATTCTTTCAGAATATATAACTGATTTTGGCACCCGACAATTCTTGATGAAAAATTTGTATTGGCAAGAGCCCGGGCAATTGGCATTTCGATTCAATCTATCCGTTTTTAATGAAAAAATGGATGAAATAGGAGTGGCGCTTCCGGAAACCGCTGTTTTCAATAAACCTACGCTTTTTATCCGTGGTGGAAACTCGAATTATATTTTGGACAGTGATTTCGAAAACATAAAAAAACATTTCCCCGATTCAAAAATAGAGACTATCCCTAATGCGGGTCATTGGCTCCATGCCGAAAACCCGAAAGTGTTTCACGAAATGGCAATTTCCTTTTTAAAATAAATCCAACTAAAAAAATAGTAGTACTTTTATTAAAAATTAAACTATATGAAACTTATCATTAGAATTCTTATCACATCAGCTTTGGTCCTGCTTATTGCGAATTTCATGACAGGAGTTCATGTAGACGGTTTTACCACGGCCTTAATCGTAGCCGTTGTCCTTGGCTTACTTAATATTTTTATCAAACCCATCATCGTTATACTAACATTGCCAATTACATTTATAACCTTGGGGCTATTCCTGCTGGTCATCAATGCATTGATTATCCTATTGTGTGACAATATTGTGGGAGGTTTTAGTGTGGATAGTTTCTGGACGGCATTATTATTTAGCATTATATTGTCCCTGTTGCAGTCTATCATGTATCAAATATTAGGGGAGAATAAGTAAATTTGCAAGAAAAAGAGTTAATTAGTGGCGCGGTATTAACAAATATTTAGTGCTGATCCGATTTACTTTCACTAATTTTGCTCCTAATTACAACAAAAATGAAAAAAATTCACATGTTATTAATTGTTTTGCTTGGCGTCTTCCTGATGCCGACCTCAACTTTTGCATGTGGAAGTCATTCGGAAAAAAATTCTTGTGCCAAAGAAATGTCTTCAAAAACGGGCATGAAGGATTGCTGTAGCAACGATTCCAAATCAAAAAGCAAAAAAAACGACGGTTGTAACGGAAAGTGCGGGCACGCTATGTGCAGTGTATCTTCTTTGAATATTGGAATAGTTTCTTCTATCCCATTAGAAATTGACGATGACGTTTTTAACTTTTCTAGCAAAAAGCAAAAATTTCACCAATCAGTATCCTTCACTTCTGCGGGGTATTCTTCCCTTTGGCTTATACCTAAAATAGGCTAAATTCTTTTTTTGACAGCCATTAGTGCGTCAAATCTGAAGCAATTATTGCTTAAAATCATTTATTTTTAGGTTATTTCCATGCTAGAGGATAGTTTAATTGCTATGGTTTAGTCAGTTTATAGCTTATTCAACTTCAAATTATTTATCGAATGAAATCACTAAACAAAAAAGTGGCAGCAATAGCGCTATTGCTGTCAGCTACATTTGCCAATGCGCAAATGAAAAACGCTAAAACGGAAACAGTAAAAATATTGGGCAATTGCGGAATGTGCGAAAGCAAAATAGAAAAAGCAGGGAACCTTAAAAACACCGCAATTGTAGATTGGGATAAGGACAGCAAAATGGCTACAATTACCTATGACACCGCTAAAACCAATCAAGACGAGATTTTAAAAAGGATTGCTTTGGCGGGTTATGACAGTGAAAAAAATATAGCCCAGGATTCTTCATACAATGCCCTTCCCGGTTGTTGCCAATACGATAGGGAACCAACGAAACAATAAAACAGTTAACGCAAAATAATTATCACATTAAAAAAAAACAAAATGAAAAGCATAATTAAATTAAGCATCATCCTTTTGATATTCACATTTGCATCTTGTAAGGAAAATAAATCAGAGTCAAATAAAGAAGGCGCGGCGATTGAAAGTACACAGGCAGATAAGGAGGGACAGCTATACTCTTGCCCAATGCATCCTGAAGTGCATGGCAAGCAAGGGGAAGTTTGTTCCGTGTGTGGTATGAAATTAACGGAACCAGTTACCCAAGCGGCAGCTGCCCCTGAAAAAGTTAAGGTACAAGCGGAACCATTGAGTAAATCATCATTTTCTATTGATGGAATTTTGAACAATTACTTGAAATTAAAAAATGCGCTTGCCAATGATGATTCTAAAGAGGCTGCCAATGCGGCAAAAGAATTAAATGTGACTTTAACTAATTTGAAATCTGATAAAATTGAGGCCAAATTTAAAAAAGAGTACGCAGACATTGCCGAGGATGCAAAAGAACATGCGGAACATATTGGTGACAATCCCGGAAAAATAGAACACCAAAGGGAGCATTTTGCCATGTTAAGCACGGATGTTAATGATTTGATCAAAATTTTTGGAACAGACAAAAAAATATACAGAGACTATTGCCCAATGTACGACCAGGGGAAAAGTGGGTATTGGATTAGTGAAACCAAAGAAATCAAGAATCCTTATTATGGATCTGAAATGTTGACATGTGGCGGAATTACCAACGAGTGGTAAGATGAAAAAAGTCTTCAAAAAAATATTCATTACAGCTTTTGTTATTTTTTTGTTGATGCAATTGTATCAACCTGCCCGTAATTTTGATTACGGACAGGTATCAGTTGCGCATTTTACTAAAACGTATGCAGTTCCGGAAAATGTGGAAACTATTTTACGAACCTCCTGCTACGACTGTCACAGTAATAACACTAATTACCCCTCGTATTCTAACATCCAGCCCATTAGGTTATTTATGGATAGCCATATTAATGAAGGGAAGGAGAATTTGAACTTTAGTGAATGGGGTAATTATTCTAGCAGAAAACAAAGGAGCAAATTAAATGAAATTAGTAAGCAAATAGAGGACGGAGAAATGCCATTGGCTTCTTATACGTTGATTCATAGAAACGCAACCCTTACTACTGCTCAAAAAGAAGAAGTAACCGATTGGATTGATAAAATGAAAGATAGTCTTTCATCAAAACATTAAGCTATTATGGTAGAAAAATTAATATCGTTTTCACTGCGAAACCGTATGGTTGTATTGCTCGTTTCAGCCTGTTTATTCGGCTGGGGGATTTACAGCGTGCAGCAAAACCCTATCGATGCCATTCCTGACCTGTCCGAAAACCAAGTCATTGTTTTTACGGAATGGATGGGCAGAAGCCCCCAAGTGATCGAAGACCAAGTTACATACCCATTGGTTTCCAATTTGCAGGGGATACCCAAAATCAAGAATATACGTGCCTCGTCCATGTTTGGGATGAGCTTTGTTTATATCATTTTTGAAGATAATGTGGATCCATATTGGGCAAGAACCCGTGTACTGGAACGACTAAATTATGCGCAGCGGCTGTTGCCTGAAAATGTAGTTCCCACTTTGGGCCCCGATGGAACTGGGGTAGGTCACATTTTTTGGTACCATTTAGAAACCAACGGGATGGACTTGGGAGAGCAACGCGCCCTGCAGGACTGGTATGTGAAGTTTGCCCTGCAGACCGTTCCCGGCGTAGCGGAAGTGGCTTCCTTTGGGGGATTCGAAAAACAATACCAACTGGTTCTGGACCCCTTGAAGATGCAGTACTACAATGTTAGCATGATGGAGGTGATGAAGGCTGTGAAAACCAGCAACAATGACGTGGGCGGACGAAAATTTGAAATGAGCAATATGTCCTACATCGTGAGGGGACTGGGCTATATCAAAAACATAAAAGATGTAGAAGACATTGCCATTAAAAATTACAATTCGGTACCCGTAAAGGTGAGTGATATTGGTTCAGTGCAAATGGGCGGAGATTTGCGTTTGGGGATTTTTGATGCCAATGGCGAAGGGGAAGTTGTAGGCGGAATCGTGGTAATGCGATACGGGGAAAATGCCGATAAAGTTATAAAGGCAGTTAAACTCAAAATGAAAGAAGTCGCAAAAGGATTACCGGAAGGCGTTTCCTTCAAGACTTCGTATGACAGAAGCGAACTGATAGAAAAAGCAATCGAATCGGTTAAAGGAACTTTGATAGAGGAGATGATTGTAGTGTCCATCATTGTTTTGCTGTTCCTTTTTCATTGGCGAAGCGCACTGATAATTTTAATTCAATTGCCCATTTCCGTTGCCGTAGGATTTATTTTACTGCAAGCTTTTGGGATTTCATCCAACATTATGTCCTTAACCGGTATTGCGCTGGCAATAGGTGTCGTTGTTGACGACGGGATCGTAATGGTCGAAAATGCCTATCGGACCATCTCTGAGAAACAGGAAGAACGGGACAACAATCATTAATCAACAGCGATGAAAAAATTATTTAAAAAAATATTCAAGAAAGAGCACGATCCGCTGCCTCCTGAAGAAAGAATGAAGCTGATTGAGGACTCCTCAAAATTAGTTGGACCGGGCGTGTTTTATTCCACATTAATTGTGATAGCTTCCTTTTTGCCCGTTTTTCTATTAACAGGGATGGAAGGGAAATTATTCAGTCCGCTGGCTTGGACCAAGTCGTTTATATTAATCGTCGATGCCTTTTTGGCGATAACGCTGACCCCGGTTCTGATTAGCTTTTTGCTGAAGGGAAAACTTCGTCCCGAAAGTAAGAACCCAATAAACAGGAAACTGGAAAGTATCTATACGCCGATTCTGACTTTTTGCTTGAAATGGAGAAAATCGGTATTGGCAATAAATATCGTCGCTTTATTAATCGGTGGATTGATGTTTACCAGACTGGGATCCGAATTCATGCCGCCTTTGGATGAAGGCAGTATTTTATTTATGCCAGTGACCTTGCCTGACGTTTCTAATGCTGAGGTAAAGAGAATATTGCAAGTTCAGGATAAATTGATAAAATCGATTCCGGAGGTTACCCATGTTTTGGGAAAAGCGGGTAGGGCCAATACGGCAACGGACAACAGTCCGATAAGCATGATTGAGACCATCATTTTGCTCAAACCCCATAATGAATGGAGAGATGGAACGACGAAAGGCGATATCATAACGGAAATAAACAATAAGTTACAAATTCCCGGAGTGACTAATGGTTTCACGCAGCCCATCATTAATCGAATTAATATGCTTTCTACGGGTATCAGAACCGATGTGGGAATAAAAATATATGGTGCCAGTTTAGACACTATTAATGTTTTATCCCAAAAAATTAAAAAAGCATTGGAAGGCACCGCCGGAGTGAAAGACTTATTCGCGGAACCTATAACCGGAGGAAAATATATTGATATCGTCGCCAAACGGGAAGTGATAGGCAGGTATGGTCTTAGCGTTGATGATGTCAATAGTGTCGTTGAAGCTGCCATTGGGGGGATGACATTAACAACAACTATCGAAGGAAGAGAGCGGTTTTCTGTCAGCGCCCGATATGCTCAAGAATACAGAAACAGTCTCGAAGCCCTGAAAAAACTTCAGGTCCAGACAATGGAATACGGACCCATTCCCCTGGAGACTGTTGCGGATATAAAAATAAGCGATGGGCCTCCAATGATCAACAGTGAGAACGCCATGCTTCGTGGGAGCGTTTTGTTTAATGTTCGGGGTCGCGATTTAGGGAGTACCGTACAGGAAGCTCAGGACAAGCTGAATGCAATGATCACTAAAATGCCAAAAGGGTATTATATGGAATGGAGTGGACAATGGGAAAACCAAATTCGGGCCAACAAAACATTAAGCATGATTTTACCCCTGGTTGTCATCATCATATTCCTGATTTTATACTTTACCTATCGCTCTATGAAGGAGGCGTTTATCACCATGATTACGGTGCCTTTTGCCTTGATCGGAGGGATTTTTATGGTTTACTTTTATGACATTAATTTATCGGTGGCCGTTGCGGTCGGGTTCATAGCCTTGTTTGGGCTTGCGATCGAAACCGCGATGTTGATGACCATTTATTTAAATGAAGCCATGATTAAAATGGTGGAGAAGCATGGAAACAGTAGAGAGACAATCACGGAAGAGATATTGCGGGACTATATTATTTTTGGATCTGCAAAAAGATTGCGTCCCAAGTTAATGACGGTATCTGTCTCTTTGTTTGGGCTTATCCCCATTTTATGGTCAACAGGAACCGGGGCTGATGTAATGATTCCTATTACGGTTCCGCTTATCGGAGGGACAATCACCTCGACCATTTATGTATTATTAGTGACGCCGGTTGTTTTTGAAATGACAAAATTGCGTGAATTACGAACAAAAGGTAAAATAGATATTATCGATGCGAAACATTAAAAAGTATATCGTTATAGGTTGTTTGCTTATAAACGTTACCGCTATGGTAGCACAAACACTTTCGTTGGATGCCGTTTTGGGCACAATCAAAACCAATAATCCGCAGTTGAAAATGTATGATGCCGACATTCAAAGTATGGATGCTGCGGCAAAGGGGGCAAAAAGCTGGATGCCACCGCAAATCAACACGGGTTTGTTTATGACGCCTTACGACGTGAAAATGTGGAAATCGGATGAAATGAATCCGGGAATGGGCGCTTATATGATTGGCTTTACGCAAATGATTCCCAACGCTTCCAAATTGAGGGCCGATTCTGATTACATGAACGCCATGTCTTCTGTTGAAGCCGAAAACAAAAACTACACCGTCAATCAGTTGAATGCTTTGGCAAAAGCCAATTATTACCAATGGTTGGTGTTGGATAAAAAAATAAAAATTGCCAATGACAATTTGGTGCTTTTGGAATACATGATAAAAAGCATGGAAATACGTTATCAATACAATATGGACAAGCTGCCAACGTATTACAAGGCGAAATCCCAATATAGTGGGTTGCAAAGCATGTTGGTCATGATGCAAAACAACATTGCCCAGAAAAGAATCGTGCTGAATACCCTGATGGCAAGGGATAAAAACACGGTATTTGAAATCGATCCGTCCTACACATTAAATGAATTTGATGTAATGGATTCAGACAGCACTTCGCTTTCCCAAAACCGAAGCGATGTTCAGGCAATCGAAAAAACAATGGAATTGAATCAGCTGAAGATTGAAACCGAAAAATCGAAATTGTTGCCGGAGTTTGGCGTGAAATACGACCATATGTTTGCCTTTGGCGACCGTCCACAGCAATTTTCACTGATGGGTATGGTCAGCATTCCGATGCCTTGGTCCACAAAAATGAATAAGGCAACGATCAACAGTATCAAGATAAAAAACGAAAGTCTGGAATGGCAAAAACAAATGATCCTGAACGAGGCAACGGGCATGATTTCAGGAATGCAAACCGAATTAAAAAATCTTAAAAAGCAATATGATATTGCCGAAAAGAGCATCATTCCGGCATTACGAAGAAACTACGACACGGCAATTCTGGCATGGCAAAACAACACAGGTGATCTGTTTGTTGTGTTGGATTCGTGGGAAGCGTTAAACATGGCACAGATCGATAAATTAGACAAACTTCAGGCTATTTTGAGTACTCAGGTGGAAATCGAAAAACAACTCGAAACGAAATAATTATGAACAAATATTTAAAATATAGTTTGTTGGCGATCGCGGTTTTGACTGTTGGATTCACAATTTATTATTTTGTGGAAAAATCGAATGATCAAACTGCGCATTTACATGAAGAGGAGCTTTATACTTGTTCGATGCATCCCCAAATCATAAGAAACGAGCCGGGGAGTTGCCCTATTTGCGGAATGGATTTGGTGAAAAAAGTGAGCGAAAATCAGCCCGAGGAAAACCATTCGATAGAACACTTATTGCGGCCTACGGATCAATTTGTGGTGGGGGATTTTCAAACCACCACGCCTATAGACACGACAATAAGCACCGAGCTGCATGTGCCGGGACTTGTTGCCTACGACCCCAATTCGTCCGTAAACATATCCGCAAGAATCAGTGGCAGGATAGAAAAAATGTATGTGAATTACAAGTTCCAGAAAGTGAACAAAGGCCAGAAATTGTTTGATTTGTACAGCCCGGAATTACTTACGGAGCAGCAAAATTATATTTATTTGATAACCAATGATTCGGAAAACGCTTCAATCATCAAAGCGTCAAAACAAAAATTGTTGCTTTACGGAATGAGCGGCCATCAAATTAACTCATTGGCTGCAGCCAAAAGGGTAAATCCGGTAGTGTCCATTTACAGTCCAAGCAGTGGAATTGTAGAGGGAACCGAAAGCGGGAATGCGAGTGCAGCCGGGAATATGCAAAGTGCCGGGACAACAACCACTTCTTTAACTTTAAAGGAAGGAGATTATATCAAGAAAAACGAAGTTGTTTTTAAATTGATGAAAACGGATAGAGTTTGGGGCGTTTTTAATGTTATGCAGGGCTACAATAGTCTGGTAAAAGTCAATCAGCCGATCAGAATCTCGTCGGAGTTAGACGAAAAGGATTATTTCAACGCTAAGGTGAACTTTGTCGAGACGCAACTCAACCAAAACGAAAAAACCAACCGAGTGAGGGTATATCTCAATAACAGAAATTTGAAATTCCCCGTCGGTTTGCGACTGCAGGGAGTTATAGAAACAAATCCGATAAAAGGGATTTGGCTCAGAAAATGGGCTTTGGTAAGCATTGGAACTGAAAAGATAGTTTTTGTCAAAAAAGAGAATGGTTTTAAAACTGCAGTAATAAAAACGGGGATCGAAATCAATGATTTTGTTCAGGTTATCGAAGGGGTTTCCACCCGGGATACCCTTGCCAGGAATGCACAGTACTTGATCGATAGCGGAAGCTTTATAAAAACGGAATAATTATGAAAAAGATAAAAATAATACCTTTTCTATTTATGGTCTTTGCTTTTCTTGCTGCTTGCAACGGCAAAAACGAGGAAGAACATAGTGAGAATAAGGCGGAAGAAAATATTTACTATACCTGTTCAATGGATCCCCAGGTGAAGGAGGACAAACCGGGGAAATGCCCCATTTGTCACATGGACCTGACGCCAATGAAAAAGGACAATTCCGCTTCTAATGAGATTGCGCTGAGCGACCAGCAGATAAAATTGGGTAATATCAGTGTACGGACGATTTCTGAAACGGAAAGCAGCCTGGCAGAAAATTACACGGGAGTTTTGGCCATTGACCAGCAGGGAATGAAAACCATTTCTGCCAGGGCCATGGGACGAATCGAGAAATTGTACTTCAAAACGGAAGGGGATTATATCCAAAAAAACCAGGCTGTTTACCAAATCTACAGTGAAGATATTGCCATAGCCAAACAAGATTATTTCGCGGCATACAAACAACTGTCCATGCCAGGCGATTTTGGTAAAAACGCAAAAAGCATGTTGAATGCGGCCAAGCAAAAGCTATTGTTCTTTGGCTTGTCCAACGGCCAGATTGAAAGCATTAAAACCAGTTCTCAAATTTCGCCCTACACTACTTTTTACAGTACCTTTAGCGGTTATGTTTCGGAAATTACGGCAACGGAAGGCAGTTATGTCATGGAGGGTGCTGCCATTATCAAATTGGCCAATTTAAGCAGTCTGTGGCTTGAAACGCAAGTAAACGTTAACTATGCTAAAAGTTTAAAAATAGGGCAGACTGCAAAGCTGTCTTTTGCGGATTACCCGAATAAAGAGATAAACGCAAAAATTTCGTTCATCAATCCCGAGATAAACCCGGATTCCAGATTGCTATTAATCAGAATGGAAGTGCCTAATCCGAATTTGCTTTTAAAACCGGGAATGCAGGCGGTAGCCAGATTGACGCAATCCAATCTAAAGGGGATGTTTATTCCTATCGATGCGGTAATCAGGGACGAAAATGCAACTTATATCTGGGTCGAAAAAAGCCATGGCATTTTTGAAAACGTAATGGTCGAAACCGGAGCGGAGTCGAACGGCATGATTGAAATTAAATCAGCCTTAGATCCAACCAAAAAAGTGGTCATTACCGGGGCTTACGCCATCAACAGCGAATATAAATTCCGAAAAGGCAGTGATCCTATGGCAGGAATGAAGATGTAAGTGTTTAGTCCTTATTTATTTGTTAATCAGTAATTTAAATAACAGATATTCTGTGAAAAAGTTTCTTTTTTACCCTTAAAAGGACGAACTTTGATAGAACGTTGTAAAAACAACTTTATAAATGAAGTTATACATAAAAAATATGGTTTGCGGTCGATGTGAAGTGGCAGTGAAATCAGAACTGGAAAAAATGGAGCTCCCCGTTATTTCCATAAAATTAGGGGAGATAGCATTGTCCCGTGAATTATCGAAGGATGAAACGGAAAAGTTGGCAAATAACCTCAAGAACCTTGGTTTTGAATTGCTAGAAGATGAAATAAGCAAGACAATCGAGCAGATCAAAAACTTGGTTATTGATTTGGTCCATTATCGAAATGAAAAAATAAAAGTCAATTTATCGACTTATTTATCCGAAGATTTGAGGCAAGATTACAGCGCTTTGAGTAAGTTGTTTTCAGAAAGGGAAGGAATCACGATAGAACATTATTTTATTGCCCAAAAAATTGAAAAAGCAAAAGAGTTGCTTGTTTATGACGAATTAACCTTAAGCGAAATTGCCATTCAGCTCAACTACAGCAATGTGGCGCATTTGAGTAATCAGTTTAAAAAAGTGACTGGGTTTACGCCCACGCATTTCAAAAAATTAGAAGAGAATACCAGGAAGCAAATTGACAGTTTATAAATCTTACAAAACGCTACCATAATTGTGTAACAACATCTAATTATTTCATTGTGATATTTGTATGGCTAACTTAAAATAGCGAGAAAATGACACATACCTATACAGTTACCGGAATGTCCTGCGACGGTTGTCGTACCAAAGTGGAGAAAACATTGAACGCCATTGATGGGGTTCAAGCAGTCGTTTCTTTGGATACGGAAACTGCAACGATAACAATGGAAAAGCACATTCCGACCGAAAAATTACAAGAGGAGTTAACAGCTGCCGGAAATTATACGATAGAAATGAGCCATCCTAAAGAGCCATCTAACAGAACAAAAAAGGAGGCTGAGGTGAAAGCTTGTGGCGATAATGAGCAGCATCAGCATAAAATGGCGGAAATGCCTAACGCTCCCGCTAAATACTTTTGTCCCATGCATTGCGAAGGGGATAAAGTGTACGACAAATCAGGAAGCTGTCCGGTTTGTGGCATGCATTTAGAAAAAGTATCCGAATCAGAGGAAAAGAAAGCGGAAAAATCATGTTGCGGCACAAATAAGGAGGCGGATAAAAAAGCCGTTCCGTTAGCCGCTGCCGTTCCCGGTAAATACTATTGCCCGATGCATTGCGAAGGGGACAAAGTGTATGACAAAGAGGGGGACTGCCCCGTATGCGGAATGGATTTGGTGAAAGCCCCTGAATTAACTGTTGGTAAAATGCTTTATACCTGCCCAATGCACCCCGAAGTTATCCAGGAGGGTCCCGGTTCCTGCCCCATTTGCGGAATGGATCTAGTTCCGATGAAACCTGTGGATAGCGAAGAAAATAAAACTTATCTCAATTTGCTGTATAAAATGAAGGTGGCTTCGTTGTTTACCGTTCCGGTTTTCATAATCTCCATGATGGAAATGCTGCCGAACAACCCTTTGTTGCAACTGATGGATCTCAAAATCTGGAACTGGGTGCAATTTATATTAACTCTTCCCGTCGTTTTCTATGCAGCGTGGATGTTTTTTATCCGGGCATGGAAATCAATTGTCAGCTGGAACCTCAACATGTTTACACTGATCGGAATCGGTACTGGAGTGGCCTTTCTCTTCAGTGTGTTCGGGATGCTCTTTCCTGATATTTTTCCGGCTGAATTCAAAACAGAAAGCGGAACGGTTTCGCTTTATTTTGAAGCTACCGCAGTCATTTTGACTTTGGTTTTATTGGGACAATTATTGGAAGCCAGAGCCCACAGCCAGACCAGCGGGGCAATAAGGGAATTAATGAAGTTAGCGCCCACGGTTGCCACTTTAGTAGTCGATGGGGCGGACAAGGTGATTTCCATCCATGACATTAAGAAAGGCGATTTGCTTCGCGTAAAACCAGGGGAGAAAATTCCGGTCGACGGAAAAATTACCGACGGGGAAAGCACAATAGATGAATCAATGATTTCAGGCGAACCCATTCCCATCGATAAAAAAATCGGCGATGCTGTTGTTGCAGGAACCTTAAACGGAAATAAATCATTCGTTATGGTGGCCGAAAAAATCGGTTCCGAAACCTTGCTTTCACAAATTGTACAAATGGTCAACAGCGCCAGTCGTTCGCGAGCACCCATTCAAAATTTAGCGGATAAAATTGCGAAATATTTTGTGCCTGTCGTTGTTGTCGTTTCGGTGATTACTTTTTTCGTATGGGCAAGATTCGGACCCGAGGGCGAGGCATTGATGTACGGATTTGTAAATGCGGTCGCAGTTTTGATTATTGCCTGTCCATGTGCATTAGGATTGGCAACTCCGATGTCAGTAATGGTAGGTGTAGGCAAAGGGGCGCAGTCAGGGGTTTTGATAAAAAATGCCGAGGCACTTGAGAACATGAACAAGGTCAATGTTTTGATCACCGATAAAACGGGGACTATAACTGAAGGGAAACCGTCGGTGGAAAAGGTGTTTTCATCCAACAATCAGGAGGATGATTTGCTGCGAAATATAGCTTCGCTCAATCAATACAGTGAACATCCTTTGGCGCAAGCCGTTGTTAATTTTGCGAAAGCGAAAAACGTTTCTTTATCCGAGGCAAAAGATTTTGAGGCAATAACCGGAAAAGGGGTTACGGGTACTGTGGATAGTAAAAAAGTCGCTCTTGGGAATAAAGACCTGATGGATATGAATGGGTCCACTATTTCAGAGGATATAGAGAGCAAAGTTTTAGAGGAACAAAAACTGGGGAAGACGGTCTCTTATATTTCGGTTGACAATGCCGTTTTGGGTTATGTAGCAATCACCGATGCGATAAAAGCGACCAGCGTAGCCGCCATAAAAGAACTGATGAGCCAGGGCGTCGAGGTGATCATGCTAACCGGCGATAACAAAAACACCGCTAAGGCCGTGGCGGACGAATTGCATTTGACTTCCTTCATTGCGGGTTGCCTGCCCGAGGATAAACTCAAAGAAATTAAAAGGCTGCAAGCGGAAGGGAAAATCGTCGCCATGGCGGGTGACGGAATAAACGACGCGCCGGCATTGGCTCAAGCCAATATCGGAATTGCTATGGGGACCGGAACGGACGTGGCCATTGAGAGCGCTAAAATAACGCTGGTGAAAGGGGACTTGCAAGGGATCGTGAAAGCTAAAAAATTGAGCCATGCGGTGATGAAAAACATCCATCAGAATTTATTCTTCGCTTTCTTTTATAACGTACTCGGGATTCCGATTGCCGCCGGGGTTTTATATCCTTTTTTCGGGATTTTGCTTTCCCCGATGATTGCCGCTCTGGCGATGAGTTTCAGCTCGGTTTCTGTTATCGCAAATGCATTGCGTCTGAGAGGATTAAAACTGTAATGAATATGGATTAGCTATAATTTCAAAAAATCAAGATCATGAAAACACTTCAAAAAATGGTACTGTCGATCGGTTTAATCGGACTGCTGAATTCCTGCCAGTCCACAAATCAGGTTTTGTCAAACTCAGACAAGAGAACGGAAATAATGAACAAGATCGCCAGTGATGAAAGCATGTCAAAGGAAATGATGGGAATGCTGATGGGCAGCAAAAGCGCCAAAATGGCGATGATGAAAGAGCATCGTGCCAAAATGATGGAAATGATGAAGGCGGATCCCGAAATGATGAAAAACATGATGTCAGAAATGACGATGCATAATCCTGAAATGATGAAGGCACATCAAGCTAAAATGATGGCAATGATGCATCAGAATCCGGAAATGAAAAAAATGATGATGGGGCATATGATGGCAATGATGAGGGACAATCCGGAGATGATGAAAAGCATGATGGCGGAAATGATGGAAGCGGCCAAAGATGATAAAGCAATGATGTCCGAAATGTGCAAAGCGATGATGGGAAACGGGAAGATGATGGATATGATGCAAAATATGAAGGACGACAAAATGGATATGAATAAAATGAAAACCAAACCCGTAAAGGAAGAGGAACATAAATCGCATCATTAATATAATAGTAACCTAAACCTAAAAAATTATGAATGATCATGGAAATGGGGGGATTCACATGGATGCCTACTCCTTTATGGGAATGCATGTTTTTTGGTGGGTCTCAATTTTGATTTTTGCTCTAGTGTTATTAGTGGCTGCCCACAGGTACAGAAAAAGGAAATGAGTTTAATCTAAAAAACAGAACAATCATGGAATATTACTTTAGTAAAACAATTAATGACAGCTTTGAAAATGCGATCCAAAAGGTAACGGAAGCCTTGAAAACGGAAGGATTCGGGATACTGACCGAAATTGACTTGAAAGCGACCTTAAAGAAAAAGCTGGACGTGGATTTTTACAATTATACCATTCTGGGGGCCTGCAACCCGCCATTCGCATACAAAGCCTTATTGGCGGAAGACAAAATAGGAACGATGCTGCCCTGCAATGTAATTGTTCAAGAAAAAGTGCCGGGCCAGATAGAGGTTTCCGCAGTCGATCCGGCGGCTTCGATGCAGGCCGTCGAAAACGACGAACTTGCCGAAATTGCAACGGAAATACGAGACCGCTTGAAGAAAGTAATCGAGCAACTGTAGGTTTATATTTTGCCCAAAAAGTGGTTCACTATGTTTTGTATGAAAAAGGGACAGCAGTAAAATTCTAAGGAATAGAAAAAGGAGCATAAATCACATCAGTAATAATTTTAAATAATTATTAATACAAAAATTAGAATTTAGTTATGAGAAGAATAATAGCAGTAGCATTGATCCTGACATTTTATTCCCATGCGCAAGCAGAAAATAGAAATGAGGGTAATGTTTCAAAAAAATCTGAGATTCTACAAACTCAACCTACAACTTATACTTGTGTAATGCATCCTGAAATTCATGCCGCTAAACCCGGCAAATGCCCCAAATGTGGTATGGATTTGATTAAGGAAAAAGCGAAACCGGTAAAAAAATCGGCTGTGACAAAGAAAGCGCCAAAAGCGGTGCCTAAAAAAACAAGCGCCATTCGAAAAAAAGTGATACCCAAAGATTCGCATGAAAATCATTCAAATGCTCCCGTAAATACCTCCAAAGTCAATGAAAAAGTTAATATATCTGAAAAGGATGCTCCAGCCCGAACAGTCCGTTATGATTTATACGTTCGGGATACGATTGTTAATTTTGGCAATAAGCCCAAAAAGGCAATTGCCGTCAACGGCCAAATACCGATGCCAACGCTCACCTTTACGGAGGGGGATATAGCCGAAATCTATGTGCACAATGAACTGGAGGAAGGAACTTCCCTGCATTGGCATGGCGTCTTTTTGCCCAACAAAGAAGATGGTGTTCCGTTTCTCACACAAATGCCTATAGCGCCCCGTACCACTCACAAATATAGCTTCCCCGTTGTGCAGAGCGGAACCCATTGGTACCATAGCCATTCCGGTTTACAAGAACAAATTGGGATGTATGGCGCTTTGATTTTGAAAAAAAGGGACAACGATCCCCACTTTAGAAAAGGGATAGACGATTTGCCGGCAATCCCAGTCGTTTTGAGCGAGTGGACCGATTACAAACCGGAAAATGTGCAGCGGATGTTGCGAAACGCATCGGATTGGTTTGCCATCAAAAAAGGGACTACGCAAAGTTATGCCGAAGCCATCAGCAGCGGCCATTTTAAAACCAAATTCAATAACGAATGGAAACGCATGCTGGCGATGGACGTAAGCGACGTCTATTACGACAAGTTCCTGATCAATGGCAAAAACGAATCGGTTGCGGACGTTTTAAGAAAATCTAGGGCGGGAGACAAGGTGCGATTGCGGATTGCCAATGCCGGCGGCTCCTCCTATTTTTGGCTGACCTACGCGGGAGGCAAGATTACGGTCATTGCCAGCGATGGGAATGACGTGGAACCCGTTGAGGTGGACCGGCTAATTATCGGCGTTTCTGAAACCTATGACGTGGTGGTCACCGTTCCCGCTGATAATACCGCTTATGAGTTTTTAGCGACTCCCGAAGACAGAACCAAATCAGCCTCCCTTTATATCGGTGATGGCATCAAACAGAGAGTTTCTCCATTGCCGAAACTGAACTATTTTGAGGGGATGAAGATGATGAACGGCATGATGAACATGGATGGCAGCATGAACGACATGGGCATGGACATGAGCCTTCAAAAAATGGATATGAACTCGGTTATGTATCCCGAAATTTCAGGAAATAAACAGGAAACAAATCATCTTTCCGGAAAAATGGACATGAAGTCGGACGAAATGGATCATTCGAAAATGGACATGGATGAGCCAGAAATGGACCATTCAAAGATGGACATGGAATCAGACGATATGGATGAATCAAAAATGGATATGGGCCATTCGATGGATAACATGGATTCAAGCTCTGCAGATATTGTGACGCTCAATTATTCCATGTTAAAAGCACCGCAAATCACGGCCCTTCCAAAAGATGCTCCCGTTCGGGAATTGCGTTTTGAATTAACAGGTAACATGAACCGCTATCTCTGGAGCATGGACAATAAGGTCCTGTCTGAATCGGATAAAATTTTAATCAAGAAAGGGGTAAATGTCCGTATCCTATTGCATAATAATTCGATGATGCGTCACCCGATGCATTTGCACGGTCATGATTTTAGGGTCTTGAACGGGCAGGGAGATTATGCGCCCTTGAAAAACGTTCTTGACATAATGCCGATGGAAACCGACACTATCGAGTTTAACGCGAATGCGGACGGCGACTGGTTTTTCCACTGCCATATTTTGTACCATATGATGGCCGGGATGAATCGTGTTCTCAGTTACGAGAACTCGGCTCCCAATCCGCTTTTGCCTAATAAAGAGTGGGCCTACAAGAAATTGCAAAACGAAAGCAACAGATTTTACCTAATGGCAGAGAATGATTTCGCGACCAACGGGAATGACGGTGAAGCGATGCTGCAAAATGCGAGATGGAGCTTTAAAACGGAATGGCGATTGGGCTATAAAGCGGAACACGGCTACGAAATCGAAACGCACATAGGAAGATACATCGACAAAAACCAATGGTTGATGCCCTTCATTGGTTTTGACTGGCGTTACCGCAAAATGGGCATCAACGAAGTGGAGAAAAACATATTTGGTCAGGCCAACACCAAAGACAAGCGCGCCGTAGTGAGTTTAGGTGTCAATTATACCTTGCCTCTATTGGTCATTGCCCAGGCTGAGGTTTTTAGCGACGGGAATGTCCGTTTTCAGTTGATGCGGGAAGATATCCCGGTTTCGAAACGATTGCGAATGGCTTTCATGGTCAATACCGATAAGGAATATATGGCGGGACTAAAATATATTGTGGGTAAAAATATCGGAATAACTACCCATTACGACAGTGATATGGGAGTGGGTTTTGGAGTGAACCTGAATTATTAAAATTCCGGTTTTAAAGTTATAAAGAAGAGGTTTTCGGTAAAACGCAAACCTCTTTTTTGCATCATCTGAAACTTTATCGGTGAATGCTTTCATTGTTTTTTTAGCATCGCCTGATAAATCCGTACGTTTATCTCGTCGCCCCAAGCCTCGGGCAAGAAAATCCCGAAATCGCTTAAACGCAGCTTAAAATTAAGCGTAAGCAGGGACGAAAGGGCATCGCTGCCGGCAACGTGTTTAAGTATACCATCAGCATATATATTGTTCACCATTTTATTCATTTCCAGTTGCGCCGTGAAATTCAGTTTCTGGTCCGGATGCTGTAAGGTGTTCACGTACGGAATGTTCAGTTTTCCGCTAAGGATTATGGGCTTTAGCGATGTGTTGGTAAGTATCGCATTCAAGGAGTCCGTTGCGGTGTGCAAAGACGCCGGATCAATTGTTAATCCTATTTCGGCGGTTTCATAATCGATCAAAACAAATAAATGATTGCTGTTGGCGCTGATTATGGAATCCCCATACGAGCCAATGACCTCTATGATTCCTTCCCTGGTTTGGTATTTTTGCTGTGCCTTGGCCGATAGGCTACATAATAGTAATGCAATAACGGCTATCCGGGCTGTTTTTAGAGTTTTCATCATCAATGGATCATTAGATAAGTCGCAATATTCTGGTAATCAGTGTGATTGTATTTTTTTTAGCTCATATAAATTTACGATTTATTTCAGTGGCCGTTTCTTTTTTGGTAAAATTTTTCAGTTGAAAAAAACTGCGGTGGAATCCATTAGATTTAGGAGAACTCGATCCGGAAGGCGTTCTAAAAATCGTATTACGGTAAGAATTTAATATAAAAGAAACCGGTTTAATATATTAAACCGGTTTTTTTTTAAAGGACTTATAGTCTTTTGAAATTCAATTAGACCGTCTGATCGTCAATTGTTGCTTCAGCAGCATTATTCTTTACCGATTCAATTCCTTTGTCTCTTGCAGCCACGCTTCCATACATTTCGCTCGTGCCGATTACCTGATGGTTGGCCGCTTTAAGATTAAAGTACGGCTTTCCGATCGCGGATTCTTTGCGGTCGTAGTTTGAATCATCAGCGGCGTTTTTACGCACTGACTCCATTCCGTTTTCACAGGCCGCTTTAGTATTGTACGCTTCGCTGGCCAGGATGGTCTCGCCATTTCCAGCTTTCAAGTTAAAATGGAACGATCCATTTCCTGCTTTGGTAATTACAAATTTTCCCATAAGATACTAATATATTGATTTTTATAAAATTAAGAAAAATATCACATTGTAAAGGTTAAAATTGATTTATTTTGTTATTCAAAATAAAACCGTCCCATTTTGCAGTTGCTATTTGATGGCCACAAGATCTACCATTTCGATAACCGGATCCTTGGCAAGTAATGTAGTGGCGTTAGCCATCAACGCGGCGGCAATGGGTCCGTCAAGATGTGCTTTGCGTCCTTCCTCTGAGGCAAAAGTGTCAAATATTCCAAAAGTGGAAGGCCCCAATTGAAACGCATACCATCTCACCGTTCCGGTTTCGCCCTCTGCCAGATGTAGGGATGATTTTAAAAATTCCAGGACTTCGTTTTCTTTTCCGGATTTGGCTTCCACTCGTGCCAGCAATGCAAATTTTTCCATGATTCTAGTTTTAAATTAATTATTGCGTTTTTTTGATTTAATTATAAATGGCCAGCGGGGGGCGTTGCTGATTGGTATTTAAGTATCTGATTAAAAACAGATTAAAGTTACGAAACAAACTTTAAATGAAGCCCCAAAATGGCAGCAGTGTAAAAAAAACAATACTGGGGCCTTAGCAGCGCATTTTTCTGAAAACGTGTGAATTATGCAATCATTATAGGTAATTGTGTTACAGTTCTACAGACGTTTAGGTTTATTTTTGTTATTCCGCAACAAATCAGTTTCGGAACAACTTAAAAACCATTTATATGAAAAACCCATCAGCGCCAAAGAAAATTACCTGGATTATAGGATTGATTGCCGGTATACTCGGAATCATCGGACACTTCTCGCATATCCAGATTTTATCGCAATACAATTATGAGCTATTGCTTATTGGTTTCGTTGTTTTGGCAGTGGGCACCACATTAAAAGAAGTTTAAACAATTTAGAGAATATTACCCGTAAATTTCGAAGGCTAATAACCTTTGATTTAATGCAATTATTAAAACAATAAATATATAATTATGTCAGAAAAAAATAAAAAACAATTTGGTGTTTGGATGGATTCACATCACGCAACAATTGTAGGTAGAGAAAATGTAGACTCAGGTGAATTCGTAATATTAGGTCACGAAAAAGTGGACGGTCAAGGCAGCAATTCAAGCGAAAACGCAGCAAACAATGCAGAGAGGGATTCGCTTCACAAATTATTCAAAAACATCACTGCGCATATGCAAAATGTTGATGAACTGTTTGTGACTGGAACCGGTACCGCGCAAGAACAATTTATTAAATATTTAAACGAGACTCCACAGTATAAAAATGTTGAGGCTACGGAAAATACTTCTAATAAAATGAGTGATGAAAGTTTAGTTGAATATGTGACTGCGCAGTTCAAATAATCGTTCTGGATAAGACTGATTTATCAGTTTAACTCAATGCCCCCAAAAAGCCATACGCTTTCTGGGGGCATTTTTATGAAAATGAAAGCCAGATGCTATTTTGTTTTTTTGCTTAACGCCAATAAGCCGAGAATGGGACCGATGGCCAACAAGACGTAAATGCCGGTGAAATCCGTGGATGCTTTCAGTGAGCTGATCAATTGGATGCTGATTATGGTGATGGCGAAACCAATGCTGTTCACGATCGTAAGTGCTGTCCCTTTTATTTCTGCGGCGGCATTCTGGGCGACTAGGGTGGAGAATAGCGGGGAATCTGCCACCACGGCCATTCCCCAAAAAAGCAAGAAAGCAATGAATACTGCTTCGGATCCGACCGCGAACAGGAACGGGGAAACAAGGCAGCAACAACAAGACAGCAGCAAGGATATAAATGCAATTCTTTTTGCGCCAAAGGTTTGCGAGAGGTAGCCGCTGAGTACGCAGGCGAGTCCGCCAATCCCGATGATCATGAAAGACAAAATGGGGATGTTAAAGACCGTTTCAGGGTGCAGATCGCTATAGGTTTTAAGGATCAGCGGGGTAAATGCCCAAAAAGCGTACAGCTCCCACATATGCCCAAAATACCCAAAAGCGGCAGCACGTAGGTTTCGGTTTTTAAATATGCCAAAGAAAGCCGACAAGTTTACGCCTTGGCTTTGTTTGCGATAAGGGCCGTCAGGAACCAAAACCACCATCATCAAACCGCCCAGAACGGCGAGGGAAGAAGTGGTGAGTATGACCGATTTCCACGGGAATACATTGGTTATACCTTTCAATAAATGCGGAAAAGCGGTACCCAACACAAGGGCGCCAATCAAAAAGCCCAATGATTTTCCCAGCCCTTTTTCGAAATAATCGGCGGCGATTTTCATCCCGACGGGGTAGATTCCAGCGAGGAAAAAACCGGTCAGGAACCGGATGCATAAGATCGTGGCTAGACTGTTGCCTTCCCAAAGCATGCCCGCGTTGAAGACCGCTCCGAGCAGTGCGCTTATCAGGAACACTTTTGAAGGGGAAAAACGGTCGGCTATCGCCAAAAGTGCAAATACCAGCGTGCCCAATATAAAACCAAACTGAACGGCAGAGGTCAGGTGGCCTATGGCAGTTTCGGCAAGGCCAAAATTGATTACCAAGTCACCCATCACGGCATTACCGGCAAACCAAAGCGAGGTACAGCAAAACTGGGCAACAACAATTAGGGGTAGTATGGTCTTTGATCGGTCCATTTAGAAAGTCATTGGTGTTACTTTGTGCTCAAGGGCTCGGCGCATAGGCCAACTGGAGACTTTGCGCTGTGGCTTGCTAGTCCGTTTACAGTTTTTGATTCTTTTCTGTATAAAAGGAGAGCTAATCCCGATGCAAAGACAACACAGCTGATTAACATTAAATTTCCATTATTCCAGATAAAATAGGAAAGTCCGACAAAAGGGGCGCCTATTATCACCATAATAGCACTTATCGGATTCGTTTTGATAAAATTGAAAGCGTGGGTCGCGAGACCTAAAAAGAGTAAAGATGGTCCAATAATAACAAAAGGATACAAAATTAATGGCGTGTTGCTGATTTGTTCCTTCAATAGATTTCTGCCCGTATCATCATTTCCAAAACTCCACATAATAAAGTCAATAGTGCAGAGCCCAATGTGGGCAATGACACCTAAAGCGGTTAAAACCGATGCGATGGAATTTAGCCTATTTTTAGGAAACACATAATTAAATGAAAATAGTAATACGGCTCCAATTAAATTAAACCAATGAGCTAAGTCGATATGTTTTTGTGCATTCAATGAAACTTGAGAAAAAAGCACATAACTAGCTACGAAAAAAATAAGTCCCAGTAAACAAAGGGTTTTTGGTTTGATCATAATTGACTTTTTAAATTTGTGTTGTTGGAATTGCATTTTTTTTGTAAAAAGCTGCGGAACATCCCCGCAGCTTTTAGCAGAATTTGGGACTAAGTTAAGATTTTTCTTTCGAATTATTATTGCCCAATTCCTTGCCCTCGGGTATTCTTGTAAGTACTGGCTTTCTTGCGCTTTTTTTTAATCTTAGAGCCAAAGCCAAAGTTTTTTACCACAGCGATATATTTCTAATGGCAGCCAAATCAATCTTAAATCAGCCTTACTAGATCAAGATTTTTCTGGAGAAGGCACTTTTCATACGTTAAGTTGATTGTTAACCATTTCAAATTTGGCGATTATGGCGTCTAATTTGGCTCTTTGTTTTTTTATTTGCTTTGGCCTTAAATAGAACCAATTAAAAAGTATCCAAATTGATGTTATAGCATACGTAAAGATTCCCCAAAATGTACTCATTCGCTGTGTATATTCATACATATACAGAGCAATTCCTAATGAAAGTAAGATGAAATACAAATTCATCATGGTAGTTTCCATAAATCTCTGTTTCGCTTTAATGGCCAATAAGTCTTTTAAATAATCACTGTTACTTTGTGAGTTCATATGGCTTTTGAAAAGAGAATAACTTTTATTATAAGCAAATAGGAAAATCACCATAGCTAAAATGATAAGCATAATTCCAATTTTGGTCGTGATTAATTGCGGTTGAAAATATATCCAAATTAAAATGATAAATATTGAAGTTGCAATCAGTAAAAGGTTAGTTAATACTAACTTTCTCAAATTAGATTGTTTCATTTTTTTAATCTCGGATATTAAAATTTCCGAATTGGGCGCAACGGATGTTTGCTTAGCCCATATGTCTTTGAAATTTATATTATCGCTCATTGCTTGTAAATTTTTGTGTTAATTTTTCTTTTATTCTATGAATTTTCACTCGTATGTTAGCTTCCGATAGTCCAACGATGCTTGCTATTTCTGCTTGTTTCACATCCTCCAGTTCAAGTGAAATTATAATACGGTCAATTTCTGGAAGTTCGGCAATGCATTTGTATAAAAACTGTATTTGAGGTTCAATATTGGTCTGCTTTTCTTCGACTAAATTTGATGGTAATTGCCCTTTCGGGAAACGATTTTGTTTTTCAATTTGCCGCAAGCAGTTATTGGAAGCTATTCTAAAAACCCAAGTTCCAACACTAGATTCGTTTCTGAATTTGGGAAGTTGTTTCCAAACACTTATAAATGTTTCCTGTGTTAAGTCTTGTGCAAGGTTATGATCATTGACATAACCCATACACAAGCGAAATATCCTATCCCAATATCTTTTGTATATTTCGTCAAACACTTCCATTTATCGTTTAATTAATTTTAGTTTAGACACTAAACTAAAGATTAAAATTAGAAAAATAGCCACGACTATATTTTTTGTTGCAATTCCAACTGCGGCAGCAATTATGACCCCTTGTTTAGCAGGGAAGAAGCAGTTTATTTTTTTCATTTTAATTAGTTTAAAAAGTTATTTAATTGATTCAAATACCATTCTTTGTCATCATACATTACAAAATGTAATCCCTTGTTTGAATATTGTAAATTGGCGTTATTTAGGTTTTTATATTGCTCTTCGATAGCTGGTTTTACAGTTTTAAAAGAGTCTTCCAATAAAATTAATGATGGACATTTTATGTTTTTGATTTTCAGTCTTAAATCCGTATTTATAAAATCGCAATACATTTCTGCAAATGTTTTTCTGTCAGAACTTATGCTCCAACTAACAACCAGTTCTCGTTTAGAAGTTTCGGCAACAAGTCTGGAGATGGAATTGGTTTGTATTTGATGAAATTGCTCTTCCGTTAGTGAAGTCATTTGATTTACCATTTGAGAACAATCGGGATTTTCAGTTGAAGTAAAAGCTGGATTTATAAGTGCTTGTAAACATGGAAGAGCATCAACCACTACAATTTTTTTAATAAGCTCAGGATAATCGGATGCAATCGCTAATGCTAAACCTCCGCCCATACTGTGACCAATTATAATTGGTTTTTCAATTTTGTTTTCTTTAATGTAATTGACGATACTATTTTCCCAGTTTGTAAATGTGGCATTTGGTTGTGGTTTTATGCCTGCAAAACCAGCCATTGTTAAGGTGTAGCAAGTGAAATCTTTTTCGTAGTTTGATTTTGTCTCGTCCCAGACCGCTCCCGAACTGGCGAAACCAGGAATAAAAATGATGGATTGGTCGCCTTTTCCACTAATTTTAATATCAAACGGATAAGACTTGTTTTGTGCAGAAACGGTTGTACTTAAAAAGGGAAGTGCCAATGTTAAGATTAAGAATTTAATTTTTTTCATCTTGATTATTTTTTAGTGTTCGTCTTTTAGATACGAGCATATCTAAAATGTTACAAAAACTTTTAAAATAAATGAAATGAGGAAATACAGTGTTTTAAGCTAAAGCATAGGACGCATTTGCAAACGGTAAAAAAACTTTTTTGCCCTAAGTGCTAGTTCTTAATTAATTATGATTTTCAAATAAAAAAAATGCTGTTTTTACTGCGCGGTTTGAGGTTTTGGCTTGGTACGTCCCGAAAATAGTACTATTTTTGCAACCGCAACAGAAAAGCAAGGCCCGTTCGTCTATCGGTTAGGACGCATGGTTTTCATCCATGTAAGAGCGGTTCGATTCCGCTACGGGCTACAATATTCTAAATTGCGATTCCTTTTTTTTTAATTGATTTCGCTATTTGAATATGGTAATTAACTTCAATTTACTTCCTAAAACTTAAAAAAAAGCCTCGAAAACTAAACTTTTCGAGGCTTTTTTTATTGTTGTACTGGCAGTAGCTTTTTTGGTGGATTGTGTTTTATTCCTTGTGGTTACTCGGTAAACGTTTTAATATAAATGTAGGACATATGTCCCGAACCGTCATCGAAAATGCTGAGCTCTTTGATGTTTTCAATGTTGTTCCACTTGGTGACGTTTCCAGGGCTGTTAAAAGTGGGCTGCGCCGCTTCCAGACCGAGCAGTTCAGTGCTTTTGTCGTTGATTTCGTATTCTGAAACCTGATTTATGGTTATCCAATCCGCTTTGTCGTTTATAAATACAATTTCAAATTTATCAGACTGGTAATTCGCTTGTTCGCAAGCCGTGTCTTGACAAGGCGTGTTGATTGGTTTGATCATTTTAACGTTATTGGGTTTGCCCAAAATCTTTTCGACATCCGTCTTGTTTTTCCCGATTATGGTGGAGACATCAACTATTATCTTTTTCTCTGGAGAAGGCGTATCGTTTATTGCCAATTTATAAAAAAAGGCGGCTATCAAGAGAAGGAGTACCAGTGTAATAAATTTTTTCATTTTTTCATTTTTGTTTTAGTGTGCATTTTGCTGTAAATATACTGCTATTTTATGCTTTGTATTCAATAGGACGCTCGAGCTAGCGATGCATGTTTAAGCCAGTGGGCTAGTTTTATTTTTTTGAATGTCTTCTATTATATTTTTTAGTTCTTGAATTGTCAGCATTTTTTTTCTTTTATGAATCATCCGATGGCAATTTGAACAAACTGGTCTGACGTCCTCAATAGTTGTTTCTCTTTCTCCTTCACTTATCGGAATGAGATGATGAATTTCTATAAAGTCATTTCCTAAATTTCCATATCTTTCTGTAAAATTAAAACCGCAAATCCAACAATCAGTTTTCCATTTAAGTTTGGCGTCTTTCACTAATTTCTTGTGGCGAGAATTATATTTATATTCTTTTATGAATAGCTCTTTTCCTTCAATGCGGTTAGGAAATATATCTACATCAATGTTTTCATTTGATTTTGTACTCCATGATTCATACCCAAAGTTTCGAGGGGAACTAGAAGTTGAATTTTATTGCTCTTTTTTTGATCTTTTTTGAGTTTTGAAAAAATGTCCACGATATTTTCAAAAGGTTTAGCCCAATTTAAAAATTGAGATATTGCAAATTTTTCTAATTTGGCATCTTCAAGATTCAAAGCATCAAAAAAGCCATTATCGTAGAAAAATATTTTTGCATCAGTAACTTTTGATACATTAAAAATATTGCAAGCAATTTCTTTTGAGATACTCCAATGGTTTAAATCTTTGTTTGCAACAAAATATATTGTAGAATTAAGTTTTCTTTTAAAATCATTTGTTTTTAATAGAATTGTTTTACTAGATTCTTCAATCTCGTGAATAATTTTATCGGTTGATATTTCCATATTTATATTTGATTATCTAAATTTTTCAGAAGCTAGAAGTTAACTTCTCGAGACTCTGTTTTTCAACATATGAAAAATGAGTATTTGCGGCTAAACGAAAATACGATAAAAAAACGCTAATCTCACTAAAATAGCAAATGAGACGCTCAGGCCAATAGACGGTTGAGGCTTGTAAGGTGGTTTTGAAAGGGCTTCAAAGTCAAGTGCCTTTGTGCAAAGGGAAAGTAAAATTTAAGCATAAAAAAAACCAGATAGTATCTGAGGTTGTTTATTTTTCTTGAGTGCCCCGCTAGCGCTAGCAAGGGATACTCAGGATTTGACTCTTTATCACATGATATAAAACTATAATACTTAAGATCGGATTTATAGTGCCATAGCCTGTAATCTTTCTACACTTTCCGTTCTTTTAAATTTACTGCCATCTGCCAATTCAGGTAATTCAAAGTAACCCCATTGTCCTAGATTGAATTCCCATAGAAGGTAATATAATTAACGCCAATACCCTTTTCGAGCAGACTATTTTCAATTGGGTCGTTATCGACTTCTTCATTCGAACATCCTAACACAAATAGTAATGCCAACAACCCAAAATAAATTTTTGTTTTGATAATGTATTGTTTTTTATTTTCTACTCTTTTAAGGAATTATAGATTGTCCTATCCATAAACTTATTTGACCTGTAGTTAAGTTTATACCAGAAAAATTAAAACCGC
>Ga0209320_10000008_pt1 | contig 84567 bp, 94 predicted proteins | sample Rifsed13ft4_FD_184008 | JGI IMG/M metagenome (GOLD analysis project Ga0209320, IMG submission 184008) | Soil microbial communities from Rifle, Colorado, USA - sediment 13ft 4 (version 2) | ecosystem: Environmental > Terrestrial > Deep subsurface > Rock core/Sediment | place: Rifle, Colorado... | reverse complement strand
GACCGCCCTGGAGCCGATCATTCTGGTGGTCCTGGGGGTGATGGTGGGAGGACTGGTGCTTTCGATCATTACGCCTATTTATAACTTAACCACCCAATTCTAGTGGTTGAGTTAGTAGGTTTGCGAAGCAAGCCGTCTAATTTAACGACGATTGATTTAGGAAAACATGAAAGGGGGTGAACTAATAACTACTAACTATGCACAACAAACTACTAACCTTCGCGAAAGCGAAATTGCAACCGAGCGAAAGCGAGGACAGCACTAAGGTGCGCAGCGGTTTCACGCTGATCGAACTTCTGATCGTGATCACGATCATTGGGATTTTGGCGGTGGCGGTTCTTTCCGCAATCAACCCGATCGAGCAGATCCGGCGGGCAACCGATCAGGGAGTAGACTCGGACGCGGCCGAACTGTTGAACGGTTTGGAGCGCTATTACACCGGTTTCTTTGAGTATCCTTGGGATGCGCTGGGAGAAGCCGATCCGAGCCAAACTTTGGTTCAGGACAGTTGGGTTACCGAACTGATCAGCAAGGGAGAGGTCAAGCCGCAATTTGCCGATCGCGATTCCTGGGACTCAATCTACACCACGATCGCGGGAACGGTGGTGCGGCTCTGCTATGATCCGGCTTCCACTTCCGTCCAAGAACAAGCGGACAACGAAGGTAAAAACAAGGACGGATCCAGCGGCTGTACTAGCGGCTGTTATCGCTGTCTTCCGAGGTAAGGTATCGTGATGCGAAAAACTTCAGGGTTGACTGTTTTGGAACTGGTTTTTTCCGTGGGTTTGGTATTTATCCTGGCCGCCGTCGCTTTTTGGGCGGTAAACCCGTTGGAGCGATTTAAACAGAACCGTGATCGGGAGCGGATGGCGGACTTCGAAGCGATCCGCGCCGCGATTGATTCCCAGATCTCCGCCGGCCAGATTTTGGGAACAACCTTTGGAATTCCGTCCAACACGACGGGGGTCGGGGTTTCTTTCAAGACCGACGGTTCGGGATGGGTGCCAATGGTCTTGCCGGGATTGAGTGAGCTTCCCCGCGACCCGCGCAACGGTGAGCAATTTCCCGATGTTTTGAAGAGCGCCGTTTTGGGAGAATACCAGTACGTTTCCGATGGTAAATACTTTATCTTGCGAACGCACCTGGAAGCGGAGATCTACCGCGATCGGTACGCCCAAGACGGAAACGATAACACCTGGTACGAAATCGGCAACGCGGCGGGGATGTCCACGTATTTCGGATTATGATGAATTTTCTAATTACTAATTACGGATTACTAATTACGTTTGTTCTTGGGACTGCGATCGGTTCGTTCCTCAACGTCTGGTCGCGCCGTCTGTTGCGAGGGAAACCCCCGACCGGCCGGTCGCGCTGCGAACACTGCGGCCATGTTCTGGGATTTTTTGATCTGATCCCCCTCCTCTCTTTTGCGGTCCTTCGGGGACGCTGTCGCTATTGCCACAAACCTCTAAGCTGGCAGTATCCTCTCGTCGAGGGTGCGACCGGATTGCTCTTTGCGGCTTTGGCAGCGACCCAATTAACAAGTATTTTGGGGTTGGTTTTTCTACTGGTGAGTGTCTCCACCCTGATCGTGATTTTCATCACCGATTTTTCGGCCCAGGTGATCTTTGACCAAACTCTCTGGATTGCCGGAGGAGCAGCCTTCTTCTATCGCCTTTTTCTCGGGGGATTTCAACCGGCCGAGATAGTCCCCGACCTGATAACCGCGTTCCTGGTTTTTCTCTTCCTTCTTTCGATCCGTTTGATTACAAAAAAGAAAGGCCTGGGGGATGGTGATCCCCTCCTCGGTTTTGCAGCGGCGCTTTTGGTGGGGTTCCCGAATGCCCTGGTGGAACTCTTTCTAGCGTTCGTTTTGGGAGGAGCAATCGGTGCGGTCTTCGTTCTATCAGGCAAACGGCAGCTCAAAGATCGAATCGCCTTTGGCCCTTTTCTGGTGACCGCAACCTTCCTAACGATCTTCTTCGGCGATCGTCTGCTTGACTGGTACCTAAGATTTCTGGGATTATAGACTAGTTATGAAAAGAGGTTTTACTTTACTTGAGCTTCTGGTGGTGATCACGATCATCGGCTTGCTGGCTTCGGTTGGTTTGGCTTCCTACACTCGGGCCCAGGCCCGGGCGCGGGATGCGAAGCGGCAGAGCGACCTCAGTTCCCTTCGAAATTCTCTGGAAATTTACTATTCCGAAAACAACAGCTATGTTGACACCGGCGGATCTTGGCAATCTCCAGAGACGGCTCTGGCCGGTTTGGTTCCGGATTACGCCAAGGTCTTGCCAACCGATCCCGGCGGCGAGGGTTTGGACTACAAATATCGCTCCGTTACCAATCAGGGGTACTGCTTAGAAGCGAAGTTGGAAACGGCCGAATCACCGACGACCACCTGTACCGTTTCGCTGGATACCAATTACAACTATGGTGTTGGGAATCCCTAACCCGTGAACCGTGAACCGTCAACTTTTAACTAGGCGACCCGCTTTCTCCCTCATCGAACTTCTCGTCGTGATCACGATCGTGGCTCTTTTAACGAGTGTGACCGCGGCGGCCTTCAATAACTTTTCCCGCCGCCAACGGCTGACTCAGGCGGCCAAAAAAATGGACGAGATCCTGCGGGATGCTCAGACCCGGGCCCTCTCTTCGGTGGATGGCCTGAACTGGGGAGTGCACCTGGAGAAAGACCAGGGAAATTCCTCGATTTTTTCAACCGGTTCCGATTTTGCCAGTGCCTCTCAGATCCTGAACCGGAATTTGGAATCCGAGATAATCGTCTCCGATCTGACGATTACGGAGAACGACCACGTGAATATCATCTTTACGGTCTTGAACGGTTCGGTGGTCTTTGCGGCGGACGACGGATCCTGCTTGGGTGGTTCGGCCGATTCCTCCTGTGGAGCTGATCCCGACCGCTGTTTGGCGATTGGAATTAACTTGCAAGGAACGACAGATAAACGCTATCTTAAAGTGAATGAAAGGAACATCTTTGAAAGCGATGCGCTTACCCCTTGCCCGTAGCGGCCAATCTCTAGTTGAAGCCATTGTCGCAGTGGGAATTACCCTTTTGGTGATCACCGGGTTAGTAGTTTTGGCGGTGGGAGCGGTTCGTTCCGCCACTCTCGCCCGCAACCGTTCCTTGGCGGTACAGTACGCCCAGGAAGGGCTGGAGGCGCTTCGTTCCGTTCGGGACCGCAGCTTCTCCGAGCTTCCAAGCAGCGGAACAAGTCGCGTCGTTTGGACAGGATCGGAATGGGGAGTTTTGGCAGGGACGGAAACAATCGGCACTTACACCAGGAGCTTTACCCCCGAGCAGATTTCGGCGGGAAAACTCAAGATTCTGCTCTCGGTGGTTTGGACAGATTCGGCCGGCGACCATACTGTTGATCTGACCACTTACTTGACCGATTGGCAATGAAACGAGGATTCATCTCTGAACTTGTGAAGAGACAAAGCTATCGAGCGAAGCGAGATGGGTTTATCCCCGAGTTTGCGAGGGGACGAAATCCTCAAGCAAAGCGAAGAGGTTTCACACTACTAGAACTTTTGGTCGTGATCGGGATTGTTGCGATTGTCGGCGTGATTGCGGCCGATATCTTTGCCAACGTCACCCGTTCTTACAACAAGGCCGATATCATCACTCGGGTGCAGCGAAGCGGAAATTCGATCCTAGCGCAGATGAGCGGCGAAATCCGGAATTCCCGCGGGGTGGTCTCCCCTGCCCCTGGATCGGTGGGGACCTCTCTAACGATTGAGGACGCTTCCGGAAACCAAGTCACCTTTGATTTCTCCCCGGCGGCAGGAGGGAACAACGGCGATGTCTCCCGAAACGGGGTGGCGATTTCGGATAGCGATCTTTCCACCGGAGTAAATATTACCAATCTCGCTTTTACCGTCCTCGATACCAGACCGTTGGTGGTCGGAATCAGCTTGAGCTTGGAACAGCCGTTGGGGGTGCCGGGACGGATTGACTTCCAGGCCGGGACCACAATGCAGACATCGGTTTCCCTCCGCACCTATGAGTAAGCAAATAAGTTAAAATGATTAAAGTGAAAAAAGGACAAGCTCTAATCCTCATTCTTTTGGTGATGGCGATTTCCCTGACTCTGGGTGTTTCGGTCGCTTCCCGCTCGATCACCACCTTAAAACAGGTTTCTTTTTCGGCCCAATCGGCCCAGGCCTTGGCCTTTGCCGAGGGAGGGATTGAAGAGGCGCTCAAATGCCTGGATGACGGGAGTTGCGCGGTTCCTTCCGATCCAGCGGCGGTCGATCTAACTGGAGACGGCACCAACGACTTCGATTATCGGATTACGGCTCTGGGCGGGGCGGTTTTGGATTCGTTCCCTCCTCTTAGCCGCGACGAGGCGATCGAATTGAGTCTGAGCGGTTATCCCTCCAGCACTCCGATGTACATCTCCTGGGTCAACACCGCCAAGCCATCGGAGGTGGCCGATCCGGCGGCGGTCGAGTTCGCCGCAATATATCAGGAGGCAGGGGTCTACAAGGTTCTGCGTTACGCCTATGATCCGGATGCGTCCCGGGCCAGCGAGAACGGCTTCTTCACACCGTTTACCGGAGGTTTCAGCGTCAACGGCGTAACCTACGCCTACCGTGTTTCGATTTCGGTCCCCTTTACACCGATCGCTCTCCGGATCCGGCCGCTTTACTCGACGACTGCTTCTTCCTTCGTTTTCTCGGCGGAAACCGGTCGGACCTTGCCGACCACCGGTTCACGGATCGAATCAACCGGCACTTCGGGATCGGTCCAGCGCAAGATCGAAGTCCTGCGGACCAACTCCTCCCTCTCGGAACTATTTGATTTCGCGCTCTTCTCCGGATCTGAAACAAGTCCCCTATCCAAATAATTTCCATCTGTTAGAATTTCCCCGTGCAGTCCTCGCTTAACTCGGTTGCAATTTTTCGCTTTCGTGAAAAGGTGCAGCCGTTAATTTTCGCGAAGCGAAAAACTAGATCGCCAAAAGCGATCGTCCTTTTCGACATCGATTCCACTCTTTTGAATGGGACCAAGGTCTACTCTGCTACCTTGACTCATTTGATTCGTAAGTTTAATCGGGCCGATCTGACGGCTTTAAGGTACCTGCTTTTTAGGCGTCCAAAAGGATTCCTCGGTTCTCCGGCGGCCAAGAACAGCTTCCTGGCGCCGCAGCACTACCGGGACGCGCTGTTTGAAGACGTTCTACCGACGCTCCAAAAATTGAAAGGAAAGGCCTCCCTGGGCATTTTTTCGCAGGGCCCGGGTCGGCTGCAGCGGGCAAAGCTCTACTTGAGCGGGATTGAGAGCTATTTTTCGCCCGAACTCACATTTATCTTTCCTCCGCGCAAGATTTTAAAGGCGAAACGGATCCTGGCCCAGCTGCCGAAAACAAAGATCTATTTTGTGGACGATCGTCCCGGCATTGCCGCCGCTCTCGCCAACCACCGCGTCAAAGTTTTTCTGATCCGTCGCCGGTCCAAACCGGCTCCTCAAAACGGAGGGATAATTCGCATCCGCTCTCTCAAAGAAATTCTTAACTTTGTGTAACAAATTGCAACCGAGCGAAGCGAGGACAGCATTTTATCTAGTTTTCTGATATACTATAGGTATAACCTAAACTATATCCCCTAAGGGGGAAAGGAGATCGAGATGAACCGCAAACTGATCTTTGCACTGGCTTTGGTCTTTGCGGTTGGGTTGGTTGGGTGCACCGGCAACGTTCCCGCGAGCGCGACCATCGCGCCGACGCAGGAACCGACCGAATCCCTCCCTCCCACTGCCGTGCCAACGGAAGTTCCGGAACCGGTCACGATGGAAGTAGCGATGCATGTCGATCTTCCAGCGGATCAGGACGGAGCTTGCCCGGAGTGGCTGTTGGACGACCCGAGTTTGGCGCCGTTGGTGGATCTTGGGCGCTACGAGATCGGGCAGGTTTACAGTTGGGAGGTCTTCGAGGCCCCCACGGTCGAGAGCCCGGTTTTGGAGGTCCTTCCGGCCGGAGCGAGCTATCGTCTCACCGCCGGACCGATCTGCGCGGATCAACTGGTCTGGTTCCAAATCGATTCTCCTTCCGGGTGGATGACTTTTGCCATCCTGATTGGAGATGACCTGTTCCTTATGCCGCGCTAGCACTTAGCCGATCTGCTAAACCCAGATCGGCTTTTCTTTTTTACTAGAAAAAACGGGTCAAAATTATTTGCATTTTCTTCTGATCATTGATATACTATAGGCATAACCTAAATCTACAGTCGCCTGAGGCGACAAGGAGAGATTCCGATGAACGCCAAACTAGTTCTCTCGTTGGTTTTGGCACTGGTCTTGACGGCCTGCAATGGGAAGGTTCCGCTGCCGTCGGTACCGACAACTGCGATTCCAGAATCGACGGTCTGGGACATCACCGAACAGATGCTGGCGGAGTGCGACGATAATGAAGACGCCTCCAAGCGTATCTACGTGAAACAACTGTTCGATCGGATCCTGGAAATCCATCCGGAGTTCCAGGACACTGCCCTCTTTAGAAACAGCCCAGGGCTAGTGGTTGTGAGTGACAACGGCACAAACCCCAATCCGTTTACCTTCGTGGATGACGGTCACAGTGGAATCGGATGGCTCTGGGGAAATGAGGCCGGTTTCTGTCAGTGGTACTTCTTGATCTACGAGAACGTGCCCGAGAACTCCGACGGAGATGAGATCCTGGTCGGAGAAGCCTACCTCTTCTACGAGGTGAGAGGAACCGAACTGGATACGCTGGACGGGGAGTTGAAAGAAGTGAATTTCTTCTTCCCGGATGTTCCCTAGTTCGTGTCCGTCAAAGCCGCTTGAGCGCAACCCGCCAAGCGGCTTTTTTCTTGCTTTTTCCCAAGTTTTCAACTTGATTTTTAATTGGTTCTCCTATATACTATAGGTGTTAACAAAATAATATCCCCTAAGGGGAAAAGGAGAAATTCCGATGAACGCCAAACTAGTTCTCTCGTTGGTTTTGGCACTGGTCTTGACGGCCTGCAGCGGGGCGGTTCCGGTTACGGTCGATCCTACCGTGGTTCCCACGGATGATCTTCCGACCGCGATTACCTCCCCGACTCCGATCGAAGTTCCGACGGCCACGCCGACGGAGGTCCCCACGCTGGTTCCGACTTCGACCGAAATCCCGCTCTACGTGGGACTACCGGCGGACGAAGTTGAGGTTATGCGCGAGCAGTGTCTGCAGGAGAATCCTGATTCGGCCTGCCTGCCGCTACCGTTTGAACCGGCCCAAAATGTTGAAGTTAGGCTCGTGTCCAATCCCGCGTGGCCGGGTGTAACAATTTCGGATGGCGAAGGAGATGATCGTCTTATCGCTTTCGAGATTCCGGCGGGAACCGATCTTTTATCGCCGCTGGCCGCCCAGATAGAAATCAAGGGATACTTTGGCGGAGGGACACGATGGCTCGGGCTTCCCGGGCGGTCGGTTGAGGGCTTAGACTCAATAGACTTTGGACTCGGCCCGTTCAACACCTACGACTTCGGCGAAGGCCCAGTCCCTTTCCCCAGTATCCTCTTGCGTCTCAGGAGGAATGACGGTTCGTGCTACAAACCATACGGGGAGCGGCTGGACAAGCAACCTCTTTTCGAAGAAGGAGATCTCTCAATCCCTGCCGGGAATCGACAGGCGGTGATGGGAGAGCTTTTGGTGCGAACCGAAACGCAAGTGTGCTTGGAGATCTTAGTCTACAAGCCGGTACGGTTTTTTTTCACCATCCTTCCAGGAGAAGTTGGAGGCACTCCGAATGGAACGTATCCGGTGGGAAGAACTAACCTCTCCGACCTGCTAACGACTAGTGTAGGTCAGATTGTCTACGTGAAGACGTTGGTACCGTAGTTTAAGAGCCGATCTGTTCATTAGAGCAGATCGGCTTTTCTTTTGTGTATGCTTTTTAGCTAAAATAGGGCTAAATGGTTTTAAGCCTAAAGGTTAAAATCCTGATTGGAGCGGCGATTTTATCGGAGATTATCCTGGTTATTTGGGGAATTACTCACCGGATAAATTACAATCGCGATTATGAGTTGGTAGCCGGAGACGAATTTGATGGATCTGCTGTTACAGGGGACAGATTAGAAAATCCCCCATTTCCAACATCCTTTGCAAACATCGAGATTAGCGGTTTTCAAGCAGCTTCTACTGGTCGAGTTTACAATACCGAGTTAAAAGATAGGGATTCTGGTGAGAAACTAGGAACGGCAACTATTCTGGAGATTGTTTCACGTGACCGAGGCGACCCGGATAACCTTATTAGTCTCAAATTAATTGTGCAGTTTGCGCCAGAGGGAAATCCAAACCATAATTCAATGCCTTGGGTTCTTAAAAGAGCTACGGAGTTGAGCTCCTCTAGCATCCAGATAGATTCCTCTATTTTACCTGAGGAAAAAGTAAAAGAAATTTTTCCGCGAGGTACAATTTGGTCCTTCGCTCCACTAGCTGATTTAAGTAGAGAGGAGTTGAATCAAATGCCGGAATTACTATACTACGCTGAGAGATACTACGGTGGAAAATCTTATCCCGAATTGGAAAAACTTTTTCTAGATTCCCCGGATCACCACGCTTTATTAGGTAAGGTTTCCCTTCCAATGTTTACTTTAGATGTTTTTGAATATTTGACTCAATTCTTTGGGCAGTAAATTATTTGATTATTGACGACTGTTTTCCTTATTATTCACTGTAGATGCTTAAGAGTTGGAAATTATTACTCCTTTTAATTTTATTGTTACCCGGGGTGGCTTTAATTATTTATCTCTTCTTCAGAGAAAACATTAAAAACTTAGGTGATAATTTAACAGGAAATAAAGTGGAGATCCCGGTGGAAGGGGAGCCAACGCAATCTACGCTTTTGGAATCGCTTTTTAATAGCCCAATTGACTTCGATGGTCAGATGGCCAAAATCCGCGAATCCGGATTCGAAAACGAGTACTTTACCGCTTTCATCACCAAAGTAAAAAAATCTCAAAAAACTTTTACCCTAAAAATGGAGTTTCCGGTTGGAGACGGATTCGAAACCGAAGAAAAGATTACTTCTGTTAATTGCCCAGTGGAGAGTACCGATGTTTTGGGTGTGGATAATTTGGAGGTTCTGGCGGAAGACGAAGATATTTTCAAATGGGCCGAAGTCAACGACAGGATTATTTCTTATTGCTTAGATTCCAATTGCGGTACGATTGGAAAGGAGTGCATTCTGATTAAAACTAGTGACCTGGACTAAAATTTCAGCTTTCAAATTTACTTTGCTTATCGCCCTTCCTTTAATTGGTTTACTAATAGGAAGTTATGTTGGAAACCAACTCCGAAATGTCCCCCCAGTTTATGCAGCTTGCAGTTGTCCTGCCGGATCATACTCTTGTCAGGGAGGAACGATGTGCTGTAGGGGTAGCGGTTGTCCGAGCTACGAATGCGCAAAAAGGAGCTATTGTGCGTGGTCGGGCGGCGGCTGCCGCGTCAAAGGTCATCCAGAGCAGTATTGCAGTTATGAGTACGGAACCTGTTCCTACTGTGGTGGCGGTGGCGGCGGTGGCGGCGGAGGTGGTCCATCTTGTACATGGGGCTCCAGCATTTCTTCCGGTGCCTGTGTTCAATCCGACGGTCTTTTTGGCCACTACTACCGAGACAACCCGATCGGAGAACCGCGCTTCGACGGCGGATTGAAGCTGGAACGTAACGACTCCACAGTTAATTTTGATTGGAATGATGGTTCTCCGAGCTGTTCGGGGGTTGATGACGAACATTTTTCGATAAATTGGACCGGCTATATCCGCCTCTCCCCTTCCGGCAACTGGCGTTTAGGCGCCACTAGCGACGATGGATTTGCAATTGATTTGGAAATCACTCCAGGAACTTGGACGAGGATTTTTTCGGATTGGAGCGATCACTCATCGCGAACGGCCTGGAGTCCTTTCATCAATTTGGATGCCGGCTGGTATGGGATTAGAGTTTGGTTCTACGAAAACACCGGTGATGCGGAAGCCCGACTACGTTTTGAAGGACCAGGAGTTGCTGCCGCCGTCGTTCCTTCGGGAAGATTGCGGACCTGTTCCGCTCCCGTCGGATCGGTTCAAGGATCGAAGGTCCTGATGCCAGACAACACCCCGGCCTCCCCCGCTTCCGAGCAGACGGTTTATCGCGACGGCGGATCTCCCAAGATCGCCAATCCTTATACTTTCAACAACGTTTCCACTGGCAGCCACATCATTTCCGTCACCGCTCCTTCCGGGTATTTCGTCCAATCGACCCTCTGCTACAACCGAACCGATTGCCACACCACCGCCTGCGTCAACAACGACGCCGGCTGCCCGGTCGCGGGGGCGGGCGCAAACGGTAGCTCCCGGACGGTTGACGTTCCTTCCGGAGGCTACGCCGATCTGAATTGGCACTACACTCTGACCAACCCCTGGGCCCAAGCCTTGGGAGGTGATGTCTTCGCCAACCACTTGGTAGGGTTGAGAGTCGCTCCGACCGGCTTATTCAACGCCCGCTGGGGAATCTTTGGACGGGGTTCGGTCACCGGAAATTCCCAGGAGGGTTGGATTTCCCAGTACTATCCCGAAAGGAACTTTGACCTGACCCAAAACACGCCGGTTAAAGCTCCGGATTACGATACGCTCTTTAAACGGTTTGGGGGCGGGGCTGTTACTTACTCCGGTCCGACTCTCCCCAACTCCTCCGGAGCTTGGGTGGTCAGCGGCAACAAGACCGTCAACGGAGTCTTCAACCAGGCGGCGGGGACCAACATTCTCGTTTTCGTTGATGGAAATCTGACAATTAACGCCGAGATCCGGACTCCCGTTAACGGAACTCTCGCCTTCATCGTCTCCGGAAATATAAACTTTTCTAAGGATTTCGCCGGCGGTGGGCCGTCCGACGATTTCGCCGGCGGCATCTACATCGCCGAAGGGAGGATCAACACCGCTTACGACAAGTCCGCTCCCGATGAGGTCACCCGTCAGCTGGTAGTGGAGGGGGCGTTGATCTCTCTAAAAGATACGATTTCCCTCGATCGGAATCTCGATGACGCCGACAACAACACCACCCCCGCCGAAAAGATCGATCTCTCCGGCAAATACTACGTTCTCCTGAAATCAGTTCTCGGCCGGCCGAAGTTCTTTTACCGGGAGGTCCCCGCGGGATTTTAGCAATGCCTGATTTTGTCGGTTTGGATATTGGCACCTCCTCCATTAAAGGGGTTCAAGTTAAGAACAAGACCCTGATCTCATATCATCAGATTGCTTCTCCGGGAGTGACGATGGTTTCCGAGAGTCCCGAAGATCTAAAAAAACTTTCGGATGCCCTGGACCGGTTCTTCAACGAAGGCCGTTTTAAGACCAGGGACATTGTTGCTTCCGTGCCGGAATCGCAGGTTTTCGCCCGGGTCATTACCCTTCCCCAAATGGGCGAAGCGGAGATCGCTTCTTCGGTAAAGAACGAAGCCCAGCAGTATGTGCCAATGCCTCTCGATCAGGTCGCTTTTGATTTTGAGATTATCGGCCCCTCCGAACTGGAAGCCGGCAAGGTGGACGTCCTTTTGGTCGCCGTTCCGAAAGCGCTCACCAACAAATACATTCAAGTTACCCGGGCCGCCGGGATCAATTTGCTCTCCTTGGAAACGGAAACGATTGCCATTTCCCGTTCCGTGGTCGGCCAAGCCAAGGATGCCGTGATGGTGGCCTCGATCGGGGCTTCCACCACCGATATCGCAGTCTTTTCAGGAGGCGCAATTCGCTTTACCCGTTCGATCGCCACCGGAGGACAGGCACTGGAACGGGCGCTCGCCCAGTCTTTCAATCTCGCTCCCGGTCAGGCAGCGGAGTACATCCGCACTTACGGTTTGGAAGAGAAGTTGGAAGGTAAAGTAATGAGCGCCATCAAGCCGGTTTTTGATATTATCAGAGATGAACTCAAGCGGACCCAAGCTTTCTTCTCCTCTCGAAGCCAGCGCCCGCTGCCGCGCTTGATCTTGGTCGGGGGGACGGCGAATCTGCCGGGGGTGTTGGTGTATCTAGCGGACTCGTTAGGAATGGAAGTAGCCCGCGGCAACCCGTGGGAAGCGATTTCGATTCCGGGGAATTTTCCCCGGGAACAGTTGGAGGAAATCGCCCCCTCATTTGCAGTAGCGGCGGGGTTGGCGTTGAAGGAAATCTGATGTACGGCCGAAAAACGACCTAGCATTTTGAAAGAAACAAAATGATAGAGCGAAAAGAAATTGAACTAATCCCAAAGGAGATTGAAGCCGCGAAATCCAAAGATACCTTGGTGCGGCGGGTTCGGCTGTTCGGTTTTCTATTTTTTATAGTTTCCCTTCTTATTTTTGGCGGAATTTTTGCCTTTAGATTAAGTCTTGCCACCAAGCTGTCCGGTCTTGAAGAAGATTCGGCACAGGAGGTCGCCGGTATTGCCCAGTTTGCGGAGATTGAAGCCAAGGTTTTGGGTTTGGAGAACAAATCCTCGGCGTTGACAAAAATTCTAGCTCAAAGAGATTATTTCTCCGTCGTCCTGGCGGCGGTGGAGACCAGCCGACCTGCCAATCTCAAGGTCACCGGCGTCACCATCCAAAAGGACAACGTCCTGATCACCATCAACGGTGAAACCGCCAGCTACGTGACCCTCGCTTCTTTTTTGCAAAATCTCGTTGATGACGGCAAGGGCGGAAAGCTGTTCACGAATGTTATTTTGAGTTCGGTTAACCAAAACAACGCCAAGGGAACGGCGGAATTCGTGATCGAAGCGACCACGAAGAAGGATGGATTGAAACGCTAAATGGACGCTCTGAAGAAACAGAGCTAGCATTTTAAAGAAACAAAAATGTCAACAACAAACTCGTTTCTAAACCGACCGGAAGTAAGGACCTGGGGACCCCCGATCGTCCTTTTTGTCATCGGCATCCTGTTAATTGTATTTGGGACGATTCCGAGCTGGGGAAAGGTCCAGGATCTGCAATCCGATATTGTGGCGGAACAGGATCGAATTGTCGCCCTCAAGGAGAAGAGTCGCCAACTTCTTGATTTTTCCGACCAGTCCGTCGAAATCGACAAGCAGTTCACCGTTTTTGACCAGGCCATCTCCAGCGAGAGCCAGGTTCCGGAACTACTGACCCAGGTCCAAAAAATATCCGCTGCCTGCGGCGTTAAGGTCACGACCCTGCAATTTGGTGGGGAGAAAGAGAAAACGAGTGGAAAGCTTCAGGAAGTGCGGCTGCAATACGCCTCGGAGAGCTCATTTAGCCGGCTAACCTGCTTTCTTTCGGCCATCGAAAAGGCTTCCCGCTTGATTGAAATGGAATCCCTGCGCTACAGTCTTAGCGTGAACGAAGACACCGGAGCACAGATCATTACCGCCCAATCGACCCTGCTCTCCTACTACACCCCAACTCCCCAACTCTCTCCTGATAACCCGCTCACTTTTTCCCTATCCGACGAACGGTTCCTCAAGAATATCGAGCTCCTCAAAGAATTCAAAACCTATTAAGGTTATCCGTTCATATTTTAATCAGCTTATCGGTCCATTTTCCTGGACGGCCGCTTCGCGACCTAACATTCTCGCTCTGCTCGAATGGGCCACTCGCGATGCGAGTTATAGCATTCCCGCTTTGCGGGAATGTTAAACTGTCTTGAAAATGCTTAAAATTAAACTGGTGCGAAAGGGAAAAAGAAATCTTCCCTCCTTCCGAGTCGAGGTGACCGACGGGAAAAAGACTGTGGAGTCAATCGGTTCCTACTATCCCCACTCGGCAAGATCACATTTCATCGTCTCCAAAGAAAAGCTGGAGCGGTGGTTGAAATCAGGCGCCCAAATCACGCCGGCGGTGGCGAGTCTGTTGAAGGGCAAATACGAATTCAAGAGATACGTTCCCAAGAAGGCGGAGAGCAGCAGCCTGGGCTCAGGAGCAAAGGGAGCCGCACCGGAAGTTGCCCCGGCAACAGAGGAACCTAAATCGGTGGAGGAAGCCGTTTCAGAGCAACCTGTTCCGGAAACGGCAGCGGTAGAATCTTCCGCTCCAGAACCAGTGGCCGAGGAGAAGAAAGACAAATCCCCCTTCCCCGAGGAAGAAAAACCCAATGCTTAAAGATCTTTTGGAATTTATTGTGAAAGAGATCGTCTCCGAGCCCAAGAAGGTAAAAATTTCCGAAACGGCCGAAGCAGATGGAACGGTTCACCTGACGCTTTCGGTAGCGGAAGAAGACATGGGAACTGTGATCGGCAAACAGGGTCGAACGATCGTCGCGATTCGCTCTCTGCTAAAAACCGCTGCCGCCAAAACCGGCCAGCACGTGTTCCTCGAGCTAGAAGAGGTATCTAAACCAGCAGAAAAGGATAAATAAGATTAACCCAGAAGATCGGAACGGAGTTTCTTAGTCTTCCTCAGCGCTTCCTGCGATCTCCATTTGGCAATTTCTTGATGGTTTCCCGATAAAAGAACCTTTGGTACCGCCATTCCTTCAAAATTCTCTGGCCGAGTGTATTGGGGCGGTTCGAGAAGGGTTAATCGTTTATGGTTAATAGTTAATGGTGAGAAAGATTCAAGTGCGGTGGCTTTCTTGTCTAAGACTCCCGGGAGAAGCCGGGCAACGCTGTCAATCACCACCATCGCCGGGATTTCTCCTCCCGAGAGAACATAATCCCCGATCGAAATCTCCTCATCCACCAGTTCCCGAACCCGTTCGTCCACCCCCTCATATTTTCCGCAGATTAGAACAATGTGTTTTTCTTTGGCAAGGCGAAGGGCGGTTTTCTGGTTGAAAGTTTTCCCTTGGGGTGTCAGCAAAATAATCTTAGATTTTAGATTTAAGATCTTAGATTTTTTGATTGCGGCGGCAATCGGTTCAATCCGGAGAACCATTCCCACTCCTCCGCCGTAGACCCGATCGTCCACCTGCCGGTACTTCCCTATTCCAAATTTTCTGAGATCAACCAGATCGACTTTGAGTTTTCCTTGCTTCTGGGATTTGTCCAAGATTGAGGTGTTCAAGAGTGGGGTGAAGATTTGGGGAAATAGGGTAACAACCGAAATGCTCGTCATGATTTATTCCTCGGAACTGGGTTGAGATTCTTTACCCGAACTAAGAGATTCCAGAGCTTTTTCGGCGGCGACCCCTTCCGCCTCTTTTTTACTCTTTCCCTCCCCCTCCCCGATCTTTTTGCTCTTTAGATAGACCGCAATTAGAAAGCGGTGTTCGTGGGCTGGCCCCCACTCTTTCAAAACCCGGTAATTAGGGGTAACTCCAAAACGAGCTTGAGAGATCTCTTGAAAACGGCTTTTGGGATCTTTGACCCCGGCCCGCAGAGATTCCTCTGCCTTATAAAGCAATTCTCGAAGAATGAATTGCTTTGTCTCGTCCAGTCCCTGGTCGAGATAGAGAGCTCCGATTACCGATTCAAAGGTGTTGGCGAGCAGGTAGGGGTTGTCCCGGCCCCCGCCCAGTTCCTCACCTTTGGAGAGAAGCAGCTCTTTCCCGAGTCCCAACCGGCGGGATTCCTCCGACAGAGACTCGGTCTTCACCAGAGCGGCGCGGAGAGCGGTCAGTTCCCCTTCCGGCAGAGAGGGGTATTTGTGGTAAAGAAAGTCCGAAACGATCTGTTCCAGCACGGCGTCACCCAGGAACTCCAACCGTTCATTGGATGGGAAAGGAAAATCGGAATTCTCGTTCAGATAGGATCGATGGACAAAAGCATTCTCCAACAGATCAGGGTTTCTGAACTTAACACCAACAATCTTCTCGGCTCCTTTTTCGGGATCATTCCTCGATGTTTTCATCTTTTGGCGGAGGCACTTTGCCCTCCAGATAACGCTCCACGACCGTTCCCAGAACACCGTTGACAAAGGGGCCGGAGGAGGAGCCGCCGAATTCCTTCGCTAACTCAATAGCCTCGTCAATCGCGACCTTGGGGGGGACCTGTTTTTTGATCGGAAGTTCTTCTTTAGAAAAGAGAAGTTCCCAGATGGCAATACGGAGCGCGATCAGGTCTATTTTGTTGATCTGGTTAGTCGGCCAAGCGGGAGCGGTTTCCTCAATAATTCGATCGATCTCTTCGGATTTTTCAGCGACCCCCTTGAGCAGAACCGAGAGAAGTTCCTGATCGACTTCATTCTCCTCCAGAATTTCCTTGACACGGAGGACGCTTTCTTCCGGTTGGATGGAGTGAAAAGCTCTTTCAAAAAGAGTGGCGAGAGCCACCCGGCGCGCTTCGTGCCGGGGATCGCTTAGGTTGGTAAGCTCCGAATCCGCCATTTACATTTTTCCACACTCCGGACAAACCCGGTGCGGAAGTTTTTGGGCGCCGCAGTGGCGGCACTTAACCGTCGCGACTGCCTTCACTATTTTGTTGAAGTAGCGCCGTTTCTTGCGGCCGTGCGAAAATTTTCTTTTCGGTAGTGGAGGCATAGCTGAAGTTCAGTATAACTGAAATTACTCTTTGGTCAAAAACGTGACCTTGGTCGAGCCGTAGATCCGTCGGTCGAAGATTCGCAACCCGGGAATGATGGGCGGCTCGGTCAGTTTGGAGTGTTCGTAGACCACCACCGCTCCTTTTTTCAGATGGGGAATCAAGCTGTGGAAAATGTGGTCAAGTTTCCCGACCGCGTAGGGAGGATCAAGAAAGACCAATTCAATATCGTTATCGGGAATTTCCGTCAGGGCCTGTTTTACATCACGGCAGAGAACTGTTCCTTTCGGCGCAATCTTAGTGGGAACCAGATTCTCGCGGATGGTCTGGCAGGCGTGGCGATTGGATTCGACGAAAATTGCCTCCCGCGCCCCCCGGGAGAGGGCTTCGATTCCGAGCGACCCCGATCCGGCGTACAAATCGGCGACCTTCTTGCCTTCCCCAAAATCCCCCAGAATGTTGAAGATCGCCAGCCGAATCGATTCCTGGGTCGGCCGAAGATCACGAACCTTGGGAACCTTGAGGGGGTGCCCTTTTACTTTTCCTCCCGCGACGCGCATTGATTTTAGTGTATCAGAGAGATATCAATACTGTCCTCGCTTACGCTCGGTTGTACTAATTACTCGCTGGTGCTGCGTCATTAGTTAGGTTCAATCAGAGAGGTGGAAAATCTCTCCAGCTCGACTTCAAGTTCGGGATAATCTTTCAGGGGAAAATCCCCCTGGAAGACGCTCCGGGCGGCCTCCTGCGCATCCTTAAGAAGCCGAGAATCGGTGAGATCCGCTACTTTTAGTTCAGTGAGCCCGTGCTGCTTCACCCCGTAGATTTCTCCCGGACCGCGCCGTTTCAGGTCCAGCTCTGCCAGTTGGAATCCGCTCTCGTTTTGCTCCAGAGCTCTCAAACGATCGATAGATTCAGCCGATTCCTTTTCGGCAAAAAGGAAACAGAAGGATTCCTTCTCTCCTCGGCCAACTCTTCCCCGCAGCTGATGAAGAGACGCTAATCCGAAACGCTCCGCCGCCTCCACCACCATGATCGTGGCATTGGGAACGTCGATCCCGACCTCCACCACCGGAGTGGAAACCAACACCCCGATCTCCCCTCGTTTGAAACTATCCATGGTTTTGGTTTTTTCCGGAGATTTCATTCTTCCGTGGAGAAGTCCGACCCTGACATCGGGCATGATTTTGGAGATAACCTCGAATTCCGCGGTGGCGGCTTTGACCTGCTGCATGGACTCCGCTACGGATTCCTCAATCAACGGACAGATCACGAAGGTCTGGTCCCCTGCTTTGACGCGCTGCCGAATCCAACGATACCCGTCTTCCCGTTTTTGAGCCGGAACCACGAAGGTTTTGATCCGTTTTCTTCCGGGAGGAAGTTCGTCCAGAACGGAGAGATCCAGATCGCCGTAGACGGTCAGAGCGAGGGTGCGGGGAATGGGGGTAGCCGTGAGCGTGAGGAGGTGGGGAATCATCGCCGATCCGGTCTTTTGAAGAAGCTGCGCCCGCTGTTTAACACCGAAGCGGTGCTGTTCATCAATCACGACCAGACCAACCTTCTGAAAATCTTCCTCTTTGTAGAAGAGAGCGTGGGTGCCCACCCAGAGATCGAAATCATCCGGCTGATCGGTTTTTCTGCTCCCAGTATTAATCGCGACTTTGATTCCGGAGGGGCTCAGGAGGCTAGAGAGGGTCTGGAAATGCTGGTCGGCCAGAATCTCGGTGGGGGCCATAAAAACCGTCTTGGCCCCGTTTAGATGGGTCAGATAGGCGGCTACCGCGGCGACGACGGTCTTTCCCGAGCCGACGTCTCCCTGAAGGAGCCGGTTCATTGGTTTTTCACCGCCGAGGTCTCTAAAGATCTCATCCAGAACACTCTTCTGCGCCTTGGTGAGTGAAAACGGCAGCTTCTCCACAAACCGATCCACCTTTTCCCGAAATCGGTCATAGGAGATCGGTAGGGGTGTTTTTTGCTTTTCCCAAACCAGGCGTTGTTTTAATGACCGAAGATTAAAGAGGAGCAGTTCTTCCAAGGCGAATCGTTGCCGCGCCTTTTCAATATCGGAAAATTTCTTGGGAAAATGGATTTTCTCCAGTGATTCGCGAAGGGGCAACAGTCCTCGCTCCTGCCTAATTTCTTCCGGAATAAATTCCTTAACATCAACCGAATCCAGCAGGCTGCGAATTCGGCTCCGCAGCCATTTTGAAGTGAGCCGGGCCGTCTCCGGATAAACCGAGACCAATCCGGCGGTGTGGGTCGGCACCGCTCCCTCTTCAAGGACTTCAAAATCGGGACTGATCAAGCTGGTTTTCCCACCAAAGTTTTCCACCTTTCCGGCTAGGCCCACCCTCACCCCTTCTTTGAGAGTTTGGGTCAGGTAGGGCTGGTTGAACCAGATCACCTCGATTGCCCCGCTCTCGTCGGCGACGGCCGCTTTCGTCAGAAATTTTCCCCACTTCGTGCGGATATTTCCGATTTGAATGATTTTTCCTTGGACGGCAACATCTCTGTCAGGAGCCAACAGATTGATCTTGGTGGTTTGGGTGTAATCCTGATAGCGAAACGGAAAATGGTAGAGCAGGTCGCGCGCGCTCATTATCCCCAACCGGGCCAATCTTTGGGCATAGATTTTTCCAACGTAAGGAATTTTTTCGACCGGGTCGGTTACGGTTATTTGCATTTTCAAATTGCAACTGAGCGCAGCGAGGACAGCCAAATTTACCTAAACAAAAACGGCAGGAACGATGCTAAGACCAGGCTTAAAGAAGCGATGACAACCAGTACGATCCCCAGTTTTTGATTTCTTTGAAAAAATTTCATTTGGCCGAACGGGTCATTCTATTTTGATAAAAGTCTTCTTGCCGATCTTTAGAACTCCCTTCTTCAAAACCGTTTCTTTTTTCGTCAATTTGTTGTCATCCAAACTGACTCCGCCCTGTTCCAAGAGGCGGCGGGCTTCCGATTTGCTGGGGGTAATCCCCTTCTCAACCAGCAGATTGACAAGATCAGTTTTCTTCCCAGCGACTTTCCAAACCGGCGCGTCTTCCGGAGTTTCACCTTTAGAGAAGACACTTTCAAAATCTTTCTGGGACCGCTGGGCCTGTTCCTCACCGTGGTACATCTTCACGACCGCTAGAGCGAGAAGGTGCTTTTTATCAAGAGGCTTTAGCTCTTTCGCCCGATCCAATTCCACTTGAGAGATATCCGTTACTAATCCCAGATAAGAATCGATCTGTTCATCTGGAAGAGACATCAACTTTCCGTACATCTCCGCGGGCTCATCATCCAACCAAACACAATTGCCGGAGGTTTTGCTCATTTGTTTCCCGTCGGTACCAAGAATCATCGGCACCGTTAGAACGTATTTTTCCTTACCGCGCATCTTCCGCAGCAATTCCCGGCCAATGAGCATGTTAAAGGTTTGGTCGGTCCCGCCGATCTCCAGGTCGACGTCCAGAACAACCGAATCGTACCCCTGAAGAAGGGGGTAGAGTGTTTCGTTGGCCCAAACGGTGTTCCCTCGTTCCAAACGCTCCTGGAACATATCGCGTTTGAACAACTGAACGGCACTGATGTGGGAGGCAATGGAAATCAAATCCCTCATCGTCAGTTTGAGAAGCCAGTCGCCATTTTGTTTAATCTGCACCTTGGAGAAGTCCAGAATCTTTTCCGCTTGCTTTTTCCAATTAGAAATATTCTTCTGGATCTCTTCCTCCTCGATCTTTTCTCTTGCCCCCGTTCTTTGAGAAGGATCACCCGCCAAGACCGTTCCGGTCCCGATCAACAGGATGGCCTCGTGGCCCAGTTCGGCAAATTTTTGGAGTTTGCGAAGAAGAATGGCATGACCGAGATGGAGACGGTTGCCGGTCGGGTCGATGCCGAGGTAGAGGCGGATCTTTCTTTGTTGAAGGAGTTTCTCCAGCGCCTCTCGGTCGGGATAGATCTTCTCAACCCCCCGCGAAAGGAGTTCTTCAAGAGATACCATTTCGATAAATTCTATCAGATTCTGTGTTAAAATTCTCCAGTGAGATCAAGAAAATACCTGCCGACCGTCTCCGGTCATTGGGGACGGAGAGACGACGGGTTGTTCTCAAAATTAGTTAGCGTGTTAAAGAAGGTCCTGCGGCCTTTTTTACGGTTGGCCTATCTCCTCGTCTCCAAGCTCTACGGTCTGGTTTTCGGGATCCTGTCGAAGCTGCCGGGATTTCGAAATTTCTCGCGGCGGGGCCGGCGCAGTCCGCTCTACTGGCTGAACGTACTGGCAACCATCTTTCTAATTTTCCTCATCTTCTCCTCGCTGGCTTTCGGGGCGGTGGCGATCGTCTTCTCCAAGGACCTCCCCTCTCCTGATCGCCTGATGGATCGACAGGTTTCTCTATCAACCAAAATTTATGACCGCAACGGTACTCTCCTTTACGATATTTACGGGGATGAAAATCGAACATTAGTTAAGATCGATCAAGTTCCGGATATTGTCAAGCAAGCCACCATCGCGATCGAGGATAAACATTTCTATACACACCAAGGTTTTGACCCGATTGGAATGGCCCGCGGGATTTACCGCACCATAGTTCTACGGGATACTCAAGGGGGTTCCTCCATCACCCAGCAGCTGGTCAAAAATACCCTGCTCACCACGGAAAGAACGATCATTAGAAAACTCAAGGAATTTATTCTGGCTCTGCAGATCGAGGCCCGCTATTCGAAGGATGAGATTTTGCAGATGTACCTAAACGAAACTCCCTACGGCGGCCAGGCCATCGGTATCCAGGCCGCGGCCGAAAACTATTTTGGGAAAAACGTGAACAAACTTAATCTATCCGAGGCGTCACTTTTGGCCGGCTTACCCCAAGCGCCCTCCCGGTACTCTCCCTACCGAGACCCCGATCTCGCCAAGGGACGGCAAGGGGAGGTACTCCGGCGGATGAGAGAGGATGGGTATATCACCCGGGAGCAGGAAGAATCAGCCAAGTCCGCCAAGTTAAAATATAGACCGGAAGGAGCCCAGATTAAAGCCCCCCATTTTGTGATGTACGTTAGAGAAATCCTCGCCGAGAGATACGGAGAAACTCTTGTTGAAACCGGGGGTTTGAGAGTGACCACCACGCTGGATCTGACCCTTCAAAACAAGTACCAAAAGATTGTCGCCGAAGGAGTGGCGGCAAACAGGATCTGGCGAGTCTCGAACGGAGCCCTCCTAGCCACCAACCCTAAAACCGGGGAAATCCTGTCTATGGTCGGATCGAAAAACTACTTCGCCACCGACATCGATGGTCAATTCAACGTCACCACTTCCCCTTCCCGCCAGCCGGGGTCATCGATCAAACCGATCATGTACGTTACCGCTCTAAAGCAGGGGTTCACCCCCGCGACCAAACTTGTCGGAGTTCCGACCACTTTCGACATGCCTCCCGGCCAACCGGGATACCAGCCGAGAAACTTCGGCAACACCAGCTACGGGATTTATTCTTTGAGAGATTCGCTCGGCAACTCGTTGAACGTTCCTGCCGTCAAGACGCTCTCTCTGGTCGGTCTGGATAACATGATCGCCACTGCCCAGGAAATGGGAATCACCACCCTTACCGATCCCGGCCGCTACGGCATCTCTTTGACCCTGGGAGGGGGCGAGGTCAAAATGCTTGACATGATCACTGCTTACTCCGTTTTTTCGACTGGGGGAATCCGACACGATCCGGTCGCAATCCTGAAAGTGGTCGACTCAAACGGCAACGTGTTGGAAGAATTCAAACCCAATAAGGGTGTGCGGGCCTTAACCGGACAGCAAGCCTACCTGATTAACAACATCCTTTCCGATGACGGTGCCCGGGCGGTAACCTTCGGAAGAGGAGGGTCCCTCTATTTTTCCGGACACACGGTCGCGGCCAAAACGGGTACGACCAACGACAATCGCGATAACTGGACTTTTGGCTACACTCCCGCGCACGAAGATTCCAAAGCGGCGATAGCGATTTCGCTCTGGATTGGGAACAACAACAACACTCCGATGAATCCTGGGTTTCGCTCCACCGGCGGAGCGGCCCGAATTTGGCACCGAGCCATGGCCGATTACCTTTCAAACAAGCCCAATGTCAACTTTAAGCGCCCGGATGGAATCGTTTCCGGCACGGTGGATGCACTTTCCGGCATGGCTCCCGGCCCCTACACCGGCGGAACTAAAACGGATATTTTTATTGCGGGAACGTTCCCGACCGAAACCGACAACTGGCATGTTCGGCTCAACATCTGCAAGCCGGATGGCAAACTCGCCTCCGATGCCTGTATCGCCGCCGGTCAATCCGAAGAACGGAATTACATTCAAATTCGGGCCGAAAAACCGGAGTGGCAGGATGATGTCGATGCTTGGGTCGCTAAAACCTACAAAGGAAAATCGCAGTATTTCCCGCCGAAGAAGACCTCCACGCTCTGCTTCAATGGCAGCGGAAATGTTGTGAGCTGTACCGGGGGAGAAACCGGCCCGATACTCAAAAGTTCTGATGTTAGCTTTCACAACTATGATAGTGGCGCAACATTAAATAATCTCAACGAGCTCCCGACCAAGTTTGAAGTACGAGCTAAACCAACTTCCCAACCTGGAACAGGAATTGCTTTCGTCAGGTTTTCATTGATTGGATCAGGAAATCCTACAACCGATGATTGCGCAGTTGGCGACAAAACAGAATGCAACACTGATAGCGATCCCGGAAGCGACAACACTGGCGTCCCAGACTACTATTCCTCAAAGGATAATTTTCCGTTAGCATCCAACTGGCAGCTTTTTGACCTCTCCAAAGCGGATGCTATTCAATTGGTACCAGGAGATTATAAAGTCAGAATTTACGTTCAAGACACGGCTGGCGGAGCAACCACCCTAGAGATCCCAGTAACCATTGTCCCTTAGTTCCCTAACTTCTTAATTTGCCGCCTACGGATTCAATAAATTTGTGAATCTTCTCTCTTAAGGGGGAAATATCCTCAGAGGATAATCCTCTCTCTTCGGACTGGAAGGTGACCTTCAGAGTGACCGAGCGATCCCCTTCTTTGGTTTCGAAGCGGTCCTTGATCTCTAATTCCCTAACCAGAGGTGAGGAAGAGCGGATCTTATTAATCAGGTCTGCCAGCGAGCGGGTCTGGGGGAGAAGGAAGGAGTAATCCTCGAAGATCTCCGGATAGGCTGGGATCGGTGTGAACTTGCCCCAGGTTTGGGCGAGATCGGCGAACTTTTCAAAGTTGATCTCAAAGACCGCCGCTTCCGGAAGTTCAAAGGCGGCCGCGAGATGGGGGTGAACTTCTCCTAGGAATCCAATCCGTTCCCGGCCGACTCTTATTTCGATCGCTTTTACGGGATGGAGGAACTCTTCTTTCACGGGAGAGAAATCCAGTTTGAGATGGGCTTGTCTTCCCAGTTCCTCCAGAATTCCCTTCAGACCCAAAAAGGTTTCTTTTTCGCCCCAAATCAGGGCTCCCAGCGCTAGATTCTCCCCACTCCTGGGGTAGACCTTCTCCAGTTCGAAAACCCTTCCTCTGATATAACGAGGGTTGTTTCTCTTGGCAACCTCCAGAAGAGGCAGGAGAAGACTGGGACGGAGGTATTCCGCCTCGACCGAGATCGGATTTTTGAGTCGGAGGAGATCCTTGGTCTTGAGATGGGTCAGAGCGGCGGTGGAAACAAAAGGAAAGGTCTTTATCTCGGAGAATCCATTCCCGGTCAATCCGGAGGTAACCCGGTCGCGCCAATCTTCCTGCCTGTTCTCACGAACCTCCTCCAGAGTGGTCTGGATGGGTTTGGAAAGGATTTTTTCATATCCGTGCAAGCGGAGGACTTCTTCGGCGACGTCCTCCGGAATCCGGATGTCTCCCCGGAAGTGGGGCGGCCAGCAAAGAAGTCCTTTCTCCGATGACATCACTTTGAATCCCAAGCGCTCAAGATAGAGACGGGCCTTCGAGAGAGGAAGGGCTTCTCCGGCCACTCGAGTGAGTTTATCGTGAGTGAGTCCGACCGAATACGGCTCGGTGGTTCTCTCCCCTACCGAGGCAAATCCGGTGATTTTACCCTTCCCGTAAACTTGGTATAGTTGGAGGATTTTATTGAGAGATGTGTAGAGGTTATCAGGAGAGAGGTAATGTTCGAAACGGTTGCTGGCCTCGGAACGAAGCCCCAAACGCCGCGCCGTCCTGCGGATGGAGATTGGATCGAAAATCGCTGCTTCCAGGATAATTTCGGTGGTTCCCTCGTCCACTTCCGTTTCTTCCCCTCCCATCACTCCCGCGATCGCGATCGCCCCGGCCTTGTCGGCGATGACGATATCTCCCTCGATCAGATCCCGATCCAATCCATCCAGAGTTTTTATTTTCTCTCCTCTTTTCGCCGAACGAATTTCAATCGAAAGAGAAGGATCCCGCCGGCCCACTTTTTCGGCATCAAAGGCGTGAAACGGCTGGCCCCATTCCAACATTATGTAATTGGTTAGGTCGGCCCAGAGGTTGACACTCCGCATCCCCGCCGCCTCTAATCGGACAACGATCTGCTTTGGGGTGATTTTGTACCTGAGCTCGGATATCTTCGTAAGAGTGTACAGTTTTGAAAGTGAAACATTGTTCTTTACCGGGAGCGGGGAAAGATGTTCAATCGGTTGGAACTTCTCGACTAATCCTTTGAGGGGAAGTTCGTAGATCGCCGCCAGCTCCCGCGCAACGCCGATGACGGAGAGGAGATCGCCGCGGTTGTAGGTAATGTCGAGGTCAAGAACCTTGTCGGAACCGATTTTTCGAATCCCTTCCACCCCGACCGATACCAGGGATAGGTCGCTCGCCACCTGTTCGGCCGATTTTCTCAAGCTGACGAATTCCTTGAGCCAAGAATACGAAATTAGCATTTCAAAATTGTTTCAAAAATCTGAGATCCCCTTCATAGAAATAGCGAATGTCGTCGATTCCCTGTTTGATCATCAGCATTCGGTCGGGGCCGAATCCCCAGGCCAGCCCGGAGTATATCTTCGGATCGATTCCCCCGTTGCGAAGAACCTGGGGATGGACCAGGCCAGCACCAGCGATCTCGAACCAGCCTTCCATTCCGCAGATCCGGCAACCCTTCCCTTCGCAAAACGGGCAGAGGGCGTCGACTCCCACCCCCGGCTCGACAAACGGGTAGTACTTTGGCCGAAAACGCGTTTTGGTTTTTTCCCCCAGAACCGCTTTGAGAAAGAGGTCGGAGAGGAAACGGAGCTGGCCCATCGAAACATCCTTGTCAACGTAGAGAACTTCAAACTGGGTGAAGGTGTGGCTGTGATGAGGATCGACGTTTTCGTAACGGAAACACCGGTCAAATGTCATCACTCGAATCGGCGGTTTTCTCTTTCGCATCTCGCGCACCTGCATGTTGGAGGTGTGAGTCCGCATCGCTCGGCCATCCTCCAAGTAGAGGGTGTCCCAGAGATCTCGAGACGGATGGTCCGGGGGGATATTCAGAAGACCAAAGTTGTATTCATCTTCCTCCAGATGAGGGGCGTAAACCTCTTCAAATCCCAGCTTGGAAAAAGTGTCCCGAACAAATTCTCGGAACTCGGTCAGAGGGTGGACCGAGCCGGTTGGGGGAGAGATACCGGGGGAGGTGGTGTCGAAAGAGGAACGGTCGATTTCTTTCAAGTCCTTTCTCTTAAGTTCCTGATCTTTTCTCTCAAGAGCGATCTCGATTTTTTCCTTAACGGAATTGATGATCTCACCGGCGCTTTTTCGGTCCTCCTGCCGCGGGAGTTCGGGAATTTCGCTCAAGAGTTGATTGATAACCCCGTTTCTCCCCAGATGGCGAAGACGGACCTCTTCCAGCTCGGCGAGAGAAGAAACGCTCCCGATTTCTTCTAAGGCTTTTGCTTCGGCCTCAACCAAGTTCATTTTTGGTTACTTTCCGCTTCGCGGAAATTACAACCGAGCGAGGCGAGGAAAGTACTTTTTCCACAATCGCTTTGAATGCTTCCGGTTCTTCCAGCGCCAGTTGGGCGAGGATTTTGCGGTCCAGATCAATCTTTTCCTTTTTGAGGAGAGCAATGAATCGGCTGTAACTCAACCCAAATGGAGTTAGAGCGGCGTTGATCCGGGCAATCCAGAGAGTCCGGAAATCTCTTCTTCTCTGCCGCCTTCCTGCAAAAGCATATTGGCCGGCGTGCAGAACCGCCTCCTTAGCCCTTCGGTATTGGCGGTGCTTGGCACCGCGGTACCCCTTGGCCATTTTTAATATTTTTTTGTGTCGTCGAGCGGTGATGCTACCTTTTGCTTTTGCCATTTTGTTACTCTCAAAATGTTAGCTCTGTTTCCTCAGAGCGTCCATTTTTGTTTCTTTTTATACTCCTAACACTCTTCTGAGACGCCGGCGATCGGCCCGGCTGATCAGCTTATCTCCTCCACCCCGAGCCACCAAGTTGGATCTTTCTTTGGAACGGCGGTGTTTCAATCCCCCACTCAAATGAAGAACTTTCCTTTTGGAGGTGATCTTAAACCGTTCGGTAATTGTTTTGGAAACTTTAAATTTAGGCATATTTTGTTCGAAAAACTAGGTCGCTGGAGCAGCCGTTCATTCCCTCGGAATGGTAGAGCTCGCATCGCGAGCCGTCCTTTTGATCGGGAGAAGAGTCACCTCGTAACCCCGCTCCGCTCGGACCGGATCTTTTTCCATCTTTCCGAATTCTTTAAGAGTTTCGGCCAGTCCCCTAATTTTTTCCAAGCCAATTTCGGGGTGAGCGGCTTCCCTCCCTCGAAAAACAACGGTTAATTTTACCTTATCTCCTCCCCGAAGGAAATCCTCTGCCCGCCGAGCGCGCAATCTCAGGTCATTCTCGCCAATATTGGGACGGAAACGCAGCTCTTTAAGTTCGCTCCGCTTTTCGGTCGTCTCCCCTTTCTGTTTTTCCCGTTCAAAAAGCCAGCGTTTGTAGTTAATAATTCTGGCAACCGGAGGTTGGGCCGAAGGAGCTACCTCGACCAAGTCCAATCCTTTGCTCCGGGCGGCTTCCAGAGCAGCCCTCGTTGCCATCACACCCAGCTGTTTACCATCCTCATCGATCACCATTAGTTCGGCGGAACGGATCCATTCGTTGGTTCGATAGGAGGGCCTTTTTATCGCCATAGATCAATGATACGGGATGTGGCTATCTGCTTAATTGTTTCCGTGATCTCGGTAACAGTTTTTGCTCCCAGGTCTTTGCCGCTCCGCAATCGCACGGCCGCCGATTTCGCTTTCTCTTCCCGTTCTCCCACCACCAACATGTAAGGGACTTTTTGAAGCTGGGCATCTCTGATCTTGGCCTGCATTTTCTCGTCACGGTCATCCAGTTGAGACCGAATCCCCTTGGATTTCAGGGCTTCGGAAACTTTTCGGCCGTAGGCGGTGAATTTTTCGGAAATCGGAATCACAATTGCCTGAACCGGGGAGAGCCAGACCGGAAACTCCCCACCGAAATGCTCGATCAGGAAACCAATGAACCGCTCGTGAGAACCCAACGGAGCCCGGTGAATAATCACCGGAGTTTTTTCCTTACCATCTTTATCGGCGTATTTCAAACTGAAACGGTCTCCCATGTAGAGATCGATCTGATTGGTGGAGGTGGCGAATTCCCGTCCGGTAGAGGAACGGATGATGAAATCAATCTTGGGACCATAGAAGGCGGCGCTGCCGGTCTTTTCGATCATTTTGATATCCAGCTTGGAGACCGCCTCCCGCATCATCTTTTCGGCCAGTTTCCACATCTTTTCATCGCCGTGGTACTTGGTTGTCTTTTTCGGATCCCGCAGTCCCATCTCCAGATAGTAATCGGTAATGCCGAGACTTCGATAGTAGTGTTCGTGAAGCTTCATCACCGCCACAAATTCCGCCACAGCCTGTTCCGGAGTGCAGTAGATGTGAGCATCGTTCTGGGAAAATCCCCGAACGCGAAGCAGTCCGAAGAGCTCACCGGCGGCCTCGTACCGGTAACAGGTACCGTATTCGGCCAGTCTCAAGGGAAGCTCGCGGTAGCTGCGAGAACGGGAGGCGTAGATCAAGTGGTGGTGGGGGCAATTCATCGGTTTGAGATAGTACTCCCCACCATCTTTAAGCTTCATCGGAGGGTACATGTCATCCTGGTAGTAGGGAAGGTGGCCGGAAGTGTGGTAGAGACCGGATTTGGTGATGTGAGGAGTGGTGACCCGCTGGTAGCCCCAGGCGGATTCGGTTTCTTTCGCCCATTTCTCGAGTTCTTCTTTGATGATGTTTCCTTTTGGCAACCAGAGAATCAGGCCGGGGCCAACCTCCTCACTAACCGTGAATAGTTCCAGTTCCCGCCCGAGCTTGCGGTGGTCGCGCTCCTTGGCCAGTTCCAGCTGAGCCAGGTGCTTCTTCAGTTCCTCTTCGGTCGGAAAAACGGTCCCGTAGATCCGGGTTAGCATCGAGTTCCTCTCGTCACCGCGCCAGTAGGCGCCGGCGAGGGACAGGAGCTTAAAGTTTTTGAGATCAACAGAGGGTTGATCGGTGTGCCCGCCCCGGCAGAGATCCCGAAAGCCACCGGATTGGTAAATCGAAATCTTTTCTTTGTTTTTGACCAGTTCTTCAATCAGTTCGAGCTTGTAGAGATTGCCGTGGAACTCTTTTTTAGCTTCCGCCGGAGAAACATCGATCCGTTCAAAGCTTTTCCAGCTCGGTAATATTTCCCGCATTTTCTTCTCAATTTTGGAGAGGTCTTCTTCCGAGATTTTGATATTTCCAAAATCAAAATCGTAGTAGAAACCGTTCTCGATCGCCGGTCCAATTGTCGGCTGGGCCGAAGGCCAGAGTTGTTTAACCGCCGCGGCTAGAAGATGGGCGGCGGAGTGTCTTAGGGTTTCCAAATTTTTCGCTTCCACGGGAACAATGATAACAGAAAATAGCCTTTTTTAGTTTATCTCTTCAACCGAAATTTTGAAGGGAGCGTCTTTGAACTCGGCGAGCCAGGAGTGAGGATAGCGGCTTCCCATGAATTCTTCGTCCTCCATTTTGTCCAACTTATTCGCGATCGTTTCGGCCAGACTGGCTGAATCTCTGGACAAGAAATAGACGTCGGGGAGGCGGGGATCGTACCAGCTGGCGGCTTTGAGTTTTAGGTAGACCTGTCTCTCTTCATCGTATAGTTGGCCCAGGTCTCTTCCCTGAAGGAGAATGCCCATTTTTTTCTGATAGAGATTCGCGATATCTTCCGGAGACCGATACCCCTCGCGCGCAAAAGTGTAGATCTTTTGAGGCTCGCACAGGAGCTCAACCAACGGAATCCCGATGGCCGCCGCAATTTTGGAAGCGCTGTTAATGGACGGGTTTCGCAGCCCGCGCTCAATTCCGGAGATGTAGGTTCGATCGAGCCCCGACCGAAAACCCAGCTCCTCCTGGGTTATTCTGAATCTCCCCCGGTAGGAGCGGACACTTTCGCCAAATTTTTTGATCGCAGCGTTGGTCATAGAAGTTCAAACAAGAACAGAAGCATCATCCTAGGAAAAAGACGCCTAGTCAACAGACTATGTGTAACAAAACAAGGTTGGAATGGTGAGAAGCGAAACGGCTTGATTTTGCCGAACTGTCTGTATTCAAAATGGTGGGCGGTAGAGGAATCGAACCTCTGACCTCCACAATGTCAATGTGGCGCTCTAACCGACTGAGCTAACCGCCCAAAGTATCTCCTTAATTATTATATCCAAACGGGAAAAATTTAAGCGACGATCTTGTCAATGATGCCGTACTTCTTGGCTTCCTCGGGAGTCATGTTGAGATCGCGGTCGATGTCGTGCATGATCTTATCCGTGGTTTGGCCGGTGTGCTTTGCCAGGGTCGCCGCATAGAGGTCCTTCAGTCGAAGGATCTCTTTGGCGGTAATTTCAATGTCAGAGGCCTGTCCCCCCGCTTCTCCCAGCGGTTGGTGAATATGGACTAAGGCGTGCGAGAGCGACAGCCTTTTTCCTTTGTTGCCGGCCGCCAAAAGCAGAGTGGCCGCGGAAGCTGCCATCCCGACCGCAATGGTGGAGATCGGGGTAGAAAGCTGCAGCATTGTGTCGTAGATCGCAAAGGCAGCGTAAGCCGAGCCGCCGGGAGAGTTGATGTACATTTTGATCTCTTTCTTCGGATCCTGTTGCTGCAAAAGAAGAAGCTGGGCAATGACCACGTTGGCCATCCCGTCCGAAATCGGGCCGGCCAAGAAAACAATCCTCTCCTCTAAAAGCCGAGAGAAAATATCATAAGCGCGTTCTCCCCTCGGTGTTTGTTCGACGACGAACGGAACCGGATAAGATGACATAACTTCTAAAGTATATCAGGACTTTCCTTCAGCGGTCTTAATCAGATATTCAATCGTTTTTCTTTTGCGGAGAACGTCCTCCAGATACGCTTTTCCTCTCTGCTCTTGGAGACGCTCTCGGGTTTTGTCGTCCGGCGCCGCTTCGATCGCATCCGTAATTTCTTTTTCGGAAGCGATAATTTTTTCCTCTTGGGAAATTTGATTGAGAATAAACTCATCCTTCAGGTTCCTTTCCGCAATTTCGTGGTATTCCTTCTGCATATCTTCCGGCTTTTTTCCTTGAGAAGATAGGTACTGATCCACGGTCAATCCTAAGGAATTAACTTGGTCAACCAGGGAAGAGAGCATTCGCTGAACTTCATAATCGATCAGGATATGGGGAATAGAAATTTCGGCAGTTTCGCGAATTTTATCCAATACCTGGGAGGCCGTAATCTTTTCGGAACCATCCTCAACCGGCTCCCCCTTCGGACCATAAATAACCTTCCCTTTAACAGACTTGAGGGATTTCTTGTAATCTTTCAAGTTAACCTGAGGAGACTCCGCCGTTTGAGCTTCAAAAACCAAATCTTCCCCTTTTTTGAATGAGACAACCGATACCTGCGGAGGAATGATCGGCTTGAGTTTGTTTTCGGAAACGGCTTGGGCGTAAGCCAAGGGAACTACTTCCTGAAAAAGAGCCTGAGAGAGACGATCTTCGTTGAGTTGGGATTCCGCCAGCTTGCCGGGGGCTTTCCCGGTTCTAAATCCGGGAACTTTTACATCTCTTAAGGCCGCGGCTTTAACCAGGTTAAAGGCTTCCTCAACTCGCTTTGCGGGAATGGTGATAGTTAACGTTATTTCTGAATCTTTGCGGGAAACTTGCGAATTAGCCACGGTTTAAAGTTTACAACTTCGGTCAAGTTGCTAGCGATTGTTCTTGATCGCGTCCAACTTCGGTCAAGTTGCTAGCGATCTTTAGATCGCGCTCGCTACCCCTTCTTCCTCTTCTTCTGTTTCTTCCCCAAGAACTTTATCCTTAGAACCTTCTTTTGGCAGCATCTGTCCACCGCAGATCGGGCAAATATCATTTTCGGGTCCTTCGTGCCCGCACTCGCTACAGACGTATATCTCTTCGCTTTCGATTTCTTCCATTGAGTATCACCCCCTTGCCGTTAAAAAGCTGAACGCTTGCCTATTTTTAAAGAAACAGAGTCTTAAAGTCAAGGGGTGGTAGACACTTGGGCGTCTCGCTCTTTATTAAACCTCGCGGACAATAATAAAGGGGGTTAGTTCTGGACCCTGACCCTGGGGATTATCAAGCAGAATTCGCTGAACGGTTTTCCGATCCAACTTAATTCCGGAACTCTGCGCGATCACCTCCACATTAACGTTTGTGCCATCCACCATTGCCACCGGATAGCCGAGTTTTTCTTCCAATTCCTGCACCACCTTATTGGGCTCTTCGGGAGGCAGCATTACGTATTCGGGGTAGGGATACATCGCAGCGGGGTTAAAGCCGTCGATCTCGGAGATCCGGTGGCCGGCGACAATCCAGAAAATCCCGCGGAGGCCGAAGAGCTTGCCGATTGACCCCAGGATCATCGCGAGAATGATTCGCGGATAGCCCGCCCGCTCCACGGCAACTTGCATTTTCTCCGGTCGAGAAAAACCGATGTCATTGGGATATTTCTTCACTCCCTTAACGATTAATTTCGCCAACCAATTCGCCCTAACGGTGGATAGATGGCGAACATTATTTTGACAGACCGAAACGACCTTTTCGGAAACGGCAACCCAATCGCCAGGCTGGAGTTTAGGAAAAGCGTACTTCTTTAGTACAGGAAAAAGATCCTCTCCAAAAACAATTTGGTGAGTTTTAACCAGAATTCGGGCATAACTAACTCCATCAACTTTTCGGATCATTTTCTTGATCATGACAGAACTGGTGCCGAGGGAGAGATTCGAACTCTCACGTCCGGTAAAGGACCCGCGGTCTTAAGCCGCGTGCGTCTGCCGTTTCGCCACCTCGGCACGAAGTAACGAACAGAGACCATTTTAGCGCAGGTGCGGGAGGATTTAAATTCGACGGAAGAAACTCCAGATCTTGTTTCCCCAATTCTCCCACTTGGAGGTCCCGACGTAAGCCCGAGAAACCTTGAGCAAATCCCGATAGACAACCCGGCGCATTCCCAGTCTAGTGACAACTTGATAGAAAGCGGTCGCCCCCTCTTTCCAGGAGTCGTAATCAATCCAGCGATGGGGGGTGCTGGCCCCCAGCCCCCAAATATTGTAGGAACCCTCTGGATAAACCTCACCTAAGTAAGATTCGTTGAGAGCAACGGCAGTGGCAAGTTTGCTGAATCCCTTCATTTTGTACCTACTCTCGACAGCAATAACAGCCTCGATATAATCTGAACCTAATTTGGAATGATAACGTTTGAGAAAGAAACGAAGCTCTTTTCTCAATTGATTAGCCTCTTTCCGGTGCTCAATTTGGGCAACATCCACCGCTGCCATAATCGGCGCGTGGGCGGTGCCGATTTGGGCAAACGGAGATAACAAGATAAAGATGGCGTAGAAATAAATTAAAGATCTGGAGTAAAAACGCCGCATAGTTTGATGGTTTTTCGCCACCGAAGAAGCAACCCGCTTTCGCGGGGCCAGATTTGCCCAGATTTTGCCAATTCTCTTAAAAATCATAAAGGCTCAAGCAAACTCGTCGGTCTCGGATATTCTCTGAAACCGCCGGAAATCTACTCGAGCAACTTATAGTTTAACATCTAGCCCACTATAAGTCAAACTACTGGGGTGGGTACCAATTTAACATCTTGACACCAAGGTGGTTTATAATTAAGGGGAAGCGGGTGTAATTCAGTGGGACGACTCCTCGCGGAGTTCTAGCCACTTCATTACCTTACTCGCAGAGATCGCAGGTGTAATTCAGTGGTAGAATGGACGCTCGCTAAAGCGATCTAGCAATTGCGGGACGCGCAATTGATAGCCTTCCAAGCGGGATTAGTTGATGGGCTCAACGTCAGCTTTCCAAGCTGAAGAAACGGGTTCAAGTCCCGTATCCCGCTCCAGGAGCCTCCGTAGCTCAATCGGTTAGAGCACCGCCCTCTTAAGGCGGGTGTTGAGGGTTCGAGTCCCTCCGGGGGTACCATGGTGACCGTAGCTCAGCGGTAGAGCGCTTCCCTGTGGAGGAAGATGCCGTGGGTTCAAATCCCACCGGTCACCCCACGCCCTTGTGGTGAAATGGATATCACGACTGCCTTCGGAGCAGTTATTGGGGGTTCGAATCCCTCCAGGGGCACCAGAGAGGTTGGAAGGGCGTCTAAACGCCTCTGGGTAGCGCCCTTCGACGCGATGCTGAGAAACCTGCCCCGGTAGCTTAATGGATAAAGCAGGACCCCTCTAAGGTCAAGAGTGGGGGTTCGAATCCCTCCCGGGGCACCAGCATCGCTATTCTCGCCGAAAAAGCGAGAGAAGGCGCTGGTGTTGAATTCCGACGCAAGTCGGAATAGTGATAACACTAATCGATTCCTGCCGGGGGCACCAGAAAATGCATTTCTTATTTCAGAAAATCCGGGCGTTCCCGGAAGATTTTTTTACACTTTGGTCGTTTCTTTTCCAATCGACAATCACACCGACTTCATTCCGAGAACGATTGGGGTTAATCCTGAAGTGCTACCGAATCTCATATTCTGTCGAATCCCCTCATATGGAGAACGAAATAATTCAGGTGATATCGGCAATTCTTTCTCTAAAGCCCTCATCCGAGGGCGTTTTGGTGGAAGCGGGATCGTACAAGGGTGGTAGTACGGCGAAGTTGAGTTTGGCCGCCAGGATTGCCAAACGAAAATTGGTCGTGTTTGATTCTTTTGAAGGTATCCCGGAACACAGGGAAGTACAAGGCAAGAATATTTTTGGGGGAAATGCCTATTTCCCTCCGGGAAGCTACGCCGGTTCTTTGGAGGAAGTTTCCAACAATGTGAAAAGATTCGGCGCGATTGAGGTGTGTCAATTCCGGAAAGGGTGGTTTAAAGACACGTTGTCTGGTTTCCATGTTCCGGTCGGAGTTGTTTATATTGACGTTGACCTAGAATCATCTACCAGAACCTGCATCAAATATCTCTACCCCTTACTTATTACTGGTGGAACTTTATTCTCCCAGGATGGGCACTTGCCTTGGGTGATAAAAATATTAAACGACAACGATTTTTGGAAAAAAGAAGTAGGTTGCCAAAAACCACCCAGGATGGCTGGCCTGGGTAAAAGGAAACTTGTAATAATCCGGAAGGATTAAGGGAGTTATTTTTGAAACACCTTAAGCCGGGAGCAGTTCCTTAACTTTCTCGAGCACGTCTTCCAGCCGCCATTCCGATTTGATGAAATAGTGGGCCGGATGGTAAACCATAATCTCGTTCAACATCTTTTCGTCCGCATCCAAAACGGTGAGAATAACCACCGGAACGTTCTTCCCCCAAGAATCCGCGCGCAACTGATGCAGCACTTCCCGACCATCTTTTTTGGGAAGAATAAGATCCAGCAGGATCAGATCGGGATGAGACTGAAGCGCTAATGCCAGTCCTTCCTCCCCATCAACAGCCGAAGTGACCGTGTATTCCGATTCGTGTAGTTTGGCGACCAGCGCTTCTCTTAAAGGACTATCGTCCTCAATGACCAGAATTTTTGAAGAATTAGGCACAAGCTACTCCTTTTTTTCGGCTAAAAATCCCTGGATATCTTTAACCAGTTGATCCAACCGATAATCTACTTTGGCGTAGTACTTGTCCACTCCCAAACTAAGATAGGCATGTTTCTTCTCCGCCCCGGAAGCGTTGGAAACTACAAAAATAGGAATTGATTTCCATTTTGGGCTGTTTTTGAGTTCGGCAACGAAAAGCAAACCGGGCTCTTTACCAAAGAGGTAATGATCTAACCAAATCAGGTCAACTCTCTTCTCATCCTGTAAATAGGAAAGGGCCTGCTCGGTTGTGTCTGCGGCCAAAACACTCGAACCACTCAATTCCAGCTTTCTCTTAATCGCTTCCAAAAGAGGGGCTTCGTCTTCAATGACCAAAATTACTTTTTTATCGGGACTAATAGAATCTTTCATGCGAGCTTCTTTTCTCCTTTTTGGAAAACCATTCCAGTTAATGGGATTGTAACGTAAAAGATAGTGCCTTTTCTCTCCCCGGATTCGAACCACATTTTTCCGCCCCATTTCTCCACGACCGTCTTAGAGATGTAGAGGCCCAATCCCGTTCCGCCCGGTGCCGCTTTTTGAGCGTTGCTGGCTCGGAAAAACTTTTCAAAAACCCGGTGTTGCTCTACTTTAGGAATTCCAATCCCGTTGTCCTCCACCTTGATCACTAAAGAGTTAACTCCTTCGACAGCCCGCTTATCCAAACTTACCTCAACTTGGGGGTTGGGTAGACCGGAGCAATAGCGAACGGCGTTGTTGATGATATTACGCAAAACCTGACTCAACAGTTCCGAATCAACCGCCAACTTAATATCCTCCTTAGAATTTTTAAAACGAACCGGGATCTCTCTTTCCGCTTCTATGAACTTGCCCTCTTTTATGCTGGCAGAGATTAATGAACTGATTTTCGTTGGGACTGGTTCAACAATGAGACCGCCGGCTTCCAATCGAGAAACATTCAAGAGATCGTTCACCAGCCGCACCATCCGCTGACTACCCTTATAAATTTCTTTTAGATAGTGGGATTGCTCTTCGGACACTGCTCCCACATCTCCCGAGAGGAGCATCTCGGAGTACCAATTAATAGCGGTCAGAGGCGTCCGGAGTTGATGGGAGGCCAGGGAGACAAACTCGGTTTTGGCCCGGTCCACTTCTTTATCGTGTGTGATATCCCGTTGAATCTCGAAGAAAAACTGGACATTACCATCCTTGTCTAGAACCGGGGTAATGGTATGAAAAGCATCATAAAGCGTTCCATCCTTTCGCTTGTTCTTGACCTCTCCGGTAAAAGGTTTTTTGTCCTGCTTGAGTATTTTCCACAACCTTTCATAAAAGGGCTTACCCATTAGGCCCCCCCAGAGGTCCTTGGTTCCGGCCTTCTTTCCAATCACTTCCTGGGGAGTAAATCCGGTAATCCTTTCGATCGCGGAATTGGCATAAAGAATGATCCCATCAGGATCGGTGATCAAAATATAATCGAAAGACCCATCGACCGCTTCTTTAAAATTGCTAAGAGGAATGGAAACCATCACTCAAATCTATCTAGTGACGCTGATAGTATCACTCAACTCTGCATCCGGAGCACAGACTGTAATTCTCCCGTTCCCACTTTTGGCAACTTGATAACCCGCTCCATTGGTGGTTGCTCCGGTTGGATCGGTGGGAATGGACACAATATAGGTTTCACTGGCGGTCAGGACCGAAAGATCCACCAAACCGGTGCAAGTCCCGCCGGTTTTGCAGATTTCGTTAGTTGCCAAACCGGGACAATTCCCGTTGGTCGGGATCGAAGCGGGAACTGTGCCGTTGTTATCAATCGCGTACTGATAAGCGGCGTTGAGAATGGTGTTCACATCCACCGATCGCTGGGCGTTGCGGGTTTTGGCGAGCTGGCGGGCGGGGTTGATTGCCAGAATCACAATCCCGGCGAGAATTGCCAAGAGGGCGACGACCAGCAGAATTTCCAAAAGGGTGAATGCAGACTTTTTCACTGTAGACAGATTAACAAGTTTAAGGGGGAGAGTGCAAAAAAACATTGTCAAAAAGAAACCACTTCCTGCCAGGAGGTCACATTGACGGTGGGACTAACCTGGTCGATCGAAATCTGAATCCTCCGGACCGCAGCCCCCACCGTACCGGAGGCGATCAACAATCGGTTCTGAGCGCCGAGGTCCGTAACGGTATAGCTACAGCTCCCCTGCCCCAGCGGAATCGTCGCCGAACCGGTAAAACTACCGGAGTCTTGGATCTGTTGGAGCGCTTCCTCCGCACAGGCGTCGGCCAGCGCCTTGGCCTGATGGGACTGCTTCAGGGACAGGCTGGTCTTGGTAAAACCGGTCCCCCAGAGGATTAACGAGACACCCACCGATAGAGCAACCGCACTGGCAACCAAAACGCTAACCAGAGTTATATAACCTTTCCTTTTAGGGCGTGCGAACCATTGCTGATCCATAGAATATCTTGGAAAAAACGTAGGTCGCCTGCGTCGAGGAAGAACTGTAGGTGAGGGTGAACTGGATCTTAACCGCTTTTTGCATGTTGTGAAAAGTGAGCGAAGAGGCGATCACTCGAGACGATGTTAAAGGAGTAGCGGATCCCGTCCCCTCTTTGATCCGAATGGCTCCTCCCGAGAGGTCAAAAACCGTTGGGTTGTCTGGAGCCGGAACCTTTATGTCCAGATAGACATCGGTGTCACCCTGATTGGGAAAGTTAACGGTTTGGGCATTGCGGGTCGCCTGAGAAATAATCTGCATTATCTGCATCCCCTGCTGTTCCACCTCGGCAACAACCTGGGACCTAACCCGAGCCTGCAGATTTAGATAGATAAATATAGAAACAGTTGAGATAATTAGGGTTGCGATCCCCAGATATAGTAGGAGTTCGATTAGTGTAAAGCCCTTCACTACGTTCAGAGACTTTCTTTGTTCAGCCGATAGATCCATATCGGCTTGAAAAATGAACCCACTTCGCCGATGGCTCAGTAGCTTCGTCTCCTCATTACGTTCGGAGATAAATCCATCTCTATGTTTTTTTCTTGTTACTTGCAACATGTTACTTGTCACTTCTTAAAATGGCAGCCAGTTCGTTAGGTAGGTTGTCAGTGTGACCGTTCCCGTCCGAGAAGCGGTCTGCTGCCAGGTGACCGTACTGACCACCTGTTTCCGGTCGGTTCCGGCCGATGAAACGGTAATCACCCTCGTAAAGATGCCGGTGATGTCCGAGGTCCCCGAAAAAACCCACTTGTTGGCCGTCGTCGCCAAACCGTGCACCCCATCAATGAGATTGGCATAGGCATCCTTACGAACGCCGCGGGTAGCCTCCAACCCTTCCTCGGCCAAAAAGATGGCCCGGTTCTGCACTCCCGAAGTCGCGACACTCTCCCGTCCCACAATCAACGCCCCCACCAGGGCGGTCACCAGAAACGCCATCACCCCCACCGCCAGCAGAACCTCCACCAGCGAAAACCCGACGATCGAATTTTTAGTACTGGACCATTCCGTAGGCATTGATAGTCAGCGCGTGCGCCTCCCCATTCAGAGAAGTCAGCGTCATCGTTCCGGTAGTCTGGGCTCGTCCAAAGACCTTGGAGAACGTGGTCTCCAGAAGACCGGACGGAGATATCGCCGTTGGCATCGCAAAAACCTCGTCGTAGGAGGAATCGCGAGCGGCATAGCTTGCCCCCTTGAAAAGCGTGATGCCGCCGGACTGCACCCTCACCCCCCAGACGGAGTCCCCCTCCACTACCTGTGTCAATACCTGAGCGCGGCGCCAGGATTGGGCCACCGAAACCGCCGCCAGATCCAGGTCATTCTTGACCTGCAGGCGGAGGTAGAGAGGGGCACCAAACGCCCCGATCACACCGATGAGGGTCACACTCAGAAGCACCTCCAACAGCGAGAATCCGCCCCGTTTCATCATGGGTTGAAGCCGCCGATCAGGCTATAGATCGGCAGGATCACCGCGATCGCGACCGTCGCTACTCCCAACCAAACCAGGAAAAGCATAATCGGTTCCAGCGCCGTGGTTACGCCTCGAGCCGTGTTCGAGGAACGCTCCTCAAACAACCGGCCGATCCTCACCAGTGAGCCGGGAAGCTGGCCGGATTGTTCCGCCGCAAAGATCAGCGATTGGACGGGAGCCGGAAAGATTTTTTTGGCGGAGGGATAGGAAGAGAAACCCTTTTTGATGGAGTTTCCCTCGGCCACCTGCTTCTGCAGATGCTCATAGAACTTGGCAAACGGGTCGAGAAGAGTCGCGTCTCTGAGAGAGACCAGAGCGTCGTCGATCGGAATTCCTGCCTGCAGCAATCCCCCCAAGAGGTTCCCGAATCGAGATATCTCCACCTCCAGAAGCAGGTTCCTAAATCCCGGAATTGCCAGAAGGATCGCCTCCCCAACCTTTCGGGTTTTGGGAAAGAAGAAAAGAAAGTAGAAGGCGGCGGCGGTCGCAGTAGCCAGGACCGGCACGGCCACAGCTCCGTACGACTGGAGAAAAGAACCCAGGGCAAGCAGGGCTTTTGTAATCCAGGGGAGGTCGATTTCCAGAGAGGAGAAGACGCCCGCCAGTCGCGGCAGGACAAACCAGGAAACCCCCAAACCAACGATAATTGTGAGGGAGAAGACAATCAAAGGATAGAAGAGGGCGGCCTGCACCTGGGATTGGAAGGAGCGCTCTTTTTGGGATTGCTGGGAGATCAGTTCCAAATTCTCGACCAGTTTTCCCGACTTCTCCCCTATCCGCATCAGAGAGATCACCCGCTGGGAGTAGAGCCCGGTCTTTTCAAAAGATTTCCAGAGGGGAAAACCGGAGTCGAGGTCGAATTGGATCCGGGAAATAACCTTCTTGATTTTGGTGTTCCTGAGCTGGGGAGAAATAGATTCCAGGGCGGAGGTGACTCCCACTCCCGCCTCGAGGAGCATCGCCAGGTTTTCCAACAGGACCTCCTCCTCTTGGCGGTTCGAGAAAAGCGCCATTACTGCGGCGGAGCCACCCGCAGGAGCTCCTCCAGGGTTGTAACTCCCGCTCCCACCTTCTCCAGGCCGTCCTCAAACATGGAACGGCTTCCTTCTTTGATGGCCAGGTCCCAAATCTGGGTGGCGGAGGGGCTCTTGAGGATTAACTCTCTCAATGCAGGAGTGAGCTTAATCACTTCAAAGATGGCCGTCCGACCCAGATAACCGGTCCCGCTGCAGACCGGGCACCCCTTTCCGGAGTAGAGAGCATTAACCTTGGAGGAGAACCCGGGTGGGAGCTTTTCCGATATCTCTTTGCGGTTGGTGGTGACGGTCCGCCGGCAATTCGAACAGATCACTCGAACCAACCGCTGGGCAATCAGGATCTCAAGCGTCGAGGAGAGAAGGAAGGGCTCAATCCCCATCTCCAAGAGGCGAGGAATCGCCGTGGCGGCATTGTTGGCGTGAAAGGTTGAGAGCAGAAGGTGTCCGGTTAGCGCGGCATTGACCGAGATCTCGGCGGTCTCTCGGTCGCGAATTTCTCCCACGAAGATGATGTTCGGGTCCTGGCGAATGATTGATCTCAAGCCGGCGGCAAAGGTTAGATTGGTCTGCGGATTCACCTGGATTTGATTGATCTCCGGGATGCGGTACTCCACCGGGTCCTCGATCGTGATGATGTTCACCTCCGGTCGATTGAGCATCTTCAGGAGAGCATAGATGGTGGTGGTCTTGCCGGACCCGGTCGGCCCCACCGCCAGAATCATTCCGAACGGTTTCTGAATCGCTTCATTGAAGGACTTCTGGCCGGATTCGGAGAGTCCCAGCTCTCTAAAAGACAGGTCCCGCACGTACTTGGAGAGGATCCGGATCGCCAGCCGCTCCCCTCCCACGGTCGGAGAGATGGCGATGCGAAGATCCACTCCGTCCCCATTCCGGAGATAGTGAATTGACCCGTCCTGGGTCGAAAGATGCTCATCAATTCGGAGATGGGAACGAACCTTGATCAAATTCAGAATGTTCTCGTAGTGCTCCTTCGGGATCCGGCCGACCTCCTGCAGAACCCCGTCTACCCGAAAACGGACCACCACACTCTCCTCGCGAGGGTCAAAATGGACATCCGAAGCGCGGGAAGTGATTGCATCCTCAAAAACCTGCTCTACGATCTCCGGGGCAACCCGTTTGTTTTCCTCGATGATCTTAATGAAACGAGCTCCCAGAGGCTTGCGATAGTAGGTCAGAAGCTCATCGATCTTCTCGGGGAACTCGAACAGAACCTGGTTTCCCTTCATGGGAAACAGCTTGTCCAGCTCCGCCGGCAGGTCCCGATTATTCGGGTCGGATGACGCCACCGTTACGATATTGGTTTCCGATCGCATCAGGACGGCTCGATACTTGACCGCGATTTCCTCTGGAATGCGAAGAATTAGTTCGGGGGAGGGAGGCTGGTGGTGCAGATCAGCATAGCCCACTCCCAGGTACTCGGCGATTCCCTGCCCAATTAAATCAGCGGAGAGGATATCCTCCGCAAGGAGATAATCCTGCAGTCCCAGCTTTTTCTTGTCTGCTTCGGCCTGGGCCCGATCGGCATCCTTCTGGGAAAGATAGCCCCCTTGAACCAAAATCTCCTTTAACGGGATTTCTTTCGGCATTACTTAAGAAGTTTCAGAACGTACCCCACCACACTTTTTAATTGAGTATCGGATTTAACGAAATAGGCGTTGGCGCCGAGCTGGAGGGCCTGGGAGCGATCTTCTTCTTGGCTCAAATTTGAAACCGCGATGACGGGAACCTGGGGATCTTTCTTCCGAATTTCACCGAGAACCTCAAACCCCGTCCGCTTCGGCAGAATCAAATCCAGGAGAACCAGAGAGATCCCCCCCTGGGAAAAAATATCCAACGCTTCCTGACCGTCACGGGCGATGACACCGGCTAGCCCTTCTCGCTCCAATTTAAGCTGAATGGCTTTGGCAACCGGCTCCTCGTCCTCGACGATCAATACTTTCTTGAGAGATTGAGGACCAAAAGTCTCCACACTATTAATTTAGCAAAATAGGAAAATGGCTGGTCGGGGTGCTCGGATTCGAACCGAGGGCCTCTCGCTCCCAAAGCGAGCGCGCTACCGCTGCGCCACACCCCGTCACTAGTGGTGCCGAGGGCGAGAGTTGAACTCGCACGACCTTTCGGTCATAGCCTCCTAAAGGCTACGTGTCTGCCATTTCACCACCTCGGCACGAAATGACGAAAGTTACCGAACTTCTTCCGCTCCGATGTTCAACTTCGGAAAGAGTTGCTTCAAAAGTGCGTTTACTTTTTCACCGAGATTCGGCAGCTCCGCCTTGAACCTCTCCACGAGAGACTGGGCCTCGGGACTGTCGGCCACATCTTTTACCTGGTCGGCACTCTTTTTCAGAAACCCAAACAGCTCCAACGGAGCCAAAATCGCCGCTATAATTAAAACCACCAAAATCAATCTTTTCATCTCTAACTCAATTCTAACACCAGACGATTCTGTCGCTTTGGTTCCGGGGCTTGGATTCGAACCAAGATTAACGGATCCAAATTCCGCTGTCCTACCGTTAGACTACCCCGGAAGGCAAAGCGACGGAATTTGTAGAACAAATCAAAAGGAGCACCTGCCTAGATCAGGCAGGACAACTCCTCTTATTATACTCGACAGCTACTCCTTTAACGGGAAACCTGAATGGTTACACCGCTTTCAGAATCGCAAGCCCGTACGGTCACGATGCTATTCGCATCGACCAAAACGCTGTATCCGGCCTTGGCCGCCGAACCCTGCGGATCGTCCGGGATCGTGGCGAGATATTTCGCCAATGGAGCAGAGAGATCCACTCCCGCTGCCACTGTCCCACAAGCCGTACCCTTGACGGTGGTTGTCATACCGGCACCGGCTGTCCCGAGCTGAGTTTCGCTCATCCCTGCGGTTAGTCCGGTTGGCAAAGCTCCGCCGTTATCCACGATGTACTCGTGAATCGCCGTCAGAAGACTATTCACATCGCTGATTCTGGTCGAGTTGCGAGCGTCCGCAAAGCGCTGCACCGGGTTCAAAGCTACGAAAACGACCGCGGCCAGGATGGCGATGATCGCGATGACCACCAAAAGTTCAATCAGTGTGAAACCACTTCTAATAATTTTCTTCACAAATGTTCACCCCCTCTCAAATCGAACACAGATAAACTGTACTAAAAATTTAGAGCTTAGGTCAATGGATGCCGAAAGGCAGACATTGTTAGCGATCGAAAGATCGCGTCCAATGGTTTATTTAACAAAATTTAGCGGAGATTTTTGCCGAGTGAGCAGAGCGAGACCAAAAAGCGAAACAAATCCCAGTCGGCTTGTTTGACCAAAATTAGCCGAGAGTTTGACCGGGTAGGTTTTCAAAACTTCTTCCGCGGAAAGGGCCGGAATCTTGGTTTCCTCAGAAAATTTATTGACGTCCAAAGAAACGGCTCCCCCACCCCCCAAGAAAACTTTTACGGGAGCTTTGCCGAATCTGCTTTGAGAAAAAGAAACCACCTCGACCACACCCTGGACCAACTGAGCAGTCTCAATCGGCTCGGTAAAGGTTTGTAAAACGCCAACCCTGTCCAAAAGAACAGCATCGGTTGTCTCGGCCCCGATATCCAAGAAGAGTACCGTCTCCTCCTCCCCAATCTGGGAGAGAAGAAAAGACCAAACCGCCTGCGACTCCGGTACGGCCAGTTGAAGTTTCAACCCGAGTTTTCCAAAAAGATCCAGATATTGGGAAAAAATCTTTTGGTCAACCGCCGCGAACTGATGATCCCAAGCGTCATAAACCAGAGTCGAAATAGGCACCGGTAGCGAAGTGGTAAGCTGCTTCTCCAAAAGGGCTGAATCAGCCTTGATATCTTCCGTAACCGGTGAATTTAAACGCAGATTAAAAGAGCGCTCATCGTGCAAAACAAAGGAGGCCTCCTGGTCCGATAGAGAATTCTTTTTCAAAACATCCTGAATCTCCTTTGCTAGAGTCGCCGGGTCCGGAATCTCGCTGTTCTCAATTAACCCCGGACCTATCTCGCTCTTCGCAAAACCGGAAATGGCTTCTCCTCCCAAAAATCGGGCCGAAAGCTTCAAAACTTTGAGAGATTTGTCGGAGAAATCAAACAAAAGCATTCGTTTTAATCAACCTCTTTCCAAGACAACACCTGAATACTGCTACCGCGCAATATATTAACGCGAACGCGCCGGGTGTATCCACTGGCAACGGTTGCCGCTGAGGTAATCACCCAATTATTTCCGGCTTTTGAAACGGTAATCGCGCAGCTACCTTCCGGAGGAGTCTCCACTCCGCCCGCGTAGTTGCTATCGTAGAAAGAAGAAAGAAGCGCGTCGGCAGCGCAGCCCTCGGCTAGATAGAGGGCCTCCGCTCCTTTCCGCCCCGCCAGACTCTGCTGAATTTCAAAAACCGAAAGAAGGGCCAGGGTAGTTCCGACCAGCAAAATCACCGCAGCCAAAATCAAAAATGTCATAAAAGCGATATAGGCCCCCCGGCTTTTCCGGCGGGCATCTTTTTTCGCGTTGCTCGAAAATAGGACTCCCGGTTTGCTCATCATCTCAATTGCCCCGCTCCTTCAAAGGTGGCTTCCTTTTCCAACTCCGAACGGCTACCGGGGTTCCGGTATTTTACCGTCACGGTAAACTCGATATTCTCGGAAGATCCGTCGGTGAGGTCGGTGAAAACGAGATCGGTCACCTCCAGCGCCGAGCTTGAAATTGTCGTCCAGTCTCCGCCTCCCTGCTTAATCTGCAGCAAACCGGCGGCGACCCGAAATTCGGTCGGGTTATTTGGGTTGGGAGAGTTTAGAGAGAGAATCGCCGCTGGGGTTACCGCGAGATTGACCCCAAAGTCGGAGGAAGCTCCCATCGAGTTGGCGTTGCGAATTTCAAAACCAAGTCGATGGGAAACATAACGCAGACTCTCCTGAACTTCCTGCTCCACACTGCTTTTGGTACTTCCCAGGATGATATCCCACATTGAGGTGACCGCGGCCGTGAGAAAAATCGACACCAGGGCCATATAGATCAGGAGTTCAATGAGCGTAAAGGAACCTTTGGCGCTAGCACGTGACTTGTGACTTCTTGCTCGTATTTTTTGCATTCTAACTATTCACTATTTACTACTCACTCCTCCTGTCTACTGCGGTGCGACCACCTTGATCTCCTGGTTATTGTCCGTGGAAGCCACGTAGGCGAAGCACCCGTTGATCGACGCCCCGATACCGCTCCCGCTGAGCGGGAGGGAGAAAATCTCGGTGGGACTGGTAGGCGGGGTGATGTCGACGATCATCACGGCTTTGGGGTTGGTATCGGTTGCCAAGAGCGCAAAACCGGTTCCCGTTTCGACGGCGTTGACGGCGTGCTGGACGTCCAGAGACCCAAGCAGGGAGATGTTGGTGGGATCGGAGGCATCAAGGAGATAGTACTCCGGAACCGAACCGGCGTTGGCGGAGGTGGTGAGGTGAACGATCCCCCCCGCGTAGAAAACCGACTTCCCTTTGGCGCCGGCCAGTTCGGTAACGTAAGAACCGAGCTCCGAGGGGTTGGCCGGGTTGCCGACGTCGACCACCAGGAGAGACTTGGCGTCGGTTTGTCCGGTGGAGGTCACTGCCAGGTAGGCCCGGGTGCCGCCAACCGAGATCGCCGACACATCCTTGCCAACCTCCAGAGTCCCCAAAAGACTGGGGTTGCTGGGCGTGGCAACGCTGTAGATATAGAGCTCCGGACCGTTGTTGTTCCTCACCCCGACATAGGCCAGTCCCCCCACCACCGTCACATCCAGGGCCGCCACTCCGGGTGTGCCGCTACCTCCCACCGGAGTCGGGGCGGCGGGGTTGGCGATATTAAAAACCGCCAGCTCCTGGTCCGTTTTGGCCGTTGCCAGATAGGCAAAGCTGCCGGAGACGGAAACCGCATAGATGTCATCGTTGAACTCGTAGGAACCGGCCAGCACCGGGTTGATAGGATTGGCGAGCGAGAGAATAAAAAACTCGTCTCCCTGGCTGTTTTTGGTACCGGTAACGTAGCCCACGTCGTTGACGACCTCAATATCGGTGCCCCCCGCCGGACCGGGGAGGTTCAGACCTCCCACCTGGATCAGGGCGGTATCCCATTCGCAGATCGTGGCTTGCCAAAAGGTGAAGTAGGTCTTCTGCGATATCGACTCCGCACGTCCCGAAGAAAAATCCCACGTCACCTGAGACTCGACTCGCTTCGTGAAGAGATCCAAAGCCCCGCCGACTGAAACAATATTGCCTTGCGCATTCCGGAAAACATTGGAAACAATAATTCTTCGGGTAAACCTATCAAACATTTGTGATGACCCGGAAAATTCCCAAAACCCGTTTTGAGTAGTCAGTCCGTAAGTACCGTTGACCAAGTTAAAGAAATCCCGGGCGGTGATCGCGCGGGAAGCATCCATCCCCTCGCTGGCTAGAAAATGGGCGTATGATTCCTCCTCACCCAGCCGATTTGTTGCAAAAGCCCGCACCGCCGCTCCGACTCCTCCCCCCACAACAATGACAAAAAGCCCCATGGCGAGAATTACCTCCACTATTGTAAAACCATCTCGCTTCGCTCGATAGTTATGTCTCCTGCTGGAGATAAACCCTTTTCGCTGCGCTAGAAGGCAAATTCTCTTAATGACTTTCATGGCCGGGTAATTCCTCCCTGTTCGTTCACCGAAATCGTTCCCGCCCGCCCGGAAACTTCGATCAAGATGCTCAAGGGGACCGAGGGTACACCCCGGAGCTTGTCAAAGTAGAGATCGTTCCAGCCCGTAATCGTCACCACCGCCGGGATATCCGTGACCGCATCAAATATCGAATCACGAGAGGCGTAATCGGTTCCCTTAAAGAGAACCACCTTTCCCGATTCGTAGTGAACTCCCCAAGAAGAGTCATTCCGGCCGCTAAAACTGTAGACCTGGGCGGTGTGCAGAGTCCGGACGACTCTTTCCACCGTGTTGGTGAAGTAACTCTGGAAAAGAAGAGAAGATGAACCAACCCCGATGATCGCCCCGATAACGCTGAAAATACCCAACACCAGCAAAATCTCAATTATGGTTAGCCCCAAACGAGCTTCCGGTTGTTTCATCGGATACTTCCGGTAACTTGATAGATGGGGGAGATGATCGAGAGCGCCACAAAAGCCACTACTCCCCCAATCAGGATCAACAGGATCGGCTCCAAACTTGTCGCTAGGTTCTTGGTAAGGGTGTCCACCTCATCTTCAAAGTAATCACCAAGGTAACCCAAGTTATCTTCCAGATTGCCGCTCTTCTCCCCCACCCCGATCATCCTCACTGCAAACAGGGGAAATTCTTCAAATTTTTCGGCGACGAGAACATCGGAAATCGATTTGCCGCGACGAACCTCCTCCGATATCTTATTCAAATCTCTCCTGTAGGTCAGATTTCCCGCCACCAGAGCCGAAGTCTCGAGGGCGGAGGTGATCGTCAACCCGCTGCGGAGCATGATTCCCAGGTTGCGGCAGAGGGTCGCGAGCGCGATGTTTTGGAAAAGCCTCCCAAAGACCGGAAGACGCAGGATAATCCGGTGCCAGATCGGCTTAATCGGCTTGGTCTGGAGAAAAGCCGTCACGGCGATGAAAAGACCAACAGCCCCAGGAATGATGATTAGTCCCCAGTCTCTGAGAATTTTCGCAATAAAAATCAGAACAACGGTGGTAAATGGGAGCTCCACATTCAGGCTCTCGAAGAGCCCAATGATCTGGGGGAGGATAAAGAAGGCCAAGACCAACCCGATAACGCCGGTGGCCGACAGAACAATCGCGGGGTAGAGCATCGCCCCCTGGACCTTTTGGCGAAGGTCCTTATCCTTCTCCATCTGTTCTACCAGATAGACCAGGCTGTCCTCGAGGGTTCCCGACTCCTCCCCGATCTTGATCAGACTAAGATAGAACCCGTCGAAAACCTTCGGGAATTTGTTGAGGGAGTTCTCCAGGCTTCGGCCGCGCGAAACATCCTCTTTGACCAGGTTTAGGATCTTCTTAAAGGCTCCGCTCTTCGCCTGCTCCGCCAGAGTTTCGATCACCGAAGAAATTGGAATCCCGCTCTTGAGCATGATCGCCAGATTTTTCGTGAAGAAGAATTTTTCCGAAAACGAAACTCGATCAAGAATCATTTCTATTCCTTGACAACCCGCAAAACCTCTTCCAGTGAAGTGACACCCTTAGCAACTTTGTTTAAGCCATCCTCGATCATCGTTGTCATCCCTTTAGAAACAGCCATCTCTTGAATTTTATCGGCGGCCTTGTGATCCACTACTGCCTGCCGGATGTTGTCATCCACCAAGAGAACCTCGTGAATCCCAATTCGATCGGTGTAGCCGGTGTGTTGGCAAACCAAACAACCCTGCGCCGTCCAAACGGTCGCTTTCGGACCTTTGCCGAACTGCCTTTCTACTAGATCGGGCGGAAAGTGTTTACGAATTTCGGTAATCGCCACCTTTCCCTCTCTCCGGCACTCCTTGCAGAGAATCCGCAGAAGCCGCTGGGCAATGACCACGTTGACCGAAGAAGAAACCAAAAACGGTTCCACTCCCATATCCAGCAATCGGATCAGAGTCGTCGCAGCATCGTTGGCGTGCATCGTCGACAAAACCAAGTGGCCGGTCATCGCCGAATTGACGGCAATATTGGCGGTTTCGGAATCCCGAATCTCCCCCACCAGAATAATATCCGGATCCTGCCGGACAATCGAGCGCAAACCATTCGCGAAAGTTAATCCGGTCTTGAGATTGATCTGGATCTGGTTAACCCCTTCCATTTCGTATTCCACCGGATCCTCGATGGTGGTAATGTTGATGTCCCGTTTGTTAAGAATTTTCAAAACCGCATACATTGTGGTGGTCTTGCCGGAGCCGGTCGGACCGGAGGCAATAATCATTCCATACGGCTTCTCGTAAGCGGCTTTGATCTTTACTAGGTCTTCGGAAGAGAAACCCATGTCTTCCAGAGAGTACTGCCGAACCCGCGCCGAAAGAAGCCGCATCACGACCTTTTCCCCGTGAGTGGTCGGAATAATCGAAACTCTAACGTCGACCCGCTCCTGCCGTTCTTTGGGAAGATCAATCCCCGTCCGGAAGGACAACTTCCCATCCTGCGCCGCAAAATGCTCGTCGGTGCGGAGTCCAGCGAGAACCTTGATGCGCGTGATCACTTCCTCATGAATATCGTGAGGCAAAACCGCAACGTCGTGCAGAATTCCATCAATTCGAAACCGAACCAGAGAAGCTTCTTCTTTGGGCTCAATATGAACATCGGAAGAACGGTTCTGGATCCCGTACGACAGGAGCATATCCACAATCTTGATGATCGGTACCTCGGGCGGCTTTCCGAGGCGCTTGGATTCACTGGCCGCCCCCTCCACCAGCTTTTGAATCGCTCCCTTGATATCCTTCTGATAAATCCTGAGAGTGTTGTCAATTTCCCTCGGGGTGGCATAGTAAACCGAAACATTTTGCCCCGTCTTTTTGCGAATCAACTCCACTAGCTCCAAATTCTTGGGATCGGACATCGCCACTTTGATTCCGCTGCTGTCCATCGCAAAAACCACGGCGAGCTTGGAGCTGGCGACAATTTCAGGAAGAACACTCAAAACCTCATCTTTGATGCTGACTTTGCCCAAGGGAGCCACAGGAACTCTGTAATAGTCCGAAAAAATCTTGGAGAGCTCCCCATCTCTGACAAATTGTTTTTCCAGAAGGAGATAATAAACCGAAATCCCTTTCGACTTTGCTTCAACTTTGGTCTCTTCGGCTTGGGAATCGGTGATCAATCCTTTTTCTAAAAGAACTTTGATAAGCTCGTCATCGGCAATCATCATCTGATTTTAACTAATTTCGGGATAGATAAGCTAATAAAAAATGGTGGGCGATGAGGGATTCGAACCCCCAACATCTTCGATGTAAACGAAGCGCTCTACCGTTGAGCTAATCGCCCCCTCTGGTGCGGAGAGAGGGACTTGAACCCTCAAGCCTTTCGGCACAGCCTCCTCAAGACTGCGCGTATACCAATTCCGCCATCTCCGCAGATGGGACGGCTCGCTTACGCGAACCTAACCATTCGCACAGAGCGAATGGTGGGCGGGAGAGGAATCGATTAATGCTACGCACTATTCCTCCTCCGTCGGAATTCTCCAGTTTTTGCCAAAGCAAAAACGGAATTCCTGGTGCAGGTGAGAGGACTCGAACCTCCAACCCTTTCGGGACAGCGTTCTGAACGCTGCGCGTATACCATTCCGCCACACCTGCGAGCAAAGTGAGAAGGTGCTAGGTCGCCAAAGGCGGCCGTCCACCTGCGAACGTAGTGAGCAGATGCTAGCGATTGCAACGCAATCGCGTTCACCTGCAAGTGGAGCGGCGGACCGGATTTGAACCGGCGACCTCTTCCTTGGCAAGGAAGCGTTCTACCACTGAACTACCGCCGCAAGTTTTCTGCGAGCGCGGAGGAAGTGGCTAGAACTCCGTGAGGAGTCGTCCCACTGAACTACCGCCGCGATTTTGGTGCCGAGCCTCGGAATCGAACCGAGATCCCACGCTCTTCAGGCGCGTGCCGTGACCAACTTGGCTAGCTCGGCTAACATCTTACATTTTACCGCATCATGATTAGAAACAAGAGATATTGTTATATTCTAGATGTGATTTTAATCAATTTCAAAACTTATTCACAGGCAATTGGGCCGAATGCTCTCAAACTCGCTCAGGATCTCACCGCCGTATCTCAAAATTTTCCTCAAGTAGAGGTTGGGTTTGCTCCCCCATCGCTGGAGTTGGCCGAGGTGGCCGCGCATCTCAAATCACCGATTTGGGCGCAGCACACCGATCCGGCCGGAGAGGGTCAATTTACGGGATTCCTGTCGCCCGCGGATGCGAAATCCGCCGGAGCGGCCGGTACATTCCTCAACCACAGCGAACACCCCCTTGAAATGGAAGTGATTAAGGAAACCATGAAATTATCCCGAGAATCCGGCCTGAAAGTTTTGGTTTTTGCGCGAGATCCCCAAAAAGTAGCCGATTTTAAGAAACTATCCCCAGATTACATCGCCTACGAACCGCCGGAACTTATCGGCGGTGATATCTCCGTTACCAGCACCAAACCCGAGATAATTTCCGAAGCCGTTCAAGCCGCCGGAGGAATTCCTCTTCTGATAGGAGCCGGGGTACACGCAAAATTAGACATCGAGACCGCTCTCAAACTAGGGGCGGCCGGGGCGGTCGTATCCTCGGCAGTAGTCACAGCTCCCAACCCGTCCGCTGTGTTTGCCGATCTAATCTCCGGGTTTAAAAGATAACTGCCACTCGAGAAAATTCCAGAATCTCTCTTCGGGATTAAAGACCTCTTCTAAATCCGGCCCCTCGAATTTTTTGTTCACCCAGTAAGAGAGCTTGGGGTGGTAGAGAAAAATCGCGGGGTTGTTCTCGACAAAAAGATTTTGGAAGTTTAGGTAATGCTTTCGGCGAGAGGAGCGAGAGAAGGCCTTTCGTCCTTCCTCTAGAGCCCGATCCGCTCGAGGATCGGCATAGGCACTGATGTTCTGACCCGGAAAATCTTTGGCGCTGGAGTGCCAAAGATTGTAACGGTCGGGATCGCGTTCCACTTCCTGCCCCAGAATAATTGCTTCGAAGGAACGGTCCTGCAAAATTCCGCTGACAGCATCGGCCGAAACCGCATTCACATTCACGGTTATTCCCAAATTATCCTTCCAAGAACGAGAGATCTCCTGGGCAATCTGCGGCAGAAACCCCGCCTTCGCCACGGTGATTGTGAGAGACCCCTTAAATTTACCCGCACTCTTCTTCCGGTAGGTGGGAAAAGAAAGCTTTCCCTGCGCCCAGGTTCCGGAGAGCGGGCCGAAAACCCGATATCCGTCCGAAAACAGAGGTGTTTTGAGCGCCGCCGCCCGACGGAAACTGTTGTTCTTCACCAAACTATTTGAAGATTCCAGATTGAAAAAAACAGCAAAGTACTGTGAGTAGACGGGGGTTTGATAGAGCGCAAAAGAGGGGTCGGAGAAGCTATCCGCGACCAAACCATCGACCTCCCCGCTCCTCGCTCCCGCGATCAGATCATCCGTCGTTTTAAAAAACTTGAGGCGAAGATTTTTGATCTTGGCAGACTCATTTGTTCTGAAAGTAATCTCCTTGACGGTCTCTCCCTCCTGCGTGACTTCGGAGATGAAGAACTCCCGGCTGCCCAGGTTTGTCAGGCCGATCTCCCGAAAATGGGCCGGAGCAACCGGACGGGTAAGAATATCCAAAAATGAACCGAGAGGGTTTTTCAGTAAAAACCGAACTTCCCTCTCCCCCTCCTGCTCAATCGTGATATCGGCGAAAGCCGGGTCGCGGGTGAAAGTAAAAGCGACATCGGTCGCCGTGATCGGTTGACCGTCCCGCCAAACCGCCTCCTCCAGAGTAACCGTATAGATTCGACCGTCGGCCGAGAGTCGGTACTCTTTTGCCAGATCGGACTCGATCTCCCCAGCCTCGTTATACCGGAATAACGAACGGAACAACAGCTTCTCTAGAGTTTCATCCACAGGATTAGCCGGCCCCTGCCCCGGGATCAGGTCCACCGGCTGGCCGACAATTCCTTCCGTAAAGGTAGTTCCCCAACTCACTCTCAGGGCCAACCAACCCCCCAACACTGCTAAAACGAGAACTAGTAGGATATAGCGGCGCATTTAAATCGCGACCGAAACCATAATTGAGATAACCAGAAGAACTGATAAAACAATGGTGGCGTAGAAAAAAACCTTTTCTATCCCGCGGCGGGTTTGAAAAGTTCTCCCCATGCCGCCAAAAGATGAGGACAATCCCGCTCCCCGGCCTTGAAGAAGAATTAGAACAGCGAGGAAAATCGCCAAAACGATTTGCACCAGTGCGAGCGCGTCAGACATTGAGAATTTTTTCGAAAAGTCCCAGAAAAACCGCGGCAACCACCGCCCCAACCACGATCACTCCTCCCGTCCCCAGGGCAAATCCGGCCAAGGATGCGGCTGAAAATGTGAAGGAGGGAACCAGGTAGGTAATCGCGTAGAAAATCACAACGTTGAGAAGAGCGGACACCAATCCCAGGGTAAGAAAATTAAGGGGGAAGGTGATAAAGTTCAGGATTGGTTTTACGATGGAGTGCATAAGTGCAAAGACCAGAGCAGCCGCCAAGAGGATCCTAAAATCACCCTGATAGGAAATCCCCGGCACAACCTGAACTGTCGCGAAGAGAGCCACCACCGATGCCAAAAACACCTTCAAAATCTTAATCACGTCCATTATGTTACCATCTTTCTGATGCCGAAGGCAGTATCTTTTTTTATCGCGTTTTTCCTCTTCTTAAGCATCTTCCCGACTTTTTTTAAGAACGGAAAAATTCAAGCGGCGGGGGAATTTAAAACCGATTACACGGCCGCCTACGCTGCCGCCGAAGACGGGACTCTGGAAGTTTCCCAGAATGTCACGATCGAGAACCTCACCAGCCAGTATTTCGTTTCCCAGTACAAGTTTACGATCGGCAGCGAGTCGCCAAAAAACATCACCGCCTGGGATTCTACGGGAGACCTCACTCCCGTGGTCAAGAAAAGCGACGGGAAAACCGTCGTGACCCTCAACTTCCGGGCGCGAGTCTACGGAAAAGGAAACAAACTAAATTTCGGAATTGCCTACGACTTTCCGGGCCTGGTGAACCGAAACGGATTGATCTGGGAAATAAACCTTCTCAAAATAACCGGGTTGAAAGATATCTCTTCCTACAATCTGACGGTTTCGGTTCCGATCAGTTTCGGATCGCCGGTTTTTCAATTCCCCTCGCCGACTTCCCAAAAAATTTCCAGTCAGCGCCGGCTGATCAGTTACAACAAATCCGCTCTCCTGAAAGGGGCGCCGCGGATGGGTTTTGGAGATTTTCAACTCTATCAACTGACCCTCACCTATCATCTCAAAAACACCCGAGTCGGCTTTGGATACACCGAGATTGCCCTCCCCCCCGACCTCGCGGGCTACCAAGAGATTGTCCAGAATAGTCTGCTGCCGGCTCCTGTTTCCATCCGAGTTGATGCCGACGGAAACTACTTGGCACGGTACAATCTGAGACCATTGGAAAAAAAGGATGTGGTTTGGGAGGGTTGGCTGGCCCTGTACTACCCGGACCGAAATTTCGGAACCGGTAAGCTATCTTCCCTGCCGGCGGAACTTGTTTCCAGGTACACCGGCAGCCAAAAATATTGGGAAACCGGCTCCGTCGAAATCAAAGCGGAAGCCGCCAAACTGGCCGATCCCAAGACTTCGGTGGCGGAAGTTTCCCGCCAGATCTACGCCTTCGTCACCGGGAAGCTTTCCTATGATTATCAAAAACTGGAAGGCGGGGAACTGGTGAGGTTGGGGGCCCTGGCTTCCCTGGCCCAACCCGATAAGGCCGTCTGCATGGAGTACACGGATCTTTTTGTGGCGATTGCACGGGCCGCTGGGATTCCCACCCGGGAAGTTAACGGATTTGCCTACACGGCGGACGATACCAACCGGCCGCTCTCTCTGCGGGTGGAGGGAGATGTGCTCCACGCCTGGCCCCAGGTCTACGTTCCGGGGACGGGATGGACCATGGTCGATCCCACCTGGGGATCAACTTCCGGAAGCGACTACTTCTCGGCCTTCGATCTCTCTCATCTGGCTTTTGTGGTTAAAGGGGAATCCTCCGAGTATCCTTTGCCGGCCGGAAGCTACAAAACCGATCCCAACCAAAAAGATGTCGCGGTGACTTTTTCCTCCAAGAAAGAGGTCGTCAAAGAAGCTCCCCAAATCGAAATTGGGCTGGAACTTCCTTGGTTCATCCTCTCACCATTTAGTTCTTCCGCAAAAATTACGGTGACCAACACCGGAAAGACCTCCGCTTTCGCCGCTCAAGCCGAAATCGAGAGCAATCTCCTCGATCCGGAAAATCCAAATCTAGAAATCGGCACCCTTCCTCCGGGGGCCTCTTCTTCCTACTCGGTGCGGTTGGCCCCTTCCAACCTCGGAACAAATGGGGAGGAACAGCTCAAAGTTCGGGTTTTCGCCCAGGATTTTCAAGAAAAAAAGATCTCGGCCGAACGGGAAGTTTCCGAACTGGTTCGTCCCCTCTATTGGCCGTTGCGGCTTCCGGAGCTGGGCGTGGTGGCCGGTTTTGGAATCCTAATTTTCTTTAGCCGGAAAATCTTCCTCGCTCGGATCGCTAAGCTATAAAAAAGGCCGCAAGCTGTTAGCTGCGGCCATTGATAATCTTCCGACGGACGATCGAAAGCACTTCCTCCCAAGCAGTTTGACCACCATTTCGATTGACTCTGATCAAACCATCCCGTTTGATGTGTTCGTTGTAGGGGGCGCCAAAAAGGATCGCCATCACCCCGGTCAGGCGGAAGACCGACGTGATCACCGAAGGGTCGTCGTCCACCACCACCACCTGGCGACTGATCTTCCTGATCTCCTTGATGATCTCCTTTTTCCGGCGCGAAAAGATCATAATGTCGAAAGGAATCCGGCGGTTCTCCTTGTGACGGCGGGTGGCCCGCACCATCCCATCCTGAGGCGGGCGGGCCGTTAGGATTACAATCGCAATCTTCTTCTCATGAATCTCTTGGAGCGCCGCGACGGCCCCCGGAATCACCGGCAGATCGATGTGCATCCGCGGGCTTCCAAAGACGGCCGCTTTCAGCATCCCCAGGGCCTGGGGATGCACGTCCGAGAAGTTGTAGCGCTTGTTATCCTCCGGACGCAACGGGCGATGAAGCTTTCTCGCCAACCAGCTGATGTACATCGAATGAGAGTCCGAAATGGTCCCGTCATCATCGATCACAAAGCAGAGACCGGCCTGGGCAATCTTGGTACAAAGCGAATCCGGAAAAAGTTCGAGCAACAGTCGGGGGTCAGGGGCCAAAAGCACCCGGTGCCGCTGGTTCAAATCTCCCTCCTTAACCTATGAAATTTATTAGGTAGATATTAACACGGGAGAATTCCCGCCGCTAGCGGTGGCGATGGCGATAGAGCCAGTAACCAAAAAGAAGAGCCGCCAAAACGAGCGCGACCTCAAGCGCCAGATCATAGTTCTGCACCAGGGGAACGATTCCCACCCAGTTTTCCCCGAGAAGGAATCCTGCTCCTGCCAGGAAACCGATCCACAGAAGAGAACCGGCGAAACTCAGGACGCTGAACTGCCAAGCAGGAACCCGGCCGAAGCCGGCCGGTATCGAAATCAGCGTCCGCACCAGCGGTACCAATCGGCCAAAAAAGATCGCCGGGGCCTTGAAGCGCAAAAACCAATTCTCCGCCCTCTCTACATCAGAGAAGTGGATTCTCAATACTCGGCCAAATTTCTGAAGGAATTTCTCCAGATTAGCCCGCCCCAGGTACCACCCCAACCCGTACCAAAACCAGGCTCCCAACAGGGTACCGAGAGTTCCGGCCAGAATCACTCCCGCAAGAGAGAGCTCCCCTCTTCCCGCCACAAACCCGGCGAACGGGAAAATTAGTTCGGAGGGCAGCGGTGGGAAAAAATTCTCCAAAAAAGCTACGAAAAAAACTCCGCCATAGCCGCCGGCTGAGACCAAGCTCTGGGCGAAATCAACCAAGCTGGAAATCAGGGAGGTCATCGCGAGACGGAATTAGGATTGAGGCGCTCCTCTTCCACTTCCTGCAAAAGACGGGAGTACTGGGAATACTGGTGCTGGGGAACGATGATGCCATCGATACCGACCCGGGCCGCTTCTGCCATAATCCAATCTCTCACCTGAGAGGCCCGGTACAGCAGCTCCACTCCCTCCAACTGACACTGCCGGTAGGATTCTTTGATCGCCCAGAGAAGGGATTCATCCGGCTCGACCCGCTCGGTCGTCCCCAAGAGGGAGCGAGAGAGCTCCTCCTCGTTGAGAATCGCTCCATCCACGCCAATCCGCAGAAACTGCTCCATCAGGATGACGTTGGAAGGATAGGCCACTTGGAAAAAGAATTTTAGATTGGGGCCGCGCTGAATTTTCTCTCCCGAAAGATAGCGCTTCAACTCCCTCATCCCATCCACGGTTCGAACCGGAGGAAGAATGAGGTGCAGGTTCTTCAAACCCACCTTTCTTTTTCCCTCTCGAAAAGCGTCAAGCTGGTCAAAGTTGAAAGGCTCCAGAAAAAACAGGACCGGCTTCTGTGGAAAACGGGCCGCCAACTCCGCCGCCAGCTTCGCGTCCGCCACCACCACTCCCCCAATATCTTTAACCTCGCCCACATCGCCGGATACCTCCATCCACAGGGGAAGGGCGAAGGCTTTTGACTTCGGTAAGAACAATCGGGTGATTCCTTCAAAAGCGACCTGGCCCCGCCATAATTTCCAATTCAGCTGGTAGGCCCCTCCCAAAACTTTCTCCACCTTCGCCGCCCAAACCGAAAGCTCGCTCAAATTTTGAGGATCAAGTTCCCCCTCGACCAGGCCGGAAACCAACCGCCGTACCAGAGTGCCGGTACTTTTTTCAAAAACCAATCTCTCCTTCCCTTGCGGATAATCAACCTCCACCAAGCAGAGGTCGGCCGAGGCCAGTTCTGGAGAAGAGGTGGCAAGCCGACCCGAGAAATCAAAAATTGTTTCCTGCTGAACCAAAACCGGTTGGGCCTCCCGATACAGGTCTCCTCCTCTCGCCGCAACTGACAGGAGGTGTTCTGTCCAGAGCTTTTTGATGGCGGAGAGAAGGTCGGTTACACCGGCCGCGCGTTCCTCCTGCCCCCCGGAGCGAATCTTCACAAAAATATCTCGCGGACCGGATAACCGCCGGTAAAAATCGCCCACCTCCCGCGCCAACCGCGAAGGAAAAGACAGACCCGCCATGTCGCGGCGCAGGTCCGGACCAATCCCTCCCGCAATAACCTGCCGGGCCGGTTTTCCGCTCATGAATTCGGCCCAGGCGGATGTGGGAACAACAAAGGCGGGAGAAATCGGCGCACCGATCTTGGTTAGATCTCCCAACGCGGCGGCCTCCTCCCCAAAGGAAGCGGCATCCCGAAAACCAATTTCCTGCAGAAATGTGAGCGAATTCATTTTTATTTCTTAAAAAATGCTAGCGATCGTTAATCGCGTCCATTTTGTCGCTATAGTACTGTCCTCGCTCTCGCTCGGTTGTAATTTCGCCCCTTGCGAGAGTGTCTTAGCGCTATGGCGCTAAATGCTAGCTCTGGTTCTTCAGAGCGTCCATTTTTATTTCCTCTTCCTTTTCGGCAACTTTATTTCTCCCTTTGCTCTCTTGGCGATGATTTGGGCCAATCCCAGAACGCTCCTTCCGGAAATTTGCATCCGCGGCCGCCGTTTTTTATCGCGCCGCTGCTCTCTCTCGGATTCTTTGGGTGAGTATCTTTCGATGTCGTCTTGGGACATTTCTAAAATGCTAGGTCGTCTCTTCGGCCGTTAAATTTCCGGAAAGCGGAGATTTCTAGGTCGTTTCTTCGGCCGTCCATTCTTAAATCACCTTAAGGGCAGGAACTTCAGTGTAGGAGGGGTTGGGAACCGCTTTCCAGCTTCCGCCGTCTTCCACCAGATGCTGTCCTCGCTCCCGCTCGGTTGCAATTTTGCTATCGCAAATGTAAAAAGCAAATCCCCGCATCTTTTTAACCAACGAATAGTCGTTCTCAAAATGCGCCGGATCGTGGTCGTCCTGGGTGATGAGGTAACCTTCTCCAAGGTTGATTGCGACATGCCCCCAACCGGCGGGAACGGTAAACTTTTCCCCCACCGCCACGATCTTCAACTGCACCCCGGTCACCCGCTCCCCTTCCATTTTTTGGAGAAGAAAACCGGCCCGCCCGAAGACTACCCGGTAGTTCTCGGCGTAATCGGGAACATGGAAATGGCCGTAGGTCTTGGGATACTCCGACCCCAACCGGTAATCAGGAAAGATGGTCAGGTTGTTTCCCGGATTGCGAACGACGATGTAGGCCTGATCCTCTCCGGAAAGCGCGATCTCTTCCGGCTGATAAGCGACCTCTTTCATTTCGGCTATTTTTCGGGGCGAGAGTGCCACCATTTCAGTTTTAACTATAGCTGAAAATCATATATACTTCTGAACCTCTTTCATCAAGGTTTCCTTGGCGGCGATGACATTCTCTTTCGTCCGCGCCCAGGCGAAAATCTCCAGTTTGGGAAAAGTGCCGGATGCCCGCATTAATCCCCAGGTGTCGGGCAGGTCTCGGAACTTAACTCTCGCCCCATCCATCTCGTTGACAAAATAGCGGCGGCGGAGCTCATTCTTGACCTTCTCCTGAACGTCAAACTTGCGATCGTCCTGAATGGGAATCTCGATCTCTCCGGTGGAGTGGTAAAAAGGGACATCTCCCATAATTTTGGAAAGCGGTTCATTGGTTTTCTCCAGTATTTTGACCAGCCGCAGCGCGGCATAGATGCCGTCGTCAAAGCCGTAGTAGTGGTCGTAGAAATAGAAATGGCACTTGTACTCGCCGGCGAACACCCCTCCGTAGAAGCGGAGTTCATTCAGAACCAAAGAGTGCCCGGTCGGAACCATCACCGGAATCCCCCCGTGAGCAACAATATCCTCTTCCACGGAGGGAGAGCATTGGGTGTTGTACAGGATCTCGGTGCGGGGATTGCGAGAGAGAATATCGCGGGCGAAAAGAAGCAGGATCCCGTCTCCCCAGAGCACAAAACCTTTTTCGTCGCAGACATTAACGCGATCGGCGTCGGGATCAAAAACCAAACCAAAGTCGGCCCCTTCCTTTTTGACCTTGTTGATCGCCTCCAACATGTTCGGACCAAGAGTCGGATCAGGACCGTGGTTGGGAAAGGTTCCGTCGAGCCGGGAATGCATTTCAATCACCTCACACCCCAATTCCCGAAGCATATTGGGAGCGTAGATCCCGGCCGTGCCGTTGCCGCAATCCACGACAATCTTGAGTTTGCGAACCCGGGGAGCTTTGGAGACTTGGTTTAGTTCCTCCAGGCTGCTCTTGAGGGCAGAATCGTAGTAGGGAGCGAAATCGAGCTTCTCCACCGTTCCTTTGCCGTTCTTAAATTGCCGTCTCTCGGCAACGCGGCGAACCTCCTGGATCTCATCTCCGAAGATGGTCCGGTCCTCAAAAGAGAGTTTTAATCCATTCCACTCCAAGGCGAGATGGGAAGCCGTCACCATCACCGAACCGCCGGAGTTGTGCAGAACCGGGGCGAGATAAGTCATCGGGGTTGTCACCAGACCAAGATCGAAAACTTTGATCCCGGTTGAGAGCAGCCCTTCTAAAGCCGCGTCGTGAATTTTGGGAGAGGTAAGGCGGTTGTCCATTCCCAAACAGACGCTGTCTTTGCCCTTATCCTGCAGCCAGGTACCGTAGGCCCGGCCGATGGTAACCACGTCCTCCTCATCAAAATCCTTTTCGAAAATTCCCCGAATATCATTGGTCCGGAAAATGTAGGGGTTAAGCTTTAATTCCTCTTTTCGAAAAACGTAAGCCTGACTGGAGTCAGTCATCTTTTTTCACTTTGTTCAAAAATAAGCCGAGAATCAGGCATGTTGCGATTAAGACTAACGAACTTCAAAAAACTTGAACTCTCCGGTCGGCTTCTGCCAGTCCACTTCAATTTTTTCCACCTTGGAGAACAGCGGTCCCCGCCGGCAACTCTCGATACACTCCTCGATCTTCTTCTTGTCCCCCTCGAACATGATCTCAACCTGAGTATCGTTAGCGTTCCTAATCCAACCGGTCAAGCCGGCCGCGGCCGCCTTGCGGTGGGTGTGAAATCGAAAACCGACATTCTGCACTTTTCCGTGAACCCTGACATGCGCCCGAACCAAGCCAGAAGCCTTTGCCATTCGAGCCAATTTTAGCAATAAAAAGAGGCGGCATGATGTGGATCACGCCGCCGGAGTGCGACCGCTAGAGGGTACGGGCCTCCTTGAACCGATGACCCTCTCCGTCAACCAGAACAAACCTCGGGTTGGCGGGCTCCCCCTCCAACTCGAGCGAAAACACCTTGGTGTCGATGGGGACGAAGAAGCTCGCCTCCCGCAGAAACCCGCCGGAGTGGTGGATCCAGCCCTGGATCAGCGAGACCGGGCCAAAAGGAACCTGGGTGGTTGACCACCGCTTGCTCACGTTCAGGTCCAACGGGCCCCAGGTACTTTTCGGTGCCTCCTGGATCACGGTTCCTTGGTACAGAAAACTCATCTGCTCATCCTCCTTCTCTGAACCACGAACTGTCGGATATTATAGGATAAGTATAGCAGTGAGAGAGAAAAGGTCAAATCGAAGGGAGTTGGCTTGGTGGTGGCACAGGTAGTTCGCCATTGGAACCAAATTATCCTTGACCTGAGGAGCTGGGCGGCTCTGGGACAGGTTAGCGATTATCCGGCTTCTTCGGTAGTGACCACCAAAGGTTAGTAGAACAAGCTTAGAGATGTCTTTTGTTGCCCTTCCAAGATTATGGGCTATAATCTAGAGCTAGAAAGCACTTTCCTAACCTGTTTCGCCGAAGGAGGGCGAGATGAAGAGAGAAAAGAAAGACTCTAAGCGCTGGATTCTGCTGGCGCTCTTGGTTCTGATCCTGTTGCTCCTGCTGGGATTCTGCTCGCGGAAAGAATCCTCGGGTGTGTCCTCGGAACAAGGACAGTTGCAGCCAGCCGTTGCGCAATCGACGGAGATCGCGTCAGTGGGTGCTGAACCCACGGCGTTGCCGATGGCTGCCGAACCACTTCCCTCATCTGCACCCTGCACTATCGATCACCCCTTCTTTCCCATTCGTCTTGGGGCAATTTGGGAGTACCGCACTAGGAGCATCTATACTAGGAGCGTAAGTGGGGAAATAGGGGTGGATCGGGGATGGGAATCTGGTGGCGAGGTATTGGAGGTAGTTGAACTCTCAGATACTCAAGCCATGATTATTGGGTACACCAGAATTGGCGTTGATGCCGGACCTGAGAATTGGTATCAAGAATATCCGATATGGTGTAACAACGAAGAAGTGTGGAGCTTTCCAAGTATCGCCTACATCTTGCCACACGTTCTCTCACCAAACTCCATCTACCAATCATGGACGGGGCAAGGTCAACTCACCGACTACCAAGTGAGTGACTGGCAGGAGATCACAGTGCCGGCGGGGACCTTCGACGTACTGTGCGTCTCTTTTAGTTACCCCCAAGAAGTCAGGCCCAACTACGTTACCTCCGGAGTGTCTTGTTTCGCCGAGGGCGTGGGTCTCGTGTACGACGAAGGACATGCGGACATACCCGGCGAGGATGGTTACGTGAGCTCTCTGTTCAGCGAGCTGGAGAGCTACTCCATTCCTACGGGATGAGACAAATACTTTCAACGCCTTGGCGACTTTCGCCCGGGCGTTTTTCTTTTTAATCTTGGTAAATTTAAACAACTGCAGGAGGAAAGCTGGTGGCCCCGACGGGAATTGAACCCGTTTTACTGGCTTGAAGAGCCAATGTCCTACCGGTAGACGACGGGGCCACGATGGTAGGCCCGCAGGGAATCGAACCCTGGTACACGGCTTAAAAGGCCGTTGCTTTACCACTAAGCTACGGGCCCGCGCTTGGCATCGCATCAAAGGCCGCTACTTGGTAATTTTAGCAGACGGTGATCAGAGTTTAGAGATACTGGGGAAATGCTCGATCTCTGGTTCTCCCGTATCGGGAACAATGATCGAAACGGCATCAAGGCGCGCCGCTTCTTGATTAAGATTCTTTGAAGAAATGAAGAACTGGGCGGCTCGCTGAATGGACTTCATCTTATGGTAGTTAATGGACCCCAAAGGTCCTCCGTAGAGCATCGCCGCCGACCCACTCCGGGTTTTGACCTCCACAAAAACCAGCGTATCCCCGTCCCGCATCACCAGATCGATCTCGCCCCACCGGGGAGTCTTGAAATTCTTTTCGATCAGCTTAAAACCCTTCTTCTCGAGAAACTTCCGCGCTAGATTTTCGCCGTAGCTACCAATATCCATTCCCCCTCAGTATAATCAGGAAATCAAGTCTAGAATAGTATACTATTACGCACACAAGATGAAAAATCGGCGAACCTCACTATGATGTAGGACGGTTAGCTATGCCAACCTAGTTTTCTGCTCCCGCAGAAAGGACGGCTGGCTTACGCCAACCTAGTTTTCTGCTCCCGCAGAAAGTAGAGCTTGGAGCGGCGGAACTTGCCGTGCTTGGTGACTTCAATTTTCCCGATATTCGGAGAAAAGATCGGGAAAATCCTCTCCACCCCGATTCCCAACGAAGCCAGCTTGCGGACGGTGATCGTTTTCGAATTCCCCGCCCCCTTTCGAGCGATCACAATTCCTTCGAAAGGCTGAATCCTCTCCTTGCCTTCCTCTTTGATCTTGTAGGAAACCTTGACCGTGTCGCCGGTCCGGATTTCCGGAATTTCGGGAGTTTTTTCTTCAGATACCTGTGGTGAGCTTGTCGAATCCATCAGACCTTGAGGATAACACGCTTTTTCAAGGGTTGGAAGGTGAGCTTCTCCCCCACCAGATCCACCGCCACAACTTGCCCTTCCTTGTATTCACCGGAAACAATCGAGTTAGAAATCGGGTTCTCCAACTCTCGCTGGATCAGTCGGCGCAAGGGCCGAGCGCCAAAATCGGGGTCAAAACCCTTCTTCGCCAAGAAGTTCCGAGCCTTCGCCGAAACCTCCATTTTTATTCCCTGGGAAACCATCAGCTTTCCGCTGTTCTCAATCAAAAGGTCGGTGATCTTGCGAATATCCAACTCGGTGAGAGGACGGAAAACCACCACATCGTCGATCCGGTTGAGAAATTCCGGCCGAAAACTTTTCTGGAGATGGGACATCAGCTCCTCTTTGATTTCCTCAAAGCTGCGCCGGCTCTCTTTATCGCCGCCAAATCCCACCCGAGCTTGGGAGATGAGGCTGGTGCCGATATTAGCGGTCAGGATGATGACCGTATTTTTGAAATCAACGGTCTTGCCGTGGGCATCGGTCAGTCTCCCATCCTCCAGGATCTGCAGAAGAATGTTGAACACATCCGGGTGTGCTTTTTCAATTTCGTCGAAAAGAATCACCGAGAAGGGCTTGCGCCGCACCACTTCGGTCAACTGACCACCCTCTTCGTAACCCACATAACCGGGAGGGGAACCGACCAGCCGGGAAACCGTATGCCGTTCTCCATACTCGGACATATCCAAACGGATCATCAAGTTCTCGTCGCCCCAGAGGGCCTCCGCCAGGGCCTTGGCCAGTTCGGTCTTGCCGACCCCGGTCGGACCGAGGAAGATGAAAGAACCGATCGGCCGGTCCGGGTCCTTCAACCCGGCGCGCGACCGGCGGATCGCGGAAGAAACCACCGAAACCGCTTCATCTTGGCCGACAATTCGCTCGTGCAACCGTTTCTCCAATTTGGTGAGGCGGGAGCGTTCATCCTCGGAGATATCTTCCACCGGAATCCTTGTAATCGCGGCAACAACTTTGGCAATATCCTGTTCCCCCACTTCCGGAATATTTTCAACCTGATGGGTTCCGCCGATTTCCTCCAGCTTCTTGGAGTAGAGACGGGAAAGTTCTTCAATTCGATCCATCTCCGCCAGCGTTTTGCGGGGTTTTTCCTGCAGGCGTTCCATTTCCCGCGAGACCTGGGAGATGCTCCCGGAGGAAGCCGGAATGACCGCTTCCAACCTCTTTTTGGCACAGGCCTCATCCACGAGATCGATCGCTTTGTCGGGAAGAAATCGGTCGGAAATGAAACGGTCGGAAAATTCGACGGCAGCTTTCAAAGCCTCATCCGAAACGCGAACCCGGTGGTGTTCCTCGTAGCGCGGACGCAACCCCTTGAGAATCTCCAGCGATTCATCGCGGGTCGGTTCCACCACCATCACCGGCTGGAAACGCCGTTCCAGCGCCCCATCTTTTTCGATGTAGCGGCGGTATTCGTCCAGCGTGGTAGCGCCGACGCACTGCAACTCTCCCCGCCCCAGAGCCGGCTTGAGCATGTTGGAAGCATCAATTGCTCCCTGGGCCGCTCCCGCTCCCACCACCGTGTGTAGCTCGTCGATGAAGAGAATGATCTCACCCTTCGCGCGGGTTACTTCTTCCAGAGTTTTCTTCAAGCGCTCCTCGAACTCTCCCCGATGAGAAGCTCCGGCCAACATCAGCGCCAGATCTACGGAGACAATCCGCTTGCCTCGCAGAGCTTCGGGGACGGATTCGTCAATGATCCGTTGAGCCAAACCCTCGACAATGGCGGTTTTGCCTACTCCCGGATCGCCGATCAAAACGGGATTGTTCTTGGTGCGACGAGAGAGGATGTGGATGACGCGCTCGATCTCGCCCTTTCGGCCGATCACCGGGTCCAACTTGCCCTGCCGCGCCAGCTCGGTGATGTCCCGGCCGTATTGGTCCAAAAAGGAGGTGCGGCGGCCGCCGCTTTGAAATTCCTCCGCGCAGACCTCGCAGAGATAGATAACAGTCGCCTGGCCGTCAATCAGCTGGTGGGTCTGAAAAACCGCTTGCCTTTTTCCACAGTTTTCGCAAATCATCTCAAAATTAAGTCTAATTTACCTTTTAGCAATGTCAATATACATCTGCTAACTAGCGCATCAGTGCTTTCCTCGCTTCGCTCGGGTGCACTAATTACTCGCTGGCGCTGCGTCATTAGTGTTCCCAGATGTCCGAAACCACCACATCGACTTTAACGGGAACCTTCTTCAAGAGGGCTTCGCCGGCCCGGACCATCTCTTCTTTGACAATTTTAGCAGTTTGCTCCGCTTCCGAAACCGGAGCCTCGACGACAATTTCATCGTGAACAGTGTGGATCGGGACCGCCGCTAACCCCTCCTTCCGAATCCTTTGGCGGAGGTTTACCAAAGCCATTTTGGTGATATCGGCCGAGGTTCCTTGAATTGGGGTATTTTTTCCCTGCCGCTCAATATAAGAGACTTGTCGGTCGTAGCTCGGGTCATCCGAAGCCACCTTCTCGTAGTAGCGCTTGCGACCTCCCAAGGTGGTGCTGTAACCTCGACGGATGGCATCTCGTGAAATATTGTCCAACCATGTTTTCACCCGATGGTACTGCCTAAAATATTTGTCCAGAAGTCTTCGCGACTCATCTTCCGAAACCCCAAGCTGGACCGCCAACGATCTTGCTCCCCGCCCGTACATCAACCCGAAGTTGATTGATTTGGCCTGAAAGCGCTTTTCTTTGGAAACCTGATCGATCGGGATGTTAAACATCTGCGAAGCGGTTAGAGCGTGCAAATCTTGATCCTCTTTGAACGCCTTCATAAAAACCGGGTCCTCGGACAGCTCGGCCATGATCCGCAACTCGATCTGAGAATAATCCGCCACAACCAACTTGTGACCGGGGGAAGCAATGAAACAGCTTCGAAACATTGAATCGGTTGGGATCTGTTGAAGGTTGGGATTGGAACAAGCAAATCTTCCGGTGTCGGCGCCGATCTGCATGTAATCCGGATGGATGCGGCCGGTTTTGGGATTGATTTTCTCCAGAAGATTTTCCCCAAAAGCGCTGATGATTTTTTCGGACTCGCGGTACTCCAAAAGAAGCTTCGCCAGCGGATGGTCGTAGCGCGCCAGGATCTCCTCTCCGGTCGAAGGAAGATCCAAACCAACCCGGCGAAACGCTTCCATGATTTGGGAAGGCGAGTTGAGGTTGACCACATTGGCGTGATTGCCAAAGAGATCTTTTTGGGTAGAGCGAGAATAGGGTCGCAGCTCTTCCTGCATTTTCCGGTCGATCTCCTGAGCTTTCTTTCGATAATCGGCGATCACTTGCCGCCACTTTTCCACATCGATCAAGAAACCCCGGAGTTCCATTTCGGACACCACCGGAACGAGTTCAAACTCCAGAGAGGCAATCTTCTCGAGCTGTTCTTTCTGCAAACGATCCCGCTGAGCTTCGTAGATCGGAAACAAAACCAGAACGTCCTTCGCCGCGTAGTCCAGCTGCTTTTTGGTGAAGTCGCGCAGGTGTCCCCCGAAGAAGGTCTCCCGGACTTCTTTGGCCAGTTCTATTCCCAGATATTTCCGCGAGAGCGCCGCCAGAGAAAGGTCTCCCAGCTTTGTCATCCCGCAGGTCAGGATTCTTTCCGCAAGCATGGTGTCGAAGATGTTGACGATTTCCACTCCTGCCAACTCTTTCAACATCCCGTAATCGAACTTGGCATTTTGGGCCAGCTTCAGAATTTTTTCGCTGCCAAGGATCGATTGAAAAGGACGCAGATCGAGATGGCGCGCGTCAAACAGGTAGGCCTCGCCGGGGGTGGCAATCTGGAAAAGCAAAAGCTTGGCATCGTGAGGGTCCAAACTAGTGGCCTCGGTATCGAGCGAAACGATCGGGGCGCTTTCCAACGCTTTCGCAATCTCATTCAAACGGGATTGCTCCTCGACCAGCTCATAATTAGTTTTTTGCTCAAGCTGAAGTTCGGGCATGGATTGCTTTTTTCAAGAGATCGAGCGCTTCTTTAGGCGCAACTTTTCCGCCGGTTTCCTTCATCAACTGGCCCAAAAGAAACTGCAGGGCGTTTTCTTTTCCTTGAACATAATCCGCAACTGCGGTCTGGTTGTCAAGCAAGATTTTCTCAGTACTGGAAGCGAGATCCTTCCCAGAGAGAACTTCTATCTTGTGTTTTGCTCGATAGAGGGAAAGAATCTTCTCTTTACCCAATTCCAACGGATCACCAAACCTCTCGTTGACCAGAATGTTACCCAGTTCCGCCGTTGGAATCTCCGACCGCAGAGATTCAAAGAGGGCCGATAGCTCCCGATCTTCAATCAGGACTTCCAGGTATTGGGAAGGAACCCCCAGAGCCAGGTAACTCTCTCTTTTTTCTTGGGGAGTGGCGGATTTCTCCCCCGCCATCAAGACCGATTTCGTCAGAGGAGGCAGATCGGGCTCGGGGAAATAGCGGTAGTCGAAAGCCTCTTCCTTGCGGCGCTGGGAAACGGTGACGCCCTGCTTCTCATTGTAGCCGCGAGTTTCTTGAGCAACCTCTTCCCCCTTTTCCAAAAGTTCCTGCTGCCGCTTGATCTCCACTCCCAGCGCTTTCTCCAAAAAGGCAAAGGAATTGATGTTTTTGAGCTCAACCTTATACGGCGGTAGACCCTTCTCCCCTATCCGCCGCAGAGAAATGTTTGCCTCCAGCCGCAGCGATCCCTTCTCCATATCGGCGGTGGAAATGTCCATAAAAACCAAGTGCTTTCGGAGCTCTTTGAGGAATTTGGTGACAACCGTCGGATCGGAAAACTCCGGCTCGGTCACAATCTCGATCAGCGGGACTCCCGAGCGGTTGAAATCCACCAGCGATTCTCCTCCTTCGTGGATGAGTTTCCCGGTGTCCTCTTCCAGGTGAACCCGGCGAACCGTGATCCCTTCAAACTCCCCCATCTCTCCTACCGGGTGAGCATATTGGCTGATCTGAAAACCCTTGGGAAGATCGGGATAAAAATAGTTCTTGCGCTCGAACTGGGAAAACTCCGCCAAACGGCAACCCAGGGCCTGGGCAAGTTGGACGGTTTTTTTAACCGCAACCTCATTCGGCACCGGCAGCGCCCCCGGCAACGCCAGACAAACCGGGCAGGTGTTGCTGTTAGGCTCAAGACCAAAGGAATCGGCTGAGCAACCGCAGAACATCTTGGACGCGGTCTTGACCTGGGCGTGTACTTCTAATCCAATAACCGGTTCGTATTTAATCATTAGTTCATAGGCTAACTCCTAGAGACACAAAGCCTTTCTTGAACTTCTCTAGGACCTCTTTGGCAACCAGAACGGTTAAATCAAAATTGGGTTCGTGCACCAGCGCATTCCGCATCTTGTGGGCGTCCCAGACGCCCTGGTAGATGTCGCGGGGAAAAGCTTCACCGGCATTTTTGAGCCGCTCTCCCATTGATTCACCTGAAGATATTTGGGTAAGAACATAGTCCAACAACTTGTCGGCTACAATAACCGCTTCCTTGTAGGCACTGGGGCGATTGGTCCCCGCCAGCTGGGCAATCCGCTCCCAATCCTGAGCCACTTTCTCCTTATCGTAGGGCTTCAAAAATCCGACCGCGGTCCTCCCCCGCCCGAAAGCCGGTTTTTTGCCAAAAAGGAAGTCTAGAACCATTTTTCTTTTTCAATCGCTTCTCCCACCTCAAACAGCATGTTTTCGGAAAATTTGGGACCAAGGAGCTGCACTCCCACCGGGAGATTCTTGACCGTCCCCGCCGGAACCGAGAGCCCCGGCAGGCCCGCGAGATTGGCCGGAATCGTAAAAATATCCGAAAGGTACATCGAGAGAGGATCCTTCTTCTCCCCAATCTTGAAAGCGACTGTAGGAGCCGTGGGGGTGAGCAGCAGATCCACTTTTTCAAAGGCCCTCTCAAAATCCTGGGCAATAAGGCTGCGCACCTTCACCGCCCGGAGGTAGTACTGATCGGCGTAGCCGCTTGAAAGAGCAAAGGTCCCGAGGATAATTCGGCGCTTCGGCTCGGAGCCAAAGCCCTTGCCCCGCGACCGGCTTACCAACTCCTCAATGGAGGAATTCTCCACCCGCACGCCGTACCTGATCCCATCAAAACGGGCCAGATTGGAGGAAGCTTCGGAAGGAGTGATGATGTAATAAACCGCCAAACCGTAGCCGGTGTGAGGCAAAGAAACTTCCTGCACCGTCGCCCCTTGCTTCTCCAGAAACTCCCCCACTTTTTTGACCCGTGCTGCGATCTCGGGATCAAGACCTTCACTAAAATATTCCTTGGGAATCCCGATTCTCAAACTCTTCAATTCCTTGGGTTCCTTGCTCACCGTTTCGACGCTGGTGGCGTCGTACGGATCCCGGCCGGCAATGACCTCAAAAACGGTGCGAACATCCGCCACCGTCTTCGCCAGCGAACCGACCTGGTCAAGGGAGGAAGTCAGGGCAATCACCCCGTAGCGGGAGACCGCTCCGTAGGTGGGGCGCAGGCCCACCACTCCGCAGAAAGCGGCCGGCTGTTTGATGGAACCTCCGGTGTCGGTCCCCAGCGCGGCCGGAGCGAGCCGAGCCGAGACCGCGGCCGCCGAACCACCTGAGGACCCGCCCGGAACGCGGGTCAGGTCGTGAGGGTTGTGGGTAACGCCGTAGGCCGAGTTTTCGGTCGAAGATCCCATCGCAAATTCGTCCATGTTGGTTTTTCCCAGAATGACGGCGCCCTCGATCAGAAGTTTGGCGACCACCGTCGCATTATAGGGCGGGATGTAGTCTTCGATGATCTTTGACCCGGCAGTGGTCCGCAGACCTTGGGTGGAGATGTTGTCCTTGAGGGCAATGGGAACACCCAGGAGCCGTCCCTTCTGACCTTTTTTGATCTTCTTGGCTTGGGCGAGGGCGCCGGCGGAGTTAACGGTGATAAAGGCGTTGAGATCGTCCTCCTTCTCGGCAATCTTCTTTAGAAAAGACTGGAGAACCTCGACCGCGGAAAAATTCCCCTCTCGGACTCCTTCGGCAATTTTGACCAATGAAAGTTCGGTGATATCACTCATAGCATCTTCGGGACCCGGAAATGACCCCGCGCCTTTTCCTTAGTGTTTGCCAGGGCCTCTTGGGACGTGAGAATCCGCTCTTTCTGAACCTCATCCCGACGCAGGACATCGGTGGCGCCGGTGGTCTGGAAGGTGGGAGCAACTCCGGCCAGATCCACTTTTTTGAGTTCCTCAATTTGCGCCAAAACGTCGGAGAGCTGCTGGGAGAAGCTCTTTTTTTCTTGGGGCGTGAGGGTGAGACGAGCTAAACGGGCAATGTAATTAATATTCAATTGAGCCGTGGCGAGATTGCTAGGTCGCTGAAAACGGCCGTCCAACCTTGGAGATTTGGCCATCTCTTAAAAGTTATCACATCCGTTAACGGATTAGAATTTGACCTCGGGCTTTTCCCTTTCGCCGGCCTCGGCTTTAAAGAACTCCGCCTCGGTGAAACCCAGCACAGATGCGATCAGGACGTTCGGAAAGGACTTGATCATGATGTTGAAATCCCGAACGTTGCCGTTGTAGAACTGCCGTGCGTAGGCAATCTTGTTCTCGGTGTCGGCCAACTCACCCTGCAAATCCTTAAAGTTGTCGGAGGCCTTCAATTCAGGATAGTTTTCCGCAACGGCGAAAAGTGTTTTTAGCGCTCCCGTCAACATGTTGTCGGCCGATTCGGAATCCTTAACGGTTTTGGCCTCGAGCATCGCCGAACGGGCTTTCGCGACGTTCTCAAAAATACCCTTCTCGTGTTTGGCGTAACCCTTCACGGTCTCCAGCAGATTAGGAATCAGATCAATCCGCCGCTTGAGTTGGACATCGATGTGACTCCAAGCCTCCTGCAATCGGGTTTTGACCCGCACCAGCGAGTTGTAAAGCAGAAAAAGGTAGATTCCGATCAAAACCAACAGTCCGATCAAAATATAAGTAGTGTTCAATCAAATCACCCCCTTGTGTTAAACATTTTAACAAAACTAGCCGCTTCGGAAGTGTTGACGACATCCACCGCCTCGCACCAGCCTCGCCGCGCCACTGCCACTCCAAACCGCAGATTTTCAAAGTGTTCGTGGCGGTGGGCATCGGTCGAGATGATGAACTTTATTCCCCGCTGGCGAGCGGAGCGAACCAGATCATCCGGCAGATCCAAGCGGGAAGGATAGGAATTTATCTCCAGAATCTTCCGGTACTTCTCGGCCGCCGCAAAAACGGCCTCCCAATCGGCCTCGTAGGCCTCCCGCTCACCCAGCAAGCGGCCGGTGGGATGGCCCAGGGCATTCACGTAGGGGTTCTCCAACGCGGTGACAAGACGCCGGGTGGTCAGTTCCTTGGGTTGGTCAAAGGAGGTATGGATCGAGCCAATCACATACTCGTAGAGTGCCAGGAGTTCATCGGGCAATGCCATCTTGGCCGCCGCATCAATATTGACCTCGGCTCCGAAGAAAATCGTAATCTTTCCCCGGAATTTATCCCGTAACTCCTCCACTTCTTTCCGGCGTTTCAGGATCTCGGCGCGGGCCCCCGCCACTCCTCGCGTCACCGCCGAGGGAGCATGGTCGGAGATCCCGACGTACTGCCGTCCGAGCCGAAGCGCCTCCTCAATCATGGATTCGGTCGTTTCCTCTCCATCCGAGTGGGTTGTGTGCACGTGAGTCTCACCAATTATTTCCGAAACTTCAACCAGTTTTGGCAATTTGCCTTTCTGCGCCGCTTCAATTTCTCCGGCATCCTCTCGGATCTCGGGAGGGATAAAAGGCAATCCCAAAAGCCGGTAGAATTCCTCTTCGGTACCGACCGGTAATGGTTGGCCGATTTTCTTACCGCCGGCAAACTTCGAAACACCATACTCGGAGAGGGATAACCCCAGCTCATTGGCGATTTTGCGAGTGTGAATATTGTGGGATTTTGAACCGGTGAAATACTGCAGCAGGGCTCCGTAGCTCCGGGGATCTTGGACGCGGATGTCCACCTGCCGGCCGGTCTTAAGAATCACGGTGGCTTTGGCCTCACCCGCGCCAACTACCCGCGCGACATCGGGGAGAGAGGTAAATTCTTTGACAACCCTCTGGGGTTCCGTCGTCGCGATGCCAATGTCGATATCCCCCACGGTGGAAACCATCCGCCGCAGGGAGCCCAAAGGATCGGCCCGCACCACACCTGGTAAAAGTTTAATCTGCTCAATCAACCGCCCCGCGATCGAAGATGCCACCGGCAGAAGGATTCTCTCCTTGTGCTGCTCCCGCCCCTCGATCGCTTTCAGAATCAGCTCCTGGCTCCGGCGGCCGAATCCTTCCATCTTCTCGATCTTTTTCTCCCTCACCGCCCGGTGAAGATCTTCAACCGTCTTAACCTTGAGCTCCTTCGCCAGACGATAAGCCCGCTTGGGCCCAACCCCCTCCAATCCGAAAAAGGCGAACATTCCGGCCGGTAGTCCTTTCTTGACATCTTCGAAGTGTTTAACTTTTCCGGTCCGGAAGTATTCGTCCAAATGAGAGGAAATGCTCTCGCCTACTCCGGACAGCTCACCCAATCGACCCTCTTCCCACAAATCTTTGATTTCGGAAGTAGCGTGTTCGATCGAATCCGCCGCCGTGTCGTAAGCGCGGATCTTAAAACGATTTTCGTTTTTGACCTCGTAAGCCGCCGCAATCTCACGAAGGAGGTGGGTAATGGCAGTATTGGAAAGACGAGTGGGCTCCATCAAAAATAGGTTAGCAGTTTGGAAGGTGGAGCGAGGGACGGGATTTGAACCCGCGACCTCTTCCTTGGGAAGGAAGCGTTCTACCACTGAACTACCCTCGCGAATTCTCCTGTGAGTGAGGTAGTGAAGTGGCTAGAACTCCGTGAGGAGTCGTCCCACTGAACTACCCTCGCCTGGCGGTCCCGACGGGATTTGAACCCGTGATCTCTTCCTTGACAAGGAAGCGTGCTAGGCCAGACTGCACCACGGGACCACGAACACCGACTAAATTATAACAACCTCGAATTGCTACCATAATTAAGGTGATGCCAACTCTAGGAATTGATGTCGGCGCCAGCAAAGTTCGTTACGTTATCTGGGAAGGTAACCAAGCCCTCCTCGACGAAGAAGTAAAACTCCCCGCCCCCGGCCGGGAAGAACTCGGTCGCGTTTTTCAAGAAATCTCCCAAAAAATCAAAGAAACCAAAGTATCCACCGTCGGCGTGGGTCTTCCAGGAACCGTCGAAGAAGAAATGGTTACCTATGCTCCAAACTTCCCCACCCTCCTGGAGTGGGATTTCAAACCCGAACTGGAAAAACTCCTCAACGCACCCGTTAGGCTCTTCAACGACGCCAAAGCTTTTGTCTTCGCCGAAGTCCAAGCCGGCGCGGCCAAAGGAAAACAAAATGTGGTCGGTCTTACCCTGGGAAGCGGTTTGGGAGGAGGAATCGTCTTTAATGGCGCTCTCTACCTGGGAAAAGGAACCGCCGGCGAAGTCGGGCACGAGATTGTCGACCTACCCAATCGCCGCGAGGCGGAAGACTTTGCCTCCGCCAAGTTCTTCCAAAAGTTCGGGAAAAGCCCGGACGAACTTCGCCAACTAGCTGAGGATGGGGATCAAACCGCCAAACAAGCTTTTAACGAGTTTGGAAAAAATCTGGGGACGATCATCGCTAATCTTGTGAATCTGCTTGATCCGGAGGTAATCGTCTTGGGAGGAGGAATCGCCGGCGCTTACGATTTTTTTATCGAAGAAACCAAAAAGGCGGCGGCGGGGCTAATCGTTAATCCCAACCGTAAGAATATTGAGATCAAAAAAGCCGCCCTGGGAAATTCCGCGGGAGCGATCGGAGCTGCCATCCTGGCTAAGATATAATATTTGAAGCAGGAGTGCCGGTGGACGTGATTTGGGCCGAGGTAGCTCAGCGGTAGAGCACTGCTTTCGTAAAGCAGGTGTCGTGGGTCCAAATCCCACCCTCGGCTCCATAACTATCATGGACGGCCCGCTTCGCGAACCTAGCATTTTGAAGAAACAAAATGTATTACCGACCAAGAGGAAAATACGCCATAAACAGAAAACGACTCCGGTTGAGCCAGAGTTGGAAAACCTTAGGCCGGGATGACCGGAACGAATTGGTTAACCTTCTCAAAGTTCTCGGAATTACAATCGCCGTGATTGCGGCTCTGTATTTTGTCGGGATCAAAGGCCTCACCTACATCGGCGGGTTCTGGAATCTCTTCACTGGAGAAACCGGCCCCACCATCGGTGATGAAACGGCTCCACCTCCTCCCACCTTCAACCCGGTCTCGCCCTACACCAAAAACAGTACCGTCACAATCACTGGTTTTGCCGAACCCGCCGCGGAGATCACTCTCTACATCAACGGAATAGAAAAATCAAAAGCGACTACGGAAGCCGGGGGGACCTTCAGCTTTTCCGGTGTGGTTTTGCCAACCGAAGGAAAGAATGTCATCACCGCCACCGCCACCGATCGCGCCAGCAACATCAGCCAAAAATCGGCCGAGCTGATCGTGACCCTTGACAAAAAACCGCCCACCCTAACGATTACCAAACCCAAAGACGGTCAGGCCTTTTCCGGCACCGACACCCAGATTCATGTGGAAGGAAAAACCGAGGCCGGTACCACCGTTAAAGTTAATGAAATCCAAGCCACGGTCCTGGCGGATGGAATTTTTAAATCCACTCTGGTTGCCAAAGAAGGTGATAACAAAATCACGGTTGTCGCCACCGACAAAGCCGGAAACGAAAAGAAAGTCGAACTTTCAATTACCTATTCCCCTTAACAGTTACCCTCTTAAATCGAAGCACCTGAAACAAAAGAAGGACAAGAATCATCAGTTCCGCTCCGATGGTGGCCCAGATCGAAGCAAAATAAGAATATCTCGGGATAAAAACGACATTGAGACCAACGTTTAGCACAGCCGCCGCGGCATAGATCAAGGGAAGGACTTTCTCTTTTCCGACCGTAATCAGGAACCATTGCAACGGGGCGGTCACAAAGAAAATCGGGAGAGACAAGACTAACAGCCGCATCACAATAACGGAGGCCGAAAACTCCGTCCCTCCCAGAATCGAAATCACCAAAGGAGCAAAAGCAAACCCCAACCCCGTCAAAATAATCGCCGCTGCGATCAGCAACCCCAGGCTCTTCTTCAACCGGTCGATCAGAAAGTGCAGTCCCTGATGATAATCGGCCAGCATCACCGGATAAAGAGCGTTCACAAAAAATATCGGGATCGGTACAATATTTTCAAAAACCTTGTAACCGAGCCGGTAGATCCCCACCGCCTCCGCCGAAGCCAGGGAGCGGAGCAGGAACACATCCGCCATCCAATTTATTTGGGAAAAAATCAACGTCAAACCCAACGGGATCGCCGCGATAAACAAGCCACGTGCAAAGGCGGGATTGTTCGAGAAACGGGGCTTTTCCGCCAAGAGAAAAGATAAAACCAGAGCCAGAACCGCCAGAGTCAGGGTAGTGACCGCCCAAGCCGAAACGAAGAAGAGCAGACCCGCATGATTGATGAATCCCCAAACAAAAACCAAAACCGCAAAGACCGAGGAAGCAATTCCGGCCAGGACCGAAAGGTCGTACCTGAGATTATGCTGAAACAGGGCATTGAGGCTCGTATAAACCCCCTGGGCAAAAACGGTAGAGGAAGCAATCATGACTCCCCATTTGACTATCGCCGCATACGGCGAAAGGAGAGCGAAAGAGAGGGCCAGAAGAAAAGTGGCTGCCGAGAGCCCCAAACGCAGAAACAAAAGGCTCCCAAACTTCTGGACGTGGTGGTTATCCTGCGCAACCTGCCGAAGAAAAACCGCATTCAGACCAAAATCGGCCAGAAGATAGAGAAAGGCGGGGACGGTCGTAATCAGCACGTACTCCCCGAATTGGGAAACACCCAAGGCACGGGTAACCAGGGCGACTGTGACCACGGTCGAAACAACGCCGACTCCTTTTCCGATCAGCTGATAGATGGTGTTAGCGGCAATTTTTCTCCAGCTCATTTCATTTTTATTTTGGTGGGCGGTAGAGGATTCGAACCTCTGACTTCTACAATGTGAATGTAGCGCTCTACCGCTGAGCTAACCGCCCAAACCAAGTTCCATTATACTGGCTTAATTGAGATGTTTTATAATGGGACGTTGATTTTCTGATGATTATCCGACTTCTGCGTTCGGTCGTAACTTTTTTCTTTGAGATCGCCGAGACGGCCATTTTGGCAATTCTTATCTTTCTGGCGCTATATCTATTCTTGGTGCGGCCTCACCAAATTCGCGGCGACTCAATGTTGCCCAATTTCCGCAACGGGGAATACCTTCTCACCGAAATGGTGAGCTACAATCTGCTCAAGAAAGAGCCCCAGCGCGGCGAGGTGGTTGTCTTCCGTTCCCCCGAACAACCCAATCTGGACTTTATCAAACGGATCATTGCTCTCCCCAATGAAAAAGTTAAACTGGAAAACGGCAAGGTTTTTATCATCAACCAAGAACATCCGGAAGGATTTCTCCTGGAAGAGGATTATCTGGAGGAAGGGACCGCCACCGAAGGCCGCCGCACGATCAAAGACGGGGAAGTTTTTTCAACCGGTGATAGCGGGTATGTGGTGATGGGAGATAATCGAGAACGCTCCTCGGACTCTCGCGAATGGGGAGTCATTGGTAATGAAAGCATGATTGGAAAAGTTTGGTTGCGGTATTGGCCGCCCGAGGCGGTCGCGTTGATTAAGCCCGCTTTTTATTAATGACGCAGTATTAATTCACCGAAACGTGCTTTTTCCCTTGCTTGGTGGAGAATGAAACTTTACCTTCCTTGTTAGCAAAAATCGTGAAATCCCGACCGATTCCGGCTCCCCGCCCCGGCGCTACATTCCGGCCGCGCTGACGAATAATAATCGATCCCGCCGGAACTTTCTGTCCCGACCCGACTTTCACTCCCAACCGTTTTCCGGAAACTCTGGGTTTTTGTCTTGCTTTTGAACCGCCTGCTTTCTTGTGTGCCATCTTTGTTTTACAAAGCCGTCACGTAATGCTTACGCATTAGGAACCATTTTACTTCCTAAACCTCGATCTTCTCCACCAAAATTTTACTCAATTTCGAACGGTAACCCCGCTTTTTGCGATAACGGGACTTGGCCTTGTACTTCATCACCACAATCTTGAGGCCTTTCTTTTGCTCCAATAGCTTATAGGTGACCGATCCCTTGCCAAAGGCCGGTTCCAGGATGACGGCCTCCGCCTTGGCACTCTTGCCATCCTTGAGATCGAGGTGGTTCACGGTCAGCTCGCTGCCCTCCCGAACCAAGTGCTGGCTTCCGCCGAGTGTCAAAACCGCTAGCTTCCCGCCATCAGCTTTTACTGACTTTACTGCCTTTATCCCGCCTTCGGCGGGAGTAGCGATCTTAGATCGCGTCCTGTTTACTTTCTTGCTTTCCATATCTTCAAGATTTTATCAGGTTCCAGTCCAACCGCAAGGGTTTGCTGCCTAATCATCTGGGAGAACAACGCCACCGCAGCCCGGTTTTCACCGGTGACGGGATAACCCACCTTAATCCGGTCCGTTAGCTTTAGATTCTTTTCCCGGCGAAGATTTTGGATGGCACGGATCAACTCCCGCGCGGCCCGCTCTGCTTTTAATTCCGAGGTGAGAACGGTATCAAACTCAACCTTCAATTCCTTCCCCGGACAGAATTCAACCTCTTTGACATTGAGTTCATCGGCCAGAACCGGGATCATGTCTTTGCTCCAGTCTTCTTTCGAACCCAGAACGCTCAATTTCGCCAGCGGTTGGCGGAGGGGAATTCCGGAAGTTTTTCGGAAGGAGTGTCCCAGCTCGACAATCTCCATCAACCCCTCCATCGCCTCCTCAAGTTTTTTATCAATCTTTCCCATCGCCGGCCAATCGGAGAGGTGAACGGATACATCTCCGGTCAGATTGCGGTAAATCTCCTCGCTGACGAAAGGTGTGAAGGGAGCTAAGAGTTGGGAAACTGAAACCAAAATCTTCCCCATCACGTGATAGAAAACAGATTTGTCTCTATCATCCGGAGCGGTTGGTCCGACTCGAGAACGGCTCCGCCGGAGATACCACTGAGAGAGATCGTCCACGATAAAACGCTCAATCGCATTGGCAGCGGTGGCCGGATCGTAACGGTCCAGAGATTCCGTCACCAACTTGATGAGTGAATTTAGCTTTGACAACACCCACCGGTCCAGAACCGTTAATTTCGAATTTATAATTTCGAATTTCGAATTTTGCTTCAAATTATCCACCAGCGCGTAATCCCCAAAAAACTTATAAACATTCCAGAAAATCAAGAAAAACCGGCGGCGGATCTTCTCGGCAGGACCGTAGCCAAAATTGATGTTGATCGCCGGATCGTGAGTACAGTAAAGCCAGCGCATTACGTCCACCCCCATCTTTTCCGCCCCATCGTTGAATTCGATCGCGTTTCCCCAGGATTTGTGCATCGGCCGCCCATCCTCGCCGAAAAGGGTGGCAAACCCCAGAACCGTTCGAAAAGGCTCCCGCCCCTCCAGAACCGTGCTCATCGCCAGCAGAGAATAGAACCAGTTTTTAAACTGTCCCGGAAAACTCTCGGTAATGAAGTCGGCCGGGTACCATTTTTCAAACTCCTTTCGATCGGTTAGATAAAGAGGAGCACTTTGGTTTTCTTTTGAAACGGTTGAAAAAGAAACGATCCCGGCATCCAACCAAGGGTTTCCCACGTCCGAAATCCTCTCCATCACTCCGGCACACTTCCCGCATTCAATCTTCAGCTCATCCACCCAAGGCCGGTGGGGACTGTGCCCATCAAATTTGTCCCATCCCCCGATCGATTTTTGTTGGAGCTCTTCCTTGCTGCCGATCACCTCGAAATTTCCGCACTTGGTGCAGACCCAAATCGGGAGGGCCAACCCCCAGTAACGGCTCTTGGAGATCAGCCAATCCTGCATATTGGAGAGCCAATCCAATTCCCGCTTAAGGCCGAACTCTGGGATCCAAGTTATTTTCTTGGCCGCCGCCTTCATCTTTTCCCGAAGCGGGCCCATTGCGATGTACCACTCATCCACCACTCGCCAGACCAACTCGGTCTTGCACCGCCAGCAAGCCGGGTAGCGGTGGGTGTAGGGGGCGATCTTGAAAAGATACTTTCCGTCCTCAGCCATCCTCACAAAATCCAGAATGACTTCGGGATGATTTTTCGCATTTTCTCCAGAAAATTCCCCCAAATCTGGAATGTAAACGGCCTCTTCATCGATCAACTCCACTACGGGAAGGTTTAATTTCTTACCCAACTGAAAGTCTTCGGTCCCGGCGCCCGGAGCCACATGCACCAGCCCGGTTCCTTCTTCCTCGCTGATCGGAAGGATTTTTTCATCGGTCGCCACCACCCGGTGGGAATAATCGGCAAAAGATTTCTTGATTCTGGGAAGATTATCAAAAGGGGAAGAGTAGTTTAATCCAGCTAAATCTTTCCCCGAAATCTTCTTATCGATTTTTAATCCCAGTCTTTTTGCTGCCATCTCCGCCAGGTAGTAAACGCTTTCCCCATCCGTGGCCGACACGTAATCCTTCTTAGCATCCACGGCGACGGCCACGTTGCCCGGTAGAGTCCAGGGAGTGGTCGTCCAAACCAGCAGAAATTCATTTTTCTTCCCCTTGATCGGGTACCGAATATAGATCGAATCGTGAGTGGTTTCCTTGTAGTCTTCGGTCAGCATCTCATGCTGGGAAATGGCGGTTCCGCAGCGCGGGCACCAGGGAACCGAATCATGGCCCTTGTAGATCAACTCCATCTCATGGCACTTTTTCAGAAAATGCCAGATCATATAGTTGTTCTCGTCGGAGAGAGTGTAGTAGGAATGGTCCCAATCCATAAAATAACCCAGCCGCTTAGACTGCTCGGTTTGGATATCGGCATATTTTTGGACTCTCTTCTTGCAAAGATCCACAAAGCGGGCGATTGAGGCTTTCCGGTCTCCCGGAACCAGGTTTTCGATGTCTTTTTTGCTTTTCAACCCCAGCTCTTTCTCCACTTCGACCTCTACCCAAAGGCCTTGGGCGTCGAAACCGTTCTGGAAGCGCTGGCGAAACCCCCGCATGTTCTTGTAACGCTGGAATAGGTCTTTGTAGGTCCGTCCCCAGGCATGGTGCACTCCCATCGGATTATTGGCGGTGATCGGACCGTCCAGGAAACTAAATCTCTTAGGGGAACGCTGGTTCTTCTTTAAATATTTTTTGACCAAACCGGAGGAATACCATCCCTTCAGGATTTTTCGCTCCAAATCCGGAAAATCCGGCATTGCTTCTACCTTCTTGAACGCCATATCAGGAAAAGTTTATCAGACTAAGTACCCGCCCGTGTTGTCCTCCCGTAGCTTCAGCGAAGGAGGATCAGAACTCGATTCCCCTTTTTGCAGAAACTCCTTTTGAAAAGGGGTGCTTTAGGTCCTTTACTTCCGAAACGAGATCGGCAATTTCAATAAATTCTTTGGGAGCATCCCGTCCCGTGAGAATCACATCGAGATCTTTGGGCTTGTTCTTGAGGAACGCCAACATCTCTTCGACATCCACTAATCCGAGGTGAACCGCCACATTGATTTCGTCCAAAATCAAAAGGCGGTAATCACCATTTCTGATCTTGTCTTCGGCAAACTTCAATGCTTTTGAGGCGGCTTGAACATGGACCTCCCGCGGCTTACGGTCTCCCATAATTCCCACAAACCCTTCTCCCATCGGATAAATCTCAACCCCCAACTTTCGCAATGTTTCAACCTCTCCGGAGACAACTTGCTTAATGAATTGGACCATCAGAACATGACAACCCTGCCCAACTGCCCGCACCGCCTGGCCAATGGCGGCGGTGGTTTTTCCTTTGCCATCGCCGGTAAAAACGTAGATCAAACCTTTTTCTTCCACAAGTGAAGTTTAACTTTTTTAGGAGGTATCAATCGAGAGATTGACATGACCATTGAGATTACAGCGAGATGGTCTTATAATTGAACAACTCGGAACGGAAGGGAGAGATATGAACATCCGTCAGATCGAGGGGGCGGTGAAAGCGTTTTTCTACCTGCGTTCCCCGATGGTTCAGCACATCATCACCGCAGTTGTCCGGGAGATCAGGGACGGGATGTGGCTTTATCCTGAGAAACGGGTCCTGGTGGTGATGGTGGGGATGAGCCTCTCCGGCAAGACCACTCTGGTGGACCGCCATCCCCAGCTGAGGTGGTGCTGGCAGATCCGAACCCGCGACATCCACAACCTGCTCAACCGCTACCTGGATTTCCTCCGAGACGACAACTCCGTCCGCGGCCGGGCCTACTGGGTCCGCCAGTTCCTGACGGAGAGGGTCCGCGAGGAGGTTCTCCGGCGAGCTCTCCAGCGGGGAATACCCATCGTGCTGGATTCCTGCCACCTCACGCGGAAAAAGAGGCTGGCCCGCTACCGGCTGGCCAAGCGCTACGGCTACCATGTGGTGATCGTCTTCGTCGAGTGTCCTTGGATGACTCTGCTATCTCGGGCAACAGAGGCAGACCACCTCTCCATCGCTCGAGGTGGAAAGAGGGTTTGGAAGGATCTGATCAGACAACAGGTGAAGGTGTTCGAACCACCGATCCCAAACCCAGATGAAGCGGACCAGTTGATTCTCGGAAAGTACGGGAGGATGCCGATTCGGTTCCTTTAGGCTAAGCAACCAGCTTAGCCTTTTTTGTTAACACTCCGAATACCCGCAGGAATAGCACTTCCGGCAGCCTTCTTCATTAACGAGGGTCGCCTGGCCGCAGGTCGGGCAGATATCCCCCACTTTCTGGAGCTTCCCGACCGGAAGCTGGGGCTGGATCTCCTCAATTTTCTCCTCTTCCTTCTTCCAACCAAGGTATTCTTTGAGAATTTTGGCGATCCCGTCGGCCAAAGAACGGACCTTCTGGGCCCCAAATCCCACCGCCCGTGATCCCCCGATTCCCGTTAGCTGATCAATAATTGCCGCCACCCGCTCCTTCGGACTCATCGTCGGATCGATCCGCAAGACAAGAGAGGAAAGCCGCCCGATCGCTTCGGCGTCGGCGGCGATATCCGAACCGGCCTTTCCCACGTTGACAAAGACTTCCAGCGGATTGCTGTTCCCATTCTCATTAACCGTTACAAAGGCGCTCCCGACCGGCGTGTCCACCCGATAGGTTGAGCCGACCGTCCGCGCCGGCCGAGGCTTCACCGCCAGCTCCCCTTCTCTTTTTTGCTTGGTTTCCTCGGTCTCCAGCACCACTTCCTTGCGCGTTCCGGTAACGTAAACGGTCAATCCCTTGCAGCCCAGCTTCCACGCCTCCAGATAGGCCTTCCGGACGTCCTCGACGGTGGCGTTCGGGGGGAAGTTGCATGTCTTGGAGATGGAGTTGTCGACAAAGCGCTGCAGCACCGCCTGCATCTTGATGTGCTGTTCGGGAGTGATATCCTGGGAAACCACAAAAACGCGGCGGATCTCTTCCGGAACCTTTTTGATTCCCTGGACGGTTCCCTTCCGCCGCACCTCTTCATAGACGCTGTCTCGATGGGTGTGGTCCAGGCCCGATTTCTCCAACACCTGGTCAAACATCGGGCTGGTGTAGGAGAGTTCCCGCTTCCCTTGATCCTCCCCCGCCGCTTGGAAGAGCTTTCTCACATAGGAGAGGGCGAACACCGGTTCGCAGCCGTACCCTTCCGCCCCGGCAACGGTGGAAATCGTTCCGGTGGGGGCGACCGTTGTCTGCGCCCCGTTCCGAATACCGTACTTTTTGATTCCGGCCACCACAGTTTGCCAATCGATCTTCGGCCGCCCGAAATCCCGTTCGTAGGGATAGAGGGGAGAAGGCGGTTGCCAAACCAGCTTCTTTGGATCATAGATCGAACCCTTGATCGCCAAGAAGGGTTTGCGCTCCCGAGCGAGTTCGATCGAGGTGCGCATCGCATGGTAGCGGACGAATTCCATGATCTGCGCCGCCAGTTCCAATCCATCCTCCCCGCCATAGGAAACTCCGAGAGCGTACATCGCATCGGCCAGTCCCATGATCCCTAGTCCGATCCGCCGCACCGCCAGCGCCGCCTCCCTGAGCTCGGGAACTTCCGGAACGTAGGCGTTCGCCTCCACCACATCGTCCAAAAAGATGGTCGAGAGCCGAATGGTTTCGGCCAACTTTTCCCAATCGATCTTGCCGCGCGGAGTGAGATGTCGGGCCAGGTTGATCGAACCCAGGCAGCAGTTTTCATACGGGCCAAGCCACTGCTCCCCGCAGGGGTTGGTGGCCTCCAGCTCATAGAGATGGGGAACGGGGTTGTCGCGGTTGGCCGTATCCAAAAACAGGATCCCCGGCTCACCGTTGTGGTGAGCGGCAGTAATAATTTCGTTGAACAGTTCCGGCGCATCCACTTCTTGCCAAACCTTATCACCGTGAGGGTTTATCAATTCAAATTTCCCGTCATCATCCACCGCCCGCATGAACTCATCCGTTGCTCCAACCGAGATGTTGAAGTTGGAGATATCTCCCTCCTTCTCTTTGCAGTGGATGAAAAGCCGCACATCGGGATGGGAAACCTTGAGAACGGCCATGTTGGCCCCACGGCGGACGCCTCCCTGGGCGATCACTCCAAAAGAGGAATCATACGCTTTCAAAAAGCCGACCGGGCCGGTGGAACGCCCCCCGGAGCGCTTCACAAAATCGCCCCGCGGCCGGAGGCTGGAAAAAGAAAAACC
>Ga0209320_10000007_pt1 | contig 89791 bp, 82 predicted proteins | sample Rifsed13ft4_FD_184008 | JGI IMG/M metagenome (GOLD analysis project Ga0209320, IMG submission 184008) | Soil microbial communities from Rifle, Colorado, USA - sediment 13ft 4 (version 2) | ecosystem: Environmental > Terrestrial > Deep subsurface > Rock core/Sediment | place: Rifle, Colorado... | reverse complement strand
ACTACTCCTCTACTTATGCTGTGGTGGATATGATAGAATTGATGGATGCTTTGAAAAAAAGCAAATGATGGTTCAAGCTTTGATATTTTGTACGGACTTCATTCAATAGAGTTATTTTTTGTTTAAATTGTTTCCGACTAAATTACAAGACCACATGAATATATCTTAAAAGGATCTGGCATATCATCATACAAAACGTTACAATATCATAGAGATGCATTTTTGAACGTTCACATTTTACAAACAACTGTCAGAAATATCCCTTTCAGGGAGGCGGATGTTATCTGCTTCTTGGAGCCGTTGCCGTTGATTATCATTTCCCCACCGTTGCCGTCAGCAATATGTCCAAAATGCCCTTTGTGTCCGATTTGCGTTATTCCAACACAAGCGACATAGATTATTCTGATTTTTGGAATAGCATTGCTCCCGAATTCATACAGTAGCGCAATCCCGTGGGTTTGGGACCGTCATCAAAAAGATGTCCCAAATGACCGTCGCAACGTGCGCATACGATTTCACCTCGCACCATCCCCAGGCTTTTGTCAACAACCTCTTTTACCCTGTTTTTATTTATCGGTGCATAAAAACTGGGCCATCCCGTACCCGACTCAAACTTAGTTTCAGATGAAAACAAAGGCAATTTACAACCGGCACAAAAATAATGGCCTTTATCGTGATTGTCATTAAATTCGTTTTTAAAAGCAGGTTCGGTGCCTTTTTGACGCAGGATGAAATACTGATTTGGCGTTAATACTTTTTTCCACTCCGCATCCGGTTTTACCACTTTTACCAAAGAGGTATCGTTCAGTGATAACAATTGCTGTTTCATCGGATTGTTATGAACGACATCCGCTTTAGCCGCATTGGATTGCTTACAGGCAACAAAGGCCAGAGCAACAATTGTGGATAACAGTAATTTAAAGTGAGTTTTCATGACTTTAAGAATTAGGTTTCAGTTTTCCTTTATATGTTTTCTTGAATTTGTTGTATCTGGGGATGGAAACCCCTTTGACATAAGGTTCGTTCGGATGGTGTTTTATGTAATCCTGGTGGTAGCCTTCCGCCTTGTAAAAATCCATCAGCGGCTTCACTTCCGTCACTATCGGATTTGGAAACACTTTCTTGGCCGTCAATTCCTTTATTTTATCCAAAATGATTTTTTTCTCCTCGGCATTTCTGTAAAAGGCAATGGAACGGTAGGATGAACCCACATCAGGCCCTTGTCTATTGGGAGTAGTCGGGTCATGGGAGGCAAAAAACACATCAACCAATTCCTTAAAGGAAACAACTTTGGGGTCGTAATAAACTGCGACCGCTTCCGCATGGCCCGTTTTGTGTGAACTAACCTGTTCATAGGAAGGTTTTTTTGTCGTGCCGCCAGTGTAACCAGACACCGCATCATCGACACCTACAACAGCTTCAAAAATATGTTCGCTACACCAAAAGCAACCCTCGGCAAAAACGGCAATCGCCTTGCCTTTTTTTGGTTCTAAAGACAATTTGGTGCTTTGGGCATTCGAATTACAACTCAAGACTGTAAACAACACCAAGATATAACTTGCTAATTTCATGATTATAATTTATTGATTAATACTAATGTACGACAGATTTACCATTCCGGTTTTGAAATGCATCCTAAAATTTTGTTAGTTTTTATGCCAAGTTCTTTTAAAACTATGAGTCGAACAGGGACTTACAACACTTGGATTCAGGATGTATCTACAGGACGTCATTTGACATCAATTTTTAAATTCCAAAAATTGCGTTCCAAACCTTAGCAGCAACCGCCTCCATTATAATGGAAGGTACTTTCACTGATATAAATGTCGCTTCTGCTCAAATTGGCAAGCGCCGCAGCCGTTTTATCACAAACCGCCAATGGCTGGTTCTTCAGCAAAAAATGTCCTTTATTATCGTCAAAACTCGCCTCTTTGCCGTAATAGATAGCTGCCTTACCCGTAAAAACGCATGGACCGTCTTCTGGCATCGGGTCCTTGATAGCGCATACTTCTATACTTTCTATAAAAATAAGCTCATCGGTGGGATAGTTTTCAGGGTCAAGAATTCGGTACGGGCGTCGACCACGGATTTCGATCGTTCCAAATCCAACGTCAGTCAAAGCTTTAATATAATCCGCAATGGGAATGCTTCCGCTCAAGCATAAGGCACGTAAATGATCGTCATTTCGCAAAGCTTCATTCATGGGTTGCTCACAAGTGGGATCGCTCATTACAAGGCGCCCATGAGGTTTAAGGACACGATACATTTCTTGCAACGCTTTTTTTAAATCCTCGGCCTTAAATATGTTGAAAAGGCAGTTTTGAGCCGCTATATCAATGCTTTCGTCTTCAATAGGAAGGTTTAGCGCATCCCCTTTTTTAAGTTCGATAAAATCTCTTCGAAACCATTCGTTTTGCTCTTCGGCAAGGATAAAGTTTTTCCGGGACGCTTCCAGCATTTCGTCAACCACGTCCACTCCCACCACGCCCCCTTTTTGGCGTGAAAAATAAGAAAACTGCAGCAACTCCATTCCGCCACCAACACCAACGTACAGCACTTTAGGATTGTTAATCAAATCTTGGGCAGATATGGTGCTTCCGCAGCCGTAATTCATCTCTTGCATAATCATCGGAATTTCCAGACCGGGGAATTTCCATACGGGCGTTGTGGTGCAGCATAAACCAACATCAGGCGTTAATGCCGCTTCTTTGTATAAATCGTTTGTGGCGTCTAAATAACTCATATCTATAATTTTATTAATCCTCTAAATAAAGTAATCATCTTGGGTTCCGCTTGACCGGCACAGGCAATAATCTCCGCAATATTAACCGGTTTCAGGTAATCAGGATTGCATTCGTCAGTCAAGACAGAAACCGCGATTACGGGCAGGCTCAAATGATTGGCGACAATCACTTCAGGAACCGTACTCATTCCCACTGCATCAGCCCCGATAATTTTGAGGTAACGATACTCCGCCTTAGATTCCAATTGCGGTCCAACGACGGCAGCGTAAACCCCTTTATGCAGGATAATGTTTTGCTCATTTGCTATTTTAACCATCGTCTTTTTCATTCCAACATCGTAGGGTTCGCACATATCCGTGAAGCGCTCCCCAAAATCGGAAACGTTTTTAAAAGCCAATGGTGATCCGCCCTGCAAATTGATATGATCATCGATCAGCATTAAATCCCCTTTTTTGAAACTGAGATTTATAGCTCCGGCGGCATTTGAAATCAGTAATTTTTGAATTCCCAAAGCTTTTAATATGCGAATAGGGAACGTGACATCCTGCAGCGAATAGCCTTCATACAAATGAAAACGCCCCTGCATCACCACCACTTTTTTATTTTCCAGGGTTCCAAAAATTAATTTTCCCGAATGGAATTCGACTGTCGAAACTGGAAAATTGGGTATGTCAGAATAATCAACCTCTCGTTCAATATTGATATGTTGCACTAATTGTCCAAGTCCCGTCCCAAGAACGATTCCGATTTCAGGATTTTGAAACCCTTTTTGTTTTAGAAAATCTACTGTTTCCTTTATTGTTTCAATATTCATTTCTATAAAATATTTTATAAATGATTAATTTAAGCGACAGTCCCCTGACAGCTGCTTCCGGCACCTGCAGTGCATCCATAGCAATGCTGTGATATTAAAATAGTCCTGTCGGTCAGACTTTCTTCGTTGAATTGGGAGATGTGCTTTTCGGCAGATGCCACTTTTAAACCTAACATCTGGTTAAAGTCACAATCGTACAACCAACCGTCATAACTTACCGAAATGGTATTTGTACACATGACATTTGCGACTGCATTCGGGTTGAATGCTTCCACTAAAGCATACATATAATCCTCATAATTATCAGAGCTGATCAGATAATCCAGAAAACGACTGATGGGCAAATTAGTGATTGCAAACAGAGAATTAAATTCGACATCAAAATCTTCTTTCAAGGCTTTCTTAAAATCATTTTCCAATGCTTGCTGGTCGGTTGGCAAAAAGGCGCCGGATGGATTGTACACCAAATCGAGTTTCAATCTACTGTCCGGCATTCCATAACCTACCTTGTTCAGCATTTGCAATGCCTCGATAGATTTGTCAAAAACACCATCTCCACGCTGTTTGTCGGTTTTTTCCCTTTTGTAATAAGGTAAGGAGGAAATTACATGAATATTATGCTTGGCAAAGAACTCGGGTAAATCGTTGTACTTTTTATTGGCCAAAATTATCGTCAAATTGGACCTGACAATAAAGTCTTGGACACCCAATTTAGAAGCTTCTTCTACAAACCATCTGAAATTCGGGTTCATTTCTGGGGCGCCACCCGTCAAATCCAATGTATGAACTCCGGTGTTTTTTATCACCTCCAAGCACTGTTGCATGGTTTCCACGGTCATAATCTCCTTTCGATCCGGACCCGCATCAACATGGCAATGCGCGCAAACCTGATTGCACATATAGCCCACGTTAAGTTGCAGAATCTCAATTTTTTTTGGTCGCAAAGGAAACTGGCCGACCGATTTTATTTTATCTGAAAAAGTCGGCATAGAGCCTTCTTTAAAAATCCCACCCGATAAAATTTCGAGCTGTTTTTCTGTTTTTGAAAGTTCGCTATGTTTGGCTTGTAATGACTTTAACATCGTTTTTAAAATTTAAATTCTAATGAACTACATCGAAAGTTTATCGTATTTGTTCATCATTTGAACACTATGCACAAGCGTTGCACCTCCGCGAATGGCCGCTGCTACATGAACGGCTTCCATCATTTCTTCCTTGGTTATCCCTCGCTTCAATCCGTCACCTGTATAGGCATCGATACAATAGGGACATTGCACGGCATGTGAAACGGCCAAAGCGATCAACGATTTTTCACGGGCCGACAAACTCCCCTCTTCGAACACTTTGCCATAATAATCAAAAAATTTCTCGCCTAACTCTTCGTTCCAATCGGATATTTTTCCAAATTTTTTAAGGTCAGCGGGATCGTAATATGTTTTTTCCATCTTATTTCAATTATTTAGTAAATGTCAATTTATGTTATTTCAAAAATACAACCTTAAAGTATAAAGAGATACGAATAAAGAGGATTTTGGGATTTATAAGTACCCAAAGACAAGGGTCTCCAATCATAAGACGAGCTAACGGTGCCATCCTGACAATTAATTTACATTTTTTTTTGCTCACTTGTAAGCCTAGGTTTTATGATTAAACTTCCTTGGACAGGCTAACTTTACCGCATAAAAAATGAAGACTAAAAACCATGATTTTGACTTATGAGACAAGTCCGCAAAATTTATGACCGCATTTTCAAAAAGAAAGCAGTCCAATTGAGTTATCGGAGAACAAAGAATTGAACTTGGCAAAGTCTGCTACAAATGCATCCCAATACCAGTAAACTTTTAAATTAAATCCTCCTATGTGATAAATGTTACTGACTATAAAATTTTAACTGACAATCTTTGCAGTATAAAATTTATAATTATGGAATATATAGGTTATTTTGCGTCAATCCTTATTGGCGTTGCTTTAGGGCTGATAGGCGGAGGCGGATCGATTCTTACCGTGCCCGTTTTAGTTTATTTATTTACAGTCGAACCCGTATTAGCGACCGCTTATTCGTTGTTTATCGTTGGTTTAACCAGTGCGGTAGGAACCGTTGGCTATTTCAAAAAAGGGTTGGTAAACATAAAAACAGCCATCGTTTTTGGTATCCCGTCCATTATCGCCGTTTTTACAACAAGAGCTTTAATTGTTCCTGCAATACCTAAAGAAATCTTTTCGATAGACAACTTCACACTAACAAAAGACCTCTTTTTAATGTTGTTTTTTGCTTTAATAATGGTTATTGCGTCTTACACCATGATTAAGAAAGACAAAAAAACTGCCGTAGAAGAGGCTGGAGAGCAAAAATTTAATTATCCGCTAATACTTATTGAGGGCGCAATTGTGGGTGTCATTACGGGTCTAGTTGGTGCCGGTGGTGGTTTTTTAATAATCCCTGCTTTGGTCATCCTGAGTAAATTGCCCATGAAGGAAGCCGTAGGGACCTCTCTTGTAATTATTGCCGCCAAATCATTAATAGGCTTTTTTGGTGAAGGTGGAGAAAGTGTCATAAACTGGCAGTTCTTATTCATCATTTCAGGTTTTGCAATTGTTGGAATATTCATTGGAACGGCATTGTCTAAAAAAACAGATGGTAATAAACTAAAACCTGCATTTGGTTGGTTCGTATTGGTAATGGGAATCTATATTATAACAAAAGAGCTCTTCCTGAAATAAACCACCACGCAACATAAAGCACTGGACAACAAGCAATTAATAAAATAACGGGCTTTTTCACATTATAAAATCCCTATGTAACATTAGTCACCAATTTTAATAAAATCATGAACTAATTTTGCTTAATAATTAAAAACTAAAAAAACAAACGATATGTATTTTCAACACATTTACGACAAGAGTCTTGCTCAAGCAAGTTATTTTATTGGCTGTCAAAAAGCAGGAGTAGCCGCGGTAATCGATCCTAAAAGGGATGTAGACACCTATCTCGAAATTGCCAAGCAGAACAATATGAAAATCACTCATATTTTAGAAACACACATACATGCCGATTTTCTTTCCGGATCTCGAGAATTGGCCGCTTTAACCGGAGCAGAAATGTACCTTTCGGCTGAAGGCGGACCAGATTGGAAATATGAATTCCCTCATATTGACGTAAAAGATGGTGATGTTTTAAAAGTAGGGAACTTAAAAATAGAAGTAGTTCACACGCCCGGACATACCCCGGAAAGCATCAGTTTTCTGTTAACAGATACGCCTGCCAGCGATGAACCTGTAATGCTGTTCACCGGTGACTTTGTATTTGTTGGTGACGTGGGAAGACCTGACTTGCTAGAAAAAGCAGCAGGAATGAAAGGAACTCAAGACATTGGTGCCAAACAAATGTACCAATCCATCAATAAATTCGATGCGCTACCCGATTATATTCAAGTATGGCCAGGCCATGGGGCAGGTTCCGCTTGCGGAAAAGCATTGGGAGCAGTACCAAGCACCACTGTAGGATATGAAAAAATCAGAAACTGGGCATTTCAACATAAAAACGACGAAACGGGATTTGTAAAATATTTATTGGAAGACCAACCGGAACCACCTAAGTATTTTGCGATGATGAAACACTTGAATAAAGTGGACCGTCCGTTGCTTACTGCCGTTCCAAAATTAAAAAAACTGGACTACGCTGAATTAGCTGCAGCGCTAGCCAAAGGGATTAAATTGATTGACGCCAGAGATAAAACAGAATTTTCTAAAGGATTTATTCCGGGAAGCATCAACATACAAGGGAACAATTCATTTGCCACTTGGGCGGGATGGTTTCTAAGCTATGACGAACCTTTCATCTTGCTTGCCGATGAATCGCAACTGGATGATCTTACCAGAAAACTAATGAGAATTGGACTGGATAACATTCAAGGCTACATTCCTTCTACAAAAATATGGGAAGAAAACGGCGGTTCTTTAGAGACAGTGAATCAAATCACATTGGAAGAATTTAAAACCTTACAACAAGAAAAAGACGTTCAAGTGGTTGACCTTCGTGGTGTCGCTGAATACAATGCCGGTCATATCAAGGGAGCAGACAATGTATTTGTAGGTACTTTGCCTAGCAATCTGGACAAGGTCAGCAAAGACAAAAAAGTGTTAATCCATTGTCAGGGTGGTGACAGAGCCTCTATTGCCTATTCATTGTTAGCAAAGAATGGCTATAAAAATGTGTTCAACTATTCTCCTGGAATGAATGAATGGATTAGCAAAAACAACCCTATTGAGTACTAAAAAAACTCAATTGTGATTTGAATTTGCAAAAAAATATATTTTCAAAAAAACACAACACAAATGGAAAATTTAATAAAAAAAGGTGCGTTCCTTGTAGATGTTCGCACTCCTGAAGAATTCGCAGAAGGTCATGTAAAAGGATCAACCAACATTCCTTTGGATCAGGTCGTGAATCAATTGGCTAAGTTTAAAGATAAAGAGCACATTATTGTTTTCTGCCGAAGCGGAAATCGCAGCGGTCAAGCCAAAATGATTTTGGAACAAAATGGTTTCAAAAACGTTACAAACGGCGGTACTTGGCAAGATGTAAACGAGGCGATGGGTCAATAAACAGCGGTGCCATTAAGATAGTGTGCAGTTTAAAACAAGAAATTTTTTGTTTTAAACTGCACACTTATTTATTCACCAATCGAAATTTGATGTGAATAAAACCAATTTTATTTTGATGTGTTTAAAAAACACTAAAGCCATAAAATTGATTTGGATAGAGAAGTAACTTTGATAGTGATGTAAGAAATGCTAATAAGTTTGTAACTTTCCAATGAACAAATACAAACAGACTACTTTTTAAAATTAATCAGAAAAAAAATATGGAAGCGAAAAAAGCACCGAACAAAGACTTAATCTTAAGGGAAAAATTAGCATTACAGCGTACTATATTGGCTAATCAATCCACTTTTCTTGCCTTTTTGAGAACCTCAATGTATTTTTTGATTGCGGGTTTGAGTTTGAGAAATTTGTTGAAAATTGAAAATAGTTTACTCATTGAAATAGCATTATTTATTGCTTCATTTTTCATTTTTATTTATGGGACCGTCAACTATTTCAAGCATAAAAAATCCATATTAGAAAACAAAAAGCACATCGGTGAGTACCAGCTGGAATATTACAAATTATAGAGGCGTAACTCTTTATAGTTTTTTAACAGCTACATCATCCGAAGGCTAAACTGGAAAAAAGACCAAACTATTTTTGAATTTAAAAATAAAGGCAAGACAACAATTGGAAATGAAGAATACAAAACTCGGGCTGAGGGAAAATTGGAAACAGTTTAGCCTTTTGATTATCGTAAATGCCTTCGTCGGTGGAATGATTGGAATGGAAAGAACCATAATTCCAAAATTTGCCGAGATTGAATTTGGCATTGCTTCAAAAACGGCCATCCTGTCTTTTATAGTTGCCTTTGGGATTACAAAAGCGATAACTAATTATTTCGCGGGCAAAGTGGCGAATCGTTTTGGCAGAAAAAATTTGCTTTTATTTGGTTGGATTCTCGCCATACCAATTCCCTTTATTTTGATCTATGCGGAATCTTGGAACTGGGTGATTTTTGCCAATATCCTGTTGGGTATCAGTCAAGGACTTACTTGGAGCAGTACGGTGGTGATGAAAATTGATTTGGTTGGAGAAAAAGATCGCGGACTGGCGATGGGACTCAATGAATTTGCCGGCTATTTTGCCGTTGGCCTAGTCGCTTTCCTATCAGGCTATATCGCCCAAAAATACGGAATTACGCCCTACCCTTTTTACCTGGGGATTGGAATTTCCATAATTGGTTTTTTACTGACTCTGTTTTTTGTGAAAGACACCAGACAATTTGTACACCAAGAGAACACAACCAACAAAACCGAAAAATTAGGGAATATTTTCCTGGAAACCACATTCAAAAACAAAACCTTAAGTTCCGTAACGCAAGCGGGATTAGTTAACAACCTCAATGACGGCATGATTTGGGGACTGTTGCCTATTGTGTTGCTTTCCTTGAATTATGATTCTCAGAATATTGGAATCATAACCGCCATCTACCCTACTGTTTGGGGGTTTGGACAACTGATCACCGGAAAAATGTCAGATGTCTATTCGAAAAAAAAGATGCTCTTTTGGGGAATGTTACTTCAGGGAATAGCGATCCTCTTTATCCCTTTTGCAGATGAGTTCTATCAGTTGGCCGCCATTTCAGCATTTTTGGGTTTGGGAACGGCCTTGGTCTATCCTACTTTTTTGTCCGCGATCGCGCAGGCCACCAATCCGCATCAAAGAGCGGAAAGTATTGGCACCTTCAGACTTTGGAGGGATTTAGGATATGCGATAGGCGCAATTATCTCAGGAATAACGGCCGATTTATTTGGAGTCAATTATGCCGTAATACTAATAGGAATCATCACGATTGTATCGTCCCTGATTATTGAAATTAGAATGCCGAAAGACAATTTATAATATAACAACCCTCTAAAACGGAGTCCAAAACCATCTCTTTTTAGAAAGTAAAAATTTAAAAAAATGAACTGGAAAAAACCAAAAAAATCTACTATTCAAAATATTCTTTTTATCGTATTTATAGCATTACTGTTGTTCAGTCCTTTGGGCACTTTTGTGAAAATACAATTAAACCGCTTAATTGCCTTTTCGCCCAAAACAATTGCCGTGATGGATCAAAAAAAACTGTCTAGCTATCAATGGCAACTAGTGGACGCCTCCGGAAAACATGTGTCATTAGAAGAATACAGAGGGAAAGTAATATTCATTAATTTCTGGGCCACATGGTGCCCGCCCTGTATTGCAGAAATGCCTAGTATGCAGAAGTTATATGCCGACTATCAGGACAAAATGGTCTTTTTGTTTGTTACTACTGACTCCTTTGAAAAGGGAAATGCTTTTTTAGTCAAAGAAAACTTAACGCTTCCTATCTATCAGTCGGTTTCAAATCCTCCTGCAGATATGGATTCGGCAACGATCCCCGCCACTTATCTCATCGATCAACAAGGAAATGTGATTTTGGCCAAAATTGGAACTGCAAATTGGAATAGTGATTCGTTCAGGGAAACGTTAGACGAGTTACTGAAAAAATAATTCCAATGAGAAGACCACTTTAAAACTGGCAAAAAAACCAGGCTGCAGAAAAAGCACATGGCCAATCCTAATTGCAGCTGAATCGCTTAAAAGTGGTCCAGAAAACCGACCCCTTTTTTATCTGCTGATATTTTAATATTTTCTAATATTAATAAGTAGCTACTCTATAAAATAAGATTAAAACAGGACAATTTATCTCCTTTATGTGCTTTTTTAGCTGTTTTTTTTCCTTGTGTGACATAAGTTACATGTTTTATCTTTTTTTAAAGTGAATTTTACATTATTAAAAAAAATATATGGGAATTTTAGAATTAATCAGAGAACCTTGGCCGTGGTACATTGCAGGACCATTAGTTGGACTTACAGTTCCGGCTTTATTAATCATTGGAAACAAATCATTTGGTATTAGCGCCTCATTACGTCACACTTGCGCGATGTGCTTGCCGGCAAATATTAAGTTTTTCCAATACGATTGGAAAAAAGAAATTTGGAATATGTTTTTCGTATTCGGTATTTTATTGGGGGGTGTTATTGCATTCAGTTTTTTATCAAATCCAGATCCAATTATTATTAATGCCAACCTAAAGACAGAATTAGCGAGCTACGGAATCACAGAAATCTATGGAATGTTACCGGAACAGTTATTCTCTTGGGAAAATTTGTTTACACTTAAAGGATTTTTCATGATGGTCATTGGTGGCTTTTTCATTGGTTTCGGTTCTCGTTATGCGGGAGGTTGCACCAGTGGTCACTCTATTTCCGGTTTGTCAAATTTACAAATGCCGTCGCTTATAGCAACGTGCTGCTTCTTCGTTGGCGGATTGATTATGGCTAATCTTATTTTACCATTTATCCTTTCACTTTAAAATAATAATTATGAATATCAAAGATCAAAATACAGATTTCGAAACTCGTTCCTTAGACACCGTTTGTATCAACGAGAGTCAATTAGAACATAAATGGCACCACAATTTAAAATACCTAGTCATCGGTATACTGTTTGGTATCGTTTTTATCAAAGCCGAAGTAATTAGCTGGTATCGCATTCAGGAAATGTTCCGTTTTCAATCTTTTCATATGTATGGCATCATAGGAAGTGCCGTTGTGGTAGGGATGATATCCGTTTTCCTGATAAAAAAATTCAATATTAAAACCATTTATGGCGAAAAAATTGAATTCCATGACAAAACATTCAACAAAGGCCAAATTTACGGCGGACTCATCTTTGGACTGGGTTGGGCTATAACAGGAGCTTGTCCTGGCCCATTGTTTGCACAAATTGGAACTGGCGCAACTGTCATGATCGTTACTCTATTGTCTGCTGTTGCGGGAACTTGGATATATGGATATTTTAGAGATAAACTGCCTCATTAAAAAAGTATGAATCCAGAAAAACAAAATATAGCCCAATTTAAATCGCTGGTAAAAAGGCTGGCCTATCTGTTTACGACTATTATTTTCATAGTAATGGTATTGTTTTTATTTTTGTTCTTCAATTCATCAGTCATCTCTTTGTTTCAAAACAGCGGGCCGGATTTGGATTCCCTTTACGTTGAAGCAGAAAAAAAGGTGCTGCTGCAGAATGAAATGGCAAAAGTTTGGCGACCTGCTGATATTAATCTAATAACCGATGCAACTTTAAAGCAAGAAGTAGAATATGGCAAAGATTTAATTGCTCATACCGCTAAATATTTGGGGCCAAATGGCAGTGTGAAACAAATCAGTAATGGTATGAATTGCAACAATTGCCACTTGGATGCCGGCACAAAAGTTTGGGGGAATAATTATGGTTCCGTTTATTCTATGTACCCAAAAATGAGATCAAGAAGCGGACAGGTCGAAAACCTTTACAAAAGGGTTAACGATTGCATGGAAAGAAGCTTAAATGGCCAACATCTCAAAGAAGATGAAAGAGAGATGAAAGCCATGATCGCTTACATTGAATACATTGGCAGCAATGTTCCCAAAGGACAAAAAGCGCATGCTTCCGGAATTTATGATTTAGAATATTTGGACAGAGCTGCTGACCCTGGAAAAGGAAGGACGTTGTATGACGCCAAGTGTGCCAGTTGCCATCAAGTAAATGGTCAGGGAATACTCGCTGCAGATAAGAAAGAATATACATATCCCCCGCTTTGGGGTGCTAATTCCTATAATAGTGGCGCGGGATTATTCAGAATCAGTCGTTTTGCAGGTTATATAAAATACAATATGCCCCTGGGTGCAACCTATGAAAACCCTCAATTATCAGATGAAGAATCTTGGGATATTGCGGCCTATGTAGAAAGCCTGGACAGACCGTCAAAAGATTTAAGCAAGGATTGGCCTAAAATCGCCAAGAAACCTATAGACCATCCCTTTGGTCCTTATGCGGATAGTTTTAGCGAAACGCAACACAAATATGGGCCATTTAAACCCATAAAAAAGGAAAAAAAGAAAATGGAGGAGGCTGAGGAGAAATTGAAATCTAAAACATAAAACAAATGAAAATTCTAAAACTAACGACTCTCTTTATCATTGGATTATGTGAAAGGACAGAAAAATAACTAAAGAACAATTGATCGCTGAAATAGAATATGTGCCCGCAGGAATTGCCGAAGTTGTAAAAAACAAGAACAAGGCTGGAGTTATATTAAAGGGGGATTCTAAATCAATAATATCAAAATTTCGCACCATCTGCACCATTATATCTTTTGCGGGTTTATCTATTAAAATCTGCAAAAACTAAACTAAAAAAACTAAGAACATGAGCAATAACCGAAGAAACTTTCTAAAATCTGTAGGAACATTAGGTCTGGGCGCTGCAATTATTTCGCCGTTATCTGCTATTGCAAATACGACCCAAATGGAAGAAGTGAATCTGGATACAGCAATTGACCGAAGCAAACCTCAAACGATTTCTATTCTTCAAACGACCGATGTGCATTGCCAGATTCATCCGCATGACGAATTGTTTTGGGAAAATGGGAAAGCGGTTTTTAGAAAAACGGGCGGTTATGCCTATATGGCAACTTTACTGAAACAACTCAAAAAGAAAAATCCAAACACCTATATCATTGACACTGGCGATATGTTTCAGGGTAGCGAATTAAGTGTAGAAACAACCGGTGAAGCTTTTGTTCCTATTTTAAATGCGTTGGATTACGATTTGTACTTGCCTGGAAACTGGGAAGTGATTTACGGAAAAAAGAGAATGCAAACCCTTTTGGGTTCTTTGGATGCACCAAAAATCTGTACGAATATGTACCATGATTTAGGCGACGGAAAACGTGGCGAACTTATTTTTCAACCCTATACGATTTGGCACATAGCCGGAGCAAAAATCGGTTTTTTAGGCTATACAGATCCACTAGTACCCTTGAGACAGAGCCCAAATTACAGCAAAGGAATCATTTATACTAATCCCGAAGAAAATCTGGCCCATTATGTGGATGTACTTCGAAATCAGGAACAATGCAGCTATGTAATTATGATTGCACACCTTGGTTTATCGCAGCAAATCGCATTAGCAAACCGTCCCGAATGTGAGGGTGTCAATTATATTTTAGGAGGTGATACACACGAAAGAGTTCGGAAACCTATAGTTTGTAAATATTCAAAAGTGGTGGAGCCGGGAGCGTTCGGTTCTTTTATTGGGAAATTAGATTTGACCATTCTCAACGGAAAAGTCATTAAAGACAACTATGAGCTACTCGAAGTTGATTCCCCTAAAATAAAACCGGATTCCGAAATCGAAAAATTATTAAAAGAAAAAGAATCCGTTTATCAGGAACAAATCAATCAGGTTATTGGATACAGCACGATTCCTTTGTACCGTTATTTTGTGGTGGAAAATCCCATTGACACGATGATTCTGAATGCTTTAAACTGGAAATTCCCTGAAATTGACATTAATCTTTCTAATGGATTCCGCTTTTGTCCTCCAAAAACAACTCCGGACCAGACCGGAAATATTCCCATCACAAACGGATTTATTTTTGATATGTTACCCGTGGACAGTACGGTTAGAACAGCAAAAGTGACCGGAAACCAATTGAAAAACTGGTTAGAAAAAGAACTAAACAATGTTTTTGCCGAAGACGCTTCAAAACGTTTTGGTGGCTGGGTGGTGAAGTTCAAAGGAATGGAAGTGCGATTTAATGCTTTTTCCGAAATAGGCAAAAGAGTGCAAAGCATTACGGTAAAAAATATGCCGATAGATCCTGAAAAAATGTATTCCATAATGGCCTGTGAACGTGACGGAGACCCTGTGGACATGCTTTGCAGGATGAAAGGTGTTGTGGATGCCAAAAACACCACCTCAACCTTGCATTCGGTAATGAAAGAGTATTTAAAACAAAACTCTCCCGTTACGCCTACGCCTCAAAAAAACGCCATAATTCTTGACGCTCCAGAGACACTATTAACCCAGGTTACCGGTGTTGATTATACTTTCAGGTAAATATTTAAGTCGTAAAGTCAAAAGTCATAAAGTCATAAAGTCGAATGCGTAAAGCATTCGACTTTATTTTTTGGTCAATGTGATAAAAGTTACCTCCCATTCATATGAATGGGATTATTTTTGTACCAAATCTAAACGTTCAAAAATGAAAAAATTTTTCGCTCGGATTTATATCCTTGCTTCCATACTTTTTGTCATAAATACCAAAGCACAACATCAGGAAATTTCAGATAAGCCATCGGTTTGGAAAGAAAAAAGTGACGAAAAAATTGATTCCGCATCGGTTTTAAAGGCTTTCAAAAACGGAAACTTCAGTGGCCATTTTCGCTATTTTTTCATGGCCACCAACAATGAAAGTGGCTTATCCGATTATTATGCCAATGCACTTGGAGGCGGCGTAAAATTTGAAACGGCTAAATTTCATGGTTTTCAATTTGGCGTCAGCGGCTATTACATTTATGATATGGGCTCCTCTGATCTTTCTGAAAAAGACCCCCTAACAAATTCATCCAACAGGTACGAAGTGGGGCTTTTTGACATTCAAAATGCATCCAGTAAAGGCAATTTAAGCCGCTTAGAAGAATTATATTTAAAATACAACTATAAAAATTCGACTGTAACCCTTGGAAAACAACTGATGAACACCTCTTTCATAAACCTGCAGGACGGGAGGATGCGGCCTACAGAAGTGGATGGAATTTGGGTTGATTTTAATGAAATAAAAAAAACTACAATTAATGCGGGTTACCTATACGGAATTTCGCCACGAAGTACGATGAAATATTTTAGAGTTGGAGAATCCATAGGGATTTATCCAACCGGTGTGAATGCTGATGGAACGAAGTCTGATTACGCCGGAAATTTAGACAGTGACGGCATCTATATTGTCGGCGTACAAAATGAATCGATAAAGAATTTAAAAACGCTTTTGTGGGATCAGTATGCAGAGAATCTATTCAATTCGGCACTATTGCAAATGGACTATAAATACGATCTGAATCCGAACTCAAAACTACTTTTCGGTTTTCAGACAATATACCAAAACGCATTGAATTTTGGCGGGAATGAGGACCAAAGCAAAACCTATTTTGAAAAAAATGGCAATTCTCAAACTTTTGGAGGAAGGTTAGGCTGGCAAAACAAAAAAATAGAAATCATTTTAAATTACAACCGAATAACGGCCAAAGGAAGGTACTTGATGCCCCGGGAATGGGGACGAGACCCGTTTTATACCTTTATGGCACGGGAAAGAAATGAAGGTTTTGGAGATGTGCACGCGGTCATGACCAAAATACAATATACGGATCCTAAAAAAACATTCAAATCCCATCTGGCGGTGGGATATTTTGATTTGCCGGATGTGAAAAACGCTTCGTTAAATAAATACGGATTGCCTTCTTATGTTCAAACTAATGCGGATGTTCGCTACCAATTTCAGGGTATGTTAAAAGGCTTTGATGCGCAGTTATTGTATGTGCATAAGTTCAATGTGGGTGAAAGCTATGATAACAAAAATTACATTTTCAATAAAACCAACATGAGCAATGTCAATTTTATACTCAATTTCAACTTTTGATTGTGTGGACTATTTTAAATTTGATTGCTCTTCTATAAGTGATAGCCCCCAGAATTATAGCCTCATGGATTAATTCTCTATTCCGCTCCCAATCCTTAATTTCAGCAATGACTACAATATAAAACTTGTGGACCCGCATGAAATATCCCGAAAAAAGACTATTTTTCTCTTCATTAGTGGTCTGCCCCTGAAAATTGAGGAGAAATTCTCTCCAAAGCCTTTTCAGATTGGAAAAAAACAGGCGCATTGTTGATTGAAAAAACAATTAGACCTGATGCTTCTTTTGCTTAAGAAACCGACTCAGCTGTATAAATCAACTGCCTAAATGGCTGAAATCTGTTTAGGAAAGCTTATCCTTCACTTCCCTAACCTCTCTCCTCAATTCCATCAGTGCATTTCTCAAGCTTTCCGGGTTCAAATCATCAGGGCTGAATTCTTCGGTGGCAAAGCTGCAGGCAAATTCCCAAATTTCAAGGATTTCCGAAGCCTTAACCTCATAGGATTTATAATAGGCGTTGTCCGAATGGAGCACCAATGCGTTTTTTCCGTTCTTGTTCAGTCTCTTGTAAACAATCCCTTCGTTTTTGGTCAGCAATATGTAAGTCTTACCGTCCATCACGTCACCCAGTTTTTCCACATAACGACCCACGATAAAAAAACCGCTTTTGTGGGGCGGCATAGAATCACCATCCACGGGGAAAGCCCTGAATTTTCCATTGCGCAGCCACGGCAACGAAATGTGCTGTAGGTTTTCGATAAATTCAGGGTCGGAATAACCGCTAAGATAACCGGCCCTCGCTTTATGGGGAACAATTTCAATAAAGCTGTCCCCTTCCCTGTCTACCGTGATGGGCAGCAATATCCTATTGTCCTCGAGTTTTAACAAATCATCCATGGGTATTTTCCGGACATCGACCGAAAGCAGCAGGTCAATGCTGATGTGGTAATAATGGGCTATTTTTTTCAGAATTTCATAAGGCGCTTCCGAAGTTCCGTCTTCATATTTGACGTACCTCCCCCTGGTTATTGCCAGCGACTCGGCTAGTTTCTCCTGTGAAATTTTCTGTTTGACCCTAAGGTTCCTGATGTTGTCGGAAAATAAAGACATGTTGATTTTGTTACAATTTGGAACAACAAATATAATCAATTTTGTTACAATCCGTGCTAATTTTGTTGTGTATAAAATGAGATGATTATGGGACGGGCGATTGTACATATGGATTTGGATACTTTTTTTGTGTCCTGCGAAAGATTGGGGAATTCAAAACTGGAGGGAATTCCTTTGATTATTGGTGGCGGCGACCGTGGTGTGGTTGCATCTTGTTCGTATGAGGCGCGCACTTTCGGGGTGCGTTCCGCAATGCCCATCAAAATGGCGCTCCGACTTTGCCCGCAGGCAAAAATAATGAAAGGTGACATGGAACTCTACTCCAAATTATCCCATGAGGTGACCGAGGTAATCCAGGTGAACGCCCCAGTCGTGGAAAAAGCCAGCATCGACGAATTCTACCTCGACATTACCGGAATGGATAAGTTCTATGGGAGCTATAAATGGACCGACGAGCTGGCGCAATCCGTTACCCGAGAAACCGGTTTGCCCATAAGTTTTGCCCTGTCCGTGAACAAAACGGTTTCCAAAATCGGCACCGGTGAAGCCAAACAAAAGGGAAACCTGGAAATACCCGAAAATCAGGTGCGCTCATTCTTAAACCCACTGTCTATCCAAAAAATACCCATGGTGGGCGATGTGACCTTTCAGCTGTTATCCCGAATTGGAATCCGCACCATCCAGACGCTTTCAGAAATGCCTGCCGAAGTATTGCAACGCATGATTGGCAAGAACGGCATCGAGATATGGAAAAAAGCAAACGGCATCGACAATAATCCCGTGGAACCCTATACGGAACGGAAATCAATTTCGACCGAACATACCTTTGGAGAGGACACCATCGACATTCAAAAACTGAAATCAGTGCTTGTGGGCATGGTCGAAAAACTGGCTTTTCAGCTGCGGTCCGAAGAATGGCTGACCTCAACCGTGGTTATCAAGATACGATATGCCAATTTCGATACTGAAACCAAACAATGCAAAATAGCCTATACCTCAGCCGACCATATTCTGACCCAAAATGTCACGGACTTATTTGAAAAACTGTACCAGCGCCGCATGCGACTCCGCTTGATCGGAATTCGTTTCAGCGGACTCGTCAGAGGCACCTACCAAATCAATATGTTTGAGGACACCGAAGAAATGCTCTCGCTATACCAAGCCATGGACAGGATGAAAAGCAGATACGGCTTTGATGCCGTAATGCGTTGTGCCGGGGCGACGTTCAAGCCCAATAACAAAGGCGAAATTTTGAAACGCAAATCATAACACAATGTACCTCAACTGCCATTCTTACCATTCCCTGCGCTACGGTACCATCCCGCTGGACGAGCTCATTCGGCAAGCCGCTGACTGTAATGTCAAGGCGATGGCATTAACGGATATCAACACGGTGACCGGGATTTATGATTTCATAAAAGGCTGCGAAGAAGTCAACATCAGACCACTCGTAGGGATAGAATTTCGCTGCAACAATCAATTGCGCTATATCGGCTTGGCCAAAAACGCAAACGGGCTGGCCGAAATGAACCGCTTTCTGACCAAACACAATTTCGAGAATAGCCCCTTGCCATTGGCGGCTCCTGAGTTTAACGATGTATGCATCATTTATCCTTTCGAAAATAGGCCAAAGGTTTTGAAGGGACAGGAATATGTGGGAATTTCTCCGGAGCAGCTTCCAAAATTGTTCCTCCCGGAATGGAGGGCCCGGCTTGACAAAATGGTGGTGCTACAATCCGTCACCTTCCGGACAAAAAGAGAATTCAATTTGCACAAAATACTCCGTGCCATTGACACCAACGTAATTTTATCAAAACTCACCGAAAACGATTATTGCAAAACATCTGAGGTAATGGTTCCCTTGGAGGAATTGCTTGCCCAATTTGAGGAGTATCCGCAAATCATCCAAAACACCGAAAAAATCATCGGACAGTGCCATTACGAATTCGACTTCAAAACGCCCAAAAACAAAAAGTACTATTCGGGAAGCCAAAAAAGTGACATGCAACTTTTGACCAATCTCGCCCGAGAAGGCTTATTGAAAAAGTACGGTAATGACAATCCGCAAGCGGAAGCAAGAGTGGAAAAGGAATTGAAGGTCATTGACCAGTTGGAATTCAGCGGTTATTTCCTGATCACCTGGGACATAATCCAATACAGCATCAGTCAGGGCTTTCTTCACATCGGTCGCGGTAGCGGCGCCAACAGTATCGTAAGCTATTGTTTGGGCATAACGGACATCTGCCCTATTGAACTGGATTTGTATTTTGAGCGCTTCCTGAATGTCAACCGCAAGAGCCCTCCCGATTTTGACATTGACTGGTCCTGGAAAGAACGCGACACCATTCTGAGGTACATTTTTGACAAATATGGTGCGGATCATGTGGCTTTTTGCGGAACCAACGTCGAATTTAAATACCGCTCCATATTCCGGGAAGTGGGCAAAGTGTTTGGCCTGCCCAAAGAAGAATTGGATCAATTGGCCAAAAACCCGATGGCCTTACACGATAAAAACAAAATCGTAAAGCTAGTCCAAGAATACGGGATGCTACTCGAGAAATACCCCAATCAGAGAAGCATGCATTCCTGCGGGATATTGATTTCGGAAGAACCCATCACCAATTATACCCCTTTGGAAATGCCTCCCAAGGGTTTTCCGATCGTGCTCTTCGACATGCACGTTGCGGAGGACATCGGTTTTGAAAAATTTGACATCCTCAGCCAGCGCGGCATTGGCCATATCGATGACAGTGTCAAGCTGATAGAGAAAAACAGGGGAATCAAAGTCGATATCCGCGATACGACTTTATCAAAAAATGAGGCCAAGGCCAATGCGTTTCTGAGCCATGGAAAAACCATTGGCTGTTTCTATATCGAAAGCCCGGCCATGCGGGGGCTGTTGCGCCGCCTCAAATGCGACAACTACAAGACCCTCGTAGCGGCCTCATCGATCATCCGCCCGGGTGTTGCCCAATCCGGCATGATGAAAGAATACATCTTCCGGCATAACCATCCGGACCGTTTCGAGTATTTTCATGATGTTTTTAAGGAACAACTCGGCGAAACCTACGGTGTTATGGTCTATCAGGAAGACGTGATTAAGATCGCTTTGCATTATGCGGGACTTCCCGCCGCCGATGGTGATATTTTACGTCGGGCCATGAGTGGCAAAGGCCGATCGAAGGCGGCTTTACAAAAAGTGAAAGACAATTACTTTGCTTGCTGCGCGCAAAAAGGGCATCCTTTGAAGTTGAGCGAAGAAATATACCGACAAATTGAATCCTTTGCCGGTTACTCGTTCTGTAAGGCACACTCCGCTTCCTATGCGGTTGAAAGTTACCAAAGCCTCTACCTCAAGGTATATTACCCTATTGAGTTCATGGTCGCCGTGATCAATAACCATGGCGGTTTTTACCGTACCGAAGTCTATGTGCACGAAGCCAAGATGTCTGGGGCAACCATACACAATCCATGCGTCAATAAAAGTGAATACGAAACGGCATTATATGGGATCGACGTCTATCTTGGCTTGATGCAGCTCGAAGGTTTGGAAACCAAAATAGCGCATTTTATAGTTAGGGAGCGCGAGGCACACGGCGAATTCGGATCGTTGGAGGATTTCATCAACCGCATTCCGATAGGCATTGAAGGTATACAGATTCTGATTTTTATCGGCGCCTTCCGTTTTACAGGCAAGACAAAAAACCAGTTGCTGGTGATTGCCAGACTGATCCTGGTCAATTTCAAACCCGAAAACAGAAACCTGATGCTCCTTCAGGAACCTATCAAGGAATATACGCTGCCCGTACTCGAACGCTCCGCTTTTGAAGATGCCTTCGACGAAATCGAGCTGTTGAGTTTCCCGGTTTCCTGCACCCCGTTCGATTTGCTGCAGACAAAATATCGCGGACAAGTAATGGCAAAGGACTTATTAAGTCACCATAAAAAGACCGTAAAGATGATCGCTTATCTTATTTCCAGAAAGCACGTGCCCACCAAAATGGGAGCCATGTATTTTGGAACCTGGATTGATCATGAAGGAGAATATTTCGATACCGCACATTTTACAAACAGCCTTCAAAAATATCCCTTTCAAGGGGGCGGATGTTATCTGCTTCTCGGAACTGTCGAGGTTGATTATCATTTCCCCACCATTACCGTCAGCAAAATGGCCAAAATGCCCTTCGTGCCCGATCCGCGTTATTCCAACACAAGCGACAGACAATATAAAGTGCACGAGCAGATTCGGGAAGATGTGAGCATGACGCATCGGGCGCCCTATCCACAGGAGCACGAAATTAATCTACCAAGGCATAAAATGGGTTAACCAAAAAAATTAAAACGACCTGAATCAAAAAATGGAAAGCAATTGCATAAAAAAAACCCGAAACTCAGGTCTCGGGTTATTTGATGCATCTCAATAATCAGTCTTCTAAATCCCCCAGTTTTCAAAGGCATGAATCATTCTTCTTACATTATTAATATATTCATGATGATTATAAATCGTGCCATTTTTTCTTTCGCTAAAACTATCATTTATTTCATCCCCAACACTGCTACTTGAATAGTTTACAATCGTTTTTTATTTTATTGTTTTTATCTACAATAAATTACCTATGCATTGACATATCAATTTTTATGCACTTGAAAAACCGCCTTCTAATCATAGGGAATTCTCAGCCGAGAAAAATCAGTTGATTTTGTCCAAGATTGTCAGACACAAGACATCGACGATAGAAATTTTACTTACAAAAAGTACTTTTCACTCGCATTCTATTTAAGGTAACTCCTTCTGTTTCCGCAAAATAAAATCGATGCCGTCAACGATATCGCCTTCTGCAGATGTCTTTATCGTGAAATATTGGCATGGTGGATCCGCCACAAAATTAAGATTGCTCAGCTGCTCCATATCTACGCAGGCTCTATATTCCCCTGGTTTAAGTCCCAGTTTGTATATGTAGCCATCTGACTCCGAAAGTGTTTCCGCCACGACTGTTTCGCCGTCTTTTTTGTATATTTTAATAGAAATTCGGCCTATCCCTTTCAACGAATTTTCTTTATCGATATATGTCATACCACTAATTTCTCCCATCGAGAGAATAGGCACGTCAATACGTTTGAACTGATTTGGATCTACTAAAACTTGGTAGGTTTTGTGTTTAAAACGCCAGGCAATATTATCTAAATCGGCATCATTAAATGTAACCCTATAATTGGTAAACGAATTCAGGTTCGGAATACGCACTATGGAGTCCTTTTCGCTAAAAACGGCCCTTCCCCCATCTACTTTTGCGGCAGTTATTTTTACCAAATGTTCTCCCTTATCGAAAATACCATTTTGGTTTAAATCTAGGAAAGGATAGAGAATAATGCCACCTTTACCTACTGACGAGTTATTAGTGGAATTAATGTTGCCGTTCCCTGCTCCAAAAGCCAGACTCCCTTGCGCACTAATGGAAGTACTGCCGTTCCTCTTGCTTTGCGATGTTGAAACGGAAGATCTTGCGAAAGAAAAATCGTATTTGCAGCCCACATTTAAATAAAAATCATTTGATAGCATATTTCTTTGGAAAGAAGCCGAAAAATAACCTTTTGCAATTCTTTTTTCCAACGCTGTTTCATAGGACATTAATACGGCGTCACTGGCATTATAACGCACTGACGATCGTAAAATATAGTTATTTCTAAATCTATACCCCAATACTAAATCATTTGTAATATAGGGATCTTTCTGGTCTACCCAATTGATTTGTGTTGATGCATTGGCATTAAATTGTTTATAATAGGCCGAAAACATCAGATTGGAATAGTTATAATTAAATTTATCATAAACCAGCTGGGAGTAATCCATTCGAAAATAACCACTTACTTTTTTGTACCGAAACGGAACAGACAGCTTCGCTTTCCGCTCTTCAGAAGCATTAAATAGAGTCACCCTTTGTCCTTCAACGTATTTGGCATAATCAAGTTCCAATAATACATCTTTGGTAATATAGTAATTTAATAATCCCTTAGTTCTCACTCCGTGAACATACTCCCAATTTAACGTCAATTTACTAAAAGGCTGAGCAGTTACTGTCGCAAATGGAATTAGACCACCGTCAGGCAATGAGGATAAGTATTCTATACCTCCGCCGACAGTTAAGATGCGGTTGACACCATAATTAAATTCCCCTTTCCCGAAACGACTCCCAATACTATCTTGGACTATACCGGCGGATAGCCCATATTCAAACTCATTAGGAGCTACAACAGTATAAGGAACATTCATTTCCCGTTCTTCCGTACGCTCTTCTCCGGTAGGACCGTAATATTTTAATTTTAGTGTTGTGAAACCATAAACAATTGGAACTTTAAATATAAAGGCCCCGGATGCGTCAGCTGTTGTAAAATCAACTAAAACATCGTTGATATACAACTCCACTGTCCAATTGGGTTCCGTAATTTCATCGATGATATAACTTCCTTTTGCTTTTCGAACCGTGGTGGGTGAGTTTCGAATGCTGGCTCCCACTATCGGAGCGTTAATAAACGAAATCGTCGGAACGCTTATTTTACCCACTTGGGCTTGTTTGATGAAAGTCTTATCGTTATCTATCCACCTCCATAGGTACTGCAGCTGCCGATTGTCAAATTTGTATTGATCGTAATAATTCACGGAAATATTGGCCTCACCATAGAGCAATTCTGTTCCCAGACTTAAACCAACAACATTATTGGTGCTGCCTTTCCAGTTTTGAAATGAGGAAGCGACCCAGTCCAGGGTACCGAGCTTGAATAAATGATAGTTTCGATTGATAGCGGTATCTGCGACCATTTCGCCTTTTACTTTTGCAATATTGGATCGGATTTTCTCCAGCCGCATTTGTTTCACAATGGGCAACTCAAAATCTGCTTTTAGTTTTATGGTTAAGGATCTATAGTTGAAATCCAGAGTGATCCCGAAAGCTTTTGCAAAAAGGGAGGGTTCCATATATAAGCTCCCTGATTCTTTTAATAATTTATCTTGAGCCTTAATTACCCTATCTCCCACTTTTATTAGCCCTTTTGCAAAGTCAATGGAATAGGGCTCGTGGTTGTTTCCAATGAATCCCTCAAAACTAATTCCTTTCAAACCGTCAGTACAGGGTATTTTTAGTGCTCTGAATAAATCTTCGATATTAATAAACAATAAATCATCGTCTGTATATATCACATCCAAATCAAAACTGCCTACCCCTTCAATAATTACCGTTACCGGAAATAAATCATAGTCGACCGGATCAGTCGATTTCTCCTTTATGAAACTGTCATTAGGTTTTTCCTCATGAGTGTTGAAAGAGCATAAAAGAATAGCTACAAATAAAATTCTAATTACAAATGAGACTTGAGAGGTCACAATTAATCTAAGAAATGCGGCATAATATACACTATAGTCCTTTTTCGGCATTCCCTATTCTTGATTAAAGGTAATGAAAAAAGTACCAGTATAGGTGCCCGGAATTGCTGCACCTGGGATATCAAGTGTACCCCCAACTCTTAGAAGAGTTGTGAAATCACGATTATTATTGGTGGGAAAGTACGCTCCATTAATTCCTTTTTCGGTTGGACCAATATTGAGCGTAAGAGAGCCTCCATTGCTACCTGTTAAAGTAGAAGTGGGTGAAAAATCGAGATGAACATTCCTCCCTTGAAGTAGCTTCACTTCAAAAATGGCCGGTTGCGCATAGGGTGCACCGCCCAATACTGCAATACTTCCAGTAGCAGTTCTACTTCCATCCCATCCTACTAACACACTACCACCAGCACCGCCAGTAACAACAAAGGTACCAAACTGCAGTGATTGTGTTGCATTTACTTCTATGGATCGTGTTGGCAAGGAAGGCTGTGCATAAGAATAGCCTACACAAAATAGCAGTGCAGTTATCATTATCCCTAACTTATTGGGTGTTGTTTTTGAGTTTATTGTTTTCAATGTCAATTGCTTTTTCAATCCCTGTCAACGAGAATTATCACCTATTAACTATTCAATTATTAAATCGTTTGCCGCATAGAGTATAGCCTTTCCATCACCATTATTACTGTAAGTCACTTTTAATTTTCCCTTTGGCAACGGTTTCTCGTTGGCACTATCTAATCTCAGACTGATGTTTCTCTTATTAATGCTAGTGTACACTCCTACTCCATTTAAATTAGCGATGTCATACGCTTTTCCTCTCTCAGGAACAAATCGTACCAGAATGTCACCATATAATGAAATATTGCCTGCTCGATTAATGGTGAAACTAAGTTTTTGCGTTTGATCCTGTGTTTCCACTTTTAAATCACTTATCGTCACAGTTACATTAGTTTCTCCCGTACGAATGATCACGGGAATACTCATGCCATAAATAGGAATTAGCTGAACGCTTAAACTTTTAGAATCGTTGGCTGTAGTTTTATCTCCAAGTGCCGTATAATCTTTTTCGGATCTGAAGTACAAATGGGAACGGTATTCCCCCGGCTTCATATCCGCTTTACGTCTATATTGCATGACAATTACCTGTGCTTCTTGAGGAGCCAAGGTAACCTTCCTAGGGAAAATACGTAGATATGGATCTGCAAATTGCTGCCCAGATTCTGGTTGTTCTATATCGATAAAACTCCCGTCCTCTTTCATGTCTTTCTGAACGAAGGAAACCGAATAGGTAGTCGTCTCCTTTCCCATATTAACTAAGTTAAGAGACTGTTTCTGCTTATTGCCTTCAAATACTACACGAAAGGGGGTTACCAATAAATCGCTTTGAGCATCCGCTTGAAAACTAAAAGCTAATAAAAGATTCAATAATAATAATAATCTCACTTTCATATTTATGTTTTTGGTGATTAGGTTAAATACCTAATAAATGATTTAACAAATATATGAATTTTAGTATCTGAAAAAAGGCTGTCCTAAAAGCAAGGACAGCCTCATTTGTATTTTTATAATTTTTAGATTATTTATTAATTAGCCCATGATATCATCTAATAGGAAAATGAATTCGGCTAATTTTTTATAAATCTAAACTATTTTTAGTTATAATCTACAGTTACATTATAGACTCCTGCATAAACTCCCGCTACTTGCGTACCAGTTACATTTAGAATACCACCAAGTTTAAAAGTGTCACTTCCAGTTAGAAGAGTACCTGCCGTTGTAGTGTCATCCCCTACTGAGGCCACATAAGTTTTAAGATTATCGATGGTCATGGTAGTAGTACCTGGTTCAGTAACTGTTATGCTGGTCGGTAAGCTAATTGCATAAGTTCGATCTGCAGTACCGGTAACTGTAAATTGTGGAGTACTTGGAGTAGCACCTGAAGTCATAAGCACTACACCTCCAGTAATCGTGCGCGCTGCCGTACTAGCATTAAGTGTAACGGTTCCAGCTGCAGTTAGATACATTGAACCGAATTCTAAAGTTCCAGTCGCGCTAAGAGCAATAGGCGAAGCAATTTCAGCCCCTGCAGTAGTAGCTGTAACTGTATTTGATTGAGCTATAGCACTGTTTGTAAAAAACCCTAATGTAAGGATAGATGCTACTGTAAGTAGGTTATTTTTCATGGTATTTGGTTTTAGTAGATATGGGGATATCTGTTGTAATTTTCTAGTGCAAACATATATTACAACATTGCTTCACTCCTAAAAAACTCTGTAAATGACCAAAAAATCCGATTAAGTGCATGTTTTGAAAATATAAATCCCTAATACCGAAAATTCGCACGATATTTTAAAAATATTATGCAGAAAAAACTTATAAAAAAGATATTGAAAAATCGAATTACTGATTATGGCTTCGAAGAAAAGAGTCTCTAATTCTACTTACAAATTAGAATAAAAATCATAAGTTAAATTTGTTACAGTTTAAAGTAAAACGACTACTGCATTAGATAGCTGTTAGCCCACTTTAATTGGAAGTTGAGAAACTTTGCAGGATGCCAAAGTATAAAAATTGAAATATATTATCAATTGGCGAGACAAATACTTAATTACTATCTAGTTTGAATCGATTGAAAACGATGATTGACATTAAAATAGAAAAGGCTATCCCAAAGGATAGCCGTTATATATTTCTAATCATATTAGTATTCATCTAGTTATAGTCTACAGTAACATAGTAAGTACCCGAATAAAGTCCTTCGGCTTGCTCAGAACCTATGTTTAACTTTCCCCCTAATCTAAAACTATCATCTCCGCTGCTGTTAAGCACCTTACTGATACTGTTGTTGCCTTCATTAATTGCAATATCTTCAGCCGCACCATTAAATCTAATTTTTAGCTCGTTAATAGTCATTGACGTAGATCCGGGTTCAACGACTGTGATCGATGTAGGTAGTGTAATCGAATAGCTACTGTTATATGTTCCAGATACATTAAAAACTGCATTGGAAGCAGGTTCACCGATTAAAGAACCTGAAACTCCTCCATTAAAATCACGAGCAGCATTTGCTGCAGAGAGCACAACTGATCCGGCAACTCCGGATTGTTTAGTACTAGTACCAAAATTCAATGAATTTTGCTCAGTAAGCCTCATGGGAACAATTATACTTGCCCCTGCCGATGAATTGACAGTCGCTAAGGTTTGTGCTTTACTATTTGCTGTAAAACCTATCGTAACAGTGACCAATATAAGTGTTAATAGATTTTTCATGATAATAGCATTTAGATTAATAATGGTATACTGATTCTTTTAATAAATTTACTATTCCATTAGCGACATTACCATCATTTTTGAAATTTCAATCTCTTAAATATAACAAAAAAAATCGGCAAAAGACCTAAAAATCCGATTAAGTACACAAATTAAGTTTTTATATGATAAATTTCCTACACGAATATAATGATACATCTGAATTACGGCATTTTCTATGTACTGTCAGGCTAAAATTTTGGTCGTATCATAATAAAATGAATACTTCATTCTCTTAGGTCAAACTAAACAAGAACCATGAGAGTTTTCCAAAATAGAGGCGTAACTATTTTCGTTATCTAATTTAGACAATTAATTGAGCCATGTAATACTTAAACGCTTTTATTTCAATTATTTACAATAAAAAACTAATGTGATAATTTGCTTTTTGGCAAAAAGATTAAATCTTTAAAGTGATAGGACGTGAGATTTAAGAGATCTTGAATCCTTTCCAAAAACACTTTATATTTCACATATAAATTATATAGAGTGGAAGATAAAAATCCTTGGCTAATATAAATGAGGCAAACGCGAATTCAGTATATGAAAAAACCAATGAAGATAGTTCCACTGGTTTTTTATTCTTTTTATCTGACAATCTGATTTTAGGCCATTCACTGCTGAAACGATCGGGGCATCGATATACCTATTTTAAAGGGGTATACAAAATTTTAGTGTTCATTCGTCCTTTTTCGTTTTTAAGTCGCACCAATAGGATTTGAGTTGCCTTATTCACATTTAACATATGCACTGCTGAACCCTCCAAATCCTTTCGTAATATTAACTTGCCCGAAACATCAAATACTGTAACTTCTGTCTGGACATCTACTGCTTTTAAGTCGACAGCCAGATGACTTCCGTCCATGTAAACCATTGCGGTTAATTCCTTATCTATTGCGGTATCCGCTTCCGAAAAATGCAATACGAAACGACTGGAACCATTTTTTTCCAATGCTTTGAACCTATAAACGGTAGAAGGATTGATGGCGGTAGTTATTTTCGAAAAACGGTCCTCCAATTGCACAAAGTCGAATTCTTTTGAATCAAAATTGAATGCCAAGTTGTAAAACCCGTCCTTTCCTGCCTTAAATTCCAACGGCACCGACTTGTTTTCTGCAGTATCAGTCATATACCGAACAGAGTAATCCTCCTTGTTTGAACTCATATACAGACTAGGAGCGGTAGCCACATGACTAAACAGTTTCGAGGCCCCTTGCTTGCTGTCAGAATAACCAAACTGGATTAGCGCTTCATCGGCTCCTGAGCCTTCTTCTGATTGAACGCTAAGTCGGATCACGCCATTTTTGATTCCCGCATTTTTAAACCAATTTCCGGCACCAGTGTGAACACGAACGGCATTGTCAAATCCCAAGTTACCGTCACCGGAAGCCTTTATAAAATAACCTTGCATGGGTGCTAGATACCTATTGATGGAATTGGTTCCAACTCCCGATGCGGAATTAAAAACGCCATAGTTGTTCGCCGTAGGGTTCCAGACCCACATATCGTGACCACCCACACTGTTTTCCAATTTGGTTCGATCCCAGCCCGAAGAAGCCTGCCAATCGACCGAAGAAGGATAAGGGTTCCCGACAAGGTTAAACGCCCTGTCAGGATCTAACGGGTCAGTAATTGTGCTCGTAATTGGATAATTTATTGGCCCATTATTCAAATCTCCCAAAAACTCCTTGGTGGGATTTACCGCTTGAACCGAATAAAGATAGCCGCGCCCAACGGAAAAATCAATTCCGGGATGCACCGAGTTCCATCCCATTGGAGTAACATCTAATTTGTATTTAAAACTGAAGGATGGTTCATCCCACAGATACAAATCATAACCTGTCCCCGTAGCAGGATTTCCAGTTCCATAACTACCTACCGGCAACCATGAACCACTGATGCCCTGATTAAATACAGGCGAAGAAAGAAAATGCCAGCCTTCTACGGGACCGCTAATATAGCGTTGTACGGTGGCAGGAATATTATCCGAATTATGCATTAGTGAGGCTGTTCCGGTCGCGTCTGATTGCAGCACGAGTCCAGATGTCCCGGCATTGTTGGTAATTGTTCCTGTTACTGAAAGCTCCTTTCCTGCAGACACTTCTAATTTTTTTGATGCATTTATTGTAAGGGTACCCGAAACAAGGATATTATTGTCTTGTACGACGCCTATTGCATTATCAATCGTCAAATTACTGGCTGCACTTAATCCGTTTCCAGTTCGTTGCGCTACGATTCCATTATAAGTAAAGTTGGCAGTTGCGCTATATGTTTTTGTGCCGGTAAGTTGAATGTTTCCGGTTCCCGCTGTTGTCGATAAACCCTGTGGATGCGCGGTAATGATTCCGGCGCCTGAATTTAGGACAAAACTTCCGCTCCCGTTAATAATACCGGTTCCCAAATCTAATGTTGCCCCAGTATTACACTGAAATGTCCCTGAGGTGGTTATTGTACCGGCGTTAAGTATTTTACCATCAACAGAAAGATCAATACCAGTACCGTCATCTATGGTCCATGTTATGCCACTATTAACTGTTACCTGACCTCCTAGCTCAACTATGCATTGATCAATTGTGGCTGCAGCGGTTACCGTTACGGTATGACCATTTCGAATGGTGATTGTATTCTCGTCTGATGTTGGAAGTAAAAGGGGAGCCACACCTGTTAATGCTTCCCATATTGAACCATTAAAACGCTGCCATGTGGCAAGTGAATTCCAGTTTCCAGAAGCGATAGACCTGTAATCAGACGGTGTATATACGGTTGCCACGATAGCTGTTCTCATTGTTGTTGTACATCCATTAACTGTGGTAGCATCTACATAGTATGTTGTGGTTGTTGAAATGGGCAGAGTTGTAAAACTGCTTCCAGTTCCGAGTGAGACCCCAGCTGTTGCGGCAGCATACCAGTTGATGGTTCCAGTTGAAGCGTCGGCTCCTAATACTACGGTTCCTGTCCCTGTTCTTGACCCTGATGTCGTGCCCGTAATTGTGGGTAAAGCTGTGATTGTAAAGGGATTATTTGACGCTCCTGCTCCAGTGACAGCATCAAAAGTAGGCCCCGTTGACCCCACCGCAATCCTATACCCGGCTCCGAAAATTGTACTGGCAGGAATAGTAACTATTTGTTGGATGCCCGAATTTTTAGTGTCGTTGCCACCAGCATATGGGAAGCTTGTATTCGTAAATCTATTAATTTCGGTCCAACCAGCCGTACCAGTTGGATCACTTAAGTAAACAATATATGTAGTACTGCTATCATAATAATTTTTAGTCCCCTTCCCATTATATGTATCAAACGTTACTGTTACGTCTGACCCAGCACATACCGGAGTAACCAATACATCTGTAACACTTATCGATTGAGCTTGTACGGCAGATTGCGACAGAAAAATCAATAAAAAAAGTGTAAACCCAATTTGTAACCCTTTTCTCTTATTCGAAAAAGACACGAGATATGATAAAATGTTTTTACTAATTAACTGCATTGATAAGGGGCTATGTTTTTTATTTGGTTGATTCCTTAAGTTTTAAACAGAGGTATCAAAAAATTATTTCTTTTCCCAATAAATAATTCAGTATAGTAAAATTGAGCTGTTTTATTTCAAAACAAACATTTAATACTGCTGAAAACAATCGAATAAATTAAGTTTCAACTGTTAAATTATTGAAACCACTATTTTTAGGAAAATTTAGACAAATATATAAATAAAAGCCCTTTATACTGAGCTTTATCACAAGAATCGGCTTAACTGATGTAATATGTTTGATTACAAGTTCTTAAAGACCATTAATATTAACATCCTTTTGAAATGTTTAACCCAAAATTTCATAATTAAAATTTGAATATTAGCTTTTTTCAAACTGATTGAAAGTTTATTTCCTTTTTATACAATCATTAAAAGCCATTATCATTTTAATATAAAAACAATCACAAACCCGAATAGGTTTTATAAGGTTTGTTATAAATTTTTATAATTTTTTCATCAATCTCCACATCCTGAAAAATGGCCCTGTCTTTCGTTTGTTTCTGATCATACACCTCTGCTGTATCAAGTATCGGTGAAAGGCATACATCAAAATCTACCGACTTATTGATCCATTCGTCCCGCGTTTTTGTCTTAAACAATTCTTCGAGTTTCCGTTTGTCAAAAACCCCGGCTATGAGATCCGTGTTTTTATCCGTTTTCCATGAAGGTTGGACTACCATGTCACAGAAAGAATTCCAAAATTTCAATTCCAAGGCCCCCAAAGCGATCCACTTTCTATCGGCACATTCGTACACGTTGTAATTGACCATAAGGCCACTCAGAAAAGGAGTTTGCGCATAATCTTCATTTCCCTGCAACATCCCTTGGGCTATCGCGCCAACGGCGAGTGTGGCATCAAACAGGGAAACATCTATATATTGCGCTTTCTGCTGCATCCGTTGTGCCAGCAAACCGGTAGTGCAGGCGGCAACCAGCATAAACGAACCGCCCGCGATATCCGCGACCTGAAATCCGGGAATTACGGGTTTCCCGTTTTCATCCCTGTTCATACTTAATAAACCGGTTTCTGCCATATAATTTAAATCATGGCCCGCGGCGCCTTTTTTATCACCGGTTTGCCCGTAACCCGTTACCGAAACATACACTATATCAGGGTTGATTTTCTTTACCGTTTCAAACGACAGATTAAATCCTTCCATTGCCCCGGGACGAAACTGTTCGACCAAAACATCGGCCGTTCGTATCTGTTCAACAATCTGCCGGTAACCCTCCGCGGTTTCATAATCCACCACTATCTGCTTTTTGAAATGATTAAGTGTATGGAATAAGGTCGAAACCCCATTAATCTGCGGCTGGTAAAAACGGCTGTAATCCATGCGTTTCGGACTCTCGATTTTTATAACCTCGGCACCCATCTGACTCAGCATATGGGTGCCCAGAGGGCCGGGCAATAAACGGCTGAAATCTAAAACTTTTATTCCTTGTAATGGCAAAATTTCCTTCATAGGATTTCAATTATGGGTTACAAAAAATCACATGCCTTCCAGCTTGTTAATTTCAAGAATCAGTTCTTTTGGGACAGCGATTTTCATTTGGGTTTTGTAATCAAAAGGGATCACTTCCTGTGTTTTGATGGCCACCAACCTCCCCATCTTTTCACTGTAATAAAAGGACTTCAGCACAATCCTGTCGGCCTTTATTTCCTCGATTTTGGTTCCTATCTGGATCGTGTCGGGATATACCACAGGGATAATATACTTAACCGACTGAAAACCTAAAATGGGAGCGAATGTACTTTGCTTCTTTTCAGACGAAAATACGCCAAGCGCTATAAAATAATCAATCCGGGCCATTTCGCCCCATTTGACATAGACCACATTATTAACGTGTTGCATCGCATCCATATCGCCCCATTGCACCTTTGCCGTTGATACGACCTTGTATTCTTTTAATAGTTCTTCCATTATTTTAACATGTCTTTAAATAACCCACGTGCTATTAGTATTTTCATGATTTCATTGGTTCCGGCATAGATTCGGGCCACACGATTATCGGCATACATTCTGGCAATTGGGTAATCCCACATGTACCCATAACCGCCAAAGAGCTGCAAGCATTCATCAACCACATTCCCGCACATGTCCGTTGCCGAGTATTTAATCATCGAAGCGCTTTCTGTAGTTAGTTTATGATCCACCAACAACTCGATGCATCGATCCAGAAAGGCCTGATGTATTTGCATTTGCGTGCTGCACTCCGCCAATTTAAACTGCGTATTTTGAAACCCGGCGATAGGTGTTTTAAAAGCGGTACGTTGCGTCGTGTAAGCGACTGTGTTTTCGATGGCGCCTTCGGCACTCGCAACAGCAGAAATACCTACCGTCAGTCGTTCTCGGGCCAATTCTTTCATCATAATTTTGAACCCCATTTTTTCGTCACCAAGCCGGTTTTCCTTAGGCACTTTTACGTTATCGAAGAACAGCTCTGCAGTATCCTGGGACTTCATTCCGATTTTTTTAAATGGAATCCCTTTATTGAAACCCTCCATTGCTGATTCCATAATAAGCAGGGTAACCCCCTCGTCTTCGGTATTTGGATTCGTTTTTACGGCCACAATTGCCATATCACACATGAAGCCATTGGTGATAAAGGTTTTTTGCCCATTCACTAAATAGTGATCCCCTTTATCTTCCGCCGTTGTGCGGAGGGCTTTCAAGTCACTTCCGCAATTGGGCTCAGTCATTCCTATCGCGGTGATGAATTCCCCTTTGGCCATTAGCGGCAAAAACTTTTGCTTTTGGGCTTCGGTTCCATAATTCAATAAATAAGGCGCTACAATATCGGAATGCAGCGAAAAACCGGGACCACTTATCCCCTTTTTCGCAAATTCTTCGATGAACAGGGCATTGAAGGTGAAGTCCAGTCCCCCGCCTCCGTACATTTCCGGCATGTCAATACACAACAACCCCAATTCTCCGGCCCTTTTCCATATCTCGCGGCTTACCATACCGTTTTTCTCCCATTCATCTATCTGATCCAAAACTTCATTTGCAATGAATTCCTGAATCATGGCTTTCATCATTTGATGTTCTTCCGAGGCGTAAATCTTTCGTTCCAATAATATGTTTTGTAGCATTTTGTTTTATTGTTTATAGTTAATATTCTTTTAATTATCGTAGAAAACGCGACCGCTTCCCGCTTTTTCAATCCGTTCTCTTAAACTTTTCGGCAAGGCAAATCGATCCCCATATTTAAGCGCGAGTTTTTCGCTGTATAAAGCAAATTCAGCTGCTCCCACATAATCGATGTATGACATCACACCCCCAGTGTGGATGGGAAATCCCAATCCCAAAATGGAACCAACATCAGCGTCTTTAGGCTCTCGAATTACGCCTGAATCTAAACATTTATACGAATCGATAACCATCGCAAACAGCAATCTCTTCCCCACTTCTTCCTCATCAAAACTGCTTTGCGGTGGATAAATGGTTGCCCATTCTTTCCAAATTAATTTTTTCCCTTCTTTAGGATAATCATAAAAACCCTGGGCTTCCTTTTTGCCGGTTCTGTGATGAACTTCGATAATGTTCGCCAATGTCTCTTTCAATTGGGTTTCATGAGCTGTTAAATTCGGGTCCTCGCCCATAATCGCGAGCATCAATTGTAAATTAACCTCGTCCGAAACAGCCAAAGGTCCCACCGGCATCCCTATTTTTTTGGCCACATTTTCAATAACCGCTGGGGGAATCCCTTCGGTCAGCATTGTAATTCCTTCATTTATATATTTCCCGAATACTCTTGATGTGAAAAACCCTCGGCCATCGTTCACTATTATCGGCACTTTCCTGATTGAGGTGACATAGTCAATAGCTGCCGCCAATGTTTTATCACTCGTTTCTTTACCTACAATAACTTCTACCAATGGCATTTTTTCGACTGGAGAAAAGAAATGCAATCCTATAAATTTATCTGATTTGGTCGATGCTTTCGCAAGTTGCGATATGGGTATCGTTGAAGTATTGGATGCATAGATGACTTCGTTTTTAATCACTTTTTCAATTGCAATGGTCACTTGATTTTTAAGTTTTTCGTTTTCAAAAACGGCTTCAATAATCAAATCGCAACTCGCCAAATCAGTATCTGAATCAGACGGCTGAATTTTCTGAAGCAAGGCGTCTATTTTAGCTTCAGTTGTAAATCCATTTTCTAGCTTTTTCTGTTCCTGTGCTTTTACATAGTCTTTCCCATTTTCTGCTTTTGACAGACTCATGTCTTTCAGAACGACCTCTATACCGGCTTTGGCATTTACATAAGCAATGCCTGCCCCCATCATTCCCGCTCCTATAACACCCACTTTTTTGAAAGAAACGTTGTCGTACCCTTTTGGCTTTGATTTGCCTTTGGCCGCATCATTGATAAACAAGAAGGAAGCCCGAATTATATTTTTGGTCTCCTTACTGAATAAGGTATCCACAAAATACCTCGCCTCGATTTCCAACGCTTTGTCGATGTGGCAAGCAGCACCATAATAAATGGCGCTTAACACGTTTTTAATATGCGGAAAATTTCCGTGCGTCGTTTTGTAAGCCATTGCATTGGCGACACTAAAGAACTCGCTGATGCCAGAGACCTGTCCTACACCCAACGGGGTTCCCGGAACTTTAAATCTTTTATTATCCCAAGGCTGCTCCGTTGTTCCGGTATTTAGTATCCAGTTTTTAGCCAGGGAACTGATGTCTTCTTCTGGCGTACAAACCGCATCGACAAGCCCGTCTTTCAGTGCTTGCTCTGCCGTTAATTTTTTGGATTGTGTAATATATTGGATTGTTTTTTCCGGCCCGATCATTCTCAAAAAGCGTTGTGTCCCTCCTGCTCCAGGAAATAGACCTACCGAGCATTCCACTAATCCAATGTGGCTTTTGGGATGATTGGCCATAATTCTGTGATGGCATGCCAAAGCTACTTCACAACCACCACCAAGTGCCAGTCCATTTATGGCAACCACAACCGGCTTGCCGCAGGTTTCCATCTCCCTTAGACGGGTATTGGTCTGCATCAGCATATCAAAACATTCTCGTTTGGATTTGTCGTAATTTAAAAACCACTTTAAATCGCCGCCGGCTATAAAATCCTTTTTGGCAGAATTAATGACAATCCCTTTTACCGCATCGTCATCTATGGCTCCTTTTATGGTTGAAAAAAACTCCGCCATCGTATGTTCGTTCATGATGTTGACGGGCGAATCTGCCACATCCCAGGTGACAAATGCAATCCCGTCATTGTCAACACTATATTTTATATGTTTCCCATTCATATCTTTACTATTTATTTTTTTTTATCGGTCCCATGCGATTTGCATATCAACATGCGTGTTAAATGCGCTCAATGATTGTCGCAATTCCCATTCCGCCTCCCACACATAGTGTCGCCAAAGCCGTACTTTTATTTTGGCGCTCCAATTCGTCCAGCGCGGTTCCTAAAATCATGCAACCTGTCGCCCCTAAAGGATGCCCCATGGCAATTGCGCCTCCATTGACGTTTACTATGGAATGGTCTACCTTCAGATGGTCCATCAGGCGCAAGGGAACCACCGCAAAGGCTTCGTTAACCTCAAAAATATCAATATCCCCAACGCTCATTTTGGCCTTTCGCAACGCTTTTTTAGTAGCTGGAATTGGTCCTTCCAGCATGATCAGCGGTTCACTGCCAATTACGGCACCCATTCTTATTATCGCTCTTGGCTTGAGGCCCAATTTTTCTCCAATTTCTTTGGAACCAATTAACATTAATGATGCGCCGTCAACAATTCCGGATGAATTACCGGCATGATGCACATGATTGATTCTTTCAATCTCCAAGTATCTACCGATGGCCGTTTGGTCAAACAGCATATCCCCCATCTTCTCAAAAGCGGGTGATAAACCGGATAGGATTTGTAAAGTGGTATGTTCCCTTATGTATTCATCCTGCGCCAAATGGGTCAAACCATTGACGTCCGTTACGGGGATGATTGACTTATCAAAAAATCCGTTTTTTTGGGCAGTCGCTGCCCGTTTCTGTGAAGCTACGGCGAAGCTGTCTACATCGTTGCGCGAATAGCCAAACTTGGTGGCTATCAAATCGGCAGAAATACCTTGTGGCACGAATTTCCCAAAAGCGGCTTCGGGTTCCATTACCCATGCAGAACCGTCCAAACCCATAGGCACGCGTGACATGGATTCCACGCCGCCCGCAATAATCAGGTCGGACCATCCTGATTTAACCATCGCGGCCGCCTTATTGATGGCCTCAAGGCCCGAGGCGCAATACCGGTTTAAAGAAACTGCCGATAAGTGGTCCCCGTAATTGGAGCACTGGGCCGCAACTTTCGCGACATTCCCTCCTTGTTCCCCAATCTGGGTAACACAACCCACTATTAAATCCTCGACTAGGGTCGTGTCTAAATTATTTCTATCCCGTAAAGCGTTCAGTAAAGTCGTCAGTAACTGAACTGGACTAACCTCTGCCAAAGAACCATTGCCTTTCCCGATTCCCCTTGGCGTTCTCACCGAGTCATAGATATATGCTTCCATATTTATGTGTTAAAGTTACCGTACGGTAACATTTATTGAAAAAATGTTACCATACGGTAACAAATATAGTTTTATTTATTTAATTTTGAATAATTATTATAACTAATTAAAGTCTTAATATTGCAAATGGCCATAAGCTTACTTTTTTAATTCCATATGAAACTATACACCGACGAAACATTTCATTTCGACTTGTCAAATGAAAAAATACAAAGCGCAGTTACCTTCCTAAATAGTGAGGGCCCGTTAACGGACAAGGAGTTCGCAAAAAAAGCCTATCTGTACGTACGCGATAACTGGCCCTACTACCCCTACCGATTCAGTTTAGTAAATGAAGATTGGAAAGCGTCGGAATTAATAGGACACAAAAGAGGACACTGTATAGACAAAGTGGTGATTTTGATCGCGATTCTGAGGGCGGCCCACATACCGGCCAGATTGGGATTGGCGAAAGTAAAGAACCACATCGCAGTGGATCAGATTGTCGAAAAATTTGGCTCAGACGTGTTGGTTCCGCACGGATACATAGAAATTTACCTAGATTCCAAATGGATCAAGGCCACCCCCGCTTTCAACAAAGAATTGTGCAAGCTACTGAACGTTCATCCGCTTGAATTTGACGGCGAGACCGACTCGGTCTTCCAGGAATTCGACCAAACCGGGAGTCAAGTTTTCATGGAGTATCTGGAGGATTACGGAACTTTTAATGAAGTACCGCTTCCATTTATGTTTGAATTGATGAAAGAACATTATCCCAGAATAAAGGAAACGGGAATCGCTTTGGGGAGCGTTTTAAACCTAGACAAATTATAATGAAAAAAGACAGAGCCGCAACAGAAGAAAAAATCTACTCAGCCTTTTTGGACATCCTTAAAAAAAAGGGACCGCAAGGCGTTGGTATTAATGCAATTGCAAAAGAGGCCGGCGTGTCAAAGGCGCTAATCTATCGTTATTTTGGCGGAATGAAAGGTTTGCTACTGACTTTTGCCCAAAAAGGGGATTTTTTTAAATCTCTTTTGGCAATCGATGAAAAAAAAGACAACCTTGAAAATTTAAAAAGTTTCATCAAAGAAGGGACTAAAGAACTTCGAGAAAACGTTTTAACGCAGGAAATTTTACGCTGGCAGCTAATTGAAAATAACGAGGACACCAAAAGCCTTTTTAAGTACTTCAACTCACAAGTTGGAAAAACATTTGCAATAGACGAAAAAGACAAAACGCTTAATGCCGCTTTTCAGCTGCAGTTGGGCGGATATGTGTATTTTACCTTACTGTCAAAGTTTAATAAAACATTTATCGCCACCGATTTGACATCAGAAACTACTTGGGAGAATTTTGATGAAGCGATTGCGAAAACAATAGAAATGTTAAGTAAACGATGATTTTTTTGGTAGCCCTCAAGTGAAAAACTTACTTCAGTACTAATGCCATTTTTCTTAAATTTGCATATCAAATCATCTGGTTATGGAAATTCGAATAGAAGCGGTTCAAATTGCCGAATCCTTCAATATCAAAAAATTTCGAGGAGACTTTCGTGCTGAAGTAGATTCAGGTTCCGCTTCCGAGGTCTTTTATGCAATGGAAGCTGCGGGCCGCTATTTGTATGTTTTTGACTATGGCGTGGTGGTTTTTGCCAATTATGATGCCTTAGCGAAAAGCGAACTGTTGGGTTTTTTAAAAAATTATGCAACCACGCTTGTGGATTTGGACCTGTTTGAGGAATACCGGATAAAAACTGATGAAAAATTACAAAAAGTCTCCGTAAAAAATAGTTTTGTGGCCGTACCCCAAATAGACTCTGCCATTATACGTATCGTAATGCTTAATATCGGACAGTCGGTGGCACTTGAATATTATGAAAAACTCACTGACGAACTCATTACCTCTTCCAAACATTTTATTCTGCAATTGGAACAGTACGGAAAAATCAACATTTCAAAGACCAATTTACTCAAATACATCGGTCGCGTGCTGAATGTTAAAAACAGTATCGTGGACAATTTATACATTTTGGACGACCCAAACCTAGTTTGGGACAATGAAGAACTTAATCTTCTAAACCGACAGCTTAAGTCTAATTTCGATATCAATACCCGTTTCAAAGATCTCGACTATCGCCTTCAAATCGTGGAAAATAATCTAACTCTTTTCACCGATGTATTAAACGTGCGGGAAAGTTCCCGCCTCGAGTGGATTATCATCATCCTAATCGCTATCGAAATAGTGCTGGCCACATTTTTTCATTGAACAAAAATGAAATTATGCATTTAACGGAATAGAAGCTTATAAATGGAATTCTTTTGTATTTTTGAAGCTTTAGAACAAGTTAAGACACCAATAATTATTATCCTTATAAATGAAAACCTATTACCTACACGACGGAAATGAAAATAAGGGTCCTTTTGACCTCCAAGAATTAAAGTCAAAGAACATAACAAGGATGACACCCGTTTGGTGTTCAGGAATGGACGACTGGAAAACAGCGGGAGAAGTAGAGGAGTTAAAAGGTATTCTGGCTACGGTTCCTCCTCCCATAAAACCTTTCATAACATTTCCTTCAAAAGAGAAAAATAAAGGCAGCTTTCAAAAAATTTTGGGACTTAGCAGAAACAACTTCTTTCTGGCTACCGGAGCGTTGGTTTTATTTATTGGATTGTTAGTCACTAATCATCTGCAAGAAAGCAGAAAAAATAAATTAGAACAAAAGAACAATCAAACCGAAAAAAACAACGAGCAATACCAGCTGCAACAAAAGGAAATTCAGGAGCAAAAAAAGCGCATTGCCGAGCAGGAGAGCCTAGAAATGGAGAGAGCTGCGAAAGAGCAGAAACAGTCCCTAAATAATCGAATATCAGAAATTAAAAATTCAATCACTGTCAATTATTCTAACTTAAGAAAAGCAAAAGACGAATTAACCGATGCTTCAGACTTTCAATTTTTAAGGACGACCGACCAAAGAATTGAAGACATAGATTCAGCACAAAACAACATCGCATATTTGAAAAATGAAATTGCAGCTTTGGAAAATGAATTAGATCTTTTATATCTAAAATTGGAAAAAATCCGCTGATCCAAAACATCTTTTTCTTTCATAAAAAATGCTTTCAACTTTCGACAGCAAAAATTCAAACTGAAAAGTCATATTTTAAAATAAATCTCAATTTCTATCCATCAAAACCATCGCTTCGCTTGATGGTTTTTTTTATGCCTTTTTTTGACGCACAATATTTTCAACAAACAAAAAATATTTTTGCTTTTCAACAAGAACAAAAATAAACTAAAACCTTACTACCCCCATGGTTTTTAATGTTTCTGTATTAAAAACACCAAAAACAAACTCAAAAACACTCTGTATTTATATTTTTATAATTTAACCCCTAAATAAAAAAGGGGTGTACTTAAAAATACCCATTATGGATATTGTGATTTTTTCGATTGAAATTACAGATTCCGTATTATTTTCCAATGATTTTTACTAATCGATAATTCCGCAGCGTTTTCGTCAAAAAGTCAAATTATATTTATTTTTCTCGAATAAAAGTTGATAAATTCGCCCCAATAAACAACAAATAGAGATATAAACGCAAAGACAGAGAGGGTGTTTTTCGGTTTAGTCGTTTATTTCTTTTTGAGGGAAAAATCAATTATTAAAATTCTAAAGATGAACAAACGCAGCAACAAACTAACAACAGAAACCAATCAATTAACCAAAACTAGATTAAGCATGAAAAAAGTAATATTAAGTTTAGCATTAGCGCTAACAGCCACTATGGCATTCGCACAAGACACACCATTGGAAATTTCAGGTTCAGGTGACCTTTATTACAAGTATGATTTTTCTAAAACGGCAAACATTCCAACAAGTTTTGCTTCTGACCAAAATTCCCTTTCCTTGGGTATGATTGATATTGCATTGAAAAAAACTACGGGCAAAACCTCTTTTGTAGGTGAAATATCTTTTGGACCTAGAGGCCAATTCCAATCCATTTTGAACTCAGACGGAACCTACGATGAATTGGGTGCTAACTCATTCCACATTCAAAACTTATATGCCACTTATGCAGCTACCGAAAAATTAAGTTTTACGGCTGGCTTTATGGGAACATTTATAGGATATGAGGTGATTTCTCCATTAGCGAATTTCCACTACTCGACTTCCTATCTGTTCACCAATGGGCCATTCCAAAATGCAGGTATAAAAGCAAATTATGCTATATCTGACAAAGTAGGTTTAATGGTGGGCGCATTTAACGATGCCTGGAATTCATACACTGCAGATGCATTTAAAGGTTTAAATGCCGTTGGAGCGCAATTGTCATTAGCACCAACCGAAAACATAAATGCTTACATCAACTTTATGGACGGTTCCGTAAGCGGTACGATTGTCGACTTGACGGCAACGTTCAAGCTTTCGGACAAATTTTTACTAGGTCTGAATGCCGCCGATTACTCAAACGAAGGCGATGTTGGTTATTCAGGTGTTGCCGTGTACCCATCATATAAGGTAAACGAACACTTTGGTCTAGGCTTGCGTGGGGAGTATTTTGATTATAAGGAAGGTTCTGGAGACGCATCAGTTACTGCGTTAACGTTCTCCGCAAATTTAAAGTCCGGAGGCTTAACGTTCATCCCTGAGTTTAGATTGGATAATGGTTCTGAGGAATATTTTGTAAACTCTGATGGGGCACCAACTAAATCTGCTTCACAACTATCTTTAGCACTAGTTTACGGTTTCTAATACAACCAAAATACTTTAGGTTTCCTTATGTAAACCCAAACTTATTTGATCATTAAAAATCAGAGAGAGAAAATTTATTCTCCAAAAATCAAGTTTAAAAAACAATTTTATTATGAAAAAAATCGAAGCTGTTATTCGAAAGTCAAAATTTGATGATGTTAAAAAAGCATTGCATCAAATCGAAGTCAATTTCTTTAGCTATTGGGATGTCACCGGCGTGGGCAATGAAAAGGAAGGTCATGTGTACAGGGGAATAACCTACAGTACCACAGACATCCAACGAAGGTATATATCTATAGTGGTTACGGATCCATTTTTAGAAAAAACTGTTGAGGCAATCCTGGAATCCGCTTATACAGGAATGGTAGGTGACGGTAAAATATTCGTTTCTGACATACAAGAAACCTATAGAATCAGGACCAAAGAAAAGGGAACCGACGCTGTCAACTAACTCACTAACAAACTAATAAAAAAAATATATTATGGATACGAATGCTGCAATGGACTTAATGTGGGTGTTACTCGCCGGATGTTTAGTGTTTTTTATGCAAGCCGGGTTTACACTGGTAGAAACGGGCTTTACCAGATCAAAAAACACTGGGAATATTATAATGAAAAATTTAATGGATTTCTGTATCGGAAGTCTCGCTTTTTGGGCGGTAGGATATTCCTTGATGTATGGGGAATCGATAGGAGGTTTGATAGGAGATGTTGATCAGTACTCTTTTTTTGACAGTCTTCCGGACATGCATAGCTTGTTCTTTCAAACCGTATTTGCCGCAACTGCCGCAACTATCGTTTCCGGGGCCATTGCCGAAAGAACAAAATTCACTACTTATTTAATATTCTCCTTATTGATGACATTAATCATCTACCCAATTTCAGGTAGCTGGGTTTGGAACGCAGGAGGCTGGCTTGCTAAAATGGGCTTTACTGATTTCGCAGGCTCAACGGTAGTTCACGCTGTTGGAGGATTTGCTTCTTTAGTGGCGGCAGCAATGGTTGGACCTAGGATTGGAAAATATACAGACGGAAAGTCAAATGCCATACCTGGTCATAATTTAATGATTGGTGCTCTAGGGGTATTCATCTTATGGTTAGGCTGGTTTGGCTTCAACCCAGGTTCACAATTAGCAATTTCAGGAGATAATGCTTTTAAAGTTGCAGCGATTTTCATTACAACTAATCTGGCGGGTGCAGCAGGTGCTTTAGCAGCTATGTTCTTAACTTGGATATTTTACAAAAAACCGGATATTTCAATGACTTTAAATGGTGTTTTGGCAGGATTGGTTGGTGTAACTGCGGGATGTGCTGCCGTCAGCCCGGCAGGAGCATTAGTTATAGGACTAATCTGTGGAATCGTAGTGGTGTTCTCTATTGAATTTATAGACAAAAAATTAAAAATTGATGATCCGGTTGGTGCCATATCCGTTCACGGAGTATGTGGAGCATTAGGAACCATATTAGTTGGAGTTTTTGCAACTGATGGCGGACTGCTATATGGTGGCGGATTCGACAAACTAATTGTACAAATTACCGGTGTTGCTGCAATTGTGGCTTGGGCACTTGCTGCGTCTTTTATCGTATTGTTTCTCTTAAAGAAAACAATGGGATTAAGAGTTACCAAAGAAGAAGAGATAGATGGATTAGATATTCATGAACATGGTACAAATGTGTACAACTCTTAGTAATAACCGGGACTGAAAACCATCATGGAATTAAGAACCGAAACCTGCAACATCTCATGTGTTGTGGGTTTTGGCTTTTATGGGAAACATTCATCAAACCAAATCTTCCAACGTTCGACTGGAAATCACAGATTTATCTTGTAACAACACATCGTCATTTTCTGCAAAATCGTCATTTTTTTTGATCAATAACCAGGCGTTTTCCTGCTTCCCTTTCAACTTGACCAATGCAAACTCACCTTTCAGTTTGCTCCCCTTCAGAATGAAACCCAGATGCCCTTTATTTAAATCTTCTTTGAAGCTGTTCCCGTTCTTATCCGAATCCTCAGCCAAAGTGTAGATCCCCCTATCCCAAACAATCACTTTACCCGCACCATAATTCCCCTCGGGAATGACTCCCTCAAAATCTTTATAGTCGTAGGGATGGTCTTCAACCATGATTGCAAGCCTTTTGTCAGCCGGATTCATGGACGGCCCTTTCGGTATGGCCCAGCTTTTTAAAACCCCATCCATTTCCAAACGAAAATCGTAATGCAAATGGGATGCTGCATGTTTTTGAACCACGAAAATCAATTCTCCACCAGTCTTCTCCATTTCGCCTTTTGGTTCATTGGAGGAATTAAAATTGCGCTTTTGCGTGTATTTGTTCAATGACATAGCGCCTAGTATTTTAGTTGAAACTCCCGTAAAAGTTACGGCTTTTATTTTATTCCTCCGATTTAAAATCCGTCTTTATCGCATTCAGGAACTCAGCGAAGTCCAGACAATCGGTTTAAACTCCTGCATTTAATAAATGCTTTATATTTTAGAGCCATTTTGCACTAATGAAACTCTGCACCGCATCGTTTTAATAGTTAATTAAAGAATAAATATCGATCAAAACCAATAAAAATCATTTGAAATTTTAATAGATTTACAAACCTGAATTGATTCAAAACAACCTATGTCAAAAAATAAATTACGCGAAGATAAGAATTGTCTCAACTGCGATCATTTGGTGGAGGGAAGGTATTGTCCCAACTGCGGACAGGAAAACACGGAAAGCCGTAAGTCGTTCCATCATATATTCATCCATTTTTTTGAAGACCTAACGCATTATGAAAACTCCTTCTGGAGGACAATATTTTACTTGTTCTTTAAGCCGGCGGTGCTGACCACGGCATATATGTCCGGAAAGCGTTTGTCATTTTTAGCGCCGGTACGATTGTATATTTTTATCAGTTTTGCCACATTTTTGACCATATCGCTGTTTCCAAGCGAAACCACAAACAAAGAGGAAGCCTTGACAGTAAAGGAAAATAGTACAGAACTGGTAATTCCGACGATCGATTCTTTGCATATTGAGGAGAAAAGCGTGCACGGTTTGACTAAGGTGGGGATTCTTTCGCAAAAAAACACTGACACAATAATAAAAATCTTACAGCAGACTGACGAAATTGACAGTACAAAAGCCAACAAAAAAGAGGCAGCTGATTTTGGTTATGAATCCGTAACCGAACTGGATTCCATACAAAAACATGGCGACAAGGAAATAAAGGTAAGCAAAACGGAGTATTGGTTTTTGAAGAAATGGCTCGCCGTAAAAGAAGAAAACACAAACGAGCAAATTGTAAAAAAGTTCACCTATTCATTCACCAGTAACATTCCAAAGGTCTTGTTTTTATATATGCCCGTTTTTGCATTCATACTCTGGCTATTTCATGACAAGAAAAAATGGTACTATTTTGACCACGGGATTTTCACATTACATTATTTTTCCTTTTTACTTTTGTTGACCCTAACGCTCTTTCTGACTGATAAAACCATGCTCCTATTTGACCAAAATCCAACCATGGAATGGGTTCATTTTAGCATAAAATCAATCGGGTTTTTCTGGATGATTTATTACTTTTTTCCGGCGCACCGTCGCTATTATCAACATGAACTTCTAAAATCACTCTATAAAAGCAGTTTGATAATTCTGATTAATCTGGTGATTCTAGTGGTTCTTGTGGTGCTGTTTGCGCTATATACCTTTAACACAATTCACTAAAATTAAACTTACATCAATGCAAGTTGCGCTGCCGTTTTGAAAATAAACGGCAGTATCTTTTAGTGATTCCCCTCTGCCCGTTTAACCGTTGTCCTCCTCTAAATCATTGTGGTTATCGCCACCAATACTGTAATGATTGTTTTCCTCGTCCTCGCTTCCCACATGCTCCTGAGCATCATCTAATTCAGAACCGGGAATGTCCAAATCCCCGCCGGCCATATCCTCCTCAAAATTCTTTTCATTTAATTCCGTGGTATTGTTTATTTCAACGGGAATCTTCTTTTTAGTGATATCTTCCGGATTTATATCCCCCTCTTTATGAAACTTGTTGTAAATATCTTCACTTGGGGGATACAACAGAGAATCCGGCACTTTATTTTTATCTTCTACATCCTTCTTTTTAGCTTCGGGATTCGGTTTAACATTTTTCTTTTTCATCGTTTTTGTATTTTCAAATTGTTAGTTTCCAGCACACTAAGTTACTAATTTCTAAACAAAAACGGAAAATATAACTTATTTAAAATCGATGCGGCTCTTCTCTTTGGCTAGTTCATTTTGCGTCTATGCCATTTTCACAGATATTATATTGGTACAATAATTTCCAGCCAAATTTAAATTTCCACGTATTCAAAAAAAAGTAGTTCTTTTTTTACGATTTAGTCCGATAAATGATTAAATTTAAAGTAGTTAAACCTCCTTTATATTTCATCTAAAAAAACAGCAATAATCTTAAAAACTAAAACTATGGGCTTATTATCAAAAAACGTAATTCCAGGAAACCACGGCAAGACATTTGGAACGAATGCCATGAAAGATGCTGATTTATTAGAGATTAAAAACAGTATCTTAGAAATCGACGGGATAATCGATGTCATGTTGAACACCGACATTTTCCCAAGGGAATTCACCGTACACACAAACAAAATTGTGGCCGTCCATGATATTGAAAACAAGGTCAAAAAAGTCGGTTTTCACGCCGTTCCCAAAGATTCGTTCCCCTTATGAATGCTTATCCAAAAAGAATCCACATCCACTTTTAAGAACAACTTTAATTCCCTGAAATCGTTCCAATTGAATCAATATTTAGTCTGATTCAATTGGAACTTTTGCAAAAAAAAGGTACAAATATTTTTTTTGTAAACGTTTATATCGTAATATTGCAATATAAATATATAGCGATGGGAATTACTAAAACAGAACATTTCACGGAAGAACAAAACGAATTGGCTGTCCTGGCCAAAGCCATAGGGCATCCGGCGCGAATTGCCATTTTGCAACACCTCATCAAGGTAAACAGTTGCATCTGCGGCGATATTGTAAACGAACTCCCGCTTGCCCAGCCTACCGTTTCCCAGCATCTGAAAGAGTTAAAAAATGCCGGACTCATAAAAGGGAATTTTGAAGGAAACGCCATTTGCTATTGCCTGAACGAAGAAGGTTTCGATAAAATAAAAGCCTTTTTTCATCAGATCAACAACTATCTCGAAAACAAGAAAAATCAATGTTGCTAATTTTTAAATCAAAGAATCATGAAACTATCAGAAATTAAAAAACAGCTGGGTACATTAGAGAATGTTGCCTTTGTATTGCCAAACGGAACGTACGTGCCGGAACATTTTCATGTTACGGAAGTGGGCCTGATCACTAAAAACTTTATTGACTGCGGGGGCAAAGTAAGGAAAGAAACCGTGACAAATTTCCAGTTATGGGATGCCAACGATTTCGAGCACCGTTTGAAACCAAAAAAACTGTTGGATATTATCGAATTGTCCGAAAAAGTATTGGGTATGGAAGACCATGAAATCGAAGTCGAATACCAATCGGAAACCATTGGGAAATATGATTTGGGTTTTAACGGGACTGATTTTACGCTGTTAAACAAACAGACCGCTTGCTTGGCGCAAGACCAATGCGGTATTCCAGAATCAAAACAAAAGGTAAAACTTTCAGAAATACCAAGCCAAAACAACAGTTGCACCCCAGGTGGAGGCTGTTGCTAATCTAAAATCCGCTATCGAAAATGATGCCATCAAAAACTAAAATATTTTCCCAAATCGAAAAGGAGGTACTCTCGTTTCATCCGGAAGAAATTACGCAGGAGCGCAGGGCTGTTTTGCAACCGCTTATTGATTATATCCAAATCAAGGTAAGCAATCAAGAAGAAATCAGGCTTAACTTTATTTGTACCCACAATTCAAGGAGAAGTCATTTGTCACAGGCTTGGGCGCAAACAGCCGCGTCTTACTTTAACATAAGTAATGTGTTTTGCTACTCTGGTGGTACCGAAACTACCGCTTTATTCCCAATGGCAGCACAGACATTGGCAAAATCCGGATTTAAGGTGAAAAACCTCTCTGAGGGAAGTAATCCCGTTTACAGCATAAAATACACGGATAACGAACATCCCATTATTGGTTTTTCTAAAACCTATGATGACGATTTTAATCCGCAAGCTGAATTTGCTGCAATACTGACTTGTTCTAGTGCTGATATCGGTTGTCCATTTATTGCTGGTGCCGAAAAAAGAATTCCAATCACTTTTGAAGATCCAAAAGCTTTTGACAACACGCCACAGCAAGCAGAAAAATACCACGAAAGAAGCATGCAAATTGCAACTGAACTCTTTTATGCATTCTCACAAATTAAAAAATAAATATGTCGGCAAATAATTGTGCTCCCGCAGCGGAAAGAAAAAAATTAGGTTTCTTGGATAGCTATTTAACCCTTTGGATTTTTTTGGCGATGGCATTGGGAATTGCCATTGGAAATTTCATACCATCCAGTGGAAATTTCATCAACTCGTTTTCTAGCGGAACGACAAATATTCCCATAGCTATCGGACTAATATTGATGATGTATCCTCCGCTCGCAAAAGTGAAATACGAGCAAATGGGAGAAGTGTTTAAAAACACAAAAGTACTGGGGGCATCCCTTTTTCTGAATTGGGTTGTAGGGCCGATCCTTATGTTCTTTCTGGCTTTGTTTTTCCTAAACGGTTACCCTGAATACATGATCGGTGTCATCCTGATTGGATTGGCCCGTTGTATCGCCATGGTGGTCGTCTGGAACGACCTTGCAGACGGGGACAGGGAATATGCCGCTGGACTGATCGCCTTAAACAGTGTTTTCCAAGTGTTGCTTTATAGCGTTTATGCCTATATTTTCATCACGATACTCCCACCCTATTTCGGATATACCGGTTTTGAAGTCAACATCAGCATCGGGCAAATTGCCGAGAGCGTGGGCATCTATTTGGGGATTCCTTTCGCACTGGGAATCATCAGCCGATATGCTCTTATCAATCTAAAGGGAGAGGATTGGTTCCAAAACAAATACGTACCGTTCATTTCCCCAATTACGCTAATCGCGTTGTTACTTACCATCGTGATCATGTTCAGCCTAAAAGGGGAAATGATCGTGCAAATCCCGATGGATGTCGTTCGCATCGCGATTCCTCTCGTGATTTACTTCACGGTCATGTTTGTCATCAGTTTTTTCACGGGGAAATATTTTGGCGCAGATTATTCAAAAAGTACGGCGATTGCCTTTACGGCAACGGGAAACAATTTCGAACTGGCAATCGCAGTAGCCATCGGTGTTTTTGGCATCAATAGCGGACAGGCATTTGCCGGAGTTATCGGCCCATTGGTGGAGGTTCCCGCTTTAATCGCATTGGTGAATGTCGCTTTTTGGTTTAGAAAAAAATACTACCCGTCAGCAATCTAGAGCTAAAAAAAATAGACGAATTTTCTTTTTTAAAATCCGTGTAAACAACTAGAATAAAATCAAACCGCCAATTCGCAAATTTTATATTATCCATGATATATTTAAATTTGTGAATTCGCGGTATTTTTTTTGAAGCCAAATGTTTTTCTGCTCCATGATGAAAATAGTTATAATTATTGCCTAGGTCCTGTTTGAACCAGATTCCACATTTCCCCCACTAAAATTGAAAACACCATTTCGTTTTTGATATATTTTTCATCAATTTTTACAAATACCATATTTTACAGCTTCCATTTTCAAGATATTCCAATTAATTTCAAAAAAACGAAATTAAGTAAACAATATAAGTACTTATACTTATATTTGCTACGTAATGCTTAATTTACGATAGTATGATCAATATAATAGTAGTCGGAAACGGCATGGTAGGTTTCAAATTTTGTGAAAAATTCATATCGAAGCCAGGAAGTGAGAAGTATCAAATTACTGTTTTTGGAGAAGAACCAAGGCGAGCCTATGACCGTGTCCATTTAAGCGAATATTTTGCGGGCAAAAGTGCTGACGATTTATCCATGTCAACTTTAGATTGGTATGCCGAAAACAATATTATTCTAAATACTTCAGAATTAATTACTGACATCAATAGGGAACACAAAACGGTTCATACCCATCTGGAAAAAACATATCCCTACGACTACATAGTATTGGCAACAGGTTCTTCTGCTTTTGTACCCCCTATTGTTGGGGTGGAAAAAGAAGGCGTTTTTGTATACAGGACTATTGAAGATCTCGATGCAATCATGGCCTATGCCAAAAAAATAAAACAAAATGGAGCTACAGAAGCAGCTGTGCTTGGCGGGGGATTACTAGGACTGGAAGCGGCCAAAGCTGTCCGGGATTTGGGTTTGAATCCGCATGTCGTGGAGTTTGCTCCCAGGCTAATGCCAAGACAATTGGACAAGGGCGCGAGTGACATGTTGCAATCAAAAATTGAAGAGCTAAACATTGGGATACACCTTAATAAATCCACTCAATATATTGATGGTGGAGATTGTATAACAGGGATGATGTTTGCGGCAGAGGAATTGTTAAAAGTTGATATGTTGGTTATATCTGCAGGTATCAAACCACGAGACGAGCTTGGAAGAGTTTCGGGACTTGAAGTGGGGGTACGTGGCGGCATCACCGTAAACAATAAAATGCAAACGACGGATCCTTTTATATATGCCATTGGAGAAGTGGCGCTGTACAACCATATGATTTACGGATTGGTTGCCCCAGGATACGAAATGGCAGAAGTCGCTGCCGAGCAGATTCTGCAAGGCGAAAAAACAATGAGAGAAACCATCGATATGTCTACCCAATTAAAATTAATTGGGGTCGAAGTGGCGAGTTTTGGTGATCCATTTCTAGAAAACGAAAATGTCACGGCAATCGTTTACGAAAATAAATTTAGCGGTACATACAAAAGAATTAACATAACCAAAGACGGGAAGACCTTATTGGGAGGGATTCTGGTTGGTGATTCAAGTGATTATAATGGGTTGTTCCAAATTTACAGCAATGCGATGCCCCTGCCTAAAAATCCCGAAGATTTAATTCTAGGTTCCAGGGGTGGCGAAAGCTCAACTATGGGAAGCGTCATGGACTTGCCTGACACTGCCGTAATCTGTTCTTGCGAAAATGTAACTAAAGGAACTCTTTGCTGTTCAATAACAGATGGGACATGCGAATCTTTATCAGATGTCGTGAAGCTTACAAAGGCCACTTCCGGTTGTGGAGGTTGTAAGCCAATGGTGGTTGACTTGGTGAAAGAAGCACAAAAATCAATTGGAAAAGAAGTGAAAGAATCTCTTTGCGAACATTTTCACTACACCAGACAAGAGCTATTTGATATCGTGAAAATCAACAAATACACTAATTTTTATGAGGTTGTCGACCATCATGGCAATGGCGATGGTTGCGAAGTATGCAAACCCGTTGTCGCTTCAATTTTCTCAAGTATTTACAACGATACGGCCAACAAACATGTCACCACCCAAGATACCAATGATCGATTCTTAGCCAATATCCAACGGAACGGGACCTACTCGGTTGTACCGAGGGTCGCCGGTGGAGAGATTACCGCCGAAAAACTGATCGTAATTGGCCAAGTAGCTAAACAGTTTGATCTATACACTAAAATTACCGGTGCACAGCGTGTCGATTTATTTGGCGCCCATCTAGATGATTTGCCAAAAATTTGGAAAATACTAATTGATAATGGTTTCGAAAGCGGGCACGCCTATGGAAAGTCATTAAGGGCCGTGAAAAGTTGTGTGGGCAATGCTTGGTGCCGTTACGGAATGGATGACAGTGCCGGTTTTGCCATTGAACTGGAAAACAGGTACAAAGGAATCCGTTCCCCCCATAAAATCAAGGGTGGCGTATCCGCTTGCATTAGGGAATGTGCCGAAGCCAGAGGCAAAGATTTTGGTCTCATTGCAGTGGAAGGAGGTTGGAACCTCTACATCTGCGGAAACGGCGGCGCCACTCCTAAACATGCCGTTTTGTTGGCTGAACAAATTGACAAAGCGACCGTAATTAAATACCTAGACCGTTTTTTAATGTATTACATCCGCACGGCCGGGCCACTGGTTCGAACTGCCACATGGCTAGACAAATTAGAAGGAGGCATGGATTACCTTAAAGAAGTTGTCATACATGATCGCATCGGGATTTGTGAAGCATTAGAAACTGAAATGGAAACCCTTATAGGGACATTTGAATGCGAATGGAAACAAGTGATTGAAAAACCAAGATTAATGAAGCGTTTCAGTCATTTCGTTAATTCCGATGAAAAGGATGATAATATCGAATATGTGCCGTTAAGAGAACAAAAAATGCCAAAACCTTGGTGAAAAGCAATTGATTAATTCGCACCGAACAGTTTGATTTTGGTATAGAGCGAATCATCCTGAAGTTGAAAAAGATTAAACAATAAAAATTATGGAAAATATTTTAAGCAAATACAAAACTGTTCTGGCTGATCACGCAACCATTTGGTTCAAAGCGGGTAACATAAATGACTTTCCCAGCAACAGAGGAGGTTGCATCAAATACAAAGACAAACAAATTGCTGTTTTTAATTTCGAAAGAAGAAACGAATGGTACGCCTGTCAAAATGCCTGCCCCCATAAAATGGAAATGGTTCTATCGAGAGGAATGACGGGATCTGCTGATGACGTTCCCAAAATCGCATGTCCTATGCACAAAAAAACATTTTCGCTTGCAGACGGATCTAATTTAAATGGGGAAGAATACTCGATTGCGACCTACCCCGTAAGAGTTATTGGAGACGAAGTATTCGTAGGCTTTTTAGAATAAATATGTATCTTTGAAAATATACATTATCCATGACAAACACACCTTTTCATAACGCTAGTGAGCTAATTGATGCAGAAAACGCACAAGACCCAAACCGCGAAATATACCAAACCAAAAGCTACCCTAAAGAGTTATTATATTCAAATAGAATGTATGAAAAGCTTATGGAATTTCATCCTGATGCCTCCGAAGCGGTTCAAATTGCTTCCAAAGCCCAGCACATTTGCAGATGGAAAATAGCTCGAGAAACCTATCCGATGGATCGTGTGGGATACTTAAAATGGAGAGAAGATTTAAAAAAATTTCACGCGAAAACTACAGCCGGAATTTTAGAAAAAGTGGGGTATGACTCCAATTTCATCGCTCGGGTTTCATTTCTGATTGAGAAAAAATTACTCAAAAAAGATGAAGAAACGCAACTTCTGGAAGATGTAATTTGTTTGGTTTTTCTGGAATTTTATCTTGATCCCTTTGTACAAAAACATGACAGGGACAAAATGAAAAATATCATTCTGAAAACTTGGAATAAAATGTCTGATAAGGGACACCAGGAAGCTTTAAAAATCAACTATAGCAGCGCAAATCTTCAACTGATAAAAGAGGCCATCGGATTGTAATTTGATTTTGACATGAAAAACAAGACCAAACAGTCTATCGAGAATCTCAATTTCGTAAAATTAAAGCAAATGTATCTTTTTGCTTTAATAACCATAGCCATAACGGTACTGCTTAGCCAATTGCTCATACAGTACAACCTGAACCATCAGCTTAATGATTCCCGACTGATCAACATATCGGGGAAACAAAGAATGTTGAGTCAAAAGTTGGCCAAGGAAGTGCTGATCTTAAACTTGGTTTCTGATTCCATAAAGAAAAATGAGGAGGTCTCTAAAATAAACGAAACCGTTTCACTTTGGAAATTCACCCATTATGCATTGGAAAACGGGAATGACAGCCTTAATTTCCCAAAAGTAAAAAGCGCTACCCTATCCAGATTATTTGCCGATATAAAACCCAATTTTGATAGTATCAGTCATGCGACTGAGCTGTTGCTGAAAAATCATATTGGACAAGTAGACCGGGATAAAAATCAAAAAATAGCGCAAACTATTCTGGATAATGAAGGGATCTTTCTTTCTAAAATGAACAAAATAGTAAGCCAATACGAAGCCGAAGCGCTGGAAAAAGTGACGCTGCAGCGCAAAACGGAATATGCTATTTTGGGGTTTACACTACTCGTTTTATTTTTGGAATTTCTCTTTATATTTAAACCTACCAACAAAAGGATTGAGCTTTTAATTTCTAAACTTCTGGTCTCTGAACGGAGAGCCATAAAACTGGCACACGATACGGAAGTGATTAGCGAAATAAAAGAAAACTCTGTCAAAGAATTAAAGTCGTTAAATTATGCGATGGAGAATACTTTATTGTATTGCCGTATTGCACCCGACGGACGTATCATACATATCGGGGAAAAGTTCTCTAAACTGTTGCAGTACAATCCTTTTGTTGGCGATAAAACGTTCTCCGAGGTGTTGACGCCAGTAGAAAAAGAACAATTGCTTATCGATAGGATCATCGCCGAAAAACAAAGAAGCGGATGGCAGGGGGAAATAAACATCACCAACAGAAATAAAGAATCCATTTGGCTTGATCTATCCATGGTGCCAGTTACCATCAAAAAAGAGGAATCCGAATTATTGATTATTTGTTTTGATATTACCGAACGGAAAATAGCAGAGCAAGAAGTGGAACGGCTGAATGCTGAAAACATTGCCGATAAAATCAATCAGCAAAAAATCATCTCCAGTAAAATTGTCGAGAATCAAGAAAATGAGCAAAATAGAATTGCTCGTGAAATTCATGATGGGATAGGGCAAATGCTAACGGGCTTGAAATTCAGCTTGGAAAGTATCAATCTTGATGACAAAGAAAAAGCTGCACAAAAAATTGAGTACCTAAAAAAATTATCCCTTGACATCATCAAAGGGGTACGCACGGCAACTTTCAACTTGATGCCGCCTGAATTGAGCGATCATGGAATTGTGTCCTCTTTATCAAAACTTTGCCAAGAGTTGTCGAAACTCACAGGAAAAAACATCCAGTTCTATAACAAAACCTCTTTTGACAAAAGGCTGGATTCATTAATTGAAATCAACATATATCGCCTTACCCAGGAAGCGATCAATAACGCGATAAAGTATGCCGAATCCTCACATATTGTAGTCCAACTATCGCATAGTAATTCAATCCTGAGCATCATAATTGACGATAACGGCAAGGGGTTTGATGCTGCCGAAGTGGAGAAAAAAAGGAATAGTGAATCCGGAATGGGATTACTCTTTATGAAAGAAAGAATACAGTACATCAACGGACGTGTTTTTATAAACTCCATCCCGGGCGAAGGAACCAGAATTACATTCAACATTCCCATTTAAATATAAGACGACTAATTTATTTATATAGATTACGTATATTAGCTGTTCAATTAGTTTAAAATACGTAAAAAAATTGATCTCAAATTTAAGTAAGTTATGAATAATACGATTCGAGTTGTGCTGGCAGATGACCACGTTTTTGTAAGAGACGGGATAAAATCATTATTGGAGACCGAAGACAATATAATTGTGGTGGGAGAAGCTACAGATGGTCTGGAAGCATTGCAAACAGTGGAATCAAATAAGCCAGACTTACTAATTGTCGACATACGCATGCCTCATTTAACAGGTATTGAAGTAGTTGAAAAATTACGAAATCAGAATAATCCCGTGAAAATCATCGTTCTTTCGATGCATGAATCGGAAGAATACGTACTTAAATCCATCAGAGCCGGTGCCGATGGTTATTTGTTGAAAGGATCCAGCAAAGAAGAATTCTTAAAAGCACTGCATACCGTCGCAAATGGCGGAAAATATTTTAGTGGCGACATCTCCTCTATTCTTATTGATCAACTCAAAAACAATGCAATCCCTATAGAAACAAAGCAACCATTAACGGATGATATGTCAATTACCAAAAGGGAAAAAGAAATCCTGAAACTTTTATTGTCTGGAAAAGGAAATAAAGAAATTGCGGAAGCATTAGAAATCAGTAAGCGTACCGCAGAGGTACACCGCTTTAACTTGATGAAAAAACTAAAAGTGAAGAATCTTATGGAGCTTTCCAATAAGGCAAACGAATATGCGTTGATTTAATCTTCCACACAAAAAACAAAAGCCAATTCTATTTTAATTAATATACCTAATCTCAACTATACGCTGCGAAATGGGCTGATTATGTCTTTTTATGATTGTGATCAATCTTTTCGAGCATTCAAAAAACGAAAAAAGGCTTCCCTTTTTTGGTAAATCAATAATAAAAAGAGCTTTAAAAACAAATGTCTGAAATCTTTATGAAAATACGTATTTATACTTATTTCCAATGTTTTTAATACGTCGACATACTTATATTTGTAAAAAATATAAGTACAATGGAAAAGTCAACTTCATTAGCCCAATCCCACAGAATGTTATTTTTAAACACGCTGGCGTTCACCGTTTGTTTCGCTTGCTGGACACTTAATGGCGTTTTGGTCACCTATTTGGTCGACAAAGGCATTTTTAACTGGAGCGTGGTACAAATAGGCTGGTTACTGGGCATTCCCATTTTAACCGGTGCCCTGATGCGATTGCCCATAGGAATCCTGACCGATAAACACGGCGGGAAATCGGTGTTTTCAATCTTGCTTTTACTATGTTCAATCCCTCTATTCCTACTTCCATTAGCAAACAGTTTCTTGATGTTTGCCGTTCTTAGTTTTCTGTTCGGAATGGTTGGAACCAGCTTCGCCGTAGGTATCGGATACACTTCCATATTCTATCCAAAAGAATGGCAAGGGAGAGCTTTGGGGATTTTTGGGATGGGGAATGCGGGAGCGGCAATAACCACATTTATGGCACCTTCACTATTAAATCATTTTTCAATAGAAGACCCGCAAAATGGTTGGAAAATTTTACCCCTGATATATGGCGCTGCTTTGTTAATTATCGGTGTCCTGTTCTTACTTTTCGCTAAAAATAAGAAAATGGAAAGGTCAACCAAAACAGTTCCGCAAATGCTGTCAACCTTAAAAAGACCTAGAGTCTGGAGGTTTGGAGCCTACTATTTTTTGGTTTTCGGATGTTTCGTGGCCTATTCACAATGGCTTTTGCCCAACTTTATGAACGTATACCAAACGAGTTTAGTGATGGGCGGTATGTTTGCCACTATGTTCAGCTTGCCATCCGGTGTCATTCGCGCATTTGGCGGATATCTATCTGACAAATTTGGCGCCCGAAAAGTAATGTATTGGGTATTGAGTTCATCTGTCGTATTGAGTGCACTATTGATGATTCCAAAAATGGAAATAACAACGGCTGGCCCAGGCGTAATGGCAGAAAAAAAAGGAATTGTCACCCAAGTCAGCGCTTCTAACGTACAGATTGACGGGAAAGATTTCGCGATAGTCTCCAAACCAGAAACTGCGGCAATTGGAAATGTCTTCCCGACTAAATCAACATGGCAAAAAGTAATTGTTGAACAAAACCAAAGCGTCAATAAAAAAGAATTATTGGCCAAGGGCCTAACCCGAATTGTTTTTGACGCCAACATGTGGGTTTATCTATTTTTGGTAATTATGATTGGTATCTCGTGGGGAATCGGAAAAGCGGCCGTTTACAAACATATCCCCGAATATTTCCCGACCGAAATAGGAGTTGTGGGCGGTATGGTGGGTTTGCTCGGAGGTTTAGGCGGATTCTTTTGCCCAATTATCTTTAGCTATCTATTAAGTTTCACCGGAATATGGTCAAGTTCATGGATTTTTGTCCTTCTGTTTTCAGCAATTTGCCTCGTCTGGATGCACATTACCATAACTAGTATGATGAATGAAAAACAACCGATCATGTCCAAAGAAATGGATCGAAAAAACTAAAACCCCTCCTTTCCAAATTGTAAAGCACGCCATTTCCGATTGATCCATCAAAATAGAATCTGAAGTAAAACATTAACAAGATACAAAATGAAAAAAATAAATGCCGATTGCTCCATCTGTATCAACACCAATTGTTTTATAAAGAAACATTTGCATCTGGAAAAAATGCAGGATTTTGCGTTGGAAAAAACGAATTTTTCCTGCAAAAGAGGACAGCAATTTATGATCGAAGGCGCGCCAATGCAAGGCTTGTATTTTATCTTCAAGGGGAAAGTGAAGGTGCTTAAAACCGGTATCTATGGTAAAGAACATATCGTTCGACTGACACAAGAGGGCGACACGGTAGGTTTCAGGGGATTTGGCACAAGCAAAAGGTACCTGATAGGGGCTTCAGCGGTAGAGGATACCGTTTTGTGCAATTTTAGCAACAAGGTGATGCAGGACATACTCAAAACTATTCCTGAATTCACGTATGACATGATGTTGTTTTATGCAGAGGAGCTTAATAAAAGCGAGAACAACGTTAAAAAAATTGCCCAAATGAACGTCAGGGAACGCGTTATCGACACCCTTCTATATCTTCTCAAAAAATTTGGTCAAACGAACAATCTAATAGACATTCTGCTTTCCAGAAAAGAAATCGCCGATTTTGCCGGAACCACGGATGAACAAGTGACGCGAATATTCTCAAGCCTGAAAAAAGAGGGCCTTATAAAAATTGTAGGAAAGAAAATAAGCCTGCTACAAGCCGAAAAAATGAAACAGGAAATCATTGAACATCGGTAGTTTCCGGTTTTCCTATTTATAGCATAAAAGTCCAATAGTATTGGACTTTTTTTATGCAATAAAACCAGTTCTACGCACACTTATGCGTAAATATTTCAAACAACACATCCATACCTAATTCCATAACATATCGTAAAAAAACATGTTAGTTGAAAAATATGCGTTTTCGCCTGTTTTAACGGGTTCAATACCAGTTTTTTAATGGCGAAAAAAGGCATGTTTCACTGTAATTACCTCAGTAAATAAGTAAAACTACGTACGTATATTTGCTGAGTAAATAATTAAAACCAAGTATCAATTAAAACCATTTGTTATGAAATTACTAAAAACAATATGCTTGTCATTTATAGGGGTTATCAGTTCGGCAACCCACGCGCAAGACTTCGATGCCAGCATACAGCTTAGACCACGTTATGAATATAGGAATGGGTATAAAAGCTTATTGAAAACGGGAGACAGTCCAACTTCATTTATATCGCAACGTTCCCGTTTAAACTTAAATTTTGAACAAGATAAATTAAAATTAAAACTGTCTTTACAAAATGTACGCACTTGGGGTGACGTAGCCACCACAACTACAGCGGACAAGAACGGAGTTGCTGTTTTTGAAGCTTATGCCGACTATAGTTTTGATGATAAATGGAGCGCGCGCCTTGGTCGCCAGGTATTATCCTATGACAACCAGCGTATAATGGGTGGAATTGATTGGATTCAACAAGGACAAAGTCATGATGCAGCGTTAATAACTTACAAAGACGCAAAAAACCGACTGGATTTAGGTTTTGCCCATAATGCCAATGCCGAAAACCTATTGGAGCCTACAACAGCTTACACCACCACCTATAAGGAAATGCAATATGCTTGGTACCACACCAGCATTAAAAAAGTAAATGCCAGTTTCTTGTTTTTAAACGCCGGCTACCAATACCTAAAAACACCAACAGATCTACAGACCGATTATATCCAAACTTACGGGACCTATTTGACTTACAAAGGTAAAAAATGGGATTTTGATTTGGGGATATATGGGCAATCCGGAAAAAGTGGCGGCGCAGAATTAAGTGCTTGGGACGCTGGTGCAAATTTAGGCTATGTTGTAACCGATAAATTCAAAGCTACATTAGGATATGAATACCTTTCAGGTAAAGATCAGGATGACAGCGATACAAAAATAAAATCATTTACTCCCCTATTTGGAACCAACCATGCTTTTAATGGATTCATGGATTACTTCTACGTAGGAAACCACAAAAAAAGTGTTGGATTACAGGACGCGTACTTAAAACTGGATTTTGGAATCAAAAAAGTAAAATTCTCATTGACACCGCATGTGTTCTATGCCCCTAATAAAGTGCTGGCTGCCGGGCTAGAAAAAGACTCTTATCTAGGCACCGAAGTTGATTTGACCGCAGGGTACAAAATTTACAAAGACATCATGGCTGTTGCAGGATATTCACAAATGTTTGGTTCTTCAACATTAGAAACCTTAAAAGCTGGTGATGCCGGTAAAACTACTAATTGGGCTTGGGTAATGATCAATATCAACCCACAAATATTTTCCACAAAAAAATAATTATCAATTACTTAAAAAATAAAAACATGAAAAAATTAGTGTTTAGATTATCGATACTGGCCATTGCTTCTCTGGGAGTTATTAGCTGTAAAAAGGAGGAAAAGAAAGCCGTTGTTACTAAAGCTCCTTCGACTTCAAAAACAGAACAATTAGCGCTGGAGAAGCCCCAGGTAACTTTAGGATTCATCAAATTGACAGATATGGCGCCTTTGGCTATAGCCAAAGAAAAGGGCTTCTTTGAAGATGAAGGTTTATTCGTAACCCTGGAAGCACAATCCAACTGGAAAAATGTTTTGGACCGTGTAATTGACGAGCAAATTGACGGATCCCATATGTTGGCCGGACAACCGATAGCTGCCGCAGTGGGTTTCGGGCGACAAGCCCAATTAGTGACAACCTTTTCTATGGATTTGAACGGTAATGCCATCACAGTTTCCAATGATGTTTGGTCAAAGATGAAACCCGGATTGCCAATGAAAGACGGAAAACCTGTTCATCCAATTAGTGCCGGTGCTTTGTTACCCGTTATTAAAGAATACAAAAATGCCAACAAACCATTTAAAATGGGTATGGTATTCCCGGTATCAACACACAACTACCAGCTGCGTTATTGGTTAGCTGCCGGAGGAATCAACCCTGGCCAATATACAAAAGACAATGCGCAAGGTATGATCAATGCCGATGTATTATTATCGGTTACCCCTCCGCCACAAATGCCAGCCACACTGGAGGCAGGAACCATCAACGGATATTGCGTCGGTGAACCTTGGAACCAGCAGGCGGTAAGTAAAGGAATTGGGGTACCCGTAATCACGAGCCGCGATATTTGGAAAAACCACCCCGAAAAAGTATTTGTTATGACTCAAGCTTTCATTAACAAAAACCCAAATACTGCCATTGCCATCACCAAAGCCTTAATTAGAGCCGGAAAATGGTTGGACGATCCAGAAAACAGGCTAGAAGCTGTCAAGATTCTATCAAGCCCCGCTTATGTTGGTGCCGATGAGAATGTATTGAAAAACTCCATGACCGGAACTTTTGAATACGAAAAAGGGGACAAACGTGATGCAGCCGATTTCAACGTGTTTTTCAAAGACAACGCTACTTATCCTTACTATTCCGACGGAATTTGGTTTATGACCCAAATGAGACGTTGGGGGCAGATTACGGAATCGAAACCAGCCGAATGGTACGCATCAAAAATCAAGGAAGTTTACAAGCCTGAAATTTGGACCAAAGCGGCGCAACTTCTATTGAAAGAAGGTAATCTGTCTGGAGAAGAAATACCTACCACCGATGGCTACAAACCTGCAACCACAGACTTTATAGACGGGGTGAAATACGATGGGAAAATGCCCCTTGAGTATATAAAAAGCTTAAAAATTGGTAATAAAAACTAATTCATGAACTATGTAGTTGGGGGTGTTGTAGTATCATCCTCAACTATTTATTTAAAAACTACAAATGCAATGGTGCCTTAGAATGGTTTCTTACATAGGATAGAAATTAGTTTTAAAATCAAAACGAATTAATGTCCTTTCGACCAATTTTAAATATATAAAAATAGAAACATGAAGACTAAAATAATAAAAACTGTACAATTTATTGGCTTGGGTTATTTAGAACCTCTCATTAGATTATTGGTTGGTGAAGATTTGAAAAAAAATGGCAAGAAAGCATTCAAGAGAATACTCTTCCCTATTTTATCAGTGGTATTATTTATCTTTTTATGGCAATCCTTTTCTAATTATTTAAGTAATGTTGAGTCCGAAATAAAAATCGAAAAAGCACTTAAGGATCAGGGGAGCGAAGCGGCTAAAAAACTGGAAGCCTGCATTGCCTCTGGAGACATCAGTTGCAGACCTAATTCCTTGCCTTCTCCCGCGATGGTTTATACCGCTGTAGGAAAACTGTGGGACGATCACAAAATAATGACGACAAAAAAACAGGATTTTATAGACAAGTATGAGACTATAAATGCAGCACGCAAAACCAAGGGGCAAATCGAAATTGTCTATACCGGCCGGCCGTCATTTGTGGACCAAATAATGACCAGTTTAAAAACCGTTTTTGCAGGTTTCTTGCTTTCGATAATTATTGCTGTTCCTACCGGCGTTTTGTTGGGACTAAGTACTACACTGAGAACTTCGTTCAACTGGATTGTCCAAATATTCAAACCGGTCTCTCCTGTCGTTTGGTTATTGCTGGTGTCCATGATTGTAAAAACACTTTTAACCAATGTTGATGTCGAAAAATCGTTTGTGATCTCTTTCATAAGCGTGGGACTGTGCTCCATGTGGGCCACCTTGGTAAACACAAGCGTAGGAGTATACTCTGTCGACAAAGATTATATTAACGTTGCCAAAGTGTTGCAGCTGGGACCATTCAGCAAGGTTTTCAAAATAATCCTTCCTTCCTCTTTCCCGATGATATTTACTGGATTACGAATTACGCTCTCTGTGGCTTGGATGGTCCTCATCGCGATTGAACTATTGGCACAAAGTCCCGGATTAGGATCTTTTGTTTGGGAAGAATTCCAAAATGGATCCAGTGATTCCAATTCGAAAATTATTGTTGCCATGTTCGTTATCGGGATCATCGGATTTATGCTGGATCGCATCATGATGATTTTTCAAAAACTGTTAACATTTACTGAATAGAGTCTAAGGTTTTAAAGTCTAATTTCTTAAATAGTGATTTTTGACCCAGACTCTCGCGACATTGACTTTCAGGCTTTTGACTAAAAAAATATATTATGGCTTATATAGAACTAAAAAATGTTTGTAAATCCTATGGTGAAGGAAAAGACAAAACCGAAGTATTATCAAACATAAACCTAAAAATTGAAGAGGGTGAATTTGTTGCCATCGTCGGGTTTACCGGAAGCGGCAAAACCACTTTGATCAACCTAATCGCCGGATTAATAGAACCTGATTCGGGAGAGATTTTATTCAAGGGAAAACCAATTCAAGGAACCAGCCACGAACGTGGAATCATCTTTCAGAATTATTCATTGTTGCCCTGGCTTAGTGTTCATGATAATATTGCCATGGCGGTAAAATCAGTATTTAACGATTGGACAACAAAACAAGTGGAGGATCATGTGAATAGCTTCATTGAAAAAGTAAACCTTTCCCATGCCGCCCACAAAAAACCAAGGGAACTCTCCGGCGGAATGCGCCAGCGTGTGGCTGTAGCCAGGACGTTGGCCATGAAACCCGAATTGATCCTGATGGATGAGCCCTTGGGTGCATTGGATGCGCTGACAAGAGGAAACCTACAAGAGGAGATATTGTCGATTTGGAGCGAAGACAGACGCACCGCCTTGCTGATCACAAATGATGTGGATGAGGGTGTTTTTATGGCCGATAGGGTAATTCCTTTACGTCCAGGACCAAAAGCCACATTAGGCCCCGAATTTGAGATTGAAATTGAAAGACCCCGAAATAAAATTGCGTTGAACCATTTGGGCAGTTTCAAAAAACTGAGAAACGAAATCATTGAATATCTGATGGAAATCGGAATGGAAAGGACGGCCGGAATGGAAATTACCCATTATGAATTGCCCGATTTAGCGCCCAGACGATTCAACTAAAATTCATCACAATCATAATTTAAAGCAAAGATGCCATGACAAATTCCATATTAGAAAAAGACAGAATAAATCGAGATCCATTGGGATTTGAAAAATACATGTTGGAGCTGTCTGATTTAACCAAAATTTATCCTACTTCAAAAGGTGATTTTGTAGTGCTGGAAAATCTAAATTTAAAAATTAAAGAAGGGGAATTTGTTTCCATAATTGGACATTCCGGTTGCGGAAAGACAACATTGCTCTCGATGATTGCAGGCTTGAACCCCATATCGGGAGGCCAAATAATTTTGGATGGTTCCCCAATTACCGGACCCGGACCGGACCGAGGCGTGATTTTTCAATCCCCCAGTTTATTGCCCTGGATGAGCGCCTTAGAAAATGTCTTATTGGGTGTTGAAAAGGTTTTTGCACATGCGACAAAAAAACAACGTTTGGACATTTGTAAATACTACTTAAGCAAAGTGGGACTCGATGGCGCCTTTGACAAAAAAGCAAAAGATCTTTCGCAGGGAATGAAGCAAAGGGTTGGCATCGCGAGAGCGTTGGCACTGAAACCCCAAATATTGCTTTTGGACGAACCATTCGGTATGCTGGATTCTTTAACTAGGGGTGAGTTACAAGATGTGTTGCTGGAAGTATTAAACAAAGAAAAAACGACCGGAATAATGATTACGCATGATGTCGATGAATCCATTTTCTTGGCTGACAGGGTCATTATGATGACCTCCGGACCCAAAGCACAAATAGGCGATATTCTGGATATCAATTATGAAAGACCACGAAATAGGAAAGCGATATTGGAACATCCGACTTATTATGACAACCGGGAGCATTTGATTAATTTCCTGGAACGATAAGAATAATAAATTGAGTTCTTTGAAAAAGATTGGGGTCATAAGCTTCAGTCTTTTTTTTGTTCCAGACCAAACCAACCCATATTTGCACAAATTCGTCGAATTCGTGTTCAATTTTTTCAGAAGCTAAAAGCGAAATGCACTAAGGTACATAGTTTTAAACTATATATGGGAACGATACAATTTATTAATGTTACAATTAAACCCTCTTATTACAACAAATTTTGCCGTTTAAGGCATCAAATTTTCTAAATTGATAAAACTCAGAAAAAAAGAACAGCCGCTACAAGTTTTTACGTATTAATACTTATTTTTGTTAGAGAAATTTTAGAATCCCATATTCTATTTCATATAAAGTTTTACTATTTAAATACCGAAGATTACTAATGCAAAATCCAGAAATCAAAACAACTTGCTCTTATTGTGGCGTGGGCTGCGGAATTATTGTAACCAATGATTCTAAAAATGGCGTAACGGTTCGCGGTGATAAGGATCATCCCGTAAATAGAGGAATGCTTTGTTCTAAAGGGATGAACTTACATTATGTAGCCAATGACACTTCGGATAGGATTCTTTATCCAGAAATGCGCTGGAGCAAATCCCACCCCATGGAAAGGGTAAGTTGGGATTCGGCGATGGACCGTGCCGCGGCTGTTTTTTCTTCCATAATAAAAAAACACGGTCCGGATAGTGTGGGTTTTTATATTTCCGGGCAATGTCTTACAGAAGAATATTACTTAGTGAACAAATTGGTAAAAGGATTCCTTAAAACCAATAATATAGACACCAACTCTCGCTTATGCATGAGCTCGGCGGTAGTGGGATACAAAAAAACATTTGGGGAAGACTCCGTTCCTATTGCATATGACGACATTGAACTGGCAGATACTTTCTTGATCACAGGGGCCAATCCGGCGTGGTGCCACCCCATCCTTTTTAGACGATTGGAGCAGCATAAAGAGAAAAACCCCAAGGTAAAAATAATAGTTATTGACCCACGAAGAACAGATACCGCGGCAACTGCCGATCTGCATATTCAAATTATCCCAGGCACCGACATTATATTATATCATGCCTTGGCCAAATGCATCATAGAAAGAGGCTATACCGATGCTGATTTTATAAAAAACAACACCGAAAATTACCTGGCATACAGGGAGCTTGTTTTGTCTACCTCACTAGAAAAAGCATCCAAACTTTGTGGCATTCCTGTTAGTGACATAAAACTGGCAGCCGACCTGATAGGCAAAGCGGAAGGATTTCTTTCGCTTTGGGCCATGGGACTCAATCAAAGCGCTATCGGGGTGGATAAAAACACCGCTTTGTTGAATATCTCACTGTTAACCGGTCATGTGGGAAAACCCGGGTCTGGCCCCTTTTCATTGACGGGCCAGCCCAATGCCATGGGGGGGCGTGAAGTGGGCGGAATGGCCAATCTATTGGCGGTACACAAAGATTTGGGCAACCCAAGCCACCGGCAAGAAGTGGCCGACTTTTGGGGAGTGGACTCCATTTCAGAAAAACCGGGATTGACGGCCACGGAAATGTTTGATGCCCTTGAATCTGGGAAAATGAAAGCGATTTGGGTAATTTGCACCAATCCTTTGGTTAGCTTACCCGATTCCCGAAGAGTGGAAAAAGCGTTGGCTAAAGCCAAATTTGTTGTCGTGCAGGAGATATCCCATAATGCGGACACGGCAAAGCATGCCGACTTATTATTGCCTGCAGCGGGATGGCTCGAGAAAGAAGGGACAATGACCAATTCTGAAAGGAGGATTTCATATTTGCCGAAAGGCATCAATGCTCCAGGAGAAGCATTATCGGATGTTGAAATATTGCTTCGTTTTGCAAAAAAAATGAATTTCAACGGCTTCAATTTCAATAATACCGAAGAGGTTTACAAGGAGTACTGTCAAATGACAAAAAACACCAATATTGATATTTCTTATTTAAATTATAATAGATTAAAAAACGAAGGCACTTTTCAGTGGCCCGTCCCCGATTACGGACATCCCGGTACGCCTCGTTTGTTCACCGACAGGAAATTCTACACGCCTTCGCAAAAGGCCATTTTCAACCTACCGACAGCTATCGAAAATACCTCGGAGCAACCCAATGACAAATTCCCATTTATACTCACCACGGGACGCGTGAGGGACCAATGGCATACGATGACCAAAACGGGAAAAGTGTCGAGACTGATGACGCATACCCCTAGCCCGTTTCTGGAAATAAACCCTATTGACGCATATAAGACATCGATTAAAAACGGAGATATTGTGATGGTCAGCAGTAAAAACGGTAGCGTACGCGTAAAAGCAAAAGTGACCGATAGCATCAAAGAAAGAGTCGTGTTCTTACCCATGCACTGGGGAAAACAATTGGAAAACGATTTGAATAGAACCAATAATTTGACCAATACGCTCGTTGATCCGGTTTCCAAAGAACCCGATTTTAAATTCACCACCGTGTCTGTTGCCAAATACATTAAGCCATTTCAAAAAATAGCTATCATTGGGGCCGGTGCCGCCGCATTTCGATTCATACAGAATTACAGGGAAATCAACACGACCGACGAAATAATCGTATTCTCGAATGAAACAAACCCTTTTTACAACCGCGTTTTACTACCCGAATATGTTACTGCCGAGTTGTCTTGGGACAAATTATTAAAAATAAAGGATGACGCATTAGGCAAACTCAATATCACAATGAAGCCGGGAATTGGGGTGGATTCCATCAATGCCTCCGACAAAACATTGACTGACAGCACCGGAAGCATTCACTCCTTTGACAACTTGATTTTGGCCACGGGAAGCAGGCCGTTTGTTCCAGAAAACGCACAATTGCACCTGCCGGGCCGGTTTACCATTCGGAGAAAAGAAGACGCCGACCGACTTAAAAACTATTTGGACAACAGCCGCTTGGCGCCCGAGGAACAACATGTGGTTATTGTGGGTGGCGGCTTATTAGGACTGGAGTTAGCGGCGGCTTTAAAACACAAAAAAGTTAAGATTACCATTATACAAAGGGCGTCCCGATTGATGGAGCGCCAGCTGGATCGTGTTTCAAGTAAACTGTTGGCCGAAGAAGTCCAAATCAGGGACATCCAAATTTATTTTGACAATGAAGTCAGTACGGTGTTTGAAACGGACAATGCAAATGAACTTGAAATTGCCTTAAAAAGCGGACGGATTATCACCGCAAATGCCATCGTATACACCATTGGAACAATTCCTAATATCGAATTGGCCAAAGAATCAGGGATAGTTTGTGGACGCGGCGTAAAAGTAAATCAGTATTTGCAATCCTCAAATCCGGACATCTATGCCATTGGGGAAATAGCCGAATTCAATAATCGATTGTTCGGAATTACCTCGGCGGCAGAAGAACAAGCGGATATCTTGGCGAATTATTTCGCCGGCGACATCAGCAGTATCTATAAAGGTTCGGTGTTGATGAATATCCTAAAACTGGAGGATATCAATTTATGCAGCATCGGTGAAATCGAAATTCCCGAAAATGATGATTCTTACGAGGAAATCATATTTGCCGATCTGAAACAACATTATTACAAAAAATGCATCGTCAAAAATGATTTGCTGGTCGGTGCCATTTTGATGGGAGATAAAAATGAATTTGCCGAGTTCAAAAGCATGATCGAAAGCAAAATCGAACTGTCCGACAAGAGGAATTCCCTGCTGAGAGGAAGCTCCAATGCGAAACCCGTTTTAGGGAAACTCGTCTGTTCCTGCAGCCAAGTGGGAAGCGGCAATATCGAGGAGGCCATCAAAAGCGGGACAACCAATTTTACCGAATTGTGCAAGAGTACCGGAGCCGGTTTGGGCTGTGGAAGTTGTAAAACGGAAGTAAAGGAAATTTTATCAAAAATTAAATAATAGTGACCGGTGATCGGCGGCCTGTTTAGGTAACTGGAGACAGATCACTGCATGCTCAACATTACAAATAGATATGGAACTAACGAGATTAATAGTAAAGGGAGGGGTCATTTCACCGGGTGAATTGCGGGACATTGTCAATATGGGGTTGGAACAAGGGCTCAAAGACTTTTCCTTTGGATCCAGACAAGACATTATTTTTCCGAAAGGGTTTGAAAATCTAGATCCGGAAAAAAAAGGCAGCCATCAAGTTATTTTCCCGGATCAAAAAAGCGGAAATAACATTGTCTCTTCTTATGTTTCAACCGATATCTTCAGAAATACAGCTTGGCTTACGGGGAATAAATTCCTCTACATTTTGGAACAATTCAAAGAACAACCGGCCTTAAAAGTCAACATCACCGACCCGAAACAGCAATTGGTCCCTTTGTTTACGGGACACATCAACTTTATAGCATCAGAGCACGAGGATTATTGGTTCCTATACATTCGATTGCCCAATTGGGAACGAATGGAAGTATATCCCGTACTTATTTACAGCTGGGATATCTCAAAATTTTATTACGAGATCGAACGAATTGTCAGTGAAGAGTCCTGTGGGATTGACATGATCTTCAGTCTTGTCTCCGAAGCTCTGGACACCAATAACAGAACGATTGACAAACCGTTACACATCCCTTTCTATCCGTTTCCATATTATGAAGGCATGAACCGGTTGGGTATCGATCAATATTGGTTGGGCTTGTATTGGAGGAACAACCTCTACGATCTGGAATTCCTAAAAGAAATGTGTGATTTGTGCTTTGACTGTAAAATAGGCAAAATATGCATCACGCCTTGGAAATCGTTTGTTGTCAAAGGGATCCCAAAGGACCGAAAACTGGATTGGGAGAAATTCTTGGGCAAGAAAGGAATTAATATCCGCCATTCTCTTTTGGAACTCAATTGGCACTTGCCGGTGGCCATGGACTGGGCGCTTAATCTAAAAACGCTCCTGGTTCGCACCTTGGACCAATTTGACATCAGCACTTACGGCCTCACTTTCGGAATATCCGAATACAATCGCGACGGACATTATTTCACTTCCATAGTGGTCGAAAAGAATGAGCTTCCAAAAGACCTGGCTTCGATCAAAATCAGGGACACCTATAATGTGCTTTATGCCAAAAACTTCGACCCAAATAACAGGACCTATATTGTTCATGCCCAGGATGTCGACAAGCTTGAATTGCCCACTATTTTAATTGAATTGAGCAGGAAATATTTCGACGAATTAGGGAATTCTGTCATCGAAATTGATACTGAAACGGCAACCATAAAAGAAAAAAAGGAACTTGATGTGCATCAATGCCAGGATTGCTTGACGGTCTATAATTCCGAATACGGGGATCAAAAGCAGGGCATCGAAAAAGGCACTTTGTTCAAAGATTTGCCGGTGGATTATTGTTGTTCACTATGCGAGGCTCCAAAAGCAAATTTCATCGCTTTGAATACCGAAAAACCAAACATAAACGCCGCTTTTTAGCTTTTATAGCCTAGCACATATGAGTACTAATTTCAAAACGGTGAGTTCGTCACACATCACGATTTCCGAACTAATGCTGCCCTCACACACCAACTTCAGCGGAAAAATTCACGGTGGCTATATTCTGTCGCTGATGGACCAGATCGCTTTCGCCTGCGGATCCAAATTTTGCGGCAATTATTGCGTCACCGCTTCGGTAGACACGGTGAATTTCCTGAAACCCATAGAGGTGGGTGCATTGGTCACCATGAAAGCCAGCGTCAATTATGTGGGGAACAGTTCGATGATTGTGGGCATCCGAGTGGAGTCTGAAAATATTCAAACGGGAACCGTTAATCACTGCAATTCCTCCTATTTCACGATGGTTTCTAAAGACAGCGACGGCAAAAACGCCGCCGTTCCGGGACTCATCCTTACCACCTTGAAAGAAGTAAGTCGGTTTCGAAATGCGTTAAAGCAAATCGCATTAAAAAAAGAAAGAGAGCTTCACAGGAGCGTGGCCTCATTTGGATCCATTGAAAGTATTTTGAGCTTGAAGAAATACAACGTAAAGGTCGAGCTGCAGTAATTTGCACCAATAAAAAAGGGTACTGCTTTCACAACTATGCAAAAGTAGTACCCATTATAAAATACTTTTTCTATTTCAATTTACTCGTATCCACTCGAGTTGGCGTGTCTTTTCCGCTAACGATGGTGGACGAACTGATCGCGATGGCTTTGATGATTTCGGTCATGTTGTTCATGTCCAAGGTTTCAATTTCGTCGCTTGCTTTGTGGTAGTTGAGTTCGTTATCCATTTTTGAGGTGGAAATCGTATGCGCAGGAACACCAAGTCTCGCCAAAGTCGCATTGTCCGAGCGATAGAACAGTTGCTGTTCCGGGTATGGGTCCGGATGGAATTTAAACACCGATCCTTCTAAATTTTTCTGCAGAATTTCCCCCATGTTCGATTTGTCGTATCCCGTGATATAGGCCGAGTTTTTTCCCCATTTCGATTCCGTCCCTATCATTTCCAAGTTGAACATCGCCATCACTTGCGCGGGGTCCAGTTGTTTCGAAAAATATTTGGATCCGTAGCCCCCCAATTCTTCGGCCACAAAAGCGGTGAAAATGATGGAACGCTCGTTGTTGTTCATTTTTTTGAAATACTCCGCAAGCAGGATTACGGCTGTTGTTCCCGCTGCGTCATCGTTGGCGCCGTTGTAAATGGAATCCGTTGCATCGTGCGCTTGGCCTTCTGCCGGTGAGCCCACGCCCAAATGGTCGTAATGCCCCGAAAACACCACGTATTCGTTCGGTTTGCTTTTCCCTTTCAAAACCCCAACCACGTTGTTCAATTTTTTGGTGGTGATGCTGTTTGTCGCTTCTATCGAGAAATGGGTGGCTTCCGTTGGCCCGAAAACAAACACCACAGTGTTTTTACCCGGGTTCGCCGCCATCTGATTCATGTGACGCATATTTTGGATGGCCCTTTTAAACGAATCATCAACAAGGACCAAAAGGTTTTTATCGCTTTGGTAATACTCGTAAAACTTGGGCCCGAATGAATCCCCAGCCCTGATGTTCACCACCGTAATGGCGCTTCCCTCGGAAAGCGACACCTGGGGTTGGTAGGAGAACGAAATCATCGACTCTTCATCAATCGTTTTGCCGTCAATTTGCACCTCAAGCCCCGTCCTTTTGGACTCGGTCATCGCAAATTCCTGCTTGTAATCTTCCGCGCCATTAAAGGTCTGAAGGCCTATATTCTTGAACTGCGACTCAATGTAGCCCGAAGCCTTATAGATACCCGGAGTGAAGGCCCTGCGCCCTTGCATGTCGTCTGCAGAAAGCACTTTCTCGATTTCTGTCACTTTATCCGTGCAGATGATCTTATCGATGGACTGCGCCTGGACCATAAAACCGGAACACAGGACAAGACCACTTAAAACAATTCTTTTCATATATATAATTTTAGATGACAAACGATTCCACAATAAGAGTGCGGTATCGCAAATGTGTTACAGTACATTTAAAAAAAATACTGTAACTACCTAAAAGGAAATAGGCACTTGATGCCCAAAAGCGTTTTGGCACCGAGTTTTTTTATCATAGAATGAAAAAGAATTTAAAATAAAAATAATGAAGAATTTAATCTACTTATTATTTATAATGTTGTCTACAAGTTGTTCCAACAGCGATGACACCCAGAAAACAATCTGCCCCAAGAACTGATTGAAAAATGGAAAATAGTAAAGGTTTTTGAGACCAAAGGGGTTGGGAAAAAAATTTCAAGTCTTGTAAAACAGACATTTAAAATGAAAACTTAAAAACTAGTCGTTTTTCATTCTGAGCATTTGTTCATTTGCTTTCTTGAAAATATTACGGATTACTTCACCATCAGAGGGTTCTTCATCCAGGGTCTCTGGATCCCATTGACTTCGTTCGGTAGCAAAGAAATCGCCACCATAAATGTGAAGTCCCCCAGTAAATTTCTGAAGAGGGTTAGTTACAGAATGAATCGCATTTGTGGCAAGGGTTGCAACGTCACCAGCGAACAAACATCGTACATCATTAGCCTCCAATCCATTCTCGGTTCTATTCCAGATAATATTGTCTTCACGTCCGGTATAGATCCCAATATTTGCCCACATAAGATGATTATGCGGCATAAGATTCATTTGTGGGGTCCATGATGCAGCAAAAATTGTTAGTTCCTTTGAGCGAAGAAAAACCTTTAATCCCGCCTCAGTTGGATTGCCGATTGCTTTCAACATCGCCAATGGATTAGATACACCTTTTGCTAAAACCTCCTTGACAGCTTTTTGAGGATCTGATTCTTTATTGGCAGCAATACAATCTTCTATAAATTTTTGCATTTCAATTAAATCTTTTTCTTCAACAGGAATTATTCGTTCCCCATGATCCAAAGCATCAATAGATATTTCTGTCATTCCGGATGCCATAAAGGAAGGGAGAGCAGTAAAACCTAACCCAAGCCCTAATGTTTTAATCATTTCCCTTCGCGATATATCTGAAACATTATTTTTTGATGAAGCCATAAAATATTCGTATGGATTTTATATTCAACAAGATACAAAAAAAATAAGTTGAGTTCTATTTTTTTTCTTTTTTTAACCCTAAGTTAATAGTAACAACAGTAGGTCCAATTGTAGCTATCATTCTCATGCCTACAATGAGTTCAAAGTGCATCGCTATTTTTACCGTGGCTCGAAAAAAAACAAACTTATAAAACCCAATCTTTAGTTAACTGACTTACAGTCATCTGCACGGAAAGCGGTGAGTTTTTGAACTACAGCTGAAAATATATTAGATACTGCAACAATTTTATTTGGTTAATCAATAATACCAGCTACTTCAATGACAAGAACAGCTCCTAAAAAACGAAACCTCCTTTAAATTGATTTAAAGGAGGTTGCTGAAATTATATTTTGACGAAAATTGCGGCTGTTTGCAGCTCCCAATTTTTTAGATTGATTCAACAAATTTTAAAAAGACTTTTTTGTGAAGCTCCAAATCCATGTTAGGAGAAAGCGCGGCACGTACAATATAGTCCTTGTCGCCTTCCTTAGTCGTTCCCTGGGTAGATGTCGCGGGTATCGTCCAGTAACATCCCTTTAACTGCCCGTAACTAACGCAGAACTTGCTTTCATGGGGGATTTCTGTAATCATCAAATTGATTAACTTGAGATTCAACTCCCTTTTATACGTCTCTTTTTCCTCGTCAGTATTCCCCTTGGTGGGAAGGTCCAATGAAAACACCGATGGGGTGAATCCTTGTTTTGCCAATTCCTCTGAAACAAAATTGATTTTCGCCTCCGGTAAAGCCCCGTGGATGAAGTTCACAAATTCACGGGTATTGGTATAAGCGTCTGCAATCCTCTGATTCATTGAAGGCAATTGTTTTGCCAATATTTCATATTGGAGGTCTGTCGCCTCGTTATCGCAAAGCAGCAGATGCTTCTCGATTTTTTCCATCAACGCCTCCGTTTTTTTATTTCCCACGCAGTAGCCTGAAGTGCACAGCCCACCGCTTGGAAATTTAGATCCGCTGGCAAATGAAATGGTCCTGACCGATGAAAGTATTTCCCCTTCGCCCAAAAAGTGCACGTTAGGACAAAACGTTTGGTCTAAAATAAAAACGGGATCGATAGCGATCTCACCACTTGCGGTTTTACGCTCTTGGCTCAAAACATCTTTCAGTCGCATAAGATCCGGCACTTCGACTCTAGGGTTTGTCGGGATTTCGGCGATGATGTAAGGGACGGCATCTTCGCGCGCCATTTGATCCAGAATCACATCGATACTCTGAACCATTTCGTTACCGCCATCAACGGCTAAATCCACCACCTCAACGTTATCAATGCAAGCGGCAACCCTTCTTGCCTGGTCATTTGTCCCACCATAACAATTTGGGGGAACAATAATTTTGATTGCCTTTCCTTTGTGTTTCTCCACCGCATCGGCAATGAGCCCCATCAAAATCGCATATTGGATAGACAGTCCGCTGGAAGCTACAACTGGTTTTGTAGTGGTCCCAGTAATCTTGTTAATTGAATCCAAAACGACTGCTTTGTTTGCCTCTACATTACTTTTTTCGGTATCAAAAGAAGACTGATCCGCTAGCGACCTTAGCGCAACAAGACAGTTGGCCGGCGTCATTGCAATGGTCTCTCTCCTTCTTACATGCTGAATCTCTGAGATGTAACTTTCATTCCGTTCGCTATTTACCAATAAAACGCTTCCAAGCGGGGAATGAACATTGACAACAAAGTCAATATTTGAATTGAGATCAACAGTTCCAATTGCATCTTGTTGCGAAATGAAAACGGTGCTGCCGTCAAATGCGGAAACCTCATCCACATTCTCAACATGCTTTAGATCAAATTTATAACCGTAAATACTTTTCAGCACTTCGGCATCAAAAGAATCGGCCAATTCGTCGGTATAGACGATCTGGGTGTTCTTGTTGTCCAATAAATTTTTTCTGAGGATCGCCAAAACGGGAACCGTCTTCGATGAAAAACTGATCACATCTTCAGGCTTCAGACTATTTAACTTAGCGATTCCCCATTCCAGTATACAAGACAATGGATGACCCAGTCGGATATAGTCATAAGCGGTGGGCAATGCGCTCAGCGCCGACGGCTCGGCGTTATTGTCATTGAATAAGGTTTCGAACTGCTCCAAAAATTGAGTTTTGGCCAATTTTTCGTCATATATATCCAGCCGGTGGGTTGTCGTACTCAACCAGCCTGTTGGCATATTTTGCAGTACCTCTTTAATATAATTTAGCATTTTACTCTCGTTCATTATTTTCACTTTTAAATAGGCCGGCAAGGTACATTAATTCGATTTATTTCAGAAATGTTGCGGCAGGTTTTGTCAAATTGCGCCCCAGCCTTGACTGGATTTATATTATTAAACCGATCTACCACCAAACAATAAAAAAAGACAAATAAGTTCCCTTGTATTTTTGCCAGCACAATAGCGCTTGCTTTTCCCTGATGCTGGTGTCAATCTTATTTTCCAGCCCTTTATAATCGGTCCAAATTTCATTTTCGGAAGCATCCATCCCCCATTCCTTTTTTGAAGGCAAATAATAGGTTTTTTCGGAATTATCGAGGCTGATAAATGTCTCTAGATTTAAATAATAACCCTTAATGGCTTTCTCGTAAGCGGGGGACAATTTTGTTTTAAATTCATAAGGAACGAACAAGAACACCAACAGGCATAAGGCTTGGGAAATGGTGGTAATATCGATACCATTAATTTTTGACTCTGTACGGCCATGGTACAATAGGGGAAATTGTTTCTTTTTTAATTTATCCAATTTCTCGCTTAAGGAATCGTTTCTATTTGGACCAATCCAGTTATTTATGGGTTCCTCAGAGATACTTGGGTCAAAGAGGTAGAACTTATAGGCCAGTTCCAGGTGAATTAATTTCTTTTCAATCGTGCTTTCGATTATGAAATCAATTTCACCTATGGTTTTTCCATCTTCAATTATCTGGAAATTTTCACATAAAACCCTGTAATTTTCGGATGATTTAATAAGTCCGGAAACGATTTTTTCCGCCAAATGACCCAACCTGATATTGGTCGGCAATGGAAATTCCAGGTCATTTTGAAGGGCTAATTCCGATAAATGAAAAGTTTGCAAACCGGTAACAGAGGAGTCTAAACAATTCGCTTTTAGTACTGACGCTATCCTAGATTTGGTATTCATTTTGAACTGGATTACTTTTTCTTGGAAAGGTAGTAAATGTCGGGGGGTTTATTCATGAAAGAACAAGACCATCCGCTCCAAATGAAAAAAGCTATACCAGCAGTATGTATATGGGCCCCGTTACTTTAACGTAGGGTACAGCCGGTAGTTCTTTAAGGGCATAAAAAAACCACGAGAATTAACGACTCGTGGTTTTTAATATAGTTCAAGAAGGAACGAATTATAGCGCTATGACACCCAAACTGGTGTTTTCACCTGCTACCACAACCACATTCAATTGTGTTACGGGCAGTAATGGCAATAATGGCGTTACAGTAAAAGTGTAACTTCCCGGTAAAAGCCCTGATATTTGAAACTGACCCAACTCGTTCACATTGCTCGAGTATTCAACTGCATCAGCAGAAGTAGCTGTTACCACAGCCATAGTACCAATAGGCGTAATACTTCCTTTGATATTTCCGCTAATAGCTGTAACCACCGTTCTAACCACTGGTTTTAGTTTGTAAGTTCCGTTTCCTGTTTTCACAACAGATGCGTTAGCATCAAAGTCAAGTAGGATTTCGTTTTGAATATCGGCAAGCAGGGTTTGGTGCACTTGCAATTTCAAACCTGATTGTTCCGCACTTGGCGTGCTTAAAGGGTAACTAACACCTTCCACAACCACTGTGTTGTCAGAACCAAGTATCAACCTAATTTGCGATACCTTAGCATCACTCAATTCACTCGTAGCGATTAGCGTATCCAAACCATTAGAAAAATCCAAAAGGTTGTAAATACCCGCCGTAGTGTTTAATAGAACTGTTTGTCCGTCGTTTCCTGTAACTTCCACAGCTTGTAAATCAATGTTTACCTCTTCATAAGGTCCAGGGGCATCTGTCATACGAACATTATAGGCATATGTGCCATTAGAGTCACCGTTGCAAGAATTCAATGTAATTCCAAATACAATAAACGAGGCAATTAAAAGTATCTTTTTCATAATAAAATTGTTATGCTGCAATTTAAGTTTTACAGCATAACAAAGGTGACTACTAATGATTTAGCCATTGTTATAATATAACCGCTAAAGTTTGTATAATTCCCATGTAGCTAATGGGGAAACATTATAAAAAATAAGTCCCAATTTTTCTTGGAGACTTTTTGTAATTATAATATCTTGTCTTGAATAATCGAAGGCGCTTGCAGATAATCATCAGTTTTATAAACTAAACCTTGATCTAAAGGATATTGTGAACATAGTTTATTTTATGTTTCCTGAACCGCGTTACAAACGCTACGTTCTTCAAATATAGTTAAAGTAGATACTCGTTGAAAACGAGCACCAGAAAAAATGGACAAACGAGTGTCAGCGATACCACCAAAATATTTTGCGCTAATTACGCTATTTCATTTAAATTTTGGAAAATGAATTCGTCGTCAATACATTCTTCCTTGCCAAAAGATGTCAATTTTGAAGTATGTCCCACCACTTCCCCAATTATAATTATCGCTGGGGAGGCAAGCCCCTGGTCTTTCACCATTTCCGAAATGGTGCTTATCGTTCCGCTTACTTTTTTTTGCGACGCCAGGGTTCCATTTTGAATGATAGCGACAGCCAGATCGTCGGTTCTGTTATTTTGGTATAAAGCCACAATTTCATTTAGTTTGTGCATGCCCATCAAAATAACGACTGTCGCAGACGATTGGGATGCCAGGGCCACATCTTTGGATAGCTTATGATCGGATGTCGTTCCCGTAATTACCCAAAAACTTTCAGATACCTTTCGTTGGGTTAAACTAATTCCATTGGAGGCAGGTACGCCCAATGCCGACGAAATTCCCGGGACAATGGCCGTTTCTAAACCAAATTGTTGTGCATATTCTATCTCTTCGCTTCCTCTCCCGAAAACAAACGGATCGCCACCTTTCAAACGTACCACATGGCCATGTGTTTTTGCCATAGCCACAATCAATTCGTTAATTTGGTCCTGACTGTACGCATGACATCCGAAACGCTTGCCCACAAAAATGATCTCCGCTTGCTTTGCATATTCTAATAAATCTTCGTTGACGAGCGCATCATATAAAACAACATCGGCATTTTCCAGGGTCTTTATGGCTTTTATGGTAATCAATTCTACATCCCCAGGCCCAGCCCCTACGATGGTTAACTTTGGTCTACTTAAATTTTTCATTGATTAACTGTATTTCGGTGACAAGGCAGAATGGCATTAATGCAAAAAGCACCAGTCCTTTCTCGGACTGCACTCGGATTTTTTTTCCACTGCAAAGAATTGATACCGCCATTGCTTTCATTTCTAAAAAATATTTCTTTCTGCTATTCTCTTTCTTCTTTCTAACTTTAATTTTTATGACAGGCATTTTACAACTGTTTTTCTCGATAATCGATACCGCTTGGTCTACTTGAATCATGCAACTAAATTTGAAAACTAAGTAAAAATACTTATTACAAATATATATAAATCCCAGTATCTAAATCAAGAATTAACTTTAATTAATGACGAAATGAACTATGATAGATTTATATCGATTAAATCGCGAAAAAAGGAATACAGACCTAAAATAATAGCAAATCTTTAAAAAAAGAAAGCCCAAAATCTATTGCTAGACTTTGGGCTTCTATATTTGAATAAAAAAATGCTATTCGATAGGCAAAATGATAGTGGATGTGATTTGCTCCAAAACCTCAAAAGCGGTTTCGGCCATCTTGTTTCCTTTAGTGTCCAACAGCGGATTCACTTCCACCACTTCAAAACAAACCACCTTTCTGGATTTGATAATCTGATTGATGATGTCGATCACCTCGTCTTGGTCAAACCCTTTGGGTACCGGAGTACCCGTACCGTACGAAATCATGTCGCAATCCATCGAATCCACATCGAAGGAGATGTAAATCATGTCGCAATTAGCCAGTTTTGCCAACGCTTCCGACACACAAGTTTGAAGCCCCCTGTAGCGAACCTCGTCAACCCTATAGTTTCGGATGCCTAATTTTTCTATTTGGCTATCCTCGGCCTCTTCGGTATCACGGACCCCAAAATAAATCAGATTTTCCGGGCGTATTTTGGCGCCTGGGCAACCGATGTTTTTCATCTCTTCCCAATTCTGTACCGTTTCGGGAGTAATGTCATTGATTTTGCAATCCAGATTATCCTCCGCCAGCGCTGCCGCCAATGGCATACCGTGAATGTTTCCCGAAGGCGACGTATATGGCGAATGCAAATCAGCATGCGCGTCAATCCATACCACGCCTAACGTCTTGCTAGGGTAAACTGCTTTGATCCCGCTGATGGTTCCCAATGCAGAGGAATGGTCTCCCGACAATACGATCGGAAAATAATTGGCCTGCAAATTGTGTTTTACCGCATACGAAACCCGAGTGCACTGCTCCAATACGTGTTCGATCCTTTTGGCAAAGGTGTTTCTGTTTTTATTGTAGACCGATTCATTGTGCGTCTTTACATCCTCAAATTCAAATTGGTTAAAATAATCGCTGTTTTGATTGATGGCCGCAATTTCGATGGCATCGATCCCCATATCGGAGCCCCTTGTGCCAGCTCCTATATCGGATCGGTTTTTAATTAATTTTATAAATCGTTCCATAAAAATTGGTATTATTTAAAATCGTTTAATGCTTTTTCGATAATCGCAAGACAGTCTTGGATTTGTGCTTCAGTTATAACCAAAGGCGGAGCGAAACGTATTTTGTTACCATGGGTTGGTTTTGCCAACAGTCCGTAGTCCCTGAATTTCAAACATATTTCCCAAGCTAAATCAGATTCCTCGTCACAGTCAATTACGATTGCGTTAAGCAAACCTTTCCCTCGCACCAAACTGATCAGTGAGTTTCTGGAAGCGATGTCATTCAGGCCTTTTCTTAATATTATCCCTAAACGCTCTGCATTTTCAGACAAATTCTCATCGCGAACCACCTCAAGTGCTGCAATGGCTACTGCGGCTGCTACAGGGTTTCCTCCGAAAGTGGAACCGTGTTGACCTGGCTTGATTACGTTCATGATTTCGTCATTGGCCAAAACGGCAGAGACCGGATAAACACCTCCAGAAATCGCTTTCCCCAAGATAAGGATGTCCGGCTGAACATTCTCATGGTTTACCGCCAATAATTTTCCTGTACGTGCTATTCCTGTTTGAACCTCGTCCGCGATGAACAATACATTATGTGCGGCACAAAGTGCTTTTGCTTTCGCTAAATATCCTTCGGTTGGAACATAAACTCCGGCTTCTCCTTGGATAGGTTCCACTAAGAAACCGGCAATATTTGCAGTTGATTTTAAAATTTTTTCTAATGCTTCAGTATCATCATAAGGAATTTTGATAAATCCAGCGGTGAATGGGCCGAAATTCTTGCGAGCACCTTCGTCATTTGAGAACGAAATAATCGTTGTCGTTCTGCCATGGAAATTATTTTCGCAAACGATAATTTGCGCTTGATTTTCAGGAATCCCCTTTACTTCGTATGCCCATTTTCTACACAATTTCAAAGCCGTTTCAACAGCTTCAGCTCCAGTGTTCATTGGTAAAACTTTGTCAAAACCAAAATATTTTGTCACATATTCCTCAAAAACACCCAACTGATCATTGTGAAAAGCGCGAGAAGTTAATGTCAAAGTCTGAGCCTGTTTCACCATCGCACCTACTATTCTTGGGTGACAATGTCCTTGATTAACGGCCGAGTAAGCCGACAGGAAATCATAATATTTTTTGCCGTCAACATCCCACACAAAAACACCTTCCCCTTTTTCAAGAACTACCGGTAACGGATGATAATTATGGGCTCCATATTTATTTTCTTTTTCGATTAACGCTTCTGCTTTTGAAGAGAGTGCTTGATGTTTTTGTTCCATGATATTATTTTGTTTTTAGGATTCTAGAATACAAAGCTACAAACATTTTTTAATTTTACAATAAAAATATTATTTTTGACTTAATAAACAAACAAAAAAGACAATTTAATAGATATTAGCTATTAAAAAAGTCATTTATTTTTTATAAAAGTCGTCTTTGTTAAATTTAATGACTACTTTTATAACTATAAAAATACGTATTTTTAATTTAAAATAAACTTCATGGAAATACTGGATGACTTCGACATTAACATCATCAAAGAATTGGAAAAAGACGGGCGCATGGCCTATTCAGCAATTGCCACCACTTTAAAAATATCAAACACCATGGTTCATCAGCGTATCAACAGACTGATGGAACAGGGAATTATTACCGGAATAAAGCCCATCATCGACGAGAAAAAAATTGGTTATGACTGGGGCGCATTTACGGGAATTACCCTAAATAAAGACGAGGATTCCGGTAGAATCATTGAAGAGTTGAAAAAAATCCCCGAGGTAACCGAATGCTATTTTATAACGGGCTCGTTCACATTGTACATAAAAATGATAGCCAGGGATCATGAACACATGAGAAAGCTCCTTTATGAAAAAATAGATTCCATCCCCGGAATCGCCAAAACAGATTCGATGATTGAATTGGGCTGCGCTTTCAAAAGAAACATATCGCTGTAAATTTTATTTGAATGCCTTCAATTAATTGTGCCACAAATGATTATATTTATATTTAATTCAGATATTTGTATAAAACACCGCATCATGAAAAATCTTAAATATCTTATTTTGGTACTTCTTGCCTATTCGAATGCTTCTTTAGCACAGTTAAAAGCGATCAGCTATAAAGACGGAAATCAGGTTTTAAACGGTTTTGAAATTTCACCTCCAGAGAAAAGCACCCAAAAACCGGGAATTCTGATCTTACCGGCATGGATGGGCGTCGACAAAGCATCCAAAGATATCGCAGCCAGCTTGGCCGACTTGGGCTATTACGCTTTTATCGCAGATATATATGGCGAGGGAAATTATCCGAAAGACAATGCAGAGGCGGCACAAAAATCAAGCTACTACAAAACGAACTATAAGGAATACCAAAAAAGAATTTCATTGGCACTAGACCAACTAATTCGTGCCGGCGCCAGTCCGGACAACATTGTGGTTATCGGATACTGCTTTGGCGGAACCGGTGCGCTAGAAGCAGCCCGTGGACATTTAAATGTTAAAGGGGTTGTTTCCTTCCACGGCGGATTGGCCAGAGATCCAGGAAGAACAATTGAGCCCATCGCGGCAAAAGTTTTGGTGTGCCATGGCGCTGATGATCCCTACGAATCAAAGGAAGAAATTGCAGCTTTTCAGCAAGAGATGCGCGACACCAAAGCCGATTGGCAAATGATTTACTATGCCAATGCTGTGCACGGATTCACCAATCCTGAATACGGAAATGACAATTCCAAAGGTGCGGCATACAACGAAAAAGCGGCAAAACGCTCTTTCGAACATCTGAAACTTTTCTTGAATGAAGTATTAGGGAAATAAAAATTTCTTTATTATGAGTAAAAATCCTTTAAGAAAAGATAAGACTTGTTTGAATTGCAGATATGTCGTTGAAAACAGATTTTGCTCAAACTGCGGACAGGAGAACATAGACATCCGAAAGACGTTCCATCAGCTTTTTATCCATTTCTTTGAGGATTTAACACACTACGAAAACGCGTTCTGGAAGACCATCAAAAACCTACTTCTTAAACCGGCAACCCTCACAAAGGAATACCTTTCCGGCAAACGACTATCTTATTTGGCGCCCGTACGTCTTTATATATTTATAAGTTTCATCACATTTTTTATTATTGGGATCTTTCCAAATCAAGATCTGAAACTCTTGGATGAAACCTCCAAAAAAACAACCCAAACGACAATTACCGGAAATGGTTTTAAAATTGATGAAATAATTCCTCCAGCCAATGTCTCAAAAGAAATATCAGATTCCATCCAAAAAAGAAGAGATCAGGCTGAAGAAATTAATGCTCAGCAAGAAAAACCATTTAATTTCGGAATCAAGACCGTCCGGGAATTGGATTCGATACAAAAATTCGGAAAAGAAAAAGACAAGTACGGCAGTTTCGAATATTCGATTATAAAAAAGGTATTGACGGTAACTGAAAATAACAGCACCGAAGAAATAATAGATAAATTCAGAGAATCCTTTCTTCATAATTTCCCCAAAGTACTGTTTATTTACATGCCGATCTTTGCTTTTTTCCTCTGGCTTTTCCACAACAAAAAAAGGTGGTATTATTTTGACCACGGCATATTTACTCTTCATTACTTTTCGTTCTTGCTATTGCTTATCTTAATCCTGTTTTTAACCGGCAAAATATTTTTGTTATTTGAAAAATCCGGTGCTTTAAGTTTCATAAGCGGGTTAATTTATTTTGCGGGCTTTGGTTGGATGTTCTACTATTTTTTCCCTGCCCATCACCGTTTTTATGGCGAATCAAGACTTATTTCCTTTGTAAAAACCGTATTTCTGTTTTTTTTAAACTTCATCATAATAATTTGCTTACTTTTATTGTTTGCCTTTTACACCTTTATAAATCTTCACTAAATCAAAATGAAAAAAATAATTTCGTTAAGCCTATTGCTGTCCATTTGCATCAGTTGTGCTACTTCAAAGGAAGCTGTGGCCCAAATCACCACTTCCGACCCCACAAAATATATGGGCACCATTACCGAGGATGAATTAAAGGCGCATCTATACATTGTTGCTTCGGACGTAATGGAAGGTCGCGAAACCGGTTCCGCCGGACAAAAAAGAGCCGGAGTATACCTGATCAGTCAATACGTGAAAAATGGCATCCCTTTCCCAAAAGGAGCGAGCAGCTTCTACCAACCCATTCCCGCAGCCTACTTGAACGCGAAACGCGATGAGGGTTTATCCGATTCAGAGAATATCTGGGCCTTTATCGAGGGTTCTGAAAAACCGGAAGAAGTGGTGGTTGTTTCGGCACACTATGACCATGTGGGGATTAAGAACGGCGACGTGTATAATGGTGCCGATGATGACGGCTCCGGCACGGTCGCCTTGCTGGAAATTGCCGAGGCGTTCGAAATTGCCAAAAAAGAAGGGCGTGGGCCTAAAAGGTCTATCCTATTTCTTCACGTAACAGGCGAAGAGCATGGTTTGCACGGTTCGCGTTATTACTCAGAAAACCCACTATTCCCATTGGCAAATACCATCGCGGACATTAATATTGACATGATAGGCCGTCGTGATGATTTCCATCCCGATTCAAACAATTATGTTTATTTAATTGGCGCCGACCGTTTATCGACTGATTTGAACACGATCTGCTTGGCTGCAAATGACAAGTACACGCATATGAATTTGGACTTCAAGTACAATGATCCCATGGATCCTCAACATTTTTATGAGCGTTCTGATCATTATAATTTCGCAAAAAATGGCATTCCTTCCGTCTTCATTTTTAATGGAGTCCATGCTGATTACCACCAAAAAACTGATACGCCAGACAAGATCGAATACGATGCTTTGGCCAAAAGGACGCAGCTGGCCTTCACGGTCGCTTGGGAATTGGCCAATAGAGAAAATAGACCGGTCGTGAACAAGAAACAGCTATAGCATTTGGCACATCCCGCCGAAAAAGCGGGTCGGGCTATGCGCTACAATCTGTTTCGTCTCGTGCAAAAAACGAGACAAAAAAGGATTTCCGCTGCTATCCCTTGTGCAAAACCCATAAAAAAAAGAGCTTTGAAGTGATTCAACGCTCTTTTTTATTTACCATACCCTTCTGTACAATGGTTTTTTTATTTCAACATTGTACATGCATCAGTTGAACGCTATTCTTTTCCGTCCACGTAGTCCTGCAAATAACTGAATTTAGCCGTCAGTTTTCCGTTTTCGGTCATCTTGGCCCTTTGCAAAATCCCGTCGGCATCGCCGTTGAAGAAGGCGGGAATGACGTGCTCCATAAACATTGCGCCAAAACCCTCGCTGGCATCTTTAGGCAACTCGCAGGGCAAATTATCAACCGCCATGACCACAATCGCGGCGGGGTGAAAAACATCCACTTCCTTATCTTCCGATGGCAAATAACCATAAAAGGGATTTGCGATCGTCGAAGCTCTGAGCGTGCAGGCAATCGGACCTTTGATATCGCAGGAAACGTCGCCAACGATTTTTATATTGCAATCTTTGGCCTGAAGCATCTCCCTGCTCAGAATCACTGGCGCATCGTTGCCATAAAAATGTCCCGTTATCAGAATATCGGACACTTTAGTGAAGCGTTCAAAATTAGAGACATATTCTTTGGGATTTTGGTAAAAATCTTTGCAATCTAAGACCCTCCCATCAATACGTTTGTTATAATCCAGTACGTCAATCTGGGTATAAACGGCTTGGGCATATTTCTTGGTCAAGAAATTATCGACCGAGACTTCGGTTATTTTAATGGCGTCCAGAATTTCCTTTATTCCGCTACCCACCTTTCCGGTTCCGGTGATCACGAATTTAATCGGGGGAAAAACAATACGTTTTAATTGCGAAATCAATTCATCTCTCCCTGAAAGGGTTTCGGCTTTTGGTAATTTGAACAATTCAAATTTGGTTCCGAAAGCGCGTATCGTATTGTAAGCCCCAACAATTCCAGCATATCTGCCAAAACCAATTAGTCTTCGCCCATTTGCGTCGACAATGGTTTCGTGATCGTACAAACTGATGTTTCTTTCGAGAATGGCTTTCAGCAGTTCCCTGTTATAGGGCTGCTTTTTTATCGTGTGCGAAAAAAAGAAATAAGACTTGTTTGGAATCAAATTTTCCACGGGAACTTCTTTCACCCCAAATAAAACATCGCAGTCGCTGATATCTTCTGCAATCTCGATTCCCGCCTTGCCGTATTGCTCGTCCGTGAAAATTCTGATGTCAGAACTTTCAACTTTTATGACAGTTTCCGGATAGCGTTGCTTTAATTCAACTAACGCATTGGGTGAGAAAACTACTCTTCTGTCCGGCGGACTCTTTCTTTCTTTTAAAATTCCGAATTTCATATCTTAAGTAATACTTATGTTTTTATTATAACTTTATTGTGTCGTATTGTTACAAATATAACAATATAAACTGGATTAAATTTCTATTTATAAAAAATTTTAAACTCCAAAAACTATTAAAAGCTGATGCCCAAAATGATAGAAACATTTGATTCCGCAGCCTTTAATAAAATACTGTTAAGGTTTAAAAAAAACACCTGACAAAAGAGTTTGATTCTATATATTTGCTCATCTAGAGCCACAAAAATGAATTTTATAAAAAAAGCAAATATACTACAAATACTCGCGATGTCATTGGTTTTGGGCTCTTGCAAACAAAAGAATGCCCCAGAGGCGGTTTCCCTCAAAAAGGAAGCCATTGAGGAAGCCGTTGTCATAAAACCGGGTCCAAAACTTACCGAAGAGTACATTGACGCCAAAAAAAAATCAATAGCCTATTTTTACGATAAGAACTGGACTCGAAAAAGTGCCAATGGCGGATTTCTGGTGGCACAAAACGGACAGATTATTTTCGAAAAATACGATGGCTACGCCAACTATAAAGCAAAATCCCAGATGAAGAGTACCACTCCGCTTCACATAGCGTCGGTGAGTAAGGTGATTACCGCCACGGCGGTGCTAAAGTTAGTCAGTGCCAAGAAACTGTATTTGGAGCAAAAAGTGAATACCATTTTGAAAGAATTTCCGTATCCGGACGTAACCATAAGAACCTTATTGAACCATAGAACCGGCATGCGTAATTATGCCTATTTTACCGAAAAAAAAGGCATTTGGGACAGGCACAAGATCTTAAGCAATCAGGACATCCTGACCATTATGGCCACTAAGGGTATTGATTTGGAATTCAAAACGAACACCCGGTTCAGTTACTGCAATACTAATTATGCCATATTGGCACTAGTGATAGAGAAGATTACCGGTATGTCTTACAAGGATGCCATGGAAAAAATCATTTTCAAGCCATTGGGGATGAAAAACACCTATGTGTTCGACTATGAGAAAGACAAGAAGACCGCAACACCGTCCTACAGGGGCAATTTTTCACTGGTCAATATGGATTACTTGGACGCCATCTATGGGGATAAGAACATCTATTCGACACCTAGGGATTTATTGAAGTTTGATGATGGCCGTAATTCGCCTAATTTCCTGGACCCAAAATTGTTGAAGCAAGCCCATATCGGCTATAGCAATGAGCACAAGGGAACAAAAAATTATGGTCTTGGAATACGCATGGTAAACTGGGACTCTGGAAAGAATTTTTATTTTCATAATGGTTGGTGGCATGGAAATACCTCAGCCTATATTACTATGCCTGACGAGAGAGTTACCATAATCGCGTTGTCAAACAGGATGGACCGAAGAACCTACAAAGTAAAAAATTTGGCAAGGTTGTTTGGTGAATATCCGTTCAAATTGGCTGATGAATAAAAAAAGGAATGATTTTTGGAGATATATTGCCAATGCAAATAGGGCTATTTCCGTTAAAAAGAAATACCTTTGCAGACTCAAATTAATCCTTTGAACGATAATAAAGGGGTCGACTGGTTTTGACAGCAAGTCGAATTGAAAAGTAAGCACGTGGAGAACTGGGACAATTCTCGTTAATAAAAGGTTCCAAAACACATACACGGCGAAGGAAACTACGCTCTTGCTGCATAATCTGAATCATAGTAAGATTAGCCTAGTTCCTATTAGATAGGAAAGCAGGATTTACCTCGAAAGCTTTGGTTTATAGCGGTCGATAAAGGTGAATCGTAAATTTAAACCTAGATTTCCATAAGCTTCGGGTGGACTTCGAAATAAAGAAGATAAGTATTGAGTGGCTGTTTCTGGCCTTGCTCACTATCGAAAACTCAATCAGGAAATAAACGTGTAGAAAGCCTTTTAGTTGCTTGTTTGGACCCGAGTTCGATTCTCGGCGACTCCACTAGACGGGATGATTGTAAAATCATCCCGTTTTTTTTCATAAATAAGATCTCTTTCTCCCTCATCAACAAAGAGTTATGAGTATAAACACCCCTTACACTCTTGATAGTATTAATTGTTATCGAACAGCATGCTTATAAATTCTCTTTTTAGAATGATTTAGTATAGACAGAAGCTGTGTTGGTAAGTAAATCCGTTTTTCTTTGCAAGATATTGCATGCGCCCCCCATCTTTCCAAAGAAAAACATTTGTAGCAGATTATCAATTTTGTCCAGTTAGCTCAAATGCCACAAAATCAGGAATGTTTAATATATTTGTTTGAATTACAGTTTTATATTGATCAAATTGATAATGGCAGCAAATCAACAGCATTAGTGTACCCTACTTTTTTACCAGCGATTGCGGACACTTGGAGTG